>Ga0114129_10007767_pt1 | contig 15259 bp, 15 predicted proteins | sample RhiMetdeltSRZDD1_FD_80071 | JGI IMG/M metagenome (GOLD analysis project Ga0114129, IMG submission 80071) | Populus rhizosphere microbial communities from Tennessee, USA - Rhizosphere MetaG P. deltoides SRZDD1 (version 2) (version 2) | ecosystem: Host-associated > Plants > Roots > Rhizosphere >...
CGGCGCCCTTCTCGGCCTCGACGCCGTCACTGCCGCCGCCGAGGGTCAAATTTGTTCCGTGCGAATGATCACGCGCAAACCGCCGCGCGGCCTTGCGGGGGCGCCCTATCTCGAGGCGAACGGCATCTCGATCGACGGGCTCAACGAGCCCAAGCGGGTGTTTGCCGGCAGTGCCCGCGACGGAGCGGCAGGCTTCCCCGCCAATGTCAACGTGGCCGCGGCGCTGTCACTGGCCGGCATCGGACCGGACCGCACGATCATGGAGATCTGGGCGGACCCCACGGTGGAACGCAACTGTCACACCATCGAGGTCGACAGTGACTCGGCCCATTTTACGCTGTCGATCGAGAACATCCCCTCGGAGAACCCCAAGACGGGTCGGATCACGGCCCTTTCCGTCCTGGCGGCCCTGCGCAAGCTCCACGCGCCGCTGCGAGTTGGAACTTAAGTTAATCTTTTCTGAATTTCGCGGACCCGCTTTTTCGCGGCCCTGGTACCCGCCAAGGCCTGCCATGAGGCATTGATATACCACTATCGGGCTCCCGGTACCTCCGATTAACAGATTGAAATGGTTATTAGATTTTAGAGGACGCGATGGGGTCCGGCGGGCCGCGGATCAGCCATAATGTTAGGTCCCAAATCGCCTGGGCAGCGGCGGGGGCCGGGGAAAAGGGGGTTGGGCTGTGCCATCTCTGTGGCGGAAGCGTGAACCCAATCGCAGCCCCCCGCGACTAATCTCACGAGTCCGGCCGTCCGAAGGCGATGCAAGCGAAATCAGACGAGGTGCTGATCGGACGAATCGCGAACGGCGATCGGCTGGCTATGCAGGTGCTCTACGCGCGGCATCATGTGCGAGTGTTTCGGTTTGTGGTGCGGCTCGTGCGCGACGAGAGCATGGCGGAGGATCTGATCAGCGAGGTGTTTCTCGACGTGTGGCGTCAGGCTGGTCGATTTGAGGGGCGCTCGGCAGTGTCGACTTGGATGTTGGCCATCGCGCGCTTCAAGGCTCTCTCGGCGCTCAGGCGCCGGCCGGACGAGGAATTGGACGAAGAAACCGCAGGCGCGATCGAAGATCCGAACGACGATCCGGGAACCACGCTGGAGAAGAAGGATAAGGGTGCGATAATCCGGAAGTGCCTCGTAGGGCTTTCGGCAGACCATCGGGAGATCATCGATCTCGTCTACTACCACGAGAAATCAGTCGAGGAAGTGGCTGAGATCGTTGGCATCCCTGAGAACACAGTCAAGACGCGCATGTTCTACGCGCGCAAACGACTGGCAGAGCTGCTCAAGGCGGCAGGAATTGAAAGAGGTTGGCCATGAACATGATCAATAAAGAGCCAGAGCGCTACGATATTGAAGCTCTGCTGCCGTGGCACGCCGCTGGTACGCTGAGCCGCCGCGACGCCGACCGCGTCGAGCAGGCGCTCGCGGGCGACCGCGAACTGGCGCGGCGCTATGACCTTGTCCGCGAGGAACTGGCCGAGACGATCCACCTCAATGAGACGCTGGGCGCGCCGTCGGCGCGTGCCATGGAAAAGTTGTTTGCAGCGATCGACGCCGAGGAGGCGCGAGCGCCCCGCCGCCAGCGTTCGTTCGATTTCGGTGCCCGCGTGTCCGAGTTCTTGGCGAGCTTTACGCCGCGCACGCTGGCGTGGTCGGCAACCGCCGCTGCGGTTGCGATCCTGGTTCAGGCCGCGGTGATCACCGGCGTAGTCGTCAAGGAGCAAGGTACATCGACCGGACCCAGCCTTGCGAGCGCGGTGAGCGACGGCTCGTTTGCGGTCGTGCGCTTTGCGCCGCAGGCGACGGCGACTGATATCACCAACTTCCTCGGCGCCTATAAGGCCACCGTGGTCGAGGGGCCGCTGAATATGGGTGGCCAGCTCTATCGCATCCGTCTGTCCGAGGCCAAGCTCCCGAGGGACGAGGTCGGCAAGATCATCCGACAGATGCAGGAAGAATCGAAAGTCGTCGGCTTCATCGCCGTGAACGAGTAGCGCCAAAAAGGCTTGGACACCTACGGTCCTTGTGCACGGGGCCGGCTCCGACAGGAGCAAGCCGCGCGAGCAGCTTCCAGAGCAGAAACGCCGCGCGCTCGAACCCGCCAAGTCCAGCGCGACCAAATCCTCCAAACCGATCCGTCACCGCCGCTTCCAGCCGCTGACCACGTGGCCGCGGTTTTCCGCGCTTGCTGGGCCGGCCCTGGAGCGCCGTAGGTCGCCTGGACCGCCCCCGCGCTGCGAAGAGCGGCAGCGGTAGATCCCGTCGTCTCGTCGTCTGGCTGGGACAGCCTGGGCGAGTACTGGTAAATCGACTCGCCAAAAGCGGGCGAGGGGTATAATTTGTTCCAAGTGAATTGTGCCGGAGCCGCGGTCCTTCGTTTCGGGGGTCCAAGCCTGCTCCGTCAGGGGTCGAGCACCCCCGCGACGCCCCGCCGCAGCCGGCATTATTCCGTTGCGCAAGCCGCTAACCTGCTGAGGTATATTGTGTTTTCCTCTAGGGCGCAGCGCGTTGGCAACAGGCCGAAAATTTCTACCCGAACTCCTAAATCGAGTTGAACCTTTTGGAGCCCTCGGGACACTAATAATCAACCAGGCCAACATGGCCAGGAGTTTACAGCCCCGATCGGCGCTCACGCCCCCCCGATCCCCTGCGCCGATCAACGCGACCCGCCCGGATTTCCCCGTCCGGGCGGGTCAGTTTTTGGGGGCATGCATCCCGCGCCATCTGCCCCCGCAAAGCCCTAGCGCCGCTCGGAACTCGCACCTCGTTTCCGGTGGAAGCGCGCTATGATGGATGCGGTGATTCGTTGCGTCGTCCGGCAGAGCGGACAACAGTGAGCAGTCGGTTGTTGCTTGCGCGTGCTCCCGACACCAACCCACATCGTGCACAGCGACCGGATAGCGCCTTTCCATGCCGGAACGGCAACCCGCACATGCGCTCGAGGAGGTCGCGCAGAAATGGCGCGCCTTGGCCGAGCGCCGACGCGCGTATTTTCTGGAGCTCTATCGCAGCGGGCGGTGGCGGCACTATTACAGCGAAGAGCAATTTCTCGCGCGCATGCGCGAGACCATTTGGCTGAGCGAGAGATGGGCTGAGATTGCCCCGCCCCGTGCAGCCGAAAGCGTGCCTGACCGCTCCCAGCCGGTTGCCGACCTGTCCAGCCGCAGCGCGGCTTGAGCCTGTCGGCTCGCTTTCACTCCGATCTCGGCGTGCCCCCGGACGCTCGACTAGGTGCCCGCGACAATTGTCTTACGGACCGCTTCCGGCCGGTCGCGGCATTCCTTATGTTCCAGCTTCCCTCGCGCCTGCCCCCCTCCATCCGATGATGCGTGTGCCATGACCAGTGCTCTGTTTTCTCCGATCCGGCTTGCGGAGCTCGAACTCGCAAACCGGATCGTCGTCTCACCGATGTGCCAGTACAGTGCCGACGATGGCGTGGCATCCGACTGGCACCTCAATCATCTCGGTATGCTCGCCAATTCCGGTGCCGCGCTGGTCGTGATCGAGGCCACCGGCATCGAGCGCAGCGGTCGCATCAGTCATGGCTGCTTTGGACTCTATTCGGACGACTGCGAGGCGGGTCTGGCGCGTGTCGTCGCCCATTGTCGTCGTTACGGCACAGCCAAGCTCGGCATTCAACTCGCCCATGCCGGGCGCAAAGCCTCCGCGCAACGGCCATGGGAAGGCGGCCAGGCGCTGGGACGGGGACAAGACCCATGGGAGACGATCGCTCCGTCAGCCATTCCGTTCGGTGCGAAGTGGCCAACTCCGCGGGAGATGACGACGGACGACATGGCCCGCGTGCGCGACGGATTCGTGCAGGCGGCACAGCGCGCCATCCGCGCAGGCATCGATCTCATCGAACTGCACGGGGCCCACGGTTACCTCCTGCACAGCTTCGTTTCCCCGATCTCCAACCGGCGCAGCGATGGATACGGCGGCTCGCTCGCGGCGCGCATGCGCTTTCCGCTCGAGATCGCGCAGGCCGTGCGTGCGGCGGTGCCGAAGGGGATGCCGCTCGGGGCGCGTATCACCGGCAACGATTGGAGCGAAGGCGGGCTCACCCCGGACGATGCGGTTGCGTTCGCCCTGGCGCTGAAGGAGGTCGGCCTCGATTTCGTTTGCATCTCCTCCGGCGGCATCAGCGCCGAAACGCGCCCCACTTTGGTCGCCAACACCAATGTCGAGTTTGCCGAGAAGGTGAAGCGTGAGGCCGGCATCGCCACCCGGACGGTCGGACTGATCGCCACCCCCAAACAGGCCGAAACCATCATCGCCGACGGCAAGGCCGATATGGTCGCGCTTGCCCGTGCCATGCTCGATGATCCCCATTGGGGCTGGCACGCGGCGCAAACGCTCGGTGCGGAGGTCGTCCGGCCCAAGCAGTACCAGCGCGCGGCGCCGAAGGTGTGGGCGGGAGCGAGCTATCGCGACTGATCCCTGCCGCCGCTTCGCCGGCGTGCGGGATCGCGGCGGGCCATGACCATCGAGAGGCGATGGTCCGCAAGCACGCGGAATCATTCTCGCCATGGATGCGTTCGTCTTTGCCGCAGTCTTGTTCGCCGCCGCATGCCATGCCGGATGGAACGCGACCATCAAGGGCGGGCTCGATCCGTTGGCGACGACGGTGCTGATCTCGATCGGAGCAGCACTCGTCTCGCTGGTCTTCCTGCCGGTGACCGGCTTGCCGGCGCTCGCAGCATGGCCTTGGTGCGCGGCGTCGGTGGTGATCCATCTCGTCTATTTCGCCGCGCTGATCGAGAGCTACCGCGCCGGCGACATGGGCCAGGTTTATCCGATCGCCCGCGGGTCGGCCCCCTTGATGACCGCGATCGCGACGACCGGCTTCATCGGCGAGAGACTGGGTCTCCTCGGGTGGTGTGGCATCCTGCTGCTGGCCGCCGGCGTGTTGCTGCTGTCGCTGCGCGGCGGCCGCGATCTAGCCCGGCTCGATCGCAAGGCTGTGGGTCTCGCGTTGTTCACCGCGGTGACAATCTGCGCCTATTCGGTGGTGGATGGCATGGGCGCACGGCTCAGCGGCAACGCCAATGCTTATTCGGTGATGCTGTTCGTGGGCATCGGCCCGGTCATGGTGATCTACGCGCTCGTCCGCCGGGGCCGCGAGGTGCTTGCGGCGATGGGGCGGCCCTGGGGCATTGGCCTTGCGGGTGGGAGCCTGCAGCTTGGTTCCTACGGGATCGCGATCTGGGCGATGACGGTGGCGCCGATCGCGATCGTGGCGGCGCTGCGCGAGAGCAGCGTGCTGTTCGGCGTGGTGATCGCCGTTGTCTTCCTCAAGGAGCCGTTGCGCGCAGGCCGCGCGGCCGCGGCGGTGATGATCGTTGCCGGATTGGCGTTGATCCGCCTGTACTGAACCGTTGCGCGGATCTCAGTGTCGGCACACCCTCATGAACTCGTGGCGGGAATCAGCTCATGCAGGCCGATCTCGCGCATTCGCTCGAGATCTTCCGGCACATCCACGTCCCATAACGTAACCGGCTCGTGCCAAGTCAGGCCGAGCGTCCTGAGTCGGCGGCGGGTTTCGTCCATGACGCCAGACGTGCCCCACGGCATGTCCGCGAACAGCACAGGCTCAGGCGCGCGCAGGCCGATCATGGTGTAGCCGCCGTCTTCCGCCGGAACGACCACCGCCGGGGCGCGTCCGCGCAGAACGTCGGCGGCCGTGCGCAGATGATCGCACGTGAGGGCAGGGCAGTCGCTGCCGATCACCAATACCGGGCGGTTTGCCGCGGCGATCGCCGCCAGCATGCGGGCGCCAAGATCGCCTTCCGCCTGACGCGCGAGCGCGATGCCAAGGCGCGTAGCGATCGACTGGAAGGCCGGATGGCTCTCATCCGGCGTCGTCCACAGCGTGACCGGACCGACGGCGGCGGCACACGCGGTTTCGACCGCGCGCTCGATCAGGCGTCCCTGCAACACGGCGGCACCGCGCGTCCCCAGCACCGGAATGAGCCGGGTCTTGGCGAAACCCGCGATCGGCGCCTTGGCCAATACCGCGACGGCAACCGGCTCATTCATAGCCGTAGAGTCGCGCAAGCTCTTTTGGATCGGCGCCGCAAAAATAGGCGAGCCGCAGGCGCCACATCAGCACGATGGTGTTGAGGACGCCGTGCTTCTCCCAGCGCCGGCCGGAGGTGATGACGCGTTCGCGCAGGCAGAGCGGCCGGCTCAGGCGCTTGAGGCGTTTACACAGTTCGATGTCTTCCATCAGCGGAATTGCCGGGAAGCCACCGGCCGCCTGGAACGCGTCGCGTCGCGCGAAGATCGCCTGGTCGCCGGTCGCAACGCCCGTCAGCCGCGAGCGAAGGTTCATCACCCCTGCAATGATGCGCAGCAGCGGCGACCGGCCCTCGATCTCGACATCGAAACGCCCCCAAACGCGGCTCGACCGCTCCAGGCCGTTGAGCACCACGTGGTCCGCGTCGGCCGGCAGTCGGGTGTCGGCGTGGAGGAAAAGGAGCACGTCCCCGGAGGCTTTCTCGGCGCCCGCATTCATCTGCAGCGCGCGCCCGCGCGGCGCTGCAATGACGCGGTCGGCGCGCAGCCGCGCCCGCTGGATCGTCGCGTCGCGGCTGCCGCCGTCGACCACCATCACCTCGGTGCCGAGCGAGCGCAGAACGGCAAGCGCATCGAGCGCAGCGGCAATGCCCTCGCCCTCGTTGAGCACCGGCATGATGATCGAGAGCTTCGACATGACAATGATCTCGGCCTAGGCGTAGGCAGGCCTTCTGCTGGCGGCAGCATGATGAATTGTCGGCTGACGCCGGGCAATGATGAATCAAAAGGTTCAGGCCGGAGTTCTGCGACAGGAGCCGTTTCGAGGTCGAACGGGCAGCGCGCTCACTCCGCCGCTTCTCGCAGCGCGCCGCCACAACTCGATCCCTGCCCCGCGGTGCATCCGTAGCAGTGGCCGGCAACCCGGATCGGATTGCCGGCGATGTCGGTATGGAGCAGGTCCGACAGGTGGACCTGCTCGCGCGCATCGCGCTCGAAGGGTAGATCCAGCATCTGATTGAAATCGCAGTCGTACACGTAGCCCCGCCAATCGACCGAGATGAGGTTCCGGCACATCACGTGCGCGAGATTGGCGTCGAGATGCGACTGGCGAAGCAGATCGAGGTAGCGATCGAACTCGCCCTTGGCGAGGAGGATCGCGCCGAACCTCTGAATGGGCATGTTGGCGAGCGTATAGAGCCGGCTGAACGCAATGCCGTAGCGCTCGCCGAGCACGCGCTTGTAGTCCGCTTCGAGCGTTTCCTGCGGCGGCGGCAGCGCCGGTCCCTGCGGATTGTAGACGAGGTTGAGTGCGAGTCCGGTCTCAGCGCGTCCGTAGCCCAGCCTGTTGAGCCTCTGCAGGGCGCGCACAGAGGCTTCAAACACGCCCTTGCCGCGTTGCCGATCCACGTTGTCTTCGAGATAGCATGGCATGGACGCGGTGATCTCGACCTGCTCGCTGGCGAGGAATTGGGCGAGATCGTCCTGTCCCGGCACGTCGAGGACGGTCAGATTGCAACGATCCATCACGTGCACGTCCATATTGCGTGCCGCGCGCACAAGCCTGCGAAAGTGCGGGTTGAGTTCCGGCGCGCCGCCGGTGATGTCGAGCGTTGCCGGGTGCCTGGTGGCGAGGAAGGCGAGGACGACGTCGACCATCTCGCCCGACATTTCCTCGGTGCGATTCGGGCCGGCATTGACGTGGCAATGCACGCAGGATTGATTGCAGCGGTAGCCGAGATTGACCTGCAACGTGTCGAGCCGTCCCCGCCGGATCGGGGGGAAGGCGATCTGCTCGAGCAGTGGCCAGGTATCGCGCATCGGCCTCGTCCGCTGTTCCGCAACAGAGGGTCGCACAGCCCTTCGCCGGCGTCACCTTCGGCCGGCGTGGTCCGCGGACAAAATTGTGTAACGGAATCGTTGTGCAGAGAACGCGGCGTAAGCGGGAATGGCGGGTGCCATCGGCGGACCCGAAGCGAAAGCAATGCGTTGCGTCCTGCCACCGGGACGCCAAACGGGACTCACTTGGTGGGGGCAGGCGCGGCCATCGCCGTCCCATCATCGAGGCCGATACGGCCGAAGCCTGGCAATTTGATTGCGGGATGCCGCAGGTCGAGGCCGGCGACCAGGCCCAGAAAGTTGACCTCGATGCCCTCCACCCAGCCGAGCTTGGCACCGAGGAGGCCCCACAGCGAAGCTTCGATGCCGGTGCCGCTATCGGTCAGGCCGACATAGGGGTAGGGACGGAAATCCTTGCCCACCGCGTTCGCGGGCAGCGTGGTCTCGAGCTGCGGTACGGCGCGCAGCACGGTCGCGGTGAAGGTGTTGCTGTTGGGCCCGGGCCAGATGCGATAGTCGCCGAAATTGCTGTAGCTGTAGTCCGCGATCGCCGCCTTGACCCTTGGAATGAGCGCCGCGGCTTCCGCTCCGCGCACATCGACAAGCACGCGCGGCACGTCGCCGAACCAGCGTCCGTCGGGTGCCCAGCCATTGCTGCGCACCGGCTGTCCCCAGCCGACCACGTCGTAGCGGCTCCAGCTGCTCGCGTTCTCCGGCTTGAAGACGACCCAGCTGTGGACGGCGAATATGCCCTTCCAGCGGCCGGTACGTCCGGTGAAGACGAGGAACCTGGCCTCGCGATCCGCATTGGCCGCGGGCAGCATTCCGACGCTCGACCAGTCGGCGTCGCGAAAGCTCGCCGGGCGCTCCTTGCTGGCATAGAGCGCCGCATGGAGACCGAGGGGAAGAAGAAAGAGGCCGAGAATAACGAGGAGCACTTTTCGAACGGGGCGCATTGAGGTGAATGAGAACGTGGGTTCCCGACTGAAATATGGCGCTTGCTGGCGATTGTGCGCAATGGCGATGCGTCACAGCATCACATTAAAAGCACGCAATGTTGACGAAGGCGAGGTCATGCAGGGGGGCGTTTCGGGAGATGACGCTGGGAGGCGCTCGGGTTCGCCACCGCGGCCGGAGCCCTGTTCCTTGTGGTCAGTTCAGCGCGCCGCCAGGACCGCCGCACGCACGATCGCCTCGCCGGCCTGCGTGAGGTCACCGAGCGTCAAGGATGTCCGGCGCGCGCCGCCGTGCGCGCGCTGCACCGCCGGGACATGCACGAATGCGACCAGGCGGGGTGCGCCGGCGCCGGCGGCCTCGGCCGCCCGCCAGCACAAGTAATTGCAGAGATAGCGGCCGGCGTCGCGCGACAGTGCGACCGGCACACCGGTCGCGCGTGCGGCAGACAACAGCCGTTGCGCCGGCGTGCGCAACGGAACTGTCGGGGGCGCCCCGGGACGAATGGCGGCGGCGAGCGGGATTCGACCGCTGACATCGGGAACCATGCGCGTGATCGCATTGCGTGCGCGCATTTCGACCCGCACCTGTGTGGCGCGCGTGGCAAGCCCGAACATGATCAACGCGGCGGGTCTTTCGCGCTCGAGCAGCGCCGGCAGTTCCCGATCCACGGCCTCATAGCTCACCTGGAAAATATGCGCGACGCGACGCACATTGGCGAAGGCGGGATGGCGCCGCCGCGCCAGCGCCATGACCAGCGGTCCGGTCGGGTTGTAGGGTGCGCCGGGAAACGGGCCGAAGCCGGTGAGGAGAATTGTTTCAGTCATCGGTCCAGATCGTCCCGTACGCGGCGGCACAACGCAATCGTACAAGACTCGATGACATTTGGGCCATGAGGCGTGTGCGAATTCGGAGCGGGGATCCTAGATGCCCAGCGCCGCCGCGATCTCGTCGACCGCGACCGCCGGCGACATCCGCCCCTCGGCGACGGCAGCTTCCAAACGGGGGAGCTTGGCCTTGAGCGAAGGATCGGACCGCAGGCGCGTGAAGACGCGATCTTCGAGCATCGCCCACATCCATTTGACCTGCTGCTCGCGCCGACGCGCGGTGAACTCAGCGGCCTTGGTCATGCGCTCGCGGTGATCGAGGACGGCGCTCCACAGATCTGCGACACCGTCTCCGGTCAGCGCGGAATAGGTCGTGACCGGCGGGGACCAGTGCGGTGAACGCGGGTTGAGGATATGCAGCGCGGCGCGATATTCGGCGGCGGCGGCCTTGGCGCGCCTGATGTTGTCGCCGTCGGCCTTGTTGATGGCGACCATGTCGGCGATCTCGACCACGCCCTTCTTGAGCCCCTGCAGCTCGTCGCCGGCGCCGGGCAACATCAGCACCAGGAAAAAATCGGTCATGTCCGCGACCATGGTTTCCGACTGGCCCGTGCCGATGGTCTCGACCAGCACCACGTCGTAGCCGGCGGCCTCGCAGATCAACATCGATTCGCGCGTCTTGGCGGCAACGCCGCCGAGCGTGCCGGACGACGGGGAGGGGCGCACGAAGGCGTTGGGGTCGCTGCCCAGCCGCGCCATGCGCGTCTTATCCGCCAGGATCGAGCCGCCGGTGCGCGCCGAGGATGGATCGACGGCAAGCACAGCCACTTTGTGGCCGCGCGCGGTCAAGAACGTGCCCAGCGCATCGATGGTGGTCGACTTGCCGACGCCGGGCGCTCCGGTGATGCCGACGCGCACCGCTGTGCCGGTCGATGGCAGCAGCTCCTGCACCAGCGCCCGCGCCGCCTTCTGGTGATCCGTCCGCCGGCTTTCCACCAGCGTGATGGCGCGCGCGATCATGCCGCGCTCGCCGGCGCGAATGCCGAGCGCGAGACGCGCAATGTCGGGAGCCGGGGGCTGGCTGCGCGAGGACATAAATCCGCCCTAGACCCGCCCGCGGCCGAGGTCGGGTCGGCGCCTGCGCCAGCCCGGGCCGGGACCGTATCCCTGAGACACTTCAATGCGATAGCTGGGGGCCAAGCGGCTCAATCCTGATTGCCCAGCGGGCGGGAACTTTGCGCGCCCGCGGGCGCGGTGGTGCGCTAGTATAGCCGCGGATGGGGTCTGGGAGGGGTGTATGCGTCGACAAGCGCGCTCGACCGCTTGGGCCATATCTCTGTTCGCCTGTCTGGCCGCCACTTCGAGTCATGCCGGCGATCTGATCTGGGAAGTCGAAAGCCCGTTTCGCTTTTAAGGCCAGCCGATCTTTCGCATTGCATGAGGCCGCGTTCAACGCGGTGCGCGGCGACCCGTCCGGCCCGTTGCCGGCCGACATCGTCTGGCGTATCGAGCGCGCGCTCAATGATCCCGACTGCAGGGATGCCTCGACGCCCGACCGCTGCGCGGCGACGGCGGGCAGGCGCTATCAGCAAAGTCGCCTCGGCTGGGCGGCGCAGACCTTGGGCGACACCTGTTACGAGAGCAACGGGCGTCCCCGTCGCTACGCGGTCGTTTGCGAACGCAAATACTCCTGGGGCGCGGCAAGAGAAGATTACGTCCTGCCGGAGGCGCATACGGTCGTTATCCGCATCGCGCCCGGACTGCTCGCGGGCGTCAGCGGAGACTGCGTCTGGGCCTGGCAGCCGCGCAGGGCCGGCGGAAAAACGGAGACCAGGCGCACCGTTTGCACCGACAAGCTCACCATTGCGCGCGTGCCCTATGCGCTCGACCGCGCTCATTCCGGCGTCTCGGTCACGGTCAAGCTGCCCGACGGTCGCGAACTGAGCGAGCCGGAGGTCGCGGTCGAGGATGTCTTCATCGTGGCGCTGGGGGATTCATTTGCCTCGGGTGAAAGCAATCCGGACCGTCCCGTGCAATTCAGCGCCCAGCGCGAGATGGTGTACGATCCGGCCTTGCTGCGCGAGGATCTGGCGGCGAAGGCGCCGGCCAAAGGCGCGGCGCCGGGCTACGGTCTTGCCTCCGGCGACGAGCAGTACAATCCCAAGGTGCTGCCGCGGCGGCTCATGGACGACGAGAAGGCCGAGCGCTTCCACAAGCTATCTTCGCCAGAATTCGCCGCCGAATTTGAAAAGGCATCGGCGCGCTGGCTGAGCCGCGACTGCCACCGGTCGCAATACGGCTACCCGTTCCGCGTGGCGATCGAGCTTGCGCTCGAGAACCGCCACCGCGCGGTGACGATGGCAAGCTTCACGTGCTCGGGGCGCGGAAGTGACCCAGGGCCTCTTTCTCGACATGGATCCGCGCGAGGGGGCAGACGAGATTCCCGGCGGCAAGGTTCGCGCGCAACTCGACCAGCTCAGCGACCTGCTCTGCCGCGGGCCCCGCTCGCAGAGCGCGACCTATGCGCTGCCCACCTACACCCATGGCAGCACGCAGATTTCGCGGCAGAACATCAGCAAAGCCTGGTGCCCGCCCGCATTGCGCAAGCGAGCGATCGACGTAGTGCTGATGTCGATCGGCGGCAATGACGTGGGTTTCAGCGCGCTCGCGGCCTATTCCTTGACCGAGAACATGGCCGCCCTTGCGCCGGTCGCCGGCCTGACCGGACATTCGAGTCGGTTTGGGCCGCAGGTGTCGCGTGTCTACCTCGACGTGTTGGACGAGCGCATGAAAGCCCTCAAGGAGGCGCTGCGCGATGGCTTCGGCGTCGCGCCCGCGCGCGTCGTGCAGTCGTCCTACGAGCCCATCCACTTCGACGAGACCGGTGGGTTGTGCGGCGGGCAGCCGACGCTGGGCATGGATGTGCATCCCGGCCTGAAGGTGAGCCGTGCGCGCTTGCAGGAAACGGCGGATTTCATGCGGGATCTCCTGCGGCGGCTCGAATGCATTGCCGGCAAGAACCGCGCGGGTTGTCCCGCCGATCTCGCCACGGGCGCCGGTACCGGCTTCACGCTGGTCACCGACCATATCCCTGAATTCGTCAAGCGCGGCTTGTGCGCGCGCGATCCCAAGCGCGCGCTCGCCGACAGCATCGCGATGCGCATGCCGCGCAAGCCGGCCAACGGCGATGCGTTCAAACCCTATTCGCCGGCGGCGACGCTGCCCTATGCCCATCGCTGGCGCCTGTTCCGCACGCCGAACGACGCTTTTCTCGCGGCCAACACCCATCGCGAGGGTACGCCGCTGCTTGATATTCTGCAGCCGGCCTATGCGGGGCTTTACAGCGGAGCGATTCATCCGACCGCCGAGGCCCATGCCATCGTCGCCGATCACGTGGTGCGGCACGTCCGGGCGATCGTGGGACGGCAAGATGCGCCGCAAGACGTGCTCGAGAGCAGGGCGCAATAGTCGGCGGACGGCGGCGGCTCCCGCGTGCCTCGCAACTAGTCGCGCACCAGCTTGGAGACCGGCTCGCCCGGAGCGAGGCGCTTGAACAATGCCGGCGCGTCGGCGATGCGGTCGATGATGCATTCGAGCTGCCCGTTCACCTCGATGCTGGCCGCCGCGAGCACCGCCTTGTCCTGATCGTCGCATTGCGGGACGTACAGCACCGCCTCGTTCCCGGCGATGCGGACGAGGGTGTAGCCGTAGCCCGGCTGATCCTTTTCTGCCTTTGCCTGTCCGACAAAAAGATCGCCGCCGAGGGCATGGAAGGAGATCGTCAGCGTCTCGCCTTTCTCGTCGACGAAATCGTAGGCGCCGTCGTCCCGGTGTTTGATCTGGAGCACATCCTGGCGCTGGTAGCTGTTGTCCGGGCCGCGTTCGTAGACGACGTAGCGCCCGCCCTGGTCGAGCGCCGCGGCAGCGTTCGCGAGCGGAAACTTCGGCTGCTCGGATTGAAAGCAGCCTGCAAGGAGGAGGCAGATCGCCGGGAGAAACAGCAGCGAGGGGAGTCTTGCGGGGCGCTGGGCCATGGGGAGAACGTCTTCTTTCGAATGGGTCTGAACGGATACGTGCTCGCGCTCGCCGCTATCGGCAGCGCGCAATCGGTCGTCTCATGTCATAAATATCGCATGTGCAAGCGCCGAAAGGGAATCGTCGTGAGTTCTTGAGCAGGGAGCGACGCCCAAGCTGGCGAATCCGCCGGGCGAGCCGGCCGATCACTCCGCCGCTTCTCTTCCATGCCCCAGGCGCTGGTTGAGCTTGTCGAGCAGCGCCGCTGCCGCCTCCGCGATCACGGTGCCGGGCGGAAAGATCGCCTCGGCACCGGCGCGCTTGAGCTCGTCGTAGTCCTGCGGCGGCACCACGCCGCCGACCACGATCATGATGTCGTCGCGGCCCTCCTTCACCAAGGCGGCTTTGAGCTGCGGGACCAACGTGAGATGCGCCGCCGCGAGCGAGGAGACGCCCAGCACGTGGACGTCGTTCTCGACCGCCTGGCGCGCCGCCTCCTCGGGCGTCGCGAACAGGGGGCCGATGTCCACGTCGAAGCCGAGATCGGCGAACGCGGTCGCGATCACCTTTTGCCCGCGATCATGCCCGTCCTGGCCGATCTTGGCCACCAGGATGCGCGGCCGACGTCCTTCATTCGCTTCGAACTCGGTGACGAGCCTCTGCACTCGCGCGACGGCTTCCGACATGGCGCCGACCTCCCGCTTGTAGACTCCCGTAATCGCCTTGATCTCCGCGCGATGGCGCCCGAAGACCTGCTCCAATGCGCCCGAGATTTCGCCCACCGTGGCCTTGGCGCGGGCGGCGTCGATTGCGAGCGCAAGCAGGTTGCCGTTGCCCCCGGCCGCGTTGCGGGTGAGCGCCGCCAGTGCGTCGGCGACCGCCTTGGGATCGCGTTCACGCCGCAGGCGCGAGAGCTTGTCGATCTGCAATTGCCGCACAGTGGCGTTGTCCACCTTGAGCAGGTTGACCGGAGTTTCCTGTTCGAGCCGATACTTGTTGACGCCGATGACGGCCTGCTGGCCGGCATCGATGCGCGCCTGGGTTTTCGCCGAGGCCTCCTCGATGCGAAGCTTGGGCAGACCCGCTTCGATCGCCTTGGCCATGCCGCCCAGCTCCTCGACCTCCTGGATGTGCGTCCAGGCGGACTTGGCGAGCTCATAGGTGAGGCGCTCGACATAGAACGAGCCACCCCATGGGTCCACGATGCGCGTCGTGCCGCTCTCCTGCTGCAACAGGATCTGGGTGTTGCGGGCGATGCGCGCCGAGAAATCGGTCGGCAGCGCGAGGGCCTCGTCGAGCGCGTTGGTGTGGAGTGACTGGGTGTGCCCTTGGGTCGCGGCGAGCGCCTCGATCATCGTCCGGGCGACATTGTTGAAGACGTCCTGCGCGGCGAGCGACCAACCGGAGGTCTGGCAATGGGTGCGCAGCGAAAGCGAACGCGCATCCTTGGGCTCGAACGGCTTCATCAGCTTCGCCCACAGCAGGCGCGCGGCCCGCAGCTTGGCCACCTCCATGAAGAAGTTCATGCCGATCGCCCAGAAGAACGAGACGCGCGGCGCGAACTGGTCGATGGCGAGTCCGGCCTTCAGTCCCGCGCGCACATA
>Ga0114129_10007768_pt1 | contig 15258 bp, 13 predicted proteins | sample RhiMetdeltSRZDD1_FD_80071 | JGI IMG/M metagenome (GOLD analysis project Ga0114129, IMG submission 80071) | Populus rhizosphere microbial communities from Tennessee, USA - Rhizosphere MetaG P. deltoides SRZDD1 (version 2) (version 2) | ecosystem: Host-associated > Plants > Roots > Rhizosphere >...
CCGCCCGGCTGGTACGGCTGGCCCACGTCCAGCCCCCAGCGCTCGGCGAGCGCGCCGATCGTGGCGGGCAGCTCGGCGATCCAGGCCCGCCGGCCGGCATCGGGGAACGCCCCATCGACCCAGACGAGGTTGTCCGGGAGCTGAACGGGCTTCATGGTCAGTATGTTGGCCTGCGCGGGGTAGCGTGCGCACAGCCTTTTCACCCGCTATCGTCAGCCCGGTGATCGGTTTCGGTCAGGTTGCGACCACGGGTACCGCCGAGGCGGCGCCTCCCGCGGTCCGCACGCTCAAGCTCGCCGACCTTACTGCGAAGCGGGCGATGCGCGCGTTCCCCACCCGGCGGATCGACCACCACATGCTGCTGCTCGGTACGGCCGGGCACGGCCACCACACGGTCGACTTCGTGGAGTACCCGTGCCGGCCCGGCACGCTGCTATGGGCCCGCCCGACGCAGATGGTCCGCTACGGCGCCGAGCCGGGGCTGGACGCGATCCTCGTGACCTGGCCGGCGGGGTACCTGCCCGGGCTGCCGGCCACGCAGTGGGCGCCGGACGACCCGTTCGGACCCGTGTGCTGGCAGCTGGCCGGCGAGGACGAGGACGCGGTGATCGACGAGGTGAGCCAGCTCGTCGTCGACTGCGAACGCTTCGGGCACGGCGACCTCGCCGGAGAGCTGCTGCGCCACCAGCTGGCCGCGCTCGTGCTGCGGGTGGTGCTGGTGCCGCCGATCGACCCGTACGGGGGCACGCCGGGCGAGGTCGAGACGTTCCTGCGGTTCCGCCGGGTCGTCGAGGCCGGCTTCGCGCAGAGCCGGCAGGTCGCCGAGTACGCCGCCGACCTCGGCTGCTCCGTCCGTACGCTGACCCGCGCCTGCCTGTCGGTCACCGGGCGCAGCGCGAAACAGGTCGTCGACGACCGCGTCGCGCTGGAGGCGATGCGGCTGCTCACGGGTACCGACCTCGCCATCGCCGCGATCGGCGAGCGGCTCGGCTTCACCGGCCCGACGCACTTCTGCCGCCTGTTCCACCGTGCGGTCGGCTGCCCGCCGGGCACGTTCCGCGCGCGCACCCGGGGCGTACGCCCACCCATCCCGCGACCGTCCCCATAGGACAATCGCGCCGGCCCGCGCGCGCCCCACGCAAGATCGGCGTTGGCGGTGCAGACGTGCAGCGCGACCGCACCTTCGCACCGTCCACAGCGATCAACGTGGGCCGCCCGCCCGCGAGGGTTGCGCCCGCCGTCAGTCGGGCAGCGCGTCGTCCACCCCGGTCTCGCGCGGGCCGAGGAACACGGGGTCCCGGCGGGTGAGCACGTCCCAGCCCGCCTTCACGACCGCGCCCCGCTCGCGGATCGACGTGATCTTCCACAGCCGCCCGTACGCCCGCACCGAGTCGTCCCCGATCCCGTCCGCGTCGACGCCGACGTGCCGGCACAGCGCCACGGCCCGGGCGAGGTGGTACGACTGGGTCACGACGATCGCGCGGCGTACCCCGAAGATCTTGTTCGCCCGGACGCACGAGTCGTACGTGTCGAACCCCGCGTAGTCGGCGACGACCTTGCGTTCCGGTACGCCGGCGTCGAGCAGCCACCGCCGCATGCCGGTCGGCTCGTCGTACTCGGGTCGGCTGTTGTCGCCGGAGACGAGGATCGCGCGGACCGTACCGTCGTCGAAGAGCCGCTTGGCGATCGCGAGCCGGGCGGCGAGGAAGGGGGACGGGATGTTGCCCCGGTAGACCTGGGCGCCGAGGACGAGGGCGACGGGTGCGTCCGGCACCGCCGGCGCGGAGGCGTACAGGTGCCCGCGCGAGGTGAGGTCGATCCAGGCCTGGCTGGCGAACGAGAACTGGAGGCCGAGCGCGACGAGTACGGCAAGCGTGACCGTCAGTCGCCTGAGGAGTCGGGTCATCCCGCCCGGCGGCGGGCGCGGCGGGCGGCCAGCTCGTCGGGCTCGTCCGTGGCCGGCTCGTCCGCCACCGCGGACTCGTCCTCGTCGCCCGCCTTCTCGGCCGGCAGGTGCGACAGCGAACCCTGGATCTCCTTGAACGCGCCGCCGATCGCGATGCCGAACACACCCTGGCCGCCCTGCAGCAGGTCGACGACCTCCTCGGGCGAGCGGCACTCGTACACCGTCGTGCCGTCCGAAATGAGCGTGATGCCGGCGAGGTCGTCGACGCCGCGGGAGCGCAACGTGTCGATCGCCTTGCGGATGTTCTGCAGCGACACACCGGCGTCGAGCAGGCGCTTGACCACCTTGAGGACGACGAGGTCCTTGAACGAGTAGAGCCGCTGCGTGCCGGAGCCGGACGCGTCCCGGATCGACGGGACGACCAGTGACGTGCGGGCCCAGTAGTCGAGCTGGCGGTAGCTGATGCCGGTGGCATGGCAGGCGGTCACGCCGCGATAGCCCACGGCGTCGGCCGGCTCGTCGAGCTCCGCTGCCGTGCGGTCACCAAGCTCGACCGCCGTGCGGTTCTTGGAGCCATGCTCCTGCATGCGACCACCCTCCCGCCCTAGCGGTACTGGCAACCCTATAGCGCAGGTTCAGGGTTGGTGTGCAACGTTCGCCACGACACGCCGCGAACGGATGACTGTCGCGAATCAGCCCGCGAAGTCCTCCGGCCGCACCTGCTCGAGGAACTCGCGGAACTTCTCGACCTCGTCTTCCTGCTCGTCCGGAATCACGATGCCGGCCTCGGTCAGCACCTGGTCGGCGCAGCGGATCGGCGCGCCCACCCGCAGCGCGAGCGCGATCGAGTCACTGGGCCGGGCCGAGACCCGTACGTTCTCGCCGATGAGCAGGTCGGCGTAGAACACGTTCTCCTTCAGCTCGACGATCTCGACCGCCTGCAGGGGTGCCTTGAGGGCGGTCAGGATGTCGCGCAACAGGTCGTGCGTGAGCGGCCGGGCCGGCTTGACGCCCTGCTGCTCGTAGGCGATCGCGGTGGCCTCCACCGCACCGATCCAGATCGGCAGGTACCGGTCGCCGTCAACCTCTTTGAGCAGCACGATCGGTTGGTTGCTGGGCAGTTCCACCCGAACCCCGACGACGCTCAGCTCGCGCACCGCTCCGCCTCCGTGTCGTTGCCGCCTCTTCTCTGCACGGTACACGGGCATCGGCCCGGCGTGCCCACTAGCGGCGGCGACGGATCAGCCGATCAACCCCGGCTGTGCTCGCCTCCGCCCAAGGACGGCTCCGGCTGCGCTCAGCCGATCAACCCCGGCTGCGCTCAGCCGAGCGTCTCGCGCAACCCCGTACGCACGAGTGCCGCGTGCAACCGCTGGGAGAGTCCCGCGAGCTCCCGGACGGTCTCCGCCGCCCGCTCCCGGCCACCGGTCTCCGAGGCCCGCAGCAGGGGGGCCACGAGCTGGCTGAACAGGCCCACCTCGCGGTCGGCGGCGGCCCGGTACGCCCGGAGATGGCGCGCGCCGAGCCCGTACCGGGCAAACTCGGCGGCGACGACGGCGACCGTCAGCGCGTCGGCGTCGTACCACCCGCCCGAGCGGGCCGCCATGAGGCCGTGCTGTTCGAGGTCGGCGACCTGCTCGTCGGACAGGCCCGAGCGCTGGGCCAGCTCCGCCCGGCTGAGCCGCGTCTCGCGATCGGGCGCGGGCGCACCGGCCGCGGGCGCGCCGACCGCCACCAGCGCGGGCCGGGCGGCGGCGAAGTCGTGCGCCGACAGTTGCTCGCGAATGACGCGCAGGGGGAGGTACTGGTCGCGCTGGGCGGTGAGTACGAACCGCAGCCGGGCCACGTCGCCCCAGCCGTACTTCCGGTACCCCGACGGCGTGCGCTGCGGCTCGACCAGCCCCTCGGCCTCCAGGAACCGCAGCTTCGAGATGGTCGTCTCGGGGAACTCGGCACGCAGGTGGTTCAGCACCTCGCCAATCGTCATCAACGGCTCGTTACCGGCGTCGCCGCCCGCCGGGCGGCGCCCCGCGACGTCGCTCGCCGTCGGCTCGACTGCGGCGGGCTGGAACGGGCGGGCGGCCGCGGCGGACGTCACAGCCGCGCAGCCTCCTCCTCCGACCGTGGTCCGGCGATGAACACCAGGCGGAACTTGCCTATCTGCACCTCGTCACCGTTGCTCAGCGTGGCCGCCTCGACGCGCTCACGGTTGACATAGGTGCCGTTCAGGCTCCCGACGTCGCGGACGGTGAACGAACCCCCGTCGCGGTGGAACTCCGCGTGCCGGCGGGACACGGTCACGTCGTCGAGGAAGATGTCGCTGTCCGGATGCCGCCCGCTGGTGGTGACATCGTGGTCGAGCAGGAACCGGGCACCGGCGTTCGGGCCACGGCGCACGACCAGCAGCGCCATGCCCGGCGGCAGCGAACCGGACATCCGGCCGGGAACGACGTCCGCGTCAGGCCCCTCGAGCGCCTCGTCGAGCGCGCCGAGATTCAACGTCGACGTCACGTCGAGCGGCGGAAACTCGTCGTCGGGGCGCGTCATCGGACCACCTCACGTACTGATTCATCAGTCAACTGCGCGAGCCTAGCCAGCCCCGAAATGCAGGGTCAACCGGACGCGCGGACGACTGTCCGGCGCTATTTCTCGGTCAGTTCACGGTACCCGTCGGCATCGAGGAGATCATCCTGCCACGTATCGTCCGATGGTTCGATCTCGACCAGCCATCCCGACCCGTACGGCTCGGTGTTGATCAGCTCCGGTTGGCCGGCCAGTTCGTCGTTACGGGCGACGACCGTACCGGTCAGCGGCGCGTAGATCTCCGAGACGCTCTTGGTCGACTCGACCTCGCCGAGCGCCTCGCCGGCCGTGACCGTGGTGCCCGCCTCCGGCAGCTCGACGAAGACGATGTCGCCGAGCGCGTCCTGGGCGAAGTCGGTGATGCCGACCCGGACGGTCCCACCGTCCCCCTTACGCACCCACTCGTGCTTGTCGGTGTACCGCAGCTCGTCAGGAATCACGGCCAGATGCCCTTCGGGTCAGTTCGGTTGGGCGTACTTCAACGTGCCCTGTGCGTGGAGGGCGGTCACCTTCACCAGGGTCGGCTCGCCGATCGTCACCGTACCGCCGTCCTTGGCCACCGTCTCGACCACCCCACCCGGAATGTTCAGCGCCGTCCGCATCGTCTGCGGGTCCCCGATCACCGTGATCGCGTACGGCGCGACGAGCTTCACGCCGCCGGCCGCGACGCCGCCGTCCACGTCGACGAACGCGGTCGACGCGACGATGCGTACCGCCGTCGTGTCGGGTCCGGAGATCTGCATGGCCTCGGCGCCCGCGCCGCGCAGCTCCTCGACCGCGTCGAGGATCGCCAGGGCGCGCAGCGGTTTGCTGCCCTGGCTGAACGTGACGACCAGGCCTGGGCCCTCGGCCGGCAGCGTGCCGGCGAGGATGCCCAGCTCGTCGGCGCGCCGGCGGGCCTCCTCCAGCGCCGCCTGCCGGCCCTCGGCACCCGAGGCGAGCTGCCGCTGGGTCTCCTGCAGGCTGGTGATCTCCTGGCGCAGCCGCTGCTCGCGGGCGTCGAGGTCGGACAGGATCCGGACCAGGTCCTCGGGCCGGGCGTTCGACAGCGACGGGTCGGTGGAGTTGCTGCGCAGCTGCACGACGAGGGCGAAGCCCAGCAGACCCAAGAGCAGGCCGATCACGGCACCGGCCGCGGAGAACTTGCGCTTCGCGGTCGGAGCGCTCTCCTCCTCGGGGGTACGGGGTTCCTCCGGCTCCACTGTGGATGATGTGTCGTCCACTGTGGACTCGACCGGTGGGGTGGTGGGCGGCGCCGGGCGGGGCTCGGGCTCGGGCCAGCCGGTACCGGTGTCCTGGTGCTCGTGGTGCTCGTGGGGGTCGGCCATCGCGCTCACGCCCGGAAGAGGTGGCGGCGGATGGCCGCCACGTTGCCGAAGATGCGGACGCCGAGCACGACCACGACGCCGGTGGACAGCTGCCCGCCGACGCCGAGCTTGTCGCCGAGGTACACGATCATCCCGGCCACGAGGACGTTCGAGATGAACGAGATGACGAACTGCTTGTCGTCGAAGATGCCGTCGAGCTGCGCCCGGATGCCGCCGAACACCGCGTCCAGCGCGGCGACCACCGCGATCGGCAGGTACGGCTGGAGTGCGACGGGCACGGTCGGCTCCAGCACCACGCCGAGCACGATGCCGACGACGAGCGCCAGGACCATGAACATCAGCGACCTCCCGACGGGGTGGTTGACGGGGTCGGCCCACCGCTCGGTACGGATTCCCCGGGCCGGTGGGCGAAGCGCAGCTGCGGATCGGTGGCCGCCGGCAGGGTGAGGTTGTCCTGCTTGCGGATCGAGTACCCCATGTTGTACCGGCGGGTCAGCGCCCGGAACTGTTGACCGGTGGTCGACTTGTCGAAGCGTCTGTCCAGATCGCCCGGCCCGACGGCGGTGACCGCGTACGGGCTCGCCACCGGCTTGAAGTCGACCAGGATGGCGGCGCCCGCGGCCCGGATGGTGGACGTACTCGACAGCCGCTGCCCGTTGATCGCGACCGCCTCGGCGCCGGCGGCCCACAGCCCGTTGACGACCGTCTGCAGGTCGCGGTCGAGCACCCGCCCGGGGTTGTCCGTACGGGGCCGCCCGGTCAACGGATCGGTCTCGACGGGCGCGTCGCGGACCTCCACGACCACGCCGTCGCCGCGCACCCGGCCGAGACCGGCCGCCGCGCTCAGGTTGCGGATCCGGTCGAACTCGCCGCCCTGCAGCGCCGCGCGCTGCCGGTCGACGTCGGCGCGCAGGGCCTCGGCGGTCCGCTGCATCTCGTCCGACTCGGCCTGCTTGGCCCGTACCTCGCCGACCAGCCCGGCGCGCGTACGGCTGCTCTCCGGCTCGCCGGCCACCACGTGCCGGTACGCGACGGCGAACAGGAAACCGACCAGCGCGACCGTCAGCACGCTGACCGTACGGCCCGTGGCGCGCAGCCAGGACGGCTCCGGCCCGCGGCCGGCGCGACGGCGGGCCGCGGCGGCGTACGCCGGGTCGAGCGGGTCCCGGAACAGCTCGGTCAGGAAGTCCGGTTCGAACCGCTGCGGCGCGCTCACCGGACCTCCGCCGCCCGGGCCTGCCGGACGAGCCCCCGCACCTGGACGAGGTAGAGGATGCCGGCGGCCCAGTACAGCCCGAGGCCCCACCAGGCGAGCGCCCAGCCCGACGCGTACGCGACGGTGTGCCAGGCCGGCACCGCGTCGGCCAGCAGCAGGACGGGGAAGGCCATCAGCAGGATGAACGTGGCCGTCTTGCCGAGATAGTGCACGGCCGGCGGGCCGTACCCGTAACGGCGCAGGACGGCGAGGCAGCCGACCATGAACAGCTCACGGGCGAGCAGCGCGATCGTGAACGCCCACGGCAGTACGCCGCGCACGGTGAAGGCCAGCAGCGTGGCGAGGATGTAGAGCCGGTCGGCGGCGGGGTCGAGCAGCGTGCCGAGCTTGCTGACCTGGCCGAGCCGGCGGGCGGCGTACCCGTCGACCCAGTCCGACGTGCCGCCGACGACGAGCACGATGACGGCCGCGACGTCCGCGTGCGCGACCAGGAACAGGTACAGGAAAAGGGGTACGCCGAGGAGCCGGCCGAAGCTGATCAGATTCGGGATCGTCAGCACCCGGTCCGGCGATGTGACTCCGGGCTGACGCGCCACCAAGCCCCCTCGTTGTCGCCGCGCCACTATAACGTAGCGGGAACAGGTCGAGGCGACCCCACGTCGTCAGGGCGACGAGTGGTATCCCGCGGACCAGTGGGTGGCCTGGGGCGGTTGGGGCTCGCTCGCGAGCGACACCAGCTTGGCCACGTCCACCTTCCCGTTGGCGGTGACCGGCAGCGTGCCCACGACGGCCCACAGCGACGGCACCGCGTAGGCGGGCAGGCGCTGGGTGGCGAACCCGCGCAGGGCGGCCACGAGGTCCGGGTCGGGTTCGGTGCCGTACCCGACGATGCCGGCCACGAGCCGCCGGTCGACGCCGCCGGTGGTGGCCGCGACCACGGCGTCGCGGACCCGCGGATGGCCGCGCAGCGCCTGGGCGACCGCCGCCAGCTCGACGCGGAACCCGCGGATCTTCACCTGCTGGTCGCGGCGGCCGATGTACCGCAGCCGGCCTTCGCCGTCCCAGCGCACGAGGTCACCGGTGCGGTAGTAGCGCGGCCCGTCGGGCGGCGTGACGAACGCCCGCGCGGTCTCCTCCGGCGCACCCAGGTAGTCGACCGCCAGGCCGTCGCCCGACACGCACAGCTCGCCGACCGCGCCGACCGGCAGCAGCGCGCCGTCCGAGTCGAGGACCATCGCGGTGGTACCCGCGATCGGCCGCCCGATCGGCAGCGGATCGTCGACGCCCACCGCGTCGTCGACATGGTGCACGGTCGTGAACGTGGTGTTCTCGGTCGGCCCATACCCGTTGGTCAGCCGCAGCCCCGGGCTGTGCTCGAGCACCCTGCGGGCCTGGACGGGCGGGACGACGTCGCCTCCGGTGAGCAGCTGCTTCACCGTACGGAACGCGGCCGGCCGGTCGTCGGCCACGAGTCGGAAGAGGCCGGACGTGAGCCACAGCCCGGTGACCCGGCGGTCGGCGAGGAACTCGGCCAGCTCGCCCGGTACGACGTGCGGGTGCGGGTACACCTCGACCGAGCCGCCCGCCACCAGCGGTGCGAAGATCTCCAGCGTCGACGCGTCGAACGCGAGCGGGGCGAGGCGCAGGAACCGGTCGGTGACACCCGGCGCGAGCAGGTCGGGGTCGAGCGCGAGGCGGGCGACCGCACGGTGGGGCACGCGTACGCCCTTGGGCGTCCCCGTCGAGCCGGACGTGAACGCGACGTACGCGATCCGCCCCGGATCGGCCGGTGCCGCCGGGGGTACGGCCGGACCGTCCACAGTGGACCATGGGTCCCGGACGGCCACCGGTGCCATGCCCTCGCTCAGGGTGGCGAGCTCGTCGGCGCGGCCGGCCGTACCGAGGACGGCCCGGGGGCGCGCGATGCGCAGCTGCTGCTCGGTGACGGCGGGCGGCGCCCCGGCGTCGACGCCGATGTACGCCGCGCCGAGGCGCAGGATCGCGAGGACGGCGACGATCTCCTGGGCCGACCGTTCCACGGCCAGCGCCACGTGGTCGCCGTCGCGCACGCCGGCGGCGTACAGGTCGGCGCTCTGCCGCTCGACGGCGTCGTGCAGCTGCGCGTACGTGAGGGACCGCCCGTCGGAGACGGCGACCGCGTCGGGCCGGGCGGCCGCGCCGGCGGCGACGAGCTGCCACAGCCCCTGGGCGGCGTCGACCGTACGGCCGGCCCCGTACTCGGCGAGCCGGTCGCGGCCGTCGGGCGGCACACCCCGTACCCCCGAAAGGGGTTGGTCGAGACCGGTGGACATCTCGACGAGCGCGGTGGCCAGCTCGCCCGCGAGCCCGGCGGCCTCGGCCGGCCCGACGACCGAGGAGGCGTACTCGATCGCGAGCCGCGACCGTGCGCCCCACCGCTGTACGTAGAGGATCGCGTCGAACACGGTGCCGCCGCAGTGCCCCTCGTGCAGCTCGATCGACAGGTCGTCGCCGCCGAGCCGGTCCGGTACGAGCTCGTCGTGCGCGGCGAACACGATCTGGGTCAGCGACGTCCGCTTGAGGTCGCCGACCGGCCCGAGTCCGGAGGCGACCCGCTCGACGGGCGCGGCGCCGGCGTCGAGGCCGGCGCGGAACTCGGCGCCCAGCCGGTCGAGGTACGCCCGGACGGTGTCCCCCGCCTCGGTGCGGCAGCGGATCGGCATGAGCTTGGTGCAGAGCCCGACGACGCCCTGCAGGTCGGCGGTCGGCCGGCCCGCGGACGCGACCCCGACAAGCAGGTCGCCGATCCCGGCACGGCGGCCGACGACCAGCGCCCACGCGGCGAGCAGCGCGACATTGCGGGTAACCCCGCAGGCCCGGGCCAGGCCCTCGCACGCCTCCTGCGCCCGCGCCGGGAGCGGGAAGTGCAGCCGCACCCCCTTGCGGTCGAAGACATCCGGCCGGCGCAGGTCGCTCGGGATCTCCACCTGGAACGGCGCGTCGCGCAGCACGCCGCGCCGGGCCTGGACGGCCTGCCGGGTCGGTGGTTCCTCCTCGAGCGCCACCACCAGGTCCGGCGACGGAGCCGGCCCCGGAAAACCGCCGTCGGTGTACGCGGTGACGAGCTCGCGGAGCAGGATGCCGATGCTCCAGCCGTCGACGACCGCGTGGTGCACGAGCAGCGTGACGATCCAGTGGTCGGCGGTGACCCGGTTCAGCGCGAACACGACCGGCGGGCGCTCGAACGGCTTGAGCAGCGTGCCGCTGCCCGCCGCGAGCAGCCGGTGCACGGCCTCGACCGCCTCCCCCGCCACGTCCGGCGGCAGGGACGGGCGCAGCAGTCGCGGTGTCCACCGGGGCAGGACGCGCACGCGCAGCTCGCCGCGGTCGGAGACGAACACGCTGCGCAGCGCCTCGTGCCGGTCGGTGAGCAGCTGCAGCGCGGTACGCAGGCGCCGCTCGTCGAGCGGGCCGCGGACCTCGGCGCTGAACAGCAGGTGGAACGCCGTACCCCCGTGCACCTCCTCGCCCAGCACCATCGACTCCTGGCTGGCCGAGGCGAAGCGGAGCGCGTCGTCGGCGGCGGGCCGGCCGATCGGGGCGCGCTCGGGGGCCCGCTGGGCGGTCGAGACGACGTCGGCCAGCGGCTCGGTGCCGAGCAGGGCGGTCAGGTTGACGCTCCGGCCGAGGCTGCGCTCGGCCAGCGCGACGAATTCAGCGGCCCGCAGCGAGGTGCCGCCGAGCACGATGAACGGCACGTCGCCGGCCCGGCGGGCGACCTCCGCCGCCGGGATCCCGAGGACCCGGGCGGCGAGGCTGGCCCACTCGGAGCCGAGCGTACGCGTCGACGACATAGTGCACCGTCCTCATCGATGGTTTTCTCCACCACCACGGCGGTGCCAACGCCGCCCGCGTTGGAGCCCGGATGGTTTGTGTGCCCAGCCGGTCCAGCGGACCCAGCGGGAGTGGCCCGCGGACCCTCGCACGAGCCCTCGTCTCGCGGAACGGGGTGGACACACGCTCGTGGATAGTAGCGCGTCGTCGAGGTACGTCTATCAGTATATATTTAGACATAACAGTCGCTCGGCAGCGCGAAGTCCTCTGGCGTGTCGCCGACAGCAGCGGACCCGACAGACGGTGCGTACCAGCCGTGTGCGGCAGGTCACCCAGCGACGGCGTCACGCCTCGGGCGGGCGGTACGCCGGATCCGCCTCGACGGTCGCCGCGATCTGCGCCACGGTCGGGCCGGCGAACAGGTACCGCAGCCGTAGGTTCACGCCCAGCGCGGCCCGTATCCGGGCCACCATCTGGGTCGCCGACAGCGAATGCCCGCCGAGCGCGAAGAAGTCGTCGTGGACGCCGACCGCCTCGGTACGGCCCAGCAACTCGGTCCAGATGGCCGCGATCGCCCGCTCGACCGGCGTACGCGGCGCCACGAACTCCACCGTGGACGTCGCGCCCCACTGCGGCGGCGGCAGCGCCTTGCGGTCCACCTTCCCGTTCGGGGTCATCGGCAGCGCCGCGAGCGTGACGAGGGTGGCCGGCACGAGGTACTCCGGCAGGCGGCCACGCAGGTGCGCCGACACGTCCGGCCACAGCACCGCGGCCGTCGCGTCCGTCGGCTCGGGGACGACGTACGCCACGAGTCGGGTGTCCGACTCGACGGTCACGGCGTGGCAGACGGCCTGCCGCACGGCGGGATGCGTACGCAGCGCCGCCTCGATCTCGCCGGTCTCGATCCGGAAGCCCCGGATTTTCACCTGCTGGTCGGCCCGGCCCAGCAGGTCGAGCGACAGGTCCGTACGCCACCGGCCCACGTCGCCGGTCCGGTAGAGCCGGGTGCCCGGGTCGCCGTACGGGTGCGGCAGGAACCGCTCGGCCGTGAGCCCCGGCCGGCGGTGGTACCCGCGGGCCAGCCCCCGGCCGCCGAGGTACACCTCGCCGGCGACGCCGACGGGCACCGGGCGCAACCGGTCGTCCAGCACGTACACCTGCGTGTTGGCGACCGGCGGCCCGATCGTGATCGGCGCGGGGGCCGGTGGCACCCGACCCGCGGCCGACCAGACCGTCGTCTCGGTCGGCCCGTACACGTTCCACAGCTGCGCGCCGTCCACCTGCAGCGCGGTGGCCAGGTCGCGTGGCAGCGCCTCGCCGCCGCAGAGCCGCAGCCGCAGGTGGGCCGGCAGCTCGCCGGTGCCGAGCAGCATGCGCCACGTCGCCGGGGTCGCCTGCATCGCGGTCGCGCCCCGCTCGGCCAGCAGCGCGTGCAGCGCCACCGGGTCGGCCGCGTCCGCGCGCGACGCCAGCGTCAGGTGGGCGCCGGTGGCGAGCGGCAGCAGCAGCTCCAGCAGCGCGATGTCGAAGGACAGCGTCGTGACCGCGACGAACCGGTCGTCCGGCCGCAGCCCCGGATCGTCCACAAAGGACGACAGCAGGTTCGCCACCGCGCCGTGCGGCACGGCGACGCCCTTGGGCCGGCCGGTCGAGCCCGAGGTGAAGATGACGTAGGCGAGGTCGTCTGCGGTCAGGCGGACGGCGGGCGGCGCCGGCGGCGCCGAGGCCACCTGCGGCCCGTCGACGCAGATGATCTGGACCCCCGTCATCCGGGCCGAGTCCAGCATGTCGCCCACGAGCCCGCGCAGCGCGTCCTGCGTCACCACGACGCGTACCCGCGCCTCGGCCACCATCTGGCGCAGTCGCATCCGCGGGAACCCCGGGTCCAGCGGCACGTACGCCGCGCCCGCCCGCCAGACGCCGAGCAGGCCGGCGAGCAGGTCCACCGAGCGGTCGACGCACAGCCCGACCACCGTCCCCCGCGTCACGCCGGCGTCGGCCAGCGCCCGGGCCACCCGGGCCGACCAGTCGGCCAGCTCCGCGGCGGTCAGCGTCCGGTCGCCCGCGCTGACAGTGGCCTCCCGGCCCAACAGGTCAAGGGCACTGGTCGCGGGTACGGGTCGAGCCGTCGCGTTCGGCGCCCTGAGCACCCGGTCCCGCTCCGCGTCCGCCAGCAGCGCGAGGTCGCCGATCCGCGCGTCGGGCCGGGCGGTGACCTCGCCGAGCGCGGTCTGCAGGCAGTCGAGGAACCGGCGGGCCCACGCGGCGTCGAACAGGTCGGAGTTGTACTCGACCCCGAGTTCCGTACCGGTCGGCCACGGCTCCACGAACAGCGCGAGGTCGAGCTTGGCCGTGTGGGTGTACACCTCGCGGACGGCACGGATCGTCACGCCGGCGAACGACGGCGCCGCGACCGCCTCGTTCTGGTAGACGAGCTGCACCTGGAAGATCGGCGAGCGGTCCGGTGCGCGCTCCGGGGACAGGGCCTCGACCAGCTTCTCGAAGGGGAGGTCCTGGTGGCTCAGCGCGCCGAGCGTCGTCTCCTGGACGCGGCCGAGCAGCTGCCGGAAGGTCGGATCGCCGGCGAGCGAGGTACGCAGCACGAGCGTGTTGACGAAGACACCGACCAGCGGCTCGATCTCGGCCTGGCCGCGGCCGGCCACGGGCGTACCGACGACTATGTCGTCCTGTCCGGTGAACCGGTGCAGCACGAGGACGAACAGCGCCAGCGCGACCGTGAACGGGGTGACCCGCGCGTCGCGGGCCAGCTGCGTGAACGCCTCCTCCAGCTCGGGCGCCAGCCGGACCCGCTCCTGCCCGCCGTTGAACGTCTGCATCTCCGGGCGGCGGCGCTCGGTCGGCAGCTCGAGCAGCGGGGGCGCCCCGTCGAGCCGGTCGGTCCAGTAGTGCAGCAGCCGGGTCAGCGCCGGGCCGCGCAGCTGGTCGCGTTGCCACACCGCGTAGTCGCCGTAGGTCACCGGCATCGCCGGCAGCTCCGGGGGTGTGCCCTCGGAGCGGGCCCGGTACAGCTCGGTCAGGTCGCGGAACAGCACCCCGATCGACAGGGCGTCGAACACGATGTGGTGCACGGTGAGGAAGAGGACGCAGTCCTCGTCCGAGAGCCGGTAGGCGTGGGCCCGGATGAGGGGACCGGTCGCGAGATCGAACGGGACCCGGACCTGCTGGTCCAACCGCCGGTCCAGCTCGTCCGGGCCGGCGACGTCCACGATGGACAGCGGCAGGCTCCCGGCCGGCGCGACCACCTGGAAGGGCTCGCCGTCGTCCTCGCCGAACGTCGTCCGCAGCGCGGCCTGCCGGGCGACGAGGTCGTCCAGCGCCGACTGCAGCACATCCAGCCGCAGCGGTCCGGTCAGCCGGGCGGCCAGCGCCATGTGGTAGACGGGATCGCCCGGCGAGAACCGCTCGAGGAACCAGATCCGCTGCTGGATGTAGGACACCGGGTACCGCCTCGGTTGGGCGGCCGACCGGGCGAGGGCCTGGGCCAGCAGGGCGCGCTTTTCCGCTGGAGTCAGGCTCGCGAGCCTCGACTCCAGGCCTCCGGAAGTCATGCAGTTATTCCTTCTCGTCCGGCAGCAGGGTTCGGAGCAGGTCGTCGATCTCCGCGTCGCTGAGCTGGTCGAGCGCGTCGAGCGCGCCACTGGTGACGATCGTCGTCGCCCGGACCTGGCCCGCCTGCGGGCGCAAGCCGGTGTCCGGCGGCTCGTCGACGAGTACGGCCAGCTCGGCCACGGTCGCGTTGGTGAACAGCGTGCGCAGCGGCAGGTCCACGCCGAAGGCACCGCGGATGCGGGCGATCAGCTGGGTCGCGGTCAGCGAGTGCCCGCCGAGCGCGAAGAAGTTCTCGTGGATACCGATCGCGGCCGACGGGGGCAGCAGTTCCGACCAGATCTCGACCAGCCGCTTCTGGGTCGGCGTGTCCGGTGGCACGTGCTCGGTCGCGAGGTCGCCACCCCAGTCCGGCCGCGGCAGGCGGGCGCGGTCGACCTTCCCGTTCGGGGTCAGCGGCAGCTCGGTGAGCGTGACGAACGTCGACGGGATCATGTACTCCGGCAGCTGCGCGAGGAGATGCCGGCGCAGGGCCGCGCTGTCCACAGTGGACGTACCGCCGGACGGTCGCGGCACCACGTACCCGATGAGATGGGTCGTGGGGTCCCCGCCGCCGGTGGGCGTGTACGCGGCGACCACCGCGTGCGCCAGCCCCTCGTGGGTGGCCAGGACGGCCTCGACCTCGCCGATCTCGATGCGGAAGCCGCGGATCTTGACCTGGTGGTCGGCGCGGCCGAGCAGGTCGAGGCGCCCGCTGTCGCGCCAGCGCGCGAGGTCGCCGGTCCGGTAGAGCCGGGCGCCGGGCGGGCCGTACGGGTCGGGCAGGAACCGTTCCGCGCTGAGCG
>Ga0114129_10007769_pt1 | contig 15258 bp, 13 predicted proteins | sample RhiMetdeltSRZDD1_FD_80071 | JGI IMG/M metagenome (GOLD analysis project Ga0114129, IMG submission 80071) | Populus rhizosphere microbial communities from Tennessee, USA - Rhizosphere MetaG P. deltoides SRZDD1 (version 2) (version 2) | ecosystem: Host-associated > Plants > Roots > Rhizosphere >...
ACGAATTAGCGTGCGGCCGACGAGATAATCAGCGGTTTGTTGCCAGTCAGATTCGGGATCTTGCGCAATCTTCTCGAAGCGGACACGTGCCTCGTCGAACTTCAGCGAGTAGAAGAGCGCGGCTGCATTTTGATAATCGCGATCTTTACGTAACCAGCCCGGACTTTCGGCGCCGATTGCGGCGGGCATCACTGAACCACCTGAGCAGTTGCTGAAGACAACATCTTGCCCTTTTAACCACTCACCCACATTCCTGTCTTCAGCACCAAAACGCGCCACGCGATCCTTTAAAGTTTCCGTTGCTACTTCAAAGGCGTTTGCCGTGCAGTTCGGGAAGAAGTCATACCCGCTGTAGCGCCGTTCCCGGTAAATCTCCGGCAACTCGGTTTGATCCTTTAGTACAAGTTTACGTGCTTTTATCCATGCTTCCACCGCGTCGTTGCTATCCGTTTCAGGACTGGCACCCTTCAGGGCTTCAACGAGTTCCTTTTGTTCGTCTTCACTGAAAACTCCACCGTTCAGATAACGATAGGCAATCACCAAAGTCTTCCGACCAAACGAAGGCTTCACGATCCCAATTTTGCCTTGCGTGAATTCGCGAAAAGGAGGATCAGGCGAGTTCTGTAAGACGAAGATGGGCTCCAATGTTTCAGGCCCACACGCCTTTGCTTCAGGTATGAACCTGAAGGACACAGTAAACAGAACCAATAATGCAGCGATTTGACGCAACAACTTCATTGTCCGAGCCTTTCCTCAAGCACGTTTAAGTCAGACTCTTTCCAGGAGCGTGAGTTAAAAACATAGACACGACGACCAGTGTCAAAGGTGACGTTCAAAGGTTCATCGAGCGCGATTCCATAACTGCGCTGACAGAGGTCGCCGCGAAAATCTGAACCCGAGGCAAGCATTGTCTTGATTCTTGCCGAGTCAGTGCCCATGCGAAATGCCATCGGGATCGCCTCGTCTACGGGTAGATCTTTGATCCACCGATCGCCAACGCAGAACGAAGCAAGAGCCGTTATTGAAAGTGGAGTTTCTTCAGGAAGCTTTGAGCGAATTTCCTGGAGCAGACGACGATAAAAGTCGCGTTCAGACGCGGAAGCGTCAAAATCAAGCTGCAATGCGGAGACATTGGGCAGTTCAAGAGTCTTGCGTACCAGATCACTCACCCGCATCGACTGTCGGCTCGAAAGCAAGGGCCGTTTGTTATCAGAACGTTGTGTTTCAATCCTGGTGACGGCGACTACTCGAACGTCTGGAGGCAGCAGCAGCGGTTGCCGGCGAGGTTTATAAATAACTTCGTCGTCCTTCAAGACCAGGGTTTGGGCCAACATTGCCACACCGTAACGCCCTGACTTAAGAAATCGCAGGTCCTCCGGCCGTTCCCACGCCCACAACATTACGGGGGGAAGATTCATTTCATTTGCACGATTGCGAACTTTTTCTGAATGGCAGGCGGACAACGAAGCACTGACGAAGAGGAAGAGGGCAAGAGCTGACGAGTTTCTAACGTTCATCAGCGCCAATTCATACAACGTGCGGATCGATTCAAACAGGACGATCCACACGGCGCTGAACAGGGTTGCGCCTCAGGATGGGACTGATGAAACCCACAGAAACAGGAGCAGGAGCAGCAGACAGGAGCAGGAAAACTAGCCGCAGATTCACACGGATAAACACAGTTCAGAAAAAACGAGTGATGTTTCTCTATTCTGAACTGTGTTTCTCTGTGTGAATCTGCGGCTCGTTTTCCTGTCGTGAATCTGTGGCTCGTTTCCTGCGCCTGCTCACTGCCCCTGCCCCTGATTAGCTTGCTCGCGGGCGTGGTACGACGAGCGAGTCAGCGGGCTCGATTGTACGTGTGAGAAACCCATTGTCATTCCGAGGCGGCGCCATTCATCAAACTCTGCCGGAGTTACATAGCGTTCGACGGGCAACCGTCGAGCATGCGGCTGAAGATACTGTCCGATGGTCATGATGTCGCACGAGACCGAGCGCAGGTCGCGCATCAAATCGACGACTTCCTCAAATGTCTCGCCCAGGCCGACCATTATTCCGCTCTTTGTAAGCATGCCGCGTCCCTCACGATCACGGCGTGCGGCAGCGCGTTCCAGCAAAGTCAACGATTGTTGGTAGTCCGCGTCGGGCCGAACTCTTCGATAAAGGCGCGCAATGGTTTCTGTATTGTGATTGAGCACGTCTGGCAGCGCATCCAGAACCGCGTTGAGTGCAGCCTCATCTCCGTTGAAATCGGGTATCAGAACTTCGATTTTGCATTTGGGATTGAGCGCTCGAACTTGTCTCACCGTCTCAGCCCAATGGGCCGCACCTCCATCCGGCAGATCGTCGCGGTTAACGGAGGTGATGACAGTATGGGCCAGATCCAAATGCGATACCGCTTCGGCTACATGCCTTGGCTCCTCCGGGTCGAGAGCGGTAGGTGCGCCTTTGCCGACAGCACAAAAGCCGCAGTGGCGCGTGCAAATATCGCCGCCCAGCATGAAAGTTGCAGTACGGTCAGACCAACACTCGAAGATGTTCGGGCAACGTGCTTCCTGACAAACAGTGTGCAGATTCAGCCCCTCGATTAGTTGCAACACATGGTTCTGGTTTGTCGGATCGCCGAGCCGGATCCTCAACCAATCGGGTTTAGGCTGACGTACCTTTGGAGTGTTACTGATTACTTTAAGCTCACGCACCAGGAGATTACCTCTGATTTGATTCTACACGGCAGGCTCAATTTCGAAAAACGGAGGTGGTTCCGACCAGAGATGTTTCCGCCCATAGACAAACTCAGTGGCAAACATCAGTAGCGAAAGGCGGAGCGGATTTCCGATACGTCTTAACTTGTCGTTCTGGGTGTCCGATACGCTTTAGAGCCTTTAGCTTGTCGTCGTGATGCGGTGGGTTCAACTTCTTTCAGGAAAGCTCGAGGCCTTGATCTGGATGAATGAATAGTTGCTGAAAGAAGTTGAACCCACCGCATCACGACGACAAGCTAAAGCGTATCGGACATCAGCTCCGCGTTTATCTGCGTAGGCCACCTAATGCTCTTTCAGAATTGTCGACAACATATCTGGATCGATGTTGCCGCCTGAGAGCACGACGCCAACCCGTTTCACATCTGCGGGAAGCTTCTTGAACAACACGGCGGCCGCGGCCGCAGCTCCCGATGGTTCGACCAATAGTTTCATCCGAAACAAAATGAGCTTTATCGTTTCTATGATCTCTTCATCGGAAACGGTGAGCACATCTTCCGCCACTTGCTGAACAATCGGAAAGGTAAGTTTCCCTGGTATCTGCACACGCAGTCCATCTGCGATAGTCGCCGGCGGCGGAATTGAGATACGTTCGCCCTTCACGAACGACTGCCGCGTGTCGTCAGCGGTATCAGGCTCGACTGGGAAGCAGCGAATTCGCGGATTCACGGCTTTCGCCGCAGTCGCAACACCGGCAAAGAGTCCACCGCCACTGCAGGGAGCAAGCAGGCAATCAAGTTCCGGTGTTTCTTCTATCAGTTCCAATCCGCACGTCGCTTGCCCGGCCAGAATCAGGTAATCGTCATACGGGGGAACCATGACGAGTCGCTGTCGTTCCGCCAAGTCAAGCGCGAAGGCCTCACGATCCTGTTTCTGGCGGTCGTAAAAGATGATCTCAGCGCCATATGATCGCGTTGCAACCACTTTCATTTTCGGCGCATCGTCAGGCATGGCGACAACAACGCGAACGCCCGCTTCGCGACCTGCAAGCGCAACTGCTTGCGCGTGATTGCCTGACGAGAAGGCGACGACGCCACGAGCTTTTTCGTCGGGTGTTAGCGAACGAATCTTGTTGGTGGCTCCGCGGATCTTGAAAGCGCCGGCGCGCTGCATATTCTCGCACTTGAAGAACACTTCTTTGCCGGCAGCTTCGTTAAAGAGTCGCGAAGACATGACAGGAGTGTGATGGACGCGACCGCTGATCCGCTCGCGCGCTTCATTGATTAGATTGAGTGTCAGCATGGTTCAAGAAAGACTATCCACAGATTACACAGCTTCTATTTCGGATTTCGGAATGCGGATTTCGGATTTCGTACTCTCCCGGAATTGGTGTTTTCCGGCATTGGAATTCAAATATCAAAGTACATTGGTATTCATTTGAGCAACGTCATCAACACGAAATCCGAAATCCGCATTCCGAAATCCCAAATAGAAATCTGTGTAATCTGCCTAATCTGCGAATTCTCTTAGGCCGTGACCGGATCAGCAGCCCGGACAATCTCCCTGTCGAAGACTTCCGCGAACCGCACAGCGATCCGATCCTCGACGTCATAGATTTCGAGTTGTTTGCCTAGCAGGTGCTCCATTGAAGTAACCGGCTCGCCTTCGCAGGGTAGTATCAAGTTGTAATAACTCAGGTCAGTATTCACGTTCAGCGCAAATCCGTGTGTTGTGATCCAACGGGCAATGTGCACGCCAATCGCGGCTACTTTGCCCCGCGTCGTATGAACCCCCGTCAAACCCTCGATCCGGAAAGCCTCGATTCCGAAGTCTCGCATTGCCAACAAAAGAACTTCTTCAAGGTCGCGGACGTAACGATGGACATCCTCGCGATCAGGGCTTAAGTTAATGATCGGGTATCCAACGATCTGGCCCAATCCATGGTACGTGACCTTTCCGCCTCGATTCGTCTCAAACAGTCTGACACCACGTTTGGTAAGTTCGCTTTCCGATATAAATACGGATGAGCTGTCGCCGCGACGGCCAATCGTCAAGGTGTGAGGATGTTCGAGCAGGAGCAGGGTGTCAGGCTCGAGTCCGGCCTTTACGGCAACGGCAGTTTCTTTCTGCAGGGTAAGCGCGGATTCGTAATCTAGACGGCCCAGCTGACGGACCAATAATTTTCTTCTGGTCATTGTGCAACCAAACGTTCGGGGTTTGGCGTCATTCTATCAGTCTCCGGTATCCTTTAGCTTGTCGTTCCGAATGTTCGATACGCTTTAGCGTGTCGCCGGCTTAGTGATTACTCGACATAGTGGCAAACAGTCAGTACCGTTACGCGGTAGCGTCGGGTCGTCTTAGCCAACACGCAATGCAGCGGAGTAATGGAGTCCCCACTAGATTGACTCTTGGCGGAGGCGACCCGACGCTACCGCGTACGGTACTGACTGTTTGCCACCGTGTTGAATAGTGGCCAAGTCAAACGACAAGCTAAAGCGTATCGGACATCCGCATATCAAATATAAGGAGAACAACTTGAAACGTCTAACACTAGCTCTGTTGGCGGTCGTCATGGTCACACCAGTTGGCGCGTCAGCTCAAACCCGAAAACGATCAACTTCGCGACCAACATCAAGTACTGCTGACCGGGCGGCGGTTGTCCGTAACGCCGGCGCGATGCGCGTTGCCGATCAGATCAAAGTCCTCTCACGGTTTATTTATCTACTCGGTGGCGTCGCAAAAGGTCTGGAGAGTGTCGATGAGGCTGCTCGCAGAAACGAGGCATCACCCGCAGTGTTGCAGCAGGCAGAACAAAGCAAGAATACAGTACGGACAAGCATTCGGAACGTACGAGAGGGCTTAGACAAACTGGAGATTGATTTTAGAGCGACACCGGAATTGGCCCCCTATTACATCAAGCTTGCGGGAAGTGCCGCCGGTGCAGCGACGGCTGAACAGCAAGCAGCGAATAATCAGTTCGACACGGCGGGGAGGACGCTGCTAGGTGTAATCAACCGACTGACTGATGTGCTTGTCATTATGAGGTAGTTGTCGTGCTTTGGACTTTGTGGCGATAGCTTAACTACAGAACGGGAACGAAGCGACCGTTCTGTAATTGGACGTGCGCACCAAGTCTTATTTCTCACCAGCCTTCGCGTAGTAGCCCTGCCGCGCTCTAACGCGCAACTCGGGCTGTGCAGGTATGGTTACTTGAATTCGGCGAAACTGGCCCGGCGTCGCTTCGGAGTTACCGTAATATTGCAGCAGATATTGCCCGCGTAATTCAGCCGCAACCTGACGAAATACCTTCTCCAAATCTTTATCTGAATCCGGTAGAAAGGCTGAGCCGCCGGTAACTTCCGCGACAGCTTGCATTCCCGCTTGCGCTCGATTGCTGATTACGTTCATCCGTACTGATGGACCACCTGGATTAACCGAGTAAAAGATCGCATCTGCCTTCTGGACGGCCTTCTGGGTATCCTGAACGGCAACCCGATGCTTAGCCTGAAGCGCGGCCAGCACCCCACTCGCCGGCACTTCGTTTCGCAGATTAGCCTGCGCGTCGGCAATCGAGTATTCGCGAATTCGATTACTAAAGTTATCGTCACCGTCAGAGATCACGATAATGACTCTTCGATGGCGTCCCGGAGAATTCTCGGTTAGATATTGTGCCGCGGCGGCCACCGTATCGTAGAACGCGGTTGGGACCGGAGATGTCGCGGGCGGAATCGTCAAAATCTTTGCTGCTGCGGACTCGGCAGTCGATAGGCCTTGAATCAAAATCGGCTCGGCAGAAATGCCGAAAACAGCCGCTTTATCTGTGTGCTTCATTACCTGCTTCAGGAAAGCAGCCGCGGCACTTTGTTGAAATGCAAAGAAGCCTTTCTGGCTAACGCTGCTCGAGATATCGAACAGCAAAGCGATATCCAGCGGGACCTGTTCGGGATCGCCCATCTCCGTTATCTGCTCATCCCGCCCCTCTTCCTTTAGCTTGAAATCTTTAATCGTTAATCCCTGAACTGCTTCGCCCTGACTGTTGGTTACGGACACGGGCACCATCACTAAGTTAGACGTAACGCGGACGACATCTAAAACTTCCTGTGGAGGTGGCGTGGGCGTCGGTGTTGGTTTCAGCCGCGGAACGGGAGGTGGTGGTGGCAGATCTTTAGTTGTTTGCGCTGTGCCTTTTCCGGCAAACAGAACAAGGGCCAGCACCCCCGGAAGAAGTGCCGGCCAAAAAAGTTTTCCCCTGATTCTCAAGATCATTTTGACAGTCATCGAACCACGTCTCATGCCCACCGTTTGACCGACTCATTGTATCAGCCGCACGACTGACGGCATGAGTCGTGGTTCTTTGGTGCCAGTTATGCTCTTCGGAGTTGCATTAGAATATCGCCCGCTCCGAAAAGACATTCATTCGTGAATCCCTTAATTACCACTACCACTACCAGGATTCATTGTCGGCGCTGGAGAGGTCAAGCCCTTGTTGACAAGAAGCTTGATTTCCACACGTCGATTCTCAGCGCGTCCTTCGCGTGACGTGTTGTCCCCTACTGGATTCAACTCTCCGTAACCGTACGGCGTCACAATCCTTCTTAGAGGAATACTGTGATTCTCAACCAGGTAACGGATAACCGCATCGGCGCGACGCTGACTCAGCGCCCTGTTGAGGGCGATGCTTCCCCTTGAATCAGCATATCCCGACACTTCCAGGACGTAGCCCTTGGCGTTGAGCGCCTTTGTAGCGATCTCGTCAAGCTTGGTCTTGGACTCAGGTAACAATACAGCACTGCCGGTACGGAAGTTCACAGCTGTACTTGTCTGTGGCTCGTAATCGTCGAGTGCTGAGATCCGTTCGTTCGTCGCGTTAACGCCTGCGACCGCTGCATCTGCTGTTGCCTGGGCCGCCTTCGCACCACCACGTGCAGCGTTAGAAACTGCTGCCAGTTCTTCTATCTGACCTGACATCCGCTGCGCATTTGCCTCGACCTGGCTAAGCTTGGACTCGGTGTTCGACGCTCTCTCCTCGAGCGGCGCAGCGCGTGATTCAACAGCGCGAGCTGTACGAAGATCCGATTCATTGAAACGAATCTTTTCTGCAGCCAATTCACCATTGCCGGTGCCGCGTCCCTCAACTTCGAGATTCAGGCCACGAAGAATGTTTGTTTGTGCGTAGTTTGTGCCACCGCGCATGAACCCACCCTTCGTTTTCACACTGGTCCGGTCGTCGAGACGAACTACGGTATCCACGCCATTCAGGTCGCGAACCGTGAACGTGTCGGCGTCACGTCGTGTGACCACGCCCTTGATCTTCATTTTCTGACCGCTAGCGACAGTGCGCGAGCCAGTCGGGTTGGTTTTATCTTGCGCGAGAGCTACGGAGGCTGAGCAGACCAGAAGGCAGGTAGCAAGTGCTACCGGGGAAAACAGTCGGAATTTTGTGAATACCATTGATTTACTCTCCTTAAGTTTTGCTTAAAAGTGACGTACCTAGTCACGTCTCTCAAAGTGGTCCTAAAGCGAGAATGACCTCGCTTTTCCGCAGCTAGTTTTAGCGGATGACTTCTCTTAGACCTTCAACGAATGTAAGTCAATAGGCTCTCCCATTCTTCATCTAATCACCACTTTATCGCAATACGCTGCGATATCTGCAAATAAAATCGGCGACAACTTCGTGACAAAGTCGTCGCCGCCCTGATTCTTGAAATTTGTAATAAGTTAAACAGAAAAGTCTGCTGCCTCGAGTTGGTCCTTAATGTATGCAAGAAATTTTTCAGCGTCTGCGCCATCGATCACACGGTGATCGAAGCTCAAAGCAAAGTAGGCCATCCAGCGAATTGCTATGACATCGTCTCCGTCCGCAGTCGTCAACACCTTGGGCCGCTTCTCGATCTTGCCTACGCCCAGAATCGCCAACTGTGGCTGATTGATTATCGGAGTGCCAAATAACCCACCAAAAACGCCAGGATTTGTAATCGTAAAGGTCCCTCCAGCAACTTCATCGGGCTTCAATTGCTTGGTGCGCGCGCGTTCAGCGAGATCATTAGCGGCGCGAGCCAAACCGGATAGGCTGAGGTCATCAGCTCGTTTAATCACCGGCACAATCAGACCCCAATCAAGGGCCACAGCCATTCCGAGATTGATGTCCTGTTTGTAGATGATCTGATCCGCACTGACCTGTGCATTGAAAATGGGAAACTTCCGAAGTGCATTGTTTACCGCCTGGAATATGAACGGCATGAATGTCAGCTTGGTCCCTGTTCGTTCCTGAAAGCTATCGCGATGCTGCTCCCTTAGCCTTGCTATTCGCGTCATATCGATTTCGTAGACCGTAGTAACATGCGCAGAAGTTCGACGAGACAGGACCATATGCTCGGCGATTTTCTTGCGCATCACACTCATCTGCTCGACGCGATCGCCGGCGAGCGGCTTCGGCGGAGCAGGTGCTACTGGTTCCGGGAGCGAGGAAGGCGGTGCAGCTGGTGGTGCGGTTGATGGACGGGCCGCGGGTGCTGCCGCCGCGGATTCAATAAAGCTGAGTATGTCGTTCTTGGTGACACGACCACTCATTCCTGTGCCTTCCAGTTGAGTGATGTCGACTCCGTGTTCTTCGGCAATCCTGCGGACGAGAGGACTCGACTTTGTTCGACGCAGATCATCAACCGCTGCTGACTGTGCGGGTTTTGGAGCTGGGGCTTTCGCACTGCTTGCAGTTGCGGCTTCCGCAGGCCGCAGGGCAGGAGCTGGTGCTGCCGCTTTCTGAACAGCCGGACTCGGTTGCGGTTTCGGCGCTGGTGGAGGCGCAGGTGCGGGAGTTTCGGCTTTAGGTACTTCCTCGGTCGTCGCCTTCGGTACTGATTCCTGCTGAGTTTTTTTCTGTGGTTCTGCTGCTGGCGCAGTGCCATCTCCATCAAGCACAGCAACCACCTTGTTGACCTCGACTGTATCGCCTTCTTTGAAACGAATCTCAGTTAAGGTTCCGGCGGCCGGTGATGGGATTTCAGCGTCAACCTTGTCCGTGGAGATTTCAAAAAGGGGCTCGTCACGTTCGACGCGGTCGCCAACCTTCTTCAGCCATTTCGTAATTGTTCCTTCCGCAATGGACTCTCCCATCTGCGGCATAACCACTTCAGTACTCATCTCGTCTCCAATACTTTCACGTTATTCAGTACCGTTCGCGGTAGCAAATGGTCAAGACTCAATCTTGAGAGGACGTCTGGCCATTTGCTACCGCGAACGGTACTGAATAGCTACGCGAGCGTGCCAGTCTTACGCGACGTCGCCTGCTGAACGGCCCTTCGGTTCGGCGGTAGTAGGATCGATTATTGTTTTGACTTCTGAAATACGATTCGCGGGGAAGCCACCCTGTGCGGCGTGTTCGCGAATTAGATCTTCACTGGGAGCACGATACACACAATAGATCTTATCGGCAGTTACATAGCTATGTTCCCACTGAATTTGTGGGCCAAGGTTCCTTAAAACGTTGCATGATTTCTGCGACACTGCCTGTAGTTCCTGGGGCGACAAGTTACCGGCACCGGGTAGGTCGCGTTCAATTACGTATCTTGGCATGTTAGTTATTGTTTCCTTTCTGTCGGATCTCTCTTTGGGATATGTGTCTTTGTGAGTTCTCTTTGCGATCCTCAATCTTAGATCTCAAATAATCTCAGATGTCAGATCTCAGATCTCAGATCTCAGATCTCAGATCTCAAAACTCAGTAAGCCGCCAATTTTCTCGCCGCTTCAACAACATCCTTGATTTGCGGCAGATAGTAGTCCTCGAGCGGCGGTGAATATGGAACGGGCGTATCGAGTGACCCGATCCTTAACACCGGGGCATCCAACCACTCAAATGCCTCTTCGGCAAGGATCGCAGCTATCTCTCCACCGATGCCACCGGTACGCGAAGCTTCATGCAACACGATCGCTTTGTTCGTCTTTTTGACGCTCGTTAGAAATGCCGGTTTATCTAACGGAGCGAGTGTCCTCAAGTCGAGTACTTCGACATCAAGACCTTCGCGCTCGAGCTCGGCAGCGGCATCGAGCGCCGTTAGTACCATCGCACCAAACGTTATAATCGTTAGGTCACGACCCTCGCGCGCGATGCGCGCTTTTCCTATCTCAACAACATAGTCGTCGGAAGGAAGTTGTTCTCGCAGTCGAGGCAGACGGTAGAGCTTCTTGTGTTCGAAGAACAGCACCGGATCGGGATCGCGAATGGCAGCTTTGATTAAACCCTTCGCATCGTAGGCGGTTGATGGTTCGACGATCTTCAGTCCGGCAGTGTTCAGAAAAAATGATTCAGCATTTAAAGAGTGAAACGGGCCTGCCCTTACACCGGAACCACATGGGCCACGAAAGACTGCTGAGATTCCTGCACCCCAACGGTAACGACACTTGGCGGCATAATTAGTCAACAAATCGAAGCCGGCAGAAATGAAATCGATGAACTGAAACTCAGCTACCGGCTTCATACCCATCAAAGCCGCGCCGCATGCCGCACCGACAATTGCTCCTTCAGAGATTGGCGTGTCGATAACGCGTTCTTTTCCAAAGTGGTCGATCAACCCATCTGTGACTTTAAATGCGCCGCCGTATACACCGACATCTTGACCGATGACGAACACGGTAGGGTCACGTTCCATTTCTTCCCAAATACCCTGGCGAATCGCTTCCACGAGGGTGGCTTGACCGCCTCTCTCTGGGCGGGGAGATTTATGTTCTTTCTTAACCGCGGTAGACATCTAATAGGTCCTATAGATTCGTATGTCCTATTCTTTCTATGACTCCAAAACCTTTGGCCGGAACGCCGGCGCTACAAGATTATTGTCAAACACGTTGTAAGCAGCCACCTCCGCATCCGGCAGCGGCGAAGATTCGGCCCACGCACAGTCCTCGTCGATAAGCTGCGTTACTTCGGCAACAATCTCGTCCAATTTTTTCTGGGTCGCAACTTTTTGGTCCAGGAGAAATCTTCTGCATCTATCGATCGGATCGTTGTTCTTCTCCCACCACTCGATCTCACCCTCCGCCACGTATCGCTGATCGTCGTGCTCAGCGTGTCCCTTTCTACGATAAGTTTTGGCCTCAATTAGAACCGCACCGCCGCCGCGCCGCGCATATTCAGCAGCATTTTTCGTTACTTCGTAACACGCAATCACATCATTACCGTCGACGATGTGCGCCGGTATTCCGTATCCGGTGGCCTTCTCGGCCAGATCGCGCACTGCCGTTTGCAAACTGGTCGGTGTTGAGTAGGCATATTGGTTATGTTCAGCGATAACGACCAATGGCAGTCGCTGTACGGCAGCGAAATTCAATCCTTCATGAAACGCTCCGGTGCTCATACCGCCATCACCAATGTATGCCACAGCAACAAACTTCTTCTTTTGCATCCGTGCAGCCAATAACAACCCAGTCATCACCGGTATCATGTCGCCGAGATGTGAAATCGGACCGATAAAGCCCTTCTCCATGTCGCCGAAGTGAATGTTGAGGTCTTTTCCTCCGGATGGACCCCACGCTTTAGCCATGTATTGAGCAAAGATGTCGCGCGGGCGAATTCCTTTTACGAGGACCGCCCCGAGATCTCGAATAAGAGGCGTGACGAAATCCTGCGGCTGCAGTGCGTAAGCACTCCCAACGGCTGTCGCTTCCTGTCCAAGCGAACGAAACACACCACCAACAACTTTGGTTTGGCGATAAAGATTCACCAATCGCTCTTCAACCAGTCTCGTCAGCTGCAAGTAGCGATAAAGTTCAACCTGTTGTTCTGGCGTGAGGCTGGTGTCAGTCGTGCAACTCAGCGCTTCACCTTCCGGAGGCTTTCGTGGCGCATACTTCGTGCTCACGCGCATTTGAAAGCGCGGACGCGGCCGGCGTCGTCGACGCGGTTTTCCGGTCTGAGCTTTGTTTTGGTTCTTGTCCATTATCGCGTCGGAGACCACGGACTTAATGTCCGTGGTGGTTCAATTTCAACCTAACCAGGAATGTTTCGACCTCCGGCGCGCTTCACGCGCAGATCTTCGAACGCTATCGGGTAGGTAGAAACTGAAACTCCACCGACTGAAAGTCGGTGGTTTCTTTAAATATGCAGAGCCAGATCGTGAACTGCTTCGGCGGCTTCCATTACCGCTTCCGATATGGTTGGGTGCGCGTGCATTGTTTTTCCTAGTTCTTCAGCGGTTGATTCAAGCTGCATTGCCACACACGCTTCTGCGATCAATTCCGTTGCATGGGGCCCAATGATATGCACGCCAAGAATCTCATCGTATTTCTTCTCGCTAACGATTTTTACAAAGCCTTCCTCTTCACCGATGATGCGAGCTTTGCCTGACGCAGAGAACGGAAACTTTCCAACCTTCACGTCGTAGCCTTGTTCTTTGGCTTTCGCTTCCGTCAGCCCGACTGAGCCTATTTCAGGATCGCAGTACGTACAATTTGGCACTAGCCGAAGATTGATTGGCCGTACATCGTTGCGTCCTGCCAGGTGTTCGACGGCAACGATGCCTTCCTTGGAAGCAAGGTGGGCCAGCAATGGCGTTGGAACAACATCGCCGATGGCATAAACAGCCTTCTCCGCAGTCTGCTGGAATTCGTCCACCTGAATGAACCCGCGATCAACTTTTATCTTAGTCCCTTCGAGTCCTAAACCTTCGGTGTACGGCATACGGCCGACAGCCACAAGCAACATCTCAGCCTCCAAGCTAACGTTCTCGCCTTTTGAGGTTTTACCGGTGACCCGTACACCTGTCGCGGTCTTTTCGAGCTTATCGAGTTTCGTATCGACTTGAGATTTAATACCACGCTTGCGAAAGCTTCGCTCTAGTTCTTTTGATACTTCTTCATCTTCAAGCGGCACAAGGCGAGGCAATAATTCGACGATAGTTGTATCAGCGCCAAAACGGGAATATACGGAGGCGAACTCAACTCCGACTGCACCACAGCCCATCACGATCAACGATTTGGGCACATCCTTAAGTTCGAGGATATGGTCGCTATTGACGACGTGCTGTCCGTCAGTTTCAAAGCCAGGGATTGGTCTAACAACAGATCCGGTAGCGATGATGATGTTCTTGGTTTGGAGCGTCTGCTTTTTGCCTTCACCATCGGTGACTTCCACTTTTCCTGGCAATACAATTCTTCCGGTGCCTTTAAAGACAGTCACCTTGTTTTTCTTCATCAGGTACTCAATGCCTTTTGAATTCTTGAGTACCACCTTGTCTTTTCGTTTTTGAACGTCCGCAAATGCCAGTTGGATCTCAGAAGCTTGCACGCCGAAGTCGGCCGCGTGTTGCATCTGTTCATAGACGTGCGCAGACATGAGCATCTGCTTGGTAGGAATGCAGCCTCGAAGCGTGCAGGTGCCACCGAGTCGGTTATCTTTTTCGACTATCGCTGTTTTCAACCCCAGCTGTCCTGCTCTAATCGCAGCTACATAACCTCCTGGCCCGCTGCCAATAATCACCACGTCAAACTGTTCGTTGGCCAATTTAAGTTTCCCCTCTCAGTCTCGGGTACGCCTTAGCTCACGGGTTTGACTTGGTTACCAGTCAACGTAGTGGCAAACAGTCAGTACCGTGACGCGGTAGCGTCGGGTCGTCCAGCTAGCACGCAATAACTTGCCAAACAATGATCGAGTTGCATGAAATTGAGTCTTGGTTTAGGAGACCCGACGCTACCGCGTTACGGTACTGACTGTTTGCCACTACGTTGAGTGTTAGCAACGACAAGCTAAGACAGATTTAATTGCTTCAAAAGACGGGCATTATAATGGCTGGACACAATTCGACCAAATTAGCCGGAAAGGCACGAAATGCATCGATTTGAACTCTGTGATGCAGTCTCTGTGAGACTCTGTGTCTGGGTGGTTTTGCTGGTCTTCGCTAGACTCAACCCCAGAGAGACAGAGAACACGGAGGCCACAAAAAAAAAACCAAACCCCAAGAGGCCTTGAATGAAACATTCAGAAGGATTTCTAAAGCTTGTTAACGATTCAAAAAAGCGGATCCGCGAAGTGTCTGTGGACGAAACACAAAGGCGGATGAAACAAAACGCGAATGCGAAATTAATAGATGTTCGTGAAGACAATGAATGGCAAGCCGCCCATGCCGTAGGCGCGATTCACCTCGGCAAAGGAATTATTGAGCGCGACGTCGAGGCGACTGTTCCCGACAAGAGCACAGAGCTGATCCTTTATTGCGGTGGCGGCTATCGATCGGCTCTCGCTGCCGATGCACTCCAACAAATGGGTTACACGAACGTCTTTTCCATGGCGGGTGGTTGGAAAGCATGGAAGGAAGCAGGCGGCAAAACCGAGCAATAAGAACATCCACAGATTACACAGATTACACAGATTAAGAGCTAAGACAGTTAAGTTGAATCTTTCAGTTCCAACCCTTTGACGAGGGCAGCCTGACCACTCAACTTAAGTCTCTTAGTTCTAATCTGTGTAATCTGTGGATCTGCTTGGCAAAAAATCGGGTGTGCCCTTTCGAGCACACCCGAGAGCTTTGAAAAACAAAAAGGAAAAACTAGAACTCGAACCGCGCGGCTAACT
>Ga0114129_10007770_pt1 | contig 15258 bp, 15 predicted proteins | sample RhiMetdeltSRZDD1_FD_80071 | JGI IMG/M metagenome (GOLD analysis project Ga0114129, IMG submission 80071) | Populus rhizosphere microbial communities from Tennessee, USA - Rhizosphere MetaG P. deltoides SRZDD1 (version 2) (version 2) | ecosystem: Host-associated > Plants > Roots > Rhizosphere >...
ACTCATGTTGAAGATACGGGTAAACCCATGAAACTGCAAGGGTGTAGGGCACCCGAAGTTGACATTCGAAGACCGCGTAATGTACTGTCCGTGAACCGATTTCGAGACGTGCCGCGATTTTTTAGCCCCTTTGTGTCCAGCTACGCCAGCTATTGGTGGTGGTACGGAACTGTAACTGAGGGGGCGGCGTCCGGCGTCTCGTAAACGCAAACAGGATTTCAGTAAGACCAGCGCCCCTTCAGCCACCCGGTTGAAGGGGCGTTTGTATTTTCAAGGCTGTTTTTGACGTGATGAGTCACTCGCTTCTCGTTGAGACCGTGACCGGCCAGACGATGACCGGGTTGATTGCCGCGCGCGAAGCCGCGAGCGACGTCGACCTGGTCGAGCTCCGTCTGGATGGCGTCGCGGACGTGGATGTACGAGGCGCGCTCAGTGGTCGCCGGCTCCCGGTCATCGCAACGTGTCGTCCGACGTGGGAGGGCGGTCGGTTCGAGGGCAGCGAGGAGCGGCGTCAGGCGGTGTTGATGGAAGCGCTCGACGCCGGCGCGGAGTATGTCGACGTCGAATGGCGGGCCGGGTTCACCGCGGTGGTAGGCAAGGATCCGGCGCGCGTGGTCCTGTCTTCGCACGATTTCGGCGGCGTGCCGCCGGACCTGACAGCCCGCGCGGCTGCGATGCGGCAGACCGGCGCCTCGTTGATCAAGATCGCGGTGACGGCGACGCGCCTCAGTGATGCGTTGCCGCTTCTCGACATCGCCCGCACGGGAGATGCCGTGGTGATTGCGATGGGAGACGCGGGTGTCCCATCGCGGCTCCTGGCCACGCGCTTCGGATCGCGCTGGACGTATGCAGGCGATGCGGTGGCGCCCGGACAGATTCCCGCCGCACGCATGATTGACGAGTTCCGGTTTCGCACGGTCGGTCCCGAAACCGCGCTCTATGGCATCGTCGGCAACAACGTGACGCATTCGATGTCGCCGGTGATGCACAACGCAGCGTTTGAAGCCGCTCACCTCGATGCGGTTTACGTTCCGCTTCGCGCCGCCGACTTCGACGACTTTCGTACGTTTGCCGATGCGCTCGATCTGAGCGGGGCGAGTATCACGATTCCATTCAAGCTCGACGCCCTCGACGCAGCGCAGCACGCCGACGACCTCGCTCGCGCGGTCGGCGCGGCAAACACATTGCGCAGAGTGGGAAGGGGCCGGGAGTCCCGACTCCCTTGGGAGGCGACGAACACCGACGTGCCCGGGTTCATCGATCCGCTCGAGGCGATGTATCCGCGGCCGCTTCGCGGCGTGCGCGCCGCGGTGATTGGCGCCGGCGGTGCGGCCCGGGCGGTGGCAGTTGCGCTCGTGTCGCGAGGCGCGCGGGTCACGGTGCACGCACGGCGCCGGGAGCAGGCCCTCGAGGTGGCCGCATCCAGCCATGCGGAAGCCGGACCGTGGCCACCCGGTGCCGGCTCCTGGGATCTGCTGGTCAACTGCACGCCGCTTGGAGGGCCGGACGCGCGAGCCGAAACGCCGCTCCCACGCGGGCCGTTCAACGGCACGCTCGTGTGCGACCTGACGTACGGCGATCGCGAGACGCCTCTGCTGCGCGAGGCTCGCGAGGCGGGGTGCCTCACGCTTGACGGACTGCCGATGCTCATCGCGCAAGCCGAGCGGCAGTTCGAATGGTGGACCGGGCAACGACCCCAGCCAGGAGTCATGAAGGCAGCGGTCCAGAAACGCATGGGGCGCGACAGCCGCCTCGACGAGCCACGGAGACACGGAGGCACGGAGATTTCTCACGCGGGTAGGCCGGGTCCTTTCGGACCCGGCGGACGATAACGATGCGTATTACGACATTCGAGGAATTCAAGGAACTTGCACAGCGCGGGACGTTCGTGCCGGTCTGCAAGGAGATCGTCGCGGATCTGCTGACACCCGTCTCGGCGTTTCTGAAGATCGCGGAGCATTCCGATTACGCGTTCCTTCTTGAATCGGTTGAAGGCGGCGAGCACGTCGGGCGTTACTCGTTTCTTGGGAAAGATCCGTTCCTGATCCTGCGCTCGCGCGCGGGCAAGACGATCATCGACCGCGCCGGACAGACGTCAGCGTCGGACAGGCCCTTTGTCGCGACGCTGCGTGAGCTGATGGCGAGCTTTCACTCGCCGTTCGTTCCCGGGCTGCCTCGTTTCACCGGCGGCGCGGTGGGGTATCTCGGATACGACGCTGCGGCCTGGTTCGAGCCCGTCACGCTGCAGGCGGCGACGGAGGAACAGGACGAGGGCGGGTTCATGCTCTTCGACACGGTGCTGGCATTCGACCACGTGAGGCACCGGATCCTCATCATCGCGAACGCACGCATCACGGGGGATGACGACCTCGAGTCGCTGTACCAGTTCGCGTGCGCGAAAATCGAATTCGTCGAACGCGAGCTTGATCGCCCGCTCTCGAAGCCGCACTGCCCGGACAAGACGCCGATCGAGGTCACGTCGAACGTCTCCAAGGATCAGTTCGAGCAGATGGTCCGGACCGCGAAGGAATACATCGCCGCCGGCGACATCTACCAGGTCGTGCTGTCGCAGCGGTTCGAAACGAAGCTCGGTGCGGACCCGTTTACGGTCTACCGGGCACTGCGCCACGTCAATCCGTCGCCGTACATGTATTTCATCCGCATAGGCGATCGGTCGATCGTCGGGTCGTCTCCAGAGATGCTCGTTCGCGTCGAAGGCCGGCGTGTCGAAACGCATCCAATCGCCGGGACGCGGCCGCGCGGCAAGACGGAAGAAGAGGACCTGCGGCTGGCGGAGGAGTTGAAGCGCAACGAAAAGGAGCGCGCCGAGCACGTCATGCTCGTTGACCTGGGCCGGAACGACATCGGGCGCGTCTCGGCATACGGCACGGTGAAGGTGCCGACATACATGACCCTCGAGCGGTACTCGCACGTGATGCACCTGGTGTCGATAGTCGAAGGGAAACTGGCAGACGAATACGACCGGCTGGACGCGCTGGTGGCCTGTTTCCCGGCCGGCACCGTCTCCGGCGCACCCAAAGTACGCGCGATGGAGATCATCGCGGAGCTCGAGAATCGTCGGCGAGGGGTCTATGCCGGCGCGGTGGGATATCTCGACTTCGCCGGCAACCTCGATTTCTGCATCACGATCCGCACCGTGCTCATCGAACACGGACAGGCGTACGTGCAGGCAGGTGCCGGCATCGTCGCCGACTCGAATCCGGCAGCCGAGTATGAGGAAACGCGCGATAAGGCGCGGGCGGTCATCAGGGCTCTTGAACTTGCGCAGGAGGGCCTGTGATGGTTCTCGTCATCGACAACTACGACTCGTTCACCTACAACCTCGTGCAGTATCTCGGCGAGCTGGGCGCGACAATCCGCGTGCGCCGCAACAACGAAGTGACCATCGACGAGATCAGCGCGATGGCTCCGGACCGAATCGTCATCTCGCCGGGTCCGGGCCGACCCGAGAACGCGGGCGTGTCGGTGGACGTGATCAGGCGATTCGGGCCGACCACACCGATTCTTGGCGTTTGTCTCGGTCACCAGGCGATTGGCGTCGTGTATGGCGGGATTGTCTGCCGCGCGCAGGCCCCGATGCACGGCAAGACCTCGACGGTCGTGCATGACGGCAAGGGTGTGTTTGCCGGCATCGGCGCGCCGTTTTTGGCGGGACGCTATCACTCGCTCGTGATTGCCAGCGACAGCGTGCCGCAGGCGCTCGAAGTGGCGGCGCGGACGAAGGATGACAACACGATCATGGCCGTTCGCCACCGCACGTACCCGGTACACGGCGTCCAATTTCATCCCGAGTCGGTTCTCACAGACGAGGGTCGGCGCCTTCTCAGGAACTTCCTGGAGCTCTAGTGGCCGCGAATATGTTCACCGGGCTGCTCGAAAAGGTTGTGCGCCACGAGGACCTGACCGCCGAGGAGGCGGCCGGGGCCATGCGCGAGGTCATGGAAGGCCGGGCGGCGCCCGCGTCGCTGGCCGCTCTACTGGCCGGGCTCGTGATGAAGGGCGAGCGGCCTTCCGAGATCGTCGGCTTTGCGCGGGCGATGCGCGAGCATGCCGTAAAGTTGAGCGCGCCGGCCGGCGACGTGTTCGATACGTGCGGTACCGGTGGGGACAGGTCTGGAACGTTCAATATTTCCTCCGCGGCCGCAATCGTTGTGGCGGCGTGCGGCGTGACAGTGGCCAAGCACGGCAACCGATCGGTGTCGAGCCGCTGCGGGTCGGCCGATGTGTTCGAGGCGCTTGGCGTCAACATCTCGGCGTCGCCATCAACAGTGGAGCGCACCCTGCGTGACACCGGAATCGCGTTCTTCTTTGCGCCCACCTTTCACCCCTCGATGAAACATGCCGCGCAGACCAGGCGAGAGCTTGGTATCCGCACCGCGTTCAATCTGCTTGGTCCGCTGACGAATCCGGCGGGAGCCACTCGGCAGCTCGTCGGCGTGCCGCGATCCGAGCTGACCGAGCTGCTTGCGCGCGCGCTGCTGATGCTCGGATCCACGCGAGCCTGGGTCGTGCACGGCGCCGACGGCATCGACGAGATCTCCACGACCGGCTATACGAAGGTCTCCGAGTGCCGCGGCGGTGCGGTCAACACCTTCTACGTACACCCGGCGGATTTCGGACTGGCCAAGGCTGCCCCCGTCGAGCTCAAAGGTGGTGACGCCGCGGACAACGCAGCGATCATTCGAGAGGTCCTGGCCGGCACGCGCGGTGCGCGCCGAGACGTCGTGCTGCTCAACGCTGGCGTGGCGTTGTTCGTGGCCGGACGGGTCATGACGATCCGCGAGGGGATCGCGGCGGCCGCGGCCGCGGTCGATTCAGGCGCGGCTGGTCACCGCCTGCAGAAGATGACCGAAAGCTCGCACATGGAGGCGGCAGTATGAGCGGCGCGCCCGACCTGCTCCGCACCATCGTGGCGGCCACTCGCCGGATTATCGAGACGCGCCGGGACAGGGAGTCACTGGGTCTTCTCGAGCTCCGTGGCGCGTCCGCGTCGCCCGGAGGATCGCGATTCGAAAGCGCTCTCACGGTCGCGGATCGCGTCAACGTGATAGCGGAGTGCAAACGGCGTTCGCCGTCGAAGGGCGTGCTTGCCGTCGACTACGATCCAGTGGCGCTCGCAGCGCAGTACGAGCACGGCGGCGCCGTCGCCATCTCGGTGCTCACCGAGCCGACATTGTTCGACGGCGCTCTCGAGCATCTCGCGGCCGTTCGTGCGCGTGTCGCGCTGCCGCTCCTCCGTAAAGACTTCATCGTCGACGAGTACCAGCTGTTCGAAGCGCGGGCGAATGGCGCCGACGCCGTGCTGCTGATCGTGGCGGCGTTGGAACAGGCGGAGCTGGTGGCGCTTCAGACCAGGGCGTCGCAACTGGGGCTCGCGACGCTCGTCGAAGTGCATGACGAGATGGAGCTGGCCCGCGCCATCGACAGCGGTGCACGTATCATCGGCGTGAACAACAGGAACCTGCGGACACTGGCCGTGGATATGACGGCCTCGGACCGGCTGGCGGTGCAAATACCGCACAGTGTCATCGCGGTGAGCGAAAGCGGGCTGAAGTCCCGCAAGGAGCTGGATCGCCTCGCGGCCGCGGGTTATCGCGCGTTTCTGATCGGCGAACGGTTCATGACCGACCCGGATCCCGCACGAGCCGTTCGTGAGCTGATCTCTTCACCTGCGGCGCGGACCTTCAGGTCCGCCGCGGAAGCGTGAGCATGTTTGTCAAAATCTGCGGCATCACGCGGTTGACCGACGCGCTGCACGCCGTCGACCAGGGCGCGACCGCGCTCGGCTTCATCTTCTGGCCGCGGAGCTCGCGTGCCGTCAGTCCCGAGCGCGCCGCCGAAATTGTCGCGGAGCTGCCGTCGAGCATCACCACGGTCGGCGTGTTCGTGAACGAGCCGATCGAGGGAATCCGCGCGCTGGTGGCGAAGACCGGCATCACCACTGTGCAGCTGCACGGTGACGAACCGCCCGCCTACGCCGATGGGCTCGAATGGCCGTTGATTCGCGCGGTCGATGCAGACGATGTCGAGGACGCGTGCAGCGCGTGGTCCGAGCAGACCGTATTGCTGCTCGACACCATCGACCCGGTGCGCCGCGGTGGGACCGGCGTGCCCGTCGACTGGACGGTCGCGGCCGGCGTGGCCAGGCGCCGGCGCATCGTGCTCGCGGGCGGATTGACGCCGGAAACGGTCTCGACAGCGATCCACGCGGTCCGGCCGTATGGCGTGGATGTGTCGTCGGGCGTGGAGTCGTCACCCGGCGTGAAGGATTTCGACAAGGTCGCACGATTCATCGCGAACGCGCGGACTGCATTCGAGATGGAGACCAATAGGGGTTAGGGGTTAGGGGATAGGGGTTAGTGGATAGCGGTTAGCGGAAGTGAAGGAAACCGTGTCAAAGGAAGCGATCGCAAAGGAAGCAGTGGCATCCACCGGGAGCGACAGGACGATTTTCGGGCGGCGCGATCCGGACGCGCGCGGATACTTCGGCGCGTACGGCGGGCGATTTGTGCCCGAAACGCTCGTCGCGCCGGTCGAGGAGCTGACGGCCGGGTATTTCGCCGCGCGGCAGGACACGGTGTTTTGCGATGAGCTCGATGGTCTGCTGAAGCACTACGTCGGTCGGCCGACGCCGCTCTACGAGACGCGGAATCTTGCCGGGTCCGAACGTATCAACGCGGGCGTGCGCATTTTTCTGAAGCGCGAAGACCTCACGCACACCGGCGCGCACAAGATCAACAACGCGATGGGGCAGGCGCTGCTCGCCAAACGGATGGGGAAGCGACGAGTCGTCGCAGAAACCGGGGCCGGCCAGCACGGCGTTGCAACCGCGACCGCGTGCGCGCTGCTTGGCCTCGAGTGCCGCGTCTACATGGGCACCGAGGACATGCGCCGACAGGCGCTCAACGTCGTGCGGATGCAGCTGCTTGGCGCCACCGTTCACGCTGTCGATGCGGGCAGCCGCACGCTGAAGGACGCCATCAACGAGGCGATGCGCGACTGGGTCGCCAATGTCACCGACACGTATTACCTCCTCGGCTCGGCCCTCGGGCCACACCCCTACCCGTTGATGGTGCGCGAGTTCCAATCGGTGATCGGCCGGGAAGCACGCGGGCAGATTCTCGACCAGGCGGGCCGGCTGCCCGACGTCGTGGTCGCGTGCGTCGGCGGCGGCTCCAACGCGATCGGCATCTTCGACGGATTCATCGACGACCCAAGCGTCCGGCTCATCGGTGTCGAAGCCGGCGGCGAGAAAATCGCTCCGGGGCGCCACGCCGCCAGGTTTGCCGGCGGCAGCACGGGCGTCCTGCAAGGGACTCGCACGTTCGTGCTCCAGGACGAAGCCGGAAACATCGAGCTGACCCACTCGATCTCGGCCGGGCTGGATTACGCCGCGGTCGGTCCCGAGCACGCGTGGCTGCGTGACCTTGGTCGAACGGAATATGCCCATATTTCGGACGCCGAAGCCCTCGAAGGATTCAAAGACCTCGCGCGGCTCGAAGGGATCCTGCCGGCGCTCGAGTCGTCGCACGCGATCGCGTACACCGTGCAGCTCGCGCCGACGCTGAAGCCCGGCTCGATCGTGCTCGTGAACCTCTCGGGCCGCGGCGACAAGGATGTGCAAAGCGTCATCGAGGCGATGAAATGAGCCGTCTGCAGGGCACGTTTGCGCGGCTGCGCGAACGGAAGACGCCGGGGCTCGTCACATATGTGACGGCAGGCGATCCGGATCTCGATCGAACCGCCGGCGTGCTCTGTGCGCTCGATCGCGGCGGCGCTGACGTGCTCGAAGTGGGTGTGCCTTTTTCCGATCCACTCGCTGACGGTCCGGTGATTCAACGGGCGACCGAACGCGCGCTGGCCTCGGGCACGACGCTCGCCCGCGTGCTGGATCTGGTCGGCTCGATCCGCGCCGAGATCGAGGCACCGGTCGTGCTTTTCAGCTACGCCAACCCCATTCTGCGCCTCGGCGAGGAACGGTTTGCCGACTTCGCACGCGACGCGGGCGTCGACGGCGTGCTCATGCTGGACCTTCCCATCGAGGAGGCGCATGGCTTCAGGACCATGCTCGCCGCGCGTGGGATTGATACAATCCTCCTTCTCAGTCCCACGACGACCGACGCGCGGCTGCGCAGGGCCGCGGCGCTCGGAAGTGGCTTTCTGTACGCGATCTCGCGCCTCGGGGTGACCGGCGTGCGTGACGCGCTGGCCGAAGGCGCCCAGGCCATGGTGGAGCGTATCCGCAAGGTGAGCGACCTGCCGGTCGCACTTGGGTTCGGCATCTCGAAGCCGGATCACGTGCGCGAGGTCGGACAGTGGGCCGATGCGGCGGTGGTCGGCAGCGCGCTCGTCGACGTGATCGCGCGCGAGGGCGCGTCTGACGATCTCAATGCACAGGTAGAGGAGTATGTCCGGTGGCTGAAGTCCTGAGCATCGACGAGTTGCGCGAGCGCATCGACGTCATCGATAACCAGCTCGTGCGCCTTCTGAACGTGCGCGTCGCGTGCGCCGTCGAAGTCGGCAAACTGAAACACGAGCTGGGCATGCCGGTCTACCAGCCGGATCGCGAGGCCAAGGTGCTCGCGAAGGTCAAGCAGTCCGCGCAGGACCTGGCGGGGCCACTGACCTCCGAGGCGGTGGTCAGAATCTTCGAGCGGATCATCGACGAAGCGCGGCGTGCCGAACGTGAATCTGGTTCCACCAATGAAGACTTCGGGCCTTCAAGCGGAGAGTAATGACATGGTCGTCGTAATGAACGAGCGCGCCTCAGAGGCGCAGATTGACTCTGTGATTTCGCGCCTGATCGAGCTGGGCATGGACGTGCACCGTTCGTCCGGCGTCACGCGCACCGTCCTCGGCGTCGTCGGCGCCCACAAGATCGATCCCGAGCTGATCGGGATCCTCGACGGTGTCCACGAGGTGCTGCGGATCAGCGAACCGTACAAGCGCGCCAGCCGCACGTTCAAGCCGGAGGACACCGTCGTGTCCGTCGATGATGTCCGGGTCGGCGGCGACGAGGTGATCGTCATGGCCGGCCCGTGCTCCGCCGAAACCGAGGAGCAGGTACATGCCAGCGCCGCGGCGGTAAAGCGCGCGGGGGCCAAGATCCTCCGCGGCGGCGCCTTCAAGCCGCGCAGCTCGCCCTACAGCTTCCAGGGGCTCGGTGAAGAAGGTCTGAAGATGCTGCGCAGCGCGGCCGACGCGCACAACCTGAAACTCATCTCCGAGGTGATGGACATCAGCCAGATCGAGCTGATCGCGAAATACTGCGACATCTTTCAGGTCGGCGCGCGGAACATGCAGAATTACACGCTGCTGCGCGAGCTTGGACACGCGCAGAAGCCCGTGATGGTCAAGCGCGGCATTTCAGCCACGATCGAGGAGTGGCTGCTCTCGGCGGAATACATCCTGGCCGGCGGCAACAACGACGTCATCCTGTGCGAGCGCGGCATCCGGACGTTCGAGACGGCGACGCGCAACACGTTCGACATTTCCGCAATCCCGGTGGTGAAGAAGCTCAGTCACCTGCCGATCGTGGCAGACCCGAGCCACGGAGCGGGACGGCGCGACATGGTGGCGCCGATGGCGCGCGCGGCGGTGGCCGCAGGAGCGGACGGCCTCATCATCGAGGTGCACCACGATCCCGATCGCGCGCTGAGCGACGGCGCGCAGTCGATGCATCCGCCGCAGTTCGACCGCCTCATGGCGGAGCTGCGCATCATTGCGCCGGCGATCGGCCGCAGCATCTGCCTCGAGCCGGTTGGTCGCCGCGGGTGGGCTCGTTAAACTCCCAACTCCCAAGAATCCAATTCCCAATGATTCGATCCGAGTCGGCGCGTCGTGAACGCCTTGGGAGTTGGGCGTTGGGAATTGGGAGTTGATGATGTCGTCTGCTGACCCCCCGTTCAGTTCCATCGCGATCGTCGGCCTGGGGCTGATCGGCGGATCGATCGCGCTCGGTGTCCGTGAGCGATGGCCCTCTTCCCGGGTCGTTGGCGTTGATACGGCGGCGGTCGTCGCGCACGCCCTTGGCAGCGGCGCGATCGACCGCGCGGTCGACAGTATTGCCGCGTTGCCCGAGGCATCCCTGATCGTTCTTGCGGCGCCCGTGCGGCAGAACATCGACCTCCTGCAGCAGCTCGCTCGGCAGAACGCCACCGCGGGGCGGGTCCTTTCCGACCCGCCGGGCCGTCAAATCATCGTCACCGACGTTGGCGGCACGAAGCGCGATATCGTCAAGGCGGCCCGCGATCTGCCTCCTTCGACGACGTTCATCGGCGGCCATCCGCTTGGTGGGGGCGAGCGCGGCGGCTTCGCGTTCGCAAGGCCCGATCTGTTCGCGGGCCGGCCGTGGATTTTCACTCCGGACGGCGACGGCTCGTCGGACGCGGTCGAACGCCTGTCGCGGTTGGTCGGCGGCCTCGGTGCGCGACCGGTGATTGTCAGCGCCGAAGAACACGACCGCCTGATGGCGTTCCTGAGCCATCTCCCGCAGCTCACGGCGAGCGCGCTGATGGAAACGGCTGGCAGCGCGGCGGGCAGCGAGGGACTTCGGATGGCGGGACGCGGCCTCGTCGACACGACGCGCCTTGCCTCGAGCCCCGCGGATGTCTGGCGCGATATCTGTCTCACGAACGCGGACGCCATCGGCGACGCGCTCGACTGCCTGATTCAACGCCTCACGCAGCTGCGAGCGGACCTGCGGCGCGGCGAGGCGATCGAGGCCATCTTCACCGCGGCGGCGAAATGGCGTTCGGAGTTGTTGAAGGAATCTGATAAATCCCAAACCCCAAATCCCAAACCCCAAATCAAAACTTCGTGAGCTTGGGATTTGGGATTTGGGATTTGGGATTTGCCCATGATCCATAATCGTATTCAATGAACAAAGTACTGAGGAGCGCCGCCGAGGCGGTGGCGTTGATTCCCGACGGGTCGACGATCATGTGCGGCGGCTTTGGCCTCTGCGGGCTGCCGGAAAACCTGATCAAGGCGCTGCACGCGCGCGGTACTCGAAACCTCACGGTCATCAGCAACAACCCGGGCGTGGACGACTACGGTGTCGGCATGCTGGTCAAGTCGAAGCAGGTTCGGAAAGTGTTCGCGAGCTACGTCGGCGAGAACAAGGAGTTCGAGAGGCAGGCGATGGCGGGGGAGATCGAATACACGCTGGTCCCGCAGGGGACACTGGCCGAGCGCATCCGCGCCGCCGGGGCCGGCATCGGCGGCTTCTTCACTCCGACCGGCTACGGCACCATCGTCGCGGAAGGCAAGGAAACGCGCGTGATCGACGGCCGCAACTGTGTCTTCGAGCTGCCGCTGCACGCCGATTTCGCGTTGGTCAAGGCGTTCAAGGGCGATACGCGCGGCAACCTCGTGTACCGGAAGACGGCGCGCAACTTCAACCCGGTCATGGCAACCGCCGCCAAGATCACATTGGCGGAGGTCGAGCACCTCGTTGAGCCTGGCGCTCTCGATCCGGACGCCGTCGTCACCCCCGGCATCTACGTGGCACATCTGTTCCAGGGCGCCGCCTACGAGAAACGCATCGAGCGCAGAACCGTGCGCCAGCTTCAGGCTGTCTAAAGAAATGGATAAGCGGGAACGGATTGTCACGCGCGTCGCGCGCGAGCTGCGCGACGGCGACTACGTCAACCTGGGCATCGGGATGCCGACCATGGTCGCGAACCATGTCCCGGCGGGGGTCGACATCACGCTGCACTCCGAGAATGGGATGCTTGGCGTCGGTCCATACCCGCTCGAGTCGGAGATCGACCCGGATCTGGTCAATGCGGGCAAGGAGATCGTCACCGAGCTGTCCGGCACGTCGTACTTCAGCAGCGCCGACTCGTTCGCCATGGTACGCGGCGGCCACATCGACATGACGGTGCTCGGCGCGCTCGAAGTCGACGAAGAAGGCAACCTCGCGAACTGGACCGTTCCCGGAAAGATGATGAAGGGGATGGGCGGTGCGATGGATCTGGTCGCGGGCGCCAAGCGCGTCATCGTCGCGATGGAGCACACGACGAAAGATGGCGGCCACAAGATCGTGAAAACCTGTGCCCTTCCGCTCACCGGCACGAACGTGGTCCACATGATCGTCACCGAGCTTGCGGTGATCGACGTGACGCCGAAAGGGCTCGTGCTTCGCGAGATCGCGTCGGACACAACGCTCGACGCCGTGAAGAAGGCGACCGGCGCCACGCTTCATGTTGACGGTGAGCCCGGTCGATTCTGATTGTTCTTAGAGCCAATGAGGTCCGCCTAAGGCGGACACTACGATGATCATCGGTAGTGTCCGGCTTCAGTTCGGACATGGGATCACAACATGCCGGATTACGAACCCGCGGTTATTCTCAGCGCCTGCCGTACGCCGATCGGCTCTTTCGGCGGCGCCCTCAAGGATCTCTCCTCCGTCGACCTCGGCGCCGTCGTCATCCGTGAAGCCATTCGTCGCGCGGACGTGAAGGCCGCCGATCTCGGCGACGTCATCATGGGCTGCGTGCTGCAGGCCGGGGCTGGTATGAACGTGGCGCGGCAGGCCACGATCAAAGCCGGCGTGCCGCAGGAAGTGCCCGCCGAAACCGTCAATCGCGTGTGCGGATCGGGCCTTCAGTCGGTCGTCCATGCCGTCGAGGCGATGAGCGTCGGGTACACCGACATGATCGTGGCCGGCGGCACCGAGTCGATGACCAACGCGCCGTACCTCTTGAAAGGCGCGCGCTGGGGCTACCGCATGGGGCACGGCGAAGCGTATGACACGTTGATCGCGGAAGGGCTGACCTGCGCGATGGGGGGATGCCATATGGGCGTCACCGCGGAGAACATTGCCGCCCGCTTCAACGTGAGCCGGCAGGATCAGGATGCGTATGCGGCGGAAAGTCAGCGGCGCGCCGACGCAGCGATCAAGAGCGGATTGTTCCGCGAGGAGATCGTCGCGGTCGAGATCCCGCAGAGGAAGGGCGATCCCATCACGTTTGACACCGACGAGTATCCACGCGCCGGAACGACCGCGGACAAACTTGCCGGATTGAAGCCGGCCTTCAAGAAGGATGGCTCGGTGACCGCTGGCAACGCGTCCGGCATCAACGATGGCGCCGCAGCCGTCGTCGTCGTCACCTCCGAGCGAGCACAAAAGCTCGGGCGCACGCCGCTTGCACGGATCCTGTCGTTTGCCTCGAGCGGCGTCGATCCCGCAATCATGGGGATGGGCCCTGTGCCCGCCGTTCAGAAGGCGCTTGACCGCGCGAAGCTGAAGGCCGCGCAGATCGATCTGTTCGAGCTGAACGAGGCATTCGCCGTTCAGGCGGTTGCCGTCATGCGCGAGCTGGGGCTGAGCGCCGACAAGGTCAACACGCGCGGCGGCGCAATCTCGCTTGGCCACCCGATCGGCGCGAGCGGGGCACGGGTGCTGACGACGCTGATCTATGCTTTGCGCGCGCGCGGCGGCGGGAAGGGCGTGGCGTCGCTCTGCATCGGCGGCGGAATGGGCATCGCGATGGTTATTGAGGTTGCCTGACGTCAGGATCGACCGGGAAGCGCTGACCGCCATCGTCGCGCACGCGCGCCGCGATGCGCCGAATGAATGTTGCGGGCTGCTGGTCGGCAGACCCGGGGAGCCGGCGTCCGACTCCGCTCTGCGAGCTTCCGACTTCGCGCGCGGCGCTTCGTCGGACAGGTCGTCGGACAAGGGCGCCGGTCCCCACATCCTGGAAGCGGTGCCCGCGAGCAACGGCGCATCGGATCCGTCGCGGCGTTACGAGATCTCTCCCGTGGATTACTTCGCACAGATCAAACGATGTCGGAGGATATCCGCGGAACAGTCCGACACGTTCGCCGTGCTTGGCGCGTACCATTCACATCCGCGCGGCGAACCGGACCCGTCCGAAACCGACGCGGCGCAGGCGTTTCGCGACTTCGTCTTCGTGATTGTCGGACTTGGGAGCGCTCGCGGCGGAATGGAGATCCGCGCCTACATGCTTCAAGAGGAGAAGCTCGCGCCTGTTGAACTGAGCGTTACTGACTTTGAAGCTTGAGCCGCGCGACCTCGGCCAGCAGGCTCTCGACTCGCTCGATCACAGTCGGCCATCGATATTCGCGCTCGATGTACGCCAGCCCCTGATTTCCAAGCGCACGCCGTCCCTCTTCGTTGGAGAGCAGCCACGACATCGCTTCCTGGAACTCGCGCGACGATCGGTAAAACAGTCCGCCGTTGGCGCGCCTCACCTGACCCTGGAGGACGCGGCATCGGGCGTTCACCAGCGCCGGCACGCCATAATTCCATGCCTCCAGCAGGACGATGCTGAGGCTTTCGTAGGGTGAGGGGACGATGAGCGCGCGCGCGTGCGCGAGCAACGCCCGGCGCAGATCGTCTTCGACGTACCCGAGCGCGTGAATCCGTCGGTGCAGCGGCACGATCAGCGTGGATGGCCCCGCCAGGACGAGCGTCGTCTGTCCGCCGGCGTCGGCGTACTCCTGAAAGTATTCGAGAAGTGTCGCGCAGCCCTTGTTGCGATCGACACGTCCCAGGTACAGCACGTAGTCCGGCGGGATGCCGAGACGTTCGAGTCCGGATCGATCCGGCTGCGGCTCGCGCTCCGGTTCCAGCCCCATCCCGATCACCCGCGACGGCTGCAGCCGCCGCCCGGCTCTGGTGGACACTAGCGTTTCTTCTTCGGGCGTGAGGAACAGGTATCCAGCCGGTCGATCGAAAAACTCCTGCAGGACGTCGAGATCGATCGCGGGATCTTCCTCAGCTGTGGGCACCAGCACCGCGCGGTCGGCCACCAGTGGCAGCCCGAAGTAGCTGGGCGCGTAGCGGAACGCCCAGAAGACGACGATGTCGTACTCGGTGCCGTGCGCGCGCAGATGCTCGAGCAGCGCGGGCGCATCGGGACCGTTCGCCTGGAACCACGCCTGTTCCCGTTCTGGAGACGAGCCAAGGTCGTCGAAGACTTCGTCGCTGAGATCGGCGAAGGCCTTGAGGTCGCGCGTACGCGCCACGGGAAAACGCTCCACGCGCACGCCATCCTCTGTCGAGACACCAGGGGGATACGCGTTTGCCCACGTGACGTAGTCGCGCGCGCAGGTTGTGAGGACGGTGATGTCGTGCCGGAAGGCAAGCCGTTCAGCAAGCTGACGGCAGTGCATCTCGGAGCCGCCCGCGATGCCGGCGCCATAGCGCTGAACGACGAACGCAAGCTTCACGTGCGCTCGAGAGGCTCGCGGCGTTCCGAGCCC
>Ga0114129_10007773_pt1 | contig 15255 bp, 10 predicted proteins | sample RhiMetdeltSRZDD1_FD_80071 | JGI IMG/M metagenome (GOLD analysis project Ga0114129, IMG submission 80071) | Populus rhizosphere microbial communities from Tennessee, USA - Rhizosphere MetaG P. deltoides SRZDD1 (version 2) (version 2) | ecosystem: Host-associated > Plants > Roots > Rhizosphere >...
AACGCCGCAGTAACGGTCGAGAGACGGTGTGGACACCGGATCCGGGGGATTGGGCCGATGCCGGCGGCGTCCTCACACCCCGGAGTTCCGGCGTAATCAAATCCTGAATAGCCGCCGGGCCGCACCCCGCACGAATCGGCGCTCAGGCCCCGTAACCAGCAGGCGGACAAACAGCCGGACAGCGCGGGGCACTCCGGTGAGGGAGCCCGGGCTCCCGAACCACGCCTGCAGCGTTTCAACCGGCCGTTCGCGCAGATCGTCGATCATTGCCACCCGGTGGACGCATCCAATCGTGCAGTATGGGGCACAGGGCTTGACGCTCGAGTACTCCCGGACGAGATCCGCGGAAGTGTATGTGGTCAGCGGAACACCGGGACGGCCGCGCTGCTGCGAGCAGTAGTGAACGAGGCCGTCCTCGCACACGTAAAGATACCGGCTACCGGCGCGGCATTGCCAGACGTAGGGCGCGCCGGTGGCCAACGTTTCTTGAAACCGGTTGTACCGATCGAAGGAGAACACGGATCGGTCGAGCCGCGTGGTCTCCCGCAGCACGCGCCGCTCACGATCGGTGAGGGGCAGAAGCTGTCCCGTGCCGTCGTGCGTGATGCCGACCGTGCTCTTGAAGCCAAGCTCGAGCGCCCGTCGGCCGATCGTGAGCGCGTCTTCAGGGGTGGGGCTCGCGCCTCCAACAACGGCGTTGACCATGACATCGAACAGAGCGTGCTCCGCGAGCAGGCAAAGCTTTCGATCGAGGACGTTCAGGCTCTTCTTCGAGACGTCATCGGGTGCCACGTTGTCGATGCTGATCTGTAGCGCGTCCAGGCCCGCAGCATTGAGCTTTTCGATCAGTGCGGGCGTGAGCAGATACCCGTTGGTGATGAGGGTTGCGATGGCGCCGCGTCGTCGGATGTGCCGGACGATCTCGTCCGCGCCCGGGTGGAGCAGCGGTTCACCGCCGCTGAGCGTGATAATCGTCGTGCCAAGATCGGCGAGCTTGTCGATGCGCTGCCGGAGCTCCGCTAGGGGCACGGGATCGGAGCCGTGGTCGAACTCGTTGCAGTAGGTGCAGGACAGATTGCACCGGCGCGTCGGTATGATCTGCGCGACTATGGGGCGGTGCGGCCACTGAAACGCGCGGGCGAGGGCTCTGGCCTCTCGGCAGCGCCGCTTCAGGGCCGCGATCCGACGGCGGAGCGGGATCGTACGGATGAGCATGGCGGATGCCCTCTTCGGATCAGTTTCGCACGTCGCGGCTCCGTCAAGGACAGGAGGACGCGTCGCATCATCCTCAAAGCCCAAGGCCCGAGGCCCGATGATGACCCTAACGAAAGGTGCGAATACGGGTCTGGCGACGTATCGGTGACCTCGGCGCGGATAGTCACACCCGGGGCGCATTCGACGCCCCAGGTGAAGCTGCAACGGCCCCTTCTGGACTCTGTCATCCACGTCAAGCCTTCCGTCTCACACCGCGACGTCGGATCTCATTCGCTCGGCGCCTGATGTGAAAAAGTTCGTGCAGCGGTACGCTTGCATTCAAATCGCTGAGGCCCGGAAATATCCCGTCTTCCGAGACCGGGTCACCGATATGCTCCCCGCCACGCTCCGTCTGAGCCAGTCCATCGGCGTGAATCAATTGAATCCAGAGGGAGAAGGCTATGTCGAAGCCACAACAAACGGTGTGGGGAATGGGCCTTGTGGTGCTGACGGGCAGCTTGCTCGTGCCCTCGACCGTGAGGGCGCAGCAGGCCAGCGGGATTGCGGGGGTGGTGCGTGACGCCTCGGGCGGCGTCCTGCCGGGCGTGACGGTGGAAGCCGCCAGTCCGGCGCTCATTGAAAAGGTTCGCACCGCGGTGACCGACGGCGAGGGCCGGTACAACGTCGTCGATTTGCGGCCGGGCAGCTATGTGGTCACGTTCAGCCTGGGTGGGTTCAATACGTTCAGGCGGGACGGCATCGTGCTGACCGCGGGGTTCACCGCGGCGGTGAATGCCGACATGCAGGTGGGCGCACTCGAGGAGACGATAACGGTCACCGGTGCGGCGCCGCTGGTCGACACGCAGAACGTGCGGCAGCAGCAGTCGGTGTCCGACGAGCTGCTCAATGCCCTGCCGAGCGGGTCGAAAGGCTACATGGGCCTGGCGCGGCTCATCCCGGGGATGTCGGGCAACTCCGATTCGGGCGGCGGGTCCGGGATCTACTCCGCCAACAGCGCGCACGCTGCAACGGTCCACGGCAAGGGCGGCGGCAAGATGTCGTACGACGGCATGCAGACCAGCAATCAGTCGTTGACCGGCCACACGAGTTACGTCATGAACCCGTCGACGGTCGAGGAGATCGTAGTCTCGACAGGCGGCATCTCGGCCGAGAGCGACTCCAGCGGTCTCATGATCAATCTCGTGCCGAAGGAAGGCGGGAACGTCTTCAGGGGCGGCTTCGATGGCGTCTTCGCGAACGATCACATGCAGAGCGAGAACCTGACCGACCGCGTGCGTGCGACCGGGGTGACGACGACGGCCAGAATCCAGCACCTCTACGATGCGAACTTCTACATGGGCGGTCCCATCAAACAGGACCGTGTATGGTTCTTCGTCGCGACGCGTTTCAATGGCAGTCAGAACCAGGTGGGCAACGTCTACTTCAACAAGACTCAGGGAACGCCCTTCTACACGCCGGACCTGGAGCGGCCGGCCTTCCGCCGGGAATGGTTGAAGTCGCAGGCCGCACGTGTGACGTGGCAGGTCTCGCCGCGCAACAAAGTCAACGTCTTTTCCGACACCCAGTCGTATCAAGTGCGGGGGCGGGGAGAATTTCTCGCGCCGGAGGCGCAGACGGTGTGGAGCTTCTGGCCGAACGGACTGTATCAGGCCACGTGGAGCTCTCCCGTCACGAGCAAGCTCCTGCTCGAGGCCGGCGCGTCGCTGACGAAGAACGGCTATCCCTACAAGCGGGTCGGTCAGGTGACGGACATCTTCGGCTTCGACGTGAAGGAGACCGACATCTCGATTCTGGAGACGAGCACGGGTTTGCGGTACAACGCGAAGTCGACGTACGCCGACAAGAACGACCAGGATCGCTACGTGGAGCGATTCTCGCTGGCCTATGTGACCGGCTCCCATGCCCTCAAGGCCGGGTTCCAGCTGCAGCAGGGCGTGCTCAACCAGGACAACATCGTCAATCAGGACGTGAAGTACAACTTCACGCGGGGCGTGCCGACGACGATTGAACAGTGGGCGACGCCTTACCAGAACCGCGTCCGAACAAAGGCGGAGCTGGGACTCTTCGTGCAGGATCAGTGGGCCATCCGGCGGCTGACGCTCAATTACGGCGTGCGGTTCGACTACTTCAACGGGTACGTCCCCGAGCAGCATGTCCCCGCCGTGCGCTTCGTGGGCGCCCGCGACTTTGCGGCCGTCCACGGCGTGCCGGACTGGACGGATCTCGATCCCCGGCTCGGCGGGTCGTACGACCTGTTCGGCAACGGCCGGACGGCGCTCAAGGCGTCCATCGGCCGGTACGTGGGCAAGATGGGGCCCTCCGTCGCCACCGCCGTCAACCCGTTGCTGAGCTCAATCAATACCGTCACGCGCACGTGGGCCGACGCGAACGGGGATTACGTACCGAACTGCGACCTGCAGAATTTTGCCGGCAACGGGGAATGCGGGCCGATCAGCAATGTCAACTTCGGCAGGATTAATCCGAATGCGCAACAGTACGCCGACGACCTGATCCGCGGGTTCGGCACACGCGACTACTTATGGGACCTGTCGACGGAGGTACAACATCAGCTGACGCCGCATGTGTCGATCAAGGGCGGTTGGTACCGCAACTGGACGAACCAGTTCGGCGATCTCCTCACGGTGGGTGGCGCGTATGGAGGCGGGTGGCCGACCGGCGTCACCGACAACCAGGCGGTGACGCCGGCGGACTTCGAGCCGTTTTGCATCACGGCGCCGGTCGATGCGCGGTTGCCTGGCGGCGGCGGCTATCCGGTCTGCGGGCTGTACGACGTCGTCCCGGCGAAGTTCGGGCAGGGCGCCGAAATCATCACGCGGGCGTCGAACTACGACAACGGCAAGCGGCGCGTCTCGAATTTCTTCACCGGCAGCGTGGTGACCCGCTTCGGCGCCGGGATCGAGCTCGGCGGCAGCGTGGACACCGGGCAAATTGTGCAGGACACCTGCTTCGTGGTCGACTCGCCGCAGAACCTGCTCAATTGCCACATCGTCGCGCCATTCAAAAGCCAGACGCAGATCAAGACGTACTGGAGCCTGCCGCTGCCGGCCGGTTTCGTCGTGAGCGGCGTCCTGCAGAACCTGTCGGGGATTGAATACGAAGCCAACTACGCGGTGCCCAACAACCAGATTGCGCCGTCGCTCGGCCGCAACCTCGCGGCGTGCGGGACGCGGGCCGTGTGCACGGCCACTGCCACGGTGCCGCTGTTCCCGCCGTTTACCCAGTTCGAACCCCGCCGTACGCAGATCGACCTGCGGCTGACGAAAATCTTCACGCTGAGCGCGCGGATGCGTGTGCGCGCGAATGTCGATCTCTACAACATATTGAACGACGGGTCTGTGGTGCAGATGAACTACAACTATGGCGCGTCCTGGCGCCAGCCGGTCGGCGGGGCGTTCACCGGGGGACTTGCCGATGGCCGCTTGCTCCAGGTCGGAGCGCAATTGACGTTCTGACAGCCTGGGCCTGTCGCGCACGGTCGCGAAGGGCCACGTCAACGACAGGCTCGGGTACGGGACAACATCGACATTGAGACGAGCCGACCTGTGAAGTGATAACTGGTCCACATGACAACGGCGCTTCGGCGTGGACGGACGTGCGGCATCGTCGTGGCGGCCATCGCTGTCTGGACGAGCGGTGCTTGCGGTCAGGGTCCGGCGACTCAGAATGGAGATGCCGCCACTCTTGCCGTGCAAGTGCGCTTCACATCAATGTGGTGGTCGGAGGCTCAAATGGAGGGTTTGAATCCGAACAATCCACCGCCCAAGAATACGGAGGTCGAGCTGTCCCGCTGGGAGTATACGGATCCCATCGGGGTGCCTCATCCGGACGTTGTCAACGCTGTTATCACGCTTGTGAACCATGGCAAGCAGTCCATTGCTGATCTGGGGGTAGTAACCGAAGGAGAATGGAAAATCGGTCCTCTGGACGATGAGTCGAGGGCGCGCTGGGAGGGAGTCGTCACCTTGGCAAAGACTGAGGAACGCTTTCAAGTGCCGCCGGAATCAAACCACACCATCCGTACTTCGGTCGACCTGAAGCAGATGATGAACGCGCTCGAAGCCAAGAGCCAGTGGCCCTATATGCTTCGCGTGACGGTCACCGTACAGCAGGCGGCAGCGAAGCAGTCACTCGCGCGGACGCAAGTAGAGTTTCCGATTCGACCCGGCAACTGAAGCCGGCGGCGTACGCTCGCCGACGACAAGCTCTCCGAGGCGCGTCTTCGCCCGATACTGCCGCGGCATCTCCACGGGCACCGAAACACGAGATACAGCAGACCTGGAAGACGGCCACCACGTCTGGTCCTTGCCGACCGCGTGCGGACGCCTTGCAATATCGGGGAAGGCTGACACCACGAACGCCATGATCCTTGACGACCGCTACATTGAAGAGCGTTTCGTTCGCGCCTCCGGACCCGGCGGTCAGAACGTGAACAAAGTCGCGACAGCCGTTGAGCTGCGCTTCGATGTCCGGGCGTCGTCGTTGCCACTCGACGTGAAGGAACGGTTGATCGCCCTTGCGGGCACCCGGATGACGTCGGACGGCGTCCTGCTCATCGACAGCCGGAAATATCGGACGCAGGCGCAGAATCGCGTAGCCGCGCGCGAGCGACTGATCGTGCTGATACAGAAAGCGATGGTGCGGCCGATCGCACGTCGCCCGACGAAACCGCGGAAAGGTGCCCGAGAGGCGCGTCTCACGTCCAAGAAGTTGCGGGGTACGATCAAGGACTCGAGGGGACGCACCCGAAACGACGACGACCGTTACGAGTGACGCGGAGGGGCGATCCCGGCGCTGACCCCAGCCAGCGGGCCGACCCACCGAACGGGCTGCAAGCGATGTTGGATCGCAACAGGCTCGTTCGGTCACCCAATGCGGAATTACAGCGAGGCGATCGATCTTGCCGCCGCAGTGATCGCGATGCTGAACTTTGCGATCATCGGCCGCTCCCACCCACACCTCCCGCCCCGAAGATCCGATGTGAATGTGGGCTTTCAGAAATCGCATCACCTTCTGTTGATACAGTCCACTAGAATGTGGCGCGACGGCAATGAGCAGGAGTCACGCAGCGGGGTTGGCGATTCAGCTCCTGGGAGACTTCCGCGTCCTCGTCCGCGGCCATGCCGTCGAGGACGCGCGATGGTCCCGACCGCAGGCCAAGCTGCTGGTGAAGCTGCTGGCGCTGGATCCGAGACACCAGCTCCATCGTCAGCAGCTCATCGACACGATCTGGCCCGACCTCGATCCTGAATCGGGCGCGGCGAATCTCCATAAGATCATTCATCTTGCGCGCCGCGCTCTCGAGCCGAAGCTGACCTCGGGCGCGAATTCGCAGTTCATCGTCACGTCCCGGCAGCAGGTGCAGCTTCGCTCACCTGGTGATCTGCGGATCGACGTGGAAGAGTTCGAGCGGCTTTCGAGCCGTGCCATCCAGTCTGGCGTCTCCTCTGACTACGAAGAGGCGCTCAGGGTGTACGGCGGCGATCTGCTCGCTGAGGATCGCTATGCTGACTGGTGCGCGGAGAGAAGAGCTCAACTTCGTGCGATTCACGAACAGCTTTTGATGGAGCTGGGTCGCATCTATACCACGCTCAATCAACACGAGCGGGCTATCAGACAGTTCGAGGTGCTCGTTGCGGCGGTGCCGGCGAACGAGGAGGCGCACCGGGCACTGATGACGCTGTATGTGCTCGTGGGCCGGCGTTCGCAGGCCCTGGAGCAATTCCGGCGATGCTCCGATGCCCTACGAACCGAGCTGGACGCGGAGCCCGAAGAAGCCACCATTCAGCTGCATCGGCGGATTGTCGCCCGCGAGATTGAACCCGTGCCGCCGAGCCAGCGCGCGCCGGCGAGCGACAGGTCGATCGATGCGATCGCCGTCCTGCCGTTTCAGAACGACACGGGTGATTCCTCGCTCGATTACCTGTCCACGGGTATTGCCGACAGCGTGATCAAGAATCTTTCGCACGTGCCGGCGTTGCGCGTGCTCGCCTACAGCACCGTATCGCGCTACAAACTGCCTGACCTGAAGCCGCGAAAGCTGGGCCGCGAGCTCGATGTGCAGGCACTCGTGACGGGACGAATCGACCGGGTGGACGACACGCTGGTCGTCGCCACCGAGCTCGTGCACACCTCCGATGGCTCGAGTCTCTGGGGCGAGCACTACCGCCTGCGGCAGACGGGCATTCTGGCCATTCAGGAAGAGATCTCCAGGGAGATAGCCGTCAAGCTCAGGGCCCGCATGGCGGTTCACGAACAGCGGCTCGATGTGAAGCAGTACACCGCGGATCCGGACGCCTTCCGGTTGTATCTGAAGGGTCGATTTCACTGGAACAAACGAACATCCGACGGCCTGACCAAAGCCATCGAGTACTTTGAAAAGGCGATTCAGAGGGATCGCTTCTATGCGCTCGCGTATTCCGGCCTGGCCGATTGTTACAACCTGCTGAGCCTGTACGGTGTGCTGCCGCCGAAGGATACGATGCCAAAGGCAAAGGCGGCCGCCCGCAAAGCTCTCGACCTCGACTCCTCACTTGCCGAGGCACACACCTCGCGTGCGTATACGTACCTGTATTTCGACTGGGACTGGGCCGCCGCCGAGCGATCCTTCCGGCGGGCGCTGGCGATCAATCCGAACTACGCGACCGCTCATCACTGGTATCACGAGTACCTCACCGCGATGGGGCGGTTCGGCGAACAGATGTCGGAGATCCTGCTCGCGCAGGAGCTCGATCCGTTGTCGCTCATCATCAACACGGATGTCGGTTGGGGCTTGTACTACGGCCGCGCGTACGATTCGGCGGTCGAGCAGCTGCTGCGGACGATCGAGCTCGATTCGAATTTCGCGGTCGCGCACCTGATCCTCGGATTGGTTTACGCGCAGCAGAAGTCGTTTGGTGCGGCGCTGTCGAGCGTGCAACGCGCCGTCGACCTCTCCGGGAGCACACCATCGACCCTGACCGTTGCGGCGCTCGGTTACGTGTATGCGCTCAGCGGCCGCACGTCGGATGCATGCGCCGTCATGGACAACCTCGGAAGGCTCCCAGCCGCCCGCTACGCGTCGGACTATTGTCAGGCGATGGTCCTCGCCGGTCTCGACGATCGCGGCGCTGCCTGCCAGAGGCTGGAACGAGCGGTCAGGGAGCGTTACGACCGTCTGATCTATCTGAATGTCGAGCCGATTTTCGATAGCCTGCGCAGCGACTCGAGATTCCGGGCGCTGATCTCCACCATCGGCCTTCCAGAGGACGCGGAGACGATCTGAAACGCTCGAGAGCACGCGGAGACGATTTGCAACGCGGAGCCCGCCGAGAACGCAGAGATTCTTCCAGAGAAACCTCTGCGCGCTCCGCGATCTCCGCATTGAAATTCATCTCAGCGGCCTCCGCCTTCTCCGCGCCCTTCCACCCGGGAAGGTTTTGGGAAGAGCCGCCCTTTATCATCCCGAGCGTTCCGCCACAATCTGAGCTCGAGGGACAGATGAACACGAATTCGGCCGCATTCGAGATCGAGGACGCGCGTCTCCAGCCGCTGCCGTCCGGTCACGGTCCTCTGCAGGCGAACCACGCGACCCGGTGGACGGCTCTCCTCAACCGCATCGCTGAGGGGGATGTCGACGCCTGTGAAACGTTCTACGACGAGAGCTCCGGCCAGACGTTCAGTCTCATGATGCACATCCTGCAGAACCGGGACGCCGCCGAAGAGGCTCTGCTCGACCTGTATCTTCAGGTGTGGTCGCGGGCCCGGCTGCGTGCTCATCGAACACAGAATCCCGCGACATGGCTGATCGCGCTGGCTCGGAGCACCGCGCTGGCGCGCCTTCGGGACCGTCATTCGACCGGCGGCGCTCAATCAGCGTCAATCCCGGCTCCTCACGCATCCGTCGTCACCTTTGAGCCGTTCCATCGCGATCGTCAGCATGTGAACCGCGGCTTGCGGCAGCTGACGGACGAACAGCGTTCGATCATCCAGTTGACCTACTTCGGCGGGCTCAGCGCTCGCGAAGCCGCTCACCAGTTGGGCCTTCCGGTGCAACGCGTGACCATGGAAATCCATTTGGCCATGCGGCTACTGCGGGACACCTGCGACGTGACAGACGTGCAAAGCCCTGCAAACTGACCGGGCGGTCCCCCCTACTTGCTGCGCTGCACGGTCGCCCTGCCTCGCAGGCCGACCAGTCGAACGGCGCTGATAGCGGCGCATCACCAGATTCCTCTGCGTCTCGGCGTCTCCGCGTGACCGCGTCAGTTGAAGCAGTATCTCCGCATTCTGTGGTGTACTATCTCGAGTCCGCGAACCGCAGGAGGACTATGAGGGCAACGGTTGCATATGCTGCAGTGGTTCTCGTGGCAATAGTCCGTTATGCGGCTGCCAACGAGAGTTTTGTCCGCGTTGTGGAACCGCATAACGGACTCGGCGCGCGCAGCGCGCCAAAGGAACACCGGGCTAACCAGGCAAGGGCTCTGCCCCTGATATCCCGGCAGAGCCCTTGGCTGGTTCTGACGCCCCGTTCCGGCGCGCAGTCGGCACCGGCGGCGTCCGACAGCGTCCCTGACTTTTCAGGCATCTGGGACGGCAGCCCACGTGCGCGTCCGGTGAACAGCGACAACGTGCCGTGGACGAAAGGCAAGAATTTTCCCGAGGTGAACGAGCGGGCGCTCGCCTACATGAAGATCTTCGACGAAGCCGTCGCGCCCAAGTACGACTGCCAGCCAGCGACGCCTCCCGCGCTCGAGTACGACCCCTACATGATGGAAGTCGTGCAGTGGCCCGACCGGGTCCTCCTCCGCTACGAAAAGGACGATCAGCTTCGGACGGTGTGGCTCGACGGCCGCAAACCGACGCCGCTCGATTTCAGCCTGCAGGGATTCTCCGTGGGGCGTTACGAGGGCAACGCCCTCATCGTCGAGACGACGAACTTCGTGTTCGATATCACGGGGTTCGACGATTACAACGGCATTCCCTCGTCCTCGCAGAAGCGCGTCCGTGAGCGGTACTGGCGGGATGGCAACGATCTGCGGGTGACCGTCACGGTCGAAGATCCGATGTTCCTGAGAAAGCCGGCGGAATACACGACGCGGTGGATTCCGGCGCCGAAGGGTTCCAGACTGTCGCCGTTCAATTGCGATCCGGAGTCGGCGCGGGCGGCAGTGAAGTTCATGCCGGCGAGATACAAATGACGACGCTCCAGTCAAGGGCTCTGCCCTTGACTGGTGAGCCCAGTGTCTTTTTTGGCGCGCTTCGCGCGCCTGGTCCGTTATGCGGCCCACGGCGAGGTGCAAATTCTCGTCGAAGCCGCATAACGGACCAAGGAGCACGGCCATGACAGCGCAGCGGTATCTCCCGGCGGCGGCGGTGAGCGTCACCGCGGCTCTCGTTCTCTCTGCGGCTTCGACATTTGCCCATCACGCCACCACCGCCTTCTATGATTCGTCGAAAAAAGTGGAGGCGCTGGGGAGGGTCACGAAGTTCGTGTTCATGAACCCGCACGCGTATCTCTATATCGACGCGCCCAACGCGTCGGGCACGATCGTCACCTGGCAGATCGAGCTCGGGGCCCCGATCTCGCTGAAGCGGACAGGCTGGACGCCGGAGACGATCCAGGTGGGAACGGAGCTCAAAGTCGTCGGCGCGCCGTCGAGGGCCGAAGGCACCTACGGCATGTGCTGTGCGCGGATCACGCGACCCGACGGCAGCCCGGTTGTTCCTGGTGGTCGCGTGACGGAAGAAAAAGAGCCGCCGAAATAAGGAGGAAGGGGACAGGAGGTAGGAGGAAGAGTGTCACTCTATCTCCTAACTCCTAACTCCTAACTCCTATCTCCTATCTCCTGAACTGATGATTTCGCGAATCGCCACGGCCGTCACGGGGGAGCTCACGATGTTCATCCCCCGTTGAATGCCTTCGGCAATCTTCAGCGGCGTCCACCCCTTCTTGTTCGGCCTGTTCCACACATCGACGCTGGCGCGTGACGCGAGGAAGCGGACGACCGATGGCACGTGCTTGTAGGCGGCGCCGTGCATCGCGGTCTCGCCGTTCTTGTCCACCGCATTGATATCGAGACCGGATTCGAGAGCCGCCTTCACAGCCTCGAGGACCTCCGGTTCTGTGCCCGGGTCTTCACCGGGCGAGCTGGTTCCCACCCCTGCGGCCACCATCAGGGCCGTCGTGCCGTCGTCATTCGTCAGCTTTGGATCCGCGCCAAGCGTGATGAGGAGCCTCATGAGATCCACGTCCGCCGTTCGCGCCGCAAGGATATACGGCGTGGCACCGATGGCGTTGATGTTCGTGATCCCCATGCTCGGCTTCTTCGTCACCCGGGCATTGAGGTCGGCACCATGGGCAACCAGCTTCCTGACGAACTCGAGGGCGTCCAGGTTGCCGGACCCTCGCGGCGCCGGGTTGTTGCTCCCGGAGACGCCGGTCTTGCGGACCCATGAAATCTGGTGCAGCACGGTCCAGCCTTTCGGCGCCACCGTGACGTCTGCTCCGCGGTCCAGGAGGAGGGCGGCAAGCTCGTAGTGAGCGTTTTCCACCGCGAGAAGCAGCCCGGTGAGACCCGCGTTCGGCTCCGGCGGCGCTTCGTCCGCAGCGCCGGGCCTTCGCAGCGGCAATGCGTCCTTGAGGTTGGCTCCGGCACGGAGCAGCGTGTCGGTCGAACCGATGCGCCCCTCTCGTGCGGCAAACAACAACGGCGTGAAGCCGCCGTTCGAACGCGCATGAAGGTCGGCGCCGCGCTCGAGCAGGAGCGTGACCACGGGCACGTGACCTTCGGCAGCCGCCCACATCAGGGCCGTCTGTCCACGCCAGCTCTCCCTCGCATTGACGTTGGCCCCGCGATCGAGCAGCACTCGGACAGCATCTGCCTTCCCCGATCGCGCGGCCGCCAGCAGAGGCGTTTCGCCGTGAGGGTTGGCCGCGTTCGGGTCGGCTCCCGCCTTGAGGAGCACCTCGATCATCGCTGCGTTTCCGCTGACGGCGGCCAACCAGAGTGGCGTGGCGCCGTAGCGGTTCGCCGCCTTGACGCTGGCTCCGCCGCGAATCAGCAGGTCCGCGATCTCCACGCTCTCGTTATGCACCGCCCAGTGCAGGGCCGCCGTCCCATCGGGCTCGGGTTCATTCACGTCGACGTGCTTCTCGAGCAGACTCCGAACGGCTCCGCTGTCACCGCGCTTGACCGCGTCCACCAGCGACACTCCGGCGCCGCCAGCGGCCGGCGCGGCGGCCAGCAGGAGCACGATCGCACTGCACGATCCGAGTCTGAAGCAGGTCATAGCTCTGTGAGCGGCCCGGTGCTGTCGGCAAAGCGCTCGACCGGAACACCAACCTTGTCGAGCAGTGTCATGTGCAGATTGGCCAGAGGCGTCGGCTGCGCATACCTGATGTGTCGGCCGCCCTTCACGGAGCCGGCTCCTCCTGCCACGACGATCGGGAGGTTCGTGTGGTCGTGCACATCGGGATTCCCCATACCGCTTCCGAGCATGACCAGCGAGTGATCCAGCAGCGTCCCCTGACCGTCGGGCGTGGCGTGCAGTTTGTCGATGAAATACGAGAACAGGGACACGTGATAGGCATTGATCTTCGCGAGCTTGGCCAGCTTCTCCGGGTCGTTCGTGTGGTGCGATATCGGGTGATGCGGCTCGGGCACGCCGATCTGCGGATAGCTCCTGGTGCTGGTCTCCCGGGCGAGCTGGAAGGTGATGATGCGTGTCTGGTCGGACCGCAGCGCGAGCACCTGGAGATCGAACATCAACTTGACGTGGTCTTCCCACGACGCCGGCACGCTGGCCGGACGCGAGGCCTCGACGTCGATCGACGTGTCGGCCTGCCGTTCGGCGCTCTGAATGCGGCGCTCGACCTCGCGGACCGAGTCGAGATACTGATCGACCCTCGTGCGGTCACCCGCTCCAAGCTCACGCTGCAGGCGCGCCAGGTCGTCGCGCATCCAATCGAGGATGCTGTTGTTCTTCCGGAGCTCGGCGCGGCGCTGGCTCGACGTGCCTCCGTCCCCGAACAATCGTTCGAACACGATCCGCGGGTCCGCTTCCGTGGGGAGCGGAGTGTTCGACGAAGACCACGACAGATTGTTCTGATAGGCGCACGCGTAGCCGTTGTCGCAGTTGCCGACCTGCGCGATGAGATCCGTGCCCAGTTCGAGCGACGGGATCGGCGTGTGTCTCCCGATCTGCTGCGCGGCGATCTGATCGACGGTGATCCCGAGCTGGTAGTCGGTGCCTTCGGTTCGCTTCGCGCGCGCGCAGCTCAGAAACGCGCAGTTGGCGGAGGCATGATTGCCCGTCGTGTACGCGTTTCTGATCTCGAGATTCGTCAGCACCGTCAACTGGTCCCGATACGGCGTGAGCGACGCAAGCGATGGCGACAGCTCCGACAGCCGGCCATCGCGCGCAGGCGTCCACGCCGCGATGTTCGCGCCCATTGGAATGTAGACGAATCCGAGACGTCGAACCGGTGCCGCCGCAGTCTGCGACAACGCCGAGAGTGCGGGCACCATCGCGTCGATGAGCGGCAATGCGAGCGTGACGCCGAGACCTTTGAGGACTGTTCGCCGCGGGAGAGCCTTCCTCGTCACAATCATTGTGATCTCCTCAACTGGAACGGCGTGCTCTCGACAATGCCAAGAACGAGGGACGCGAACCGATAGGCATCCGCGCGGGATTCGCGCGTGATGGCCCGGACGGCCGGGGCATCATACGACTCGAGCCCCCGGCCAAGCGCGTAGGTCAACAGTTTTTCCGTGACCGTGGTGACGAAGAGCTCCGGCCGCGCGAGGAGCGCCTGCCGCAGCCCCGCCACACCATCGAACGTCGACCCGTCGGGAAGCCCTCCGGACGCGTCGACGGGCGTTCCGGCTTCGCTGCGTGTTCGCCAGCGGCCGATCGCGTCGAAGTTCTCCATCGACAGGCCTATCGGGTCCATCAACTGGTGACAGCTGGCGCACGCAGGGTTGGCGCGATGTTGAGCCATGCGCTCGCGCATCGACGGCGCCTTGCCCTCGGTGTTGTTCTCCTTGAGCGATGGAACATCGGGCGGAGGCGGCGGAGGCGGCGCGCCGAGAATGTTCTCGAGCACCCACTTGCCGCGCAGCACGGGCGACGTTCGAGTGGCGTACGACGAGATCGTCAGAATGCTCCCATGGCCCAGCAGCCCGCTCCGGACGCTGCCGGGCTCCAACTCGACGCGGCGGAAACGGCTCCCGTACACACCGGGAACCCCGTAGTGCTGCGCGAGGCGCTCGTTGAGAAAGGTGAAGTTCGCCCCGATCAGGTCGAGGACGCTGCGATCTTCGCCCACGACGGCCTGCACCAGCAGCTCCGTCTCACGACGGAAGGATCGTCGAAGGTTGTCGTCGAAGTCGGGGAACAGGCGCGCGTCCGGCGTCGCGGTGGCGAGGTTGCGCAGGAAGAGCCACTGCCCCGCGAAATTCGTCACGAGCGCGTCGGAGCGCGGGTCGGCGAGCATCCGCTTCACCTGCCGCTCGAGCGTTGCCCTGTCGCGCAACCTGTTTCCGATTGCCAGATCGAGCAGCTCATCGTCCGGCACGCTGCTCCAGAGAAAGAACGACAACCTCGAGGCCAACTCCACGTCGCTGATGCGGTAGGTCGTGTTCGGCGGCACACCACGCGGATCCCGCTCGATGCGGAACAGGAACTCCGTGCTGGCGAGCAGCGTCCGGAGCGCCAGCTCGATGCCCGTTTCGAATCCGGATTCGGCGCGCGCCTCCTTGTACGACGCGAGCGGCATCTGAATGTCGGCATCGGTGACCGACCGCCGGAACGCGCGACGCGCCAGCGTCGTCAGGATGGTCTTCGCGCACGCGTCTTCCTGCGAGGCGTTGGCGGGATGACAGATGAAAATCCGGCGGCGGGTTGGCGTGTCGCCGGCCCCTCCCGGATCGAAGGGACCTGTTATCGACACGGAGTGCACGGCCGGCTGAACGCGCGGATGCCGATCCATGTTGAAAAAGGCTTTGTAGGGCTGCCGCTCTGTTTCGACCAGCGCAGAGG
>Ga0114129_10007774_pt1 | contig 15254 bp, 14 predicted proteins | sample RhiMetdeltSRZDD1_FD_80071 | JGI IMG/M metagenome (GOLD analysis project Ga0114129, IMG submission 80071) | Populus rhizosphere microbial communities from Tennessee, USA - Rhizosphere MetaG P. deltoides SRZDD1 (version 2) (version 2) | ecosystem: Host-associated > Plants > Roots > Rhizosphere >...
CGTCATCCATGCCCACGACTGGCAGACGGGGCTGGTGCCGGTCTACCAGAAGATGTACTTCACGCCGGATCCGATTGTCGGTGGCGTTCCCGCAATCTTCACGATTCACAACCTCGCATTCCAGGGCATCTTCCCGGCGGCGACGCTGCCGTCGCTTGGATTCGGCTATGAACTGATGGACATGCAGGCGCTCGAGTACTGGGGCCAGATCAGCTATCTGAAGGGTGGCGTCAACTTCAGCGAGCAGCTCACGACCGTCAGCCCGACATATGCGCGCGAAATTCTCACGCCCGAATTCGGGTTTGGCTTCGAGGGGGTGCTCAGGCGCCGCGCTGATGCGTTGACCGGCATTCTCAATGGCATCGATGTCGAGCGTTGGAATCCCGACCTGGACGGGTTCATCGGCGCTTCGTACTCACGCACCGATCTTTCGGGCAAGAAAGTCGCGAAGCGCCGGCTGCTCGAAACGGCGGGTCTCCCTGTTGATCGCGCCGACGATCGCCCGGTGATCGGTTTGATATCCCGGCTGACGTTTCAGAAGGGATTCGACCTGATCAGCGCCGTCGCGAGTGAGCTGATGTCTCTGGACGCCTCGTGGGTGATGCTCGGCAGCGGCGACCGCGAGTTCGAAGACCTCTGGAGAAGCCTTGCCGTCAAGTTTCCGGATCGCGTCTCGACCACGATCGGTTTTGACGAGCGTCTCGCTCACCAGATTGAGGCGGGCGCCGACATGTTTCTGATGCCTTCGCGGTATGAGCCTTGTGGACTCAATCAGATGTACAGCCTCCGATACGGAACGCCCCCGATTGTGAGGAGTACCGGAGGGCTGGAAGACACCATCAAGGACGCATCCGAACCCGGTGGAAATGGCTTCAAATTCAAGGGATACTCGCCGGCGGACCTGGTTGCGGCCGTTCGGCGGGCGCTCGAGCTCTTCCGCAAACCCAAGGAATGGCGGAAGATCCAGCAAAACGGCATGAAACTTGACTTCTCCTGGGACGCTTCCGCCCGCGAGTATGTCAAAGTGTATGAAGGGGCGCTTGAGGCGGCCCAGACGAGACCCTAAACGGGTATTCACGAGGCACTGATACATGGCATCTGAGAAGATCACCACCCTGACTGACACGAATTTCGAGCAATCCGTCATCAAAGCATCGCAGCCGGTCCTCGTGGATTTCTGGGCCGAGTGGTGCGGCCCCTGCAAACGGTTGGGGCCCACAATCGATGAGCTCGCGTCCGACTACGACGGCCGGGTCACGGTGGCGAAACTCAACGTGGACGACAATCCGGGTATCGCCGGCCGATTCAGTATCCGCGGCATTCCTACACTGCTCTTGTTCAAAGGCGGCCAGATCGTGGAGCAGGTTGTCGGCCTCGCCGACAAGGACTCGCTCAAGAAGATTATCGATAAGCACGTATGACGATTGTTGATTTCTGATTGCTGATTTCTGATTCTCCACGGCGAACCTGAATCACCAATCAGCAATCGTCAATCAGCAATTTCAGCCGCAGCATTCATGCCTCTCCATAACGTCATCATCATCGGCTCCGGTCCCGCCGGACTGACCGCTGCTCTGTATTCCGCGCGCGCCAATCTGAAACCCCTCGTGATCGAAGGTCTCGAAGCGGGTGGTCAATTGATGTTGACCACGAAGGTCGAGAACTGGCCGGGGTTTCGCGACGGGATCATGGGACCCGAACTGATGGACGAGATGCGGGTCCAGGCCGAGCGATTCGGTGCGGAAATCATTCGGGGCCACGTGACCAGCGTGAACCTGCGATCGCAGCCCTTTTCCGTCCGGACATCCGACGCGGAATACACGTCGCGCGCGATCATTATCGCGACCGGGGCGTCGGCGCGCCTTCTAGGGTTGCCCTCCGAACGCGGCCTGCTGGGCCACGGGGTCTCGACCTGCGCCACCTGTGATGGATATTTCTTCCGCGGAAAGCCGATTGCGGTGGTCGGCGGTGGTGACTCCGCGATGGAAGAGGCTATCTTCCTCACGCGGTTTGCGTCTCATGTCATCGTGGTTCATCGGCGCGACACGCTGCGCGCGTCGAAGATCATGCAGGACAAAGCATTCGCCAATCCGAAGATCTCGTTCGAATGGAACTCCGACGTCGAAGAGATCACCGACCTGGGAAAGGGCGAAGTGACGGGGATGGTCTTGAGGAACAACAAGACCGGCGCGCGCAAGGAAGTGCCGGTCGAAGGCGTGTTCGTCGCCATCGGTCACACCCCGAACGCGGCGTTATTCAAGGATCAGATCGAACTCGACGCCAACGGCTACATCGTCACGCACATGGGCGCCCGCACCAGCGTGCGCGGCGTATTCGCGTGCGGCGACGTGCAGGATCACGTCTACCGCCAGGCCATCACTGCGGCAGGGACGGGGTGCATGGCCGCCATCGATGCCGAGCATTACCTCGATGAGCTGCCGCAGCACCTTGGGGAACCACAGGTGCAAGCCGCCGACTTATAAAAAAGGGAAAAGGGACAAGGGAAAAGGGACAAGGAAAGGGGAGAAGGCCTCTCCGAATTTCCTTTTGCCTTTTACCTTTTCCCTTTCTAATCGATCCACCCACCACCGACGACGACGTCACCGTCATACATGACGACGGCCTGACCGGGCGCTACGGCATGTTGAGCCGCGTCGAACGCGACGCGCACGCGATCGTCCGTAAGGGGAGTAATCGTCGCGGCCGCTTCCTGATGCCGGTGACGGATGCGCGCGGTGACGCGGGTACCTGGGGCTGGCGGGGTGCCCTCGACCCAGTTCACGCGCGACGCCGTGAGTTCGATGCGCTCCAGCGACTCCTTCGGACCGACGGTGACCGTCTGCTCGGCCGCGTCGAGTGCGACGACGTAGAGCGGAATGGGGGAGGAAAGCCCCAGTCCCTTTCGCTGTCCCACGGTGAAGTGATGGATTCCTGCATGCGTGCCGACGGTCTTCCCCGTCACATCGCGAATCGCACCGCCCTGCGCTGACGTGCCGCGCTCTTCGAGAAACGACGTGTGCTCTCCGGAGGCCACGAAACAGATCTCGTGGCTGTCAGGCTTCTCTGCGACTGGAAGACCCAGCTCGCGAGCACAGTCGCGGACCGCCGTCTTGTCGAGCGCGCCGACTGGAAACATCGCGTGCGACAACTGATCCTGCGTCAGCGTGAACAGAAAGTACGACTGATCCTTTGCTGGATCGGTGCCGCGCTTGAGCCTGTATCGTCCGCTCTCAGGGTCCAGGTCGACTCGGGCGTAGTGACCGGTCGCGACGAAATCGGCGCCGAGCCCCTCGGCGCGGCTTGCGAGCGTCGCGAACTTGAGATCCCCATTGCAGTGAACGCATGGAATCGGCGTGCGTCCCGATGAATACTCGGTGACGAAGTTCGAAATCACCGTGTCGGCGAACTCGCGCTCGAAGTTGACGATGTAGTGGGGAATCCCGAGTTTGGCGGCCACCCGTCTCGCATCGTGGAGATCGTCAATCGTGCAGCACGTGCCGAAGGCCCGCGAGGCCGGGCCCGCGTCGGACGTTTGCGCGCCCGACTGGTCGTACAACTGCATCGACATGCCGATGACGTCGTGTCCGGCGCGAACCAGCAGCCCGGCCGCAACCGACGAGTCCACACCGCCGGACATGGCGACCACAATGCGCATGTGTCAGGCCCGCACCTTGGCACGCGTGAGACTTCTGAGCTTGTCGACGATTGCGGGTAACTTCGAGACGACGAAGTCGACTTCGGCTTCGGTGTTTCCCGCTCCGAGACTCAGGCGAATGGAATTCTGTGTCCGTGGCGAGGGGAGGCCCATCGCACGAAGCACGTGGGATGGTTCGAGGGTGCCCGACGAGCAGGCGGAGCCCGTGGACACGGCGACGCCCTCCAGGTCCAGGGCAATCAGCAGGCTCTCGGCCTCAACGGCCTCGAAGCTGATATTTGTGGTATTCGGGACGCGCGGCTCGCGAGCGCCGTTGATCGCCGTGCCCGGCACTTTGGCGAGAATCGCTTCCTCGAGACGATTACGCAACCCACCAAGCCGTGCCGCCTCCGCGGTCAGCTTCTTCTTTGCCACCTGCGCCGCGACACCAAGGCCGGCGATGCCGGGAACGTTCTCGGTGCCTGCACGCCGATTGCGCTCGTGCTTTCCACCGGTCAGGACTGACGTGACACGCGCGCCGCGCTTGATGAAGAGCGCTCCGGTTCCCTTCGGTCCGTTGAACTTGTGGGCAGAGAGCGACAGCAGATCGGCGCCGAGCGCGCGGACGTCGATGGGAATCTTTCCGACCGACTGGACGGCGTCGGTATGAAAAAGTGCACCTCGATCGTGCGCGATGCGAGCAAGGTCGGCGACCGGCTGAATGGTTCCAATCTCGTTGTTGGCGTGCATCACCGACACGAGGGCGGTGTCGTCGGTCATGGCCGCCTTCAACGCGTCAGGGTCGACGATTCCCGTCTGATCGGACGGCAACAGAGTCGTTCTCCAACCCCGCCGCGCGAGCGCGCGCAAGGTGACGAGCACCGCCTCGTGTTCGATGCTGCTGGCGATAAGATGACGCTTGCCGGTCGGCTCGAGCGCCTCGGCCACCCCCCGCAGCGCAAAGTTGTCCGACTCGGTTCCGCCGCTCGTAAACACGATCTCCGATGGCTCTGCGGCAATCAGGTCCGCGACCGCTGACCGCGCCTCGTCGAGGATCGCCTTCGCGCGCTGACCAAAGTGGTGAACGCTCGAGGCATTCCCGAACTCGCTCGTCATCACCCGAGCGATAGCTTCGGCAACGGCTGCATCGACAGGTGTCGTCGCGTTGTGGTCGAAGTAGATCCGCATGATCGATCTTTCAATGTTAGCATTCGCCTCTAACTCGCAGCAATAAAAGGACTAGACACCGGGTAAATCGCGTGCGTATACTGACCGGACCCTGCAGCCAGAGCCGCGGAACTTCGATAACTAAAGGTGGAGATTGCCAATGTGGAAACGGGATGATGCGGCAAAGCCAAGTGCACCGGCCGGCCAGGGGCCTGCCCCGGCGCAGCACAGCCCTGCGCCGCTAACCGCGGAGCCAACGTCGCGTCCGGCGCCAGCCAGCGACCCTCAGCGTGGACAGGAGAGAACTGTTGTGAACATAGGCAAATCGGTCGTCATCAAAGGCGAGCTCAACGGCAGCGAAGATCTCACGATTGAAGGCCAGGTTGAAGGCAAGATCGAGTTGCGTCAGAACGTGCTCACGATCGGTGCGAACGCGCGCATCAAGGCCCAGGTGTTTGCCAAAGCCGTGATCATCCTCGGCGAGGTGACGGGCAACGTCAGCGCCTCCGAAAAAGTCGACATCCGCGACAACGGGTCGGTGGATGGCGACATCGCTGCCCCCCGGGTGGCGATTGCCGAAGGTGCGCACTTCCGCGGCAGCATCGACATGCAGAAGGGCGGCGCGGCACCGAAGGCTGAAACCAAGGCGCCCGCTGCGACTGCCTCGACGCAGTCGTCCGGACAGCAGACGCCGGCTGCCGCCGGGGCCAACCGTTAGCCATCGCATCGGTCGCCGGGCGGTCGTGTGACCCGTCGCGAAAGGTGACACGGCACGGTCGTCCGGCTGCGCGATTGTCCTTACATGCTGTCAGACATCCTCCGCTGGGGTGGTAAACGCCCCGGCCAGGCCGACCATCCCGGTGACGCGCCGTCGGTGCGCGGGGGCGATACGCTCGTCCCGTCGAAAGCGTTGCCCAAATTCCTATCGGCGATTGCCCATCAGTCCGAGGCACCGGTGCTCATCGACCTCGGTCCGGTGATCGGCGCCAACGTGTCGTTTTTTGGCGAGCAGCTCGGGTGCAAACTTTTCATCGAAGACTTGTTTGCCGATTACGATCGGCATTCGCGGGCAAACACGCTGGACGAGCTCGCGGCGGCGATGGACAAGCGCTTCCGTCACTCCGACGGCAGCGTTGACGGGATCCTGTGCTGGGATGTGTTCGATTACCTGCCGAAGGCCGCGTCGCAGGCGCTCGCAAAACAGATCGTTCGTATGCTGCGGCCGGGCGGATCCGTCATGGGGTTCTTCTGCAGTACCGCCGCACCGGTAAAGGCTCCCTTCACCAAGTACGAAATCGCCGACGAAAAATCTCTTCGTCATCGTCCACACGCCGGCGCCGGCGGCGCAAAGCACGTGTTGCTCAACCGCGACATCATCAAGATGTTCGAGGGCCTGGTCGTGTCGGATTCGTTCCTGCTGAAAAGCAATACCCGGGAGATCCTGCTAAAGCGCAGGAGTTAACCTCCCATGCGTCCGGTCATCGCTCTGCTGAGCGACTTCGGCACGCGCGATCACTACGCCGGGACGATGAAGGGAGTGATGATCGGGATCTGTCCCGACGTCACTCTGGTTGACATCACGCACGAAATTACGCCGCACGACGTTCTGGAAGGCGCGCTGCAGCTGGCGGCGTCCTGCCGATACTTTCCCGCCGGCACGATATTTCTCGCGATCGTCGATCCCGGGGTCGGCTCGTTGCGCCGGGGGATTGCGGCCGAAGCGGGCGACTACCGTTTCGTCGCCCCCGACAACGGCGTGCTGACTGCGGCTCTCCACGACTTTGCGCCCAAGCGCGTCGTCGAATTGACCGAGCGGCGATACGCGCGTCCCACCGTCAGCCGCACGTTCGAGGGACGGGATCGCTTCGCGCCAGCCGCCGCGTGGCTCGCCAAAGGTATTCAGCTTTCTGCTCTCGGCCGCACCGTTTCCACCTACCACCAGCTCGAAATTCCGCAGCCTGAAGTTGGAAACGAGCTCGGCGGGGTCGTCCTCCTCGTCGATCGCTTCGGCAACCTGGTCACGAACATCGATCGAAAGACCTTTGAGGCCTTCACGCGCGGCCAGACCGTAGCGCTCAAAGTCGGCGATCACGCGGTCGCCGGAGTCGTCGCAACATACTCCGATATTCGTGCGGGGGAGGTTTGCGGTCTTTTTGGCAGTAGCGACCACCTCGAATTTGCAGTGAATGGGGGGAGTGCTGCGGACGCGCTCAAGGTCTCGCGGGGGGTGCGAGTGGAGATTGCGAGAGCCTAATCTGGGTGCCATGCGTGCCATGGGTGCCTCGGGTGCCAGGAGTGCAGTTGGGTGCTAAGGGTGCTAAGGGTGCCATGGGTGCGTCGGGGCGCACTGCGCGCACCGCACTCTTGGCACTCCTAGCACCCAACGCACTCCTAGCACCCAACGCACTCCTGGCACCCAACGCACTCCTGGCACTCAAGGCACCCTTGGCACGCCTGGCACCCTTGGCACGCCTGGCACCCAGACACGTTGCACTACAATCCCGTCATGCTGAATTTCGACCTGACAGAAGAACAACACCTGCTAGAGCAGTCCGTGCGCGAGTGGGGCGCGCGTGAAATTGCGCCTCGCATTCGCGACCTCGATCGCGAACATCGGTTCGACAAAAATATTCTTCCCCAGATGGCCGAACTTGGTCTGCTGGGTTGCTCTGTGCCGACCGAATATGGCGGCGCCGGGATGGACTACATCAGCCTCGGATTGATCTCCGAGGAACTGGAATATGTCGATACGTCGCTTCGCGTGATTATGTCGGTGCACGCCGGACTGAACTGTCTGACGCTTCTTTCCTGGGGAACCGAAGATCAGAAACAACGGTACCTCGTGCCGCAAGCCAAGGGGCAGAAGATCGCGACCTATGGGCTCACCGAGCCAGCGGCAGGGAGCGACGTTCGCGGGATTCAAACCGTGGCGGTGAAGAAGGGGGATCGGTATTACCTGACGGGCGAAAAGATGTGGATTTCGCTCGCCGACGTCGCTGATAACTTTCTCGTTTTTGCCTGGTCGGATCTCGAGAAAAAGAAACGGCGCGATCCGTCCGGCATTAGCGCATTCATCATCGAGCGATCGTTCAAGGGCTTCTCGAGCGGAACCTTGAAGGAAAAGTGGGGAATCCTGGCCGGCAACACCGGCTTCTTCAAGATGGAGGACGTCGAGGTCCCCGAAGCAAACGTGGTCGGTCAACCTGGAGAAGGATTCAAGATTGCGATGTTTGCACTCGACCAGGGACGATACACGGTCGCGGCGGGTGCGACCGGGTTGATTCGTGCCTGTCGTGACGCGAGTGCCAAGTACGCGAAGGAACGAAAGACATTCGGAACCGTGATTGCCGAGCATCAACTGGTGAAGGAGATGATCGCGCAAATGGAGTCCGATTATCAGGCGGCGCGGCTGCTCTGGATGCGCGCCGGGTTCCTCAAGAACCATGGCCGGCGCAACACCCGCGAGACAGGTCTTGCCAAATGGTTTGCCACAGTTGCATCCGAGCGCGCGGCCGGCGACGCCGTCCAGGTTCACGGCGCAAACGGGTACTCAGACGAGTACCCGGTCGGCCGCTTCTATCGCAACTGCAAAGGTGCGGTGATCTACGAAGGCACGCGCGAGATTCACAAGATCATGCAGGCGGATTACGTGCTCGACATACGCCAGGATAAGGCGACTCGCTGTGAACTGCCTCGGTACAAGGCGTAGTTACCAGTTACCAGTTACCAGTTTCCAGTCAGAAAGAACCAAACTGGAAACTGGAGACTGGCCAACTGGAAACTGACACCAACAGACACAAGATTCATGGACTCAGATCTCTCACTTGAATTCCTCGGCGTCGTCGAACAAGCGGCCATCGCGTGTGCGCACACGATGGGGCTTGGCGACTGGCGCAAAAGCGATCAGGCGGCCGTCGAGACGATGAGGAAGTGCATGGACGACGTGCCGATCAACGGCACGATCGTCATCGGGGAAGGGGAGCGCGACGAAGCGCCGATGCTCTACATCGGCGAAAAAGTGGGTCTGGGGGCGGTCAGCCAGGCGGTAGCCGCACGGTTGCCAGCGATTGATATCGCCGTCGATCCGCTCGAAGGCACGAACTTGTGCGCGACCGGCGCGCCCAATGCCATCGTGGTCCTGGCGGCGTCAAACCGTGGCGGGTTGCTGCACGCGCCTGATCTCTACATGCAGAAACTCGTGGTCGGCCCCGGAGCGAAGGACGCGGTTCAGCTCGACGCACCGGTCCGAGACAATCTGCGCGCGATCGCGAAGTCACTCGATCGCGACGTGGAAGATCTCGTCGTGATGGTCCTCGATCGACCGCGGCACGCCCAGCTCGTTGAGGAAATCCGCGAGACCGGTGCCCGGATACGACTGATCAGCGATGGCGACCTGTCGGCAGGTATTGCCGCCGCGGTGGTTGGCAGCGGGGTTCATGCCGTCATGGGAATTGGGGGCGCGCCGGAAGGTGTGCTGACGGCCGCCGCCATGCGCTGTTTGAACGGCGAAATCTATGGCCGTTTGATGGTGAACAAGCCCGAGGACGAAGCACGCTGCAAGGCGATGGGCATCTCGGACTTCAACAAGGTCTACACGTCAAAGGATCTCGCCTGCGGCGACAACATCATCTTTGCCGCGACCGGCGTGACCGATGGAACGCTGATGAAAGGTGTCCGCTTTTTCGGCGATGGCGTGCGAACCAGCTCGCTGATCATGCAGAGTCAGCCGTCGCGCATCCGGTTCATTGACACGATTCACGTCGAGCAGACGAAGATCGTGAAGGTGAGGTTCTAGACCACGGATTAACACGGACTCACACGGAAGAAGACGGACCACGGAAGAACACGGATTAACACGGAAGAAGACGGACCACGGAAGAACACGGATTAACACGGATTAACACGGATCGGATCCCGGATCCGGAAAACGGATCCCGGAATTAGCACGGACTAACACACCGGATGCATTCGCACTGGCGGAGAAACCTCTTCGCTGTCACTGCCGCCAGCTTTATTGGCTTTACCGGCTTCACGCTGGTGATGCCGTTCCTGCCGCTGTATTTCAAGCTCCTTGGCGTCGACGATGTGGGCGAGATCGCGATGTGGTCCGGGCTGAGCCTAGGCGTCACTCCAGGCTTGACCGCGATTCTGGCGCCGTTTTGGGGACGCCTCGCCGACCGCTACGGTCGCAAGATCATGGTCGAGCGTTCGCTTGTGAGTTTCGTCATCGTCATGGGGGCGATGGCGTACGTGCAGCGTCCATGGCACGTGTTTGCGCTCCGCGCGCTCCAGGGATTCTTCGCCGGATACGGGTCGTTGACTCTGACGATGGCAGCGGATTCGGCGCCGCGCGACCGGATAGCGTATGCGATCGGGTACGTCCAGACCGCGCAACGACTGGGACCGGCAATAGGGCCAATCGTCGGCGGAAGCGTTGCCCAGATCGCCGGGTTGAGAAACGCATTTCTGGTGACCGCGTGCTTTTACCTCGTTGCCGTCCTCCTCGTCGTTTTCATGTACGACGAACATCGCGCACCGCACACCAGCGCACCAACCAAGGATGAACGGGTGACGTTCCGCAGCATGCTGGCATTCGAGAATTTCATCCTGTTGATGGGCGTCGTCTTTGGATTGCAGTTCGTCGATCGCAGCTTCGGCCCGGTGTTGCCTTTGTTCGTGGCTCAAGTTGGAACCCCGGTCAGCCGCGTGCCGATCGTCGCGGGAGTGTTGTTCTCGATCGCGGCCGGTACCGGAGCGGTCGGACATCACATCTGCGGCCGGCTGCTGCGGCGAGCGTCGCCGAGACGAGTCATCGCGGTGAGCGCGGCGATCGGTTCGGCGGGTGCGTTCATCTATGTGTTATCCACCGGGCCCTGGCTCCTGGTGCTGGGGACACCGATTTTCGGGATTGCGATTGGGATTGCGACAACCGCCGCCTACACCGCCGCAAGCAGCGTCATGCCCGCGAGCGGTCGCGGCGCGGGGTTCGGCTTATTGACGACGGCATCGTTGACCGGTCTCGCGTTGAGCCCAATCGTAAATGGGATTCTCGGTGCAACCAGCATCCGAGCCGTATTCATGCTCGACGCCATCGGGCTCGCCACCCTCGCGGCCATCGTTTCGCGCCTGATGATCGTTGCCCCGATGGTGAGTGCGACCGCCCCCGCGACTGAAGAGATCTGAGTTGGTTCGCATCATTGTCAACGACGAACCGTCGCTAGCGCCCGCCATTGCGGCGGCCGTCGAGGCGTTGCGCGCCGGACGCGTGGTCGCGTTTCCAACGGACACGCTGTACGGGCTGGCGGTCGATCCACGGCGGCCGGATGCGGTCGAGCGGCTGTTCGTGTTGAAAGGACGTGATGCGCGCAGCGCGGTTCCGCTCGTGGCGGCGACGCTCGAACAGGCGATGCTGGTGGCCACCTTCACCGGGCGTGAGCGACAAGCGGCTGCGGCATTCTGGCCAGGACCACTGACGATTGTGGCTGCGGCGACCTCCGCCGTGACGCCTGAGGCGCTCGGCAGACAGCAGACGGTCGCGATCCGGGTTCCCGCCCACGAAATCGCGCGGGAGCTCGCCCGCGCATTTCGATTCCCGATCACCGCCACGAGCGCCAACCGGTCTGGTCAACCCGCTGCAGACTCTGCCGACGCGGTGGCCTCCGCTCTGCCTGATGTCGACGTTCTCGTCGATGCGGGTCGCGCTCCCGGTGGTGCGCCATCCACGATCATTTCGTTCGAGGACGCGCGCCCGATACTCCTGCGCGAAGGCGCAGTGCCGTGGGAGCGCGTGATAAAATCGCTGCAGTGAGACGTCATTCGGCTTCGCGATCGACCATGCCGGATCGACAGGAGCGTGCGGCGCTTGTCGGGCTGTTCAGCGGTCATTCCCGCCATTTCGATCCCGAGCATTCTCTCGACGAACTCGCCGGCCTCGCGTCCGCGGCAGGGGCGTCGGTTGTGCTGCGTGTGCTTCAGGAGCGGCCGAAGCCGGATCCAGCGACATTTCTCGGCAGTGGAAAGATCGCGACACTGGCGGCATCATGCGATGAACTCGACGTTGATGTCGTCATCTTCGATAACGAATTGTCGCCGGCACAGCTTCGGAATCTCGAGCAGCGGCTCGAGAGAAAAGTTGTGGACCGGACGCAGCTGATTCTCGACATCTTTGCGCGTCGGGCACGCACACGGGAGGGCAAGCTTCAGGTCGAGCTGGCGCAGCTGAAATATCTCATGCCTCGGCTCGTCGGTTCCGCCACCGAACTCTCGCGTCTTGGCGGCGGCATCGGAACTCGAGGTCCCGGCGAAACCAAACTCGAAACCGACCGGCGCCGCATCCGCCATCGCATCAGCGTCATTTCGAAGGACATCGATGTCGTTCGGCAACGGCGATCGCAGCTCCGCGAACGCCGTCACAAGGCGGCAGTGCCGACCGTGGCGCTCGTCGGCTACACGAATGCCGGGAAGACTACCTTGTTCAATAGCCTCACCGGCGGGGAAGCGGTTGCGTCCGACGCGTTGTTCGTGACCCTCGATCCGCTCGTCCGCAGGGTGCGCCTGCCGGATCGCCGCGAGTTGCTCGTGTCCGACACGGTCGGGTTCATCGAGCGGTTGCCGCACTCACTCGTGGCCGCTTTTCGCGCGACCCTCGAAGAGGTCGCGGCGGCAGACTTGCTGCTCCATGTCATCGACGCATCGAGTCCGGAGCGGGATCGTCACATCGAAGCCGTGCACACCGTGCTTGCCGAAGTCGGAGCGGATCGTGTGCCTTCGGTCCAGGTCTTCAACAAGTGCGACGCCATTTCCACCACCGAGCGATCGCGCATCCACGCCTTGTATCCCGGCGCGTTGTGCGTGTCGGCGATCACCGGTGAAGGACGCGATGAGCTTGTCGCAGCGATGGAAGGACGGCTGGCCCTCGACACCGCGCATGTCACCATGGAGTTCGATGCCGGCGACGCCGATCGCGATCGGATCGCACATTTGTATCGGATTGGCCGGATTCTGCGTCACGTGGCGAGCGACGGCCGTGTGTCGATCGAAGCGGAAGTGCCGCGGCGCGTGCTCGAGCAATTTCCCTCTGCAGTGCTGCAATGACGCGTCGTGCGCCGTTTGTCGGGATCGTTTTTGCGCTCGTGGCGCTGGCCGGGTGCGCGACGAATCGGGCGCCGGCGGTCCCGCCGCCGACGACGCCGCATTTTCCGGATTACGTCTTTCCATCGATTCCGGGTCAGATGAGTAGCCCCGCGATCGGCGCGCTCCACGAGCTCGGTTGGCAATGGCTGCAGGCCGGTGACGCAAAGGCCGCGGAGCGCAATTTCACAGCGGCGCTGAAACAGTCCCCGGAGTTCTATCCGTCCGAAGCAGGTCTTGGGTACGCGGCGCTGGCGCGCAAGGACGGGAAGGAAGCCTCATCGCATTTCGATCGCGCCCTGGGCGCCAATCCGGCGTACGCGCCGGCCCTGGCGGGCAAAGGCGAAGCGCAGCTGACGCTCGGCCAACGTGACCAGGCGCTCGCCAGCTTCGAAGCCGCGGTGTCTGCCGATCCGCAACTGTCGACGCTCCGAAGTCGCATCGAAGTCCTGCGCTTTCGCGGTCTGCAGGATGACGTCGACGCCGCGCGAAAGGCGGCGGAGAGCGGTCGTCTGCCGGAAGCGCGCGGATTGTACGAACGGACGATTGCGGCCTCTCCCGATAGCCCGTTCCTCTATCGTGAGCTGGCGATCGTCGAGAAACGCGAGGGTAACCTCGCCCGCGCACTCGAGCACGCGCAGAAGGGGGCCGCCCTCAACCCGACCGAACCTCGAAACTTCACGACCATTGGCGAAATCTACGAGGCACAGTCCGAGTACGGCAAAGCGGCCGAGGCCTATTCCACGGCGTTATCACTCGAGCCCAACGACGCGGTCGAAGCAAAGCTCGACGAATTGCGTGCGCGTGCGGCATTTGCCGCGATGCCGGAGGAGTATCGCTCGATTGAGACCTCGCCAACGGTCAATCGGGCGCAGCTCGCGGCGCTGTTCGGGGTTCGACTGGAGGAGCTTCTCAAACGTGCGCCGCGCTCGAACGCGATTGTCATCACCGACACGCGCGGCAGTTGGGCGGCACCCTGGATCCTCTCGACCGCCAGGGCCGGCGTCATGGAGGTGTTTCCCAACCATACGTTCCAGCCCACCATCGCGGTCAGGCGCAGCGACCTTGCACAGGCCGCGTCGAATGTGTTGACCCTGATTGCGCCGACAAATCCGCGTGTGGCTGACTCGTTGAAGACTGCGCGCGGACGGTTTCCCGATATTTCGGCCGGTCACCTGAGCTATCACGCGGCATCGGTCGTCGTCGACACCGGTGTCATGACCACGACAAACGACGGCACCTTTCAGCTCTCGCGTCCCGTAACGGGGCAGGAAGCTGTGGCTGCGGTGAATAAGCTCGTCGAGTTGTCCGGCCGTTCATCCCGATGAATCAGCTGACAGCGGCGAATCTGTTGACGCTGCTGCGGATGGTTCTGATTCCGCCATTTGCAATCCTGCTGTTGTACGGATACCGCGGGTGGGCGCTCCTCGTCTTTCTTGCTGCCGGGGTGACGGATCTGTTCGACGGACTTATCGCGCGGCTGGCCGGACAGAAAACGACACTCGGCGCGTGGCTCGATCCGATGGCCGACAAGCTCCTGCTCGTCACCATGTTCGTGATGCTGACGCTGCCGGGGATTGGGACGGCGAACCGGCTGCCATTGTGGTTCACAATTCTCGTGCTCAGCCGGGATATCGCAATTGTGCTTACAGTTGCCGTCGTCAATCTCGCGATCGGTCCACGTACCTTCCGCCCCTCAATCTACGGCAAGATTGCGACCGCTACCTACATTCTCACCGGAGTTATCACGCTGTATTTCAACTATCTGAATGTTGAATCGATCGTGATTACCGCGTTCGTGTACGGTTCGCTGGTCATCACGCTTGTGTCCGCGTTCGACTATCTGATCAAGGTCGTTCATCTGGGGCATTGACCAGGCGTGAATATTGTCAATGTCCAATGTTCAATGTCGAATGTTCAATGGTTCTCGGTCCATTGAACATTGAGCATTGAACATTGAGCATTGGATCCCTATAGTCGCCCTCCCCATCGTCCGATATTCCCAGAGCACCCCATTTGTTCTTCCTGGTCGTGTTTCGTAGCCGCCGGGACACGCCGCATCGCACACGTCGCGCGAGGAAATCCATGCTGGAAGCATTTAAGAAATCAGGGAAAAACGGCCGAAATCAGGCCGAAGAGCTCGAAGCGCTGATTGCGACGTGCCGCGAAGAGCGAGCCGCACTGAGCACGATGTTGACCCAGATGCAGTTGCAGTCGACCAAGCTTGCGACTGCGGGAAAGTCGCTACAAGAAGTCGATGAAAAGGCTGGCCATGCGCACGCGCTCCTCGATGAGGTGATGGAGCGTCTGGGAAAGGCGGATA
>Ga0114129_10007775_pt1 | contig 15253 bp, 18 predicted proteins | sample RhiMetdeltSRZDD1_FD_80071 | JGI IMG/M metagenome (GOLD analysis project Ga0114129, IMG submission 80071) | Populus rhizosphere microbial communities from Tennessee, USA - Rhizosphere MetaG P. deltoides SRZDD1 (version 2) (version 2) | ecosystem: Host-associated > Plants > Roots > Rhizosphere >...
CGCCTCGGACCAGGCGAGCCCGGCCAGCAGCGAGGAGACGGTGAAGAGGACGATCCCGACGAGAAAGATGCGGAGAAGTCCGAGCAGGTCGGCGGCGCGGCCGCCCAGAAGCAGGAACCCGCCGAAGACGAGCGCATAGGAGCTGATCACCCACTGCAGGTTCTCCTGCGAAAAGCCGAGGTCAACCTGGATAGAAGGCAGCGCGACGTTCACGATCGCGATGTCCAGGACGACCATGAACTGCACGGCGCTCAGCAGCGCGAGCGCGAACCATTTCTTTCGATCTGAGTTGACCATGTACTCAGGTTGCCGCTCGCGCACGAGGCTGCGGAAGGTTGTAGCCCGGCGAATAGAGGTACGGTTTTCCGCACCCGTGGACTGGTTCGTGGTCAACGCGCGCGAGGCCCGCTGGCTCGACAACGAGAAGTTCGGCGCCTACACCCGCCTCGAGCCCGAAGGCACACGCTTCGAGCAGGTCGGGATCAACATCAGCGTGCTCCGGCCGGACCAGCCGATGGCGCTCTACCACGCGGAGGAGGACCAGGAGGACTTCCTCCTCCTCTCGGGCAGCGCGACACTCCTGATCGAAGGCGAGGAGCGCGAACTGAAGCAGTGGGACTTCGTCCACTGCCCGCCGTGGACGGAGCACATCATCGTCGGCGCCGGCGACGAGCCATGTGTCGTCCTCGCCGTCGGCGGGCGGTTGCACGACGGCGTCGTCTACCCCGTCGCGGAGCTTGCGCTGCGGCACGGCGCCGGCGCGCGCGAGGAGCGGCGGCGCGGCGGCGATGGTGAGGCCGGCGAAAACCCCTACAAAGGCTTTCCAGAGGACCACGAGCTGGCCGGCGAGCTCGATCTCCCGGGCCTGACGTGACGTGCGATCGCATGAGCTTGCCCGAGATCACGGCCGGCGAGTTGCAGCAGAAGCTCGCGCGCCGGGACGACTTCGTGCTGGTCGACGCGCTCGCACCGATGATCTACGCGCACTCGCATCTGCCCGGCGCGATCAACATGCCGCCGAGCACGGTCGACACGATCCGCTGCGCGCGGCGCATGCCCGATCTCGCCACTGAGATCGTCGTCTACTGCTCGAACCCGAACTGCGACGACTCGGTCGTGACCGGGCAAAAGCTGCGCGAGCTCGGCTACACGAACGTGCGCCACTACGCGGGCGGCAAGGACGAGTGGAAACAGCTCGGCCTGCCGCTCGAGCGCGCAGGGAAGCCCTTCAGCGCCCGTTGACCGAGAAGTGCTGGTAGTCGGGCGCCCCCTTCCAGCGGCCGCCCCACTTCCAGCCCACGGATTCGAAAGCCCTCACGAGCACGCCGCCGCGGACCGCCATCCCGCGCCGGACATGGCCACGGTCGACGTAGGCGCGGCCGGCAGGCGGGAGCGCGCGCCCGTTCAGCACGTACGGGTTCTCGACTGGATTGACGTCGATCGCCAGCCCGTAGGCGTGCTGCGACCAGCCGCCGGTCGCCGAGCCGACCGCACGCCGGCAGTTGAATGCCGAGGTGTTGTCCGCCGCCATCGACGCATCGTCGCTCCCGCGGTACGCCGAGACTGGAGTCATGCGCCGGATCGGGAAGCGTGCGGCATAGAGGAGGTGGAAGATCGCGACGACGTCCGCTGCAACGCGGCGGTGGACGACGAGCGCGCCGACGCGCGCGGTTCCGTCGAAGCCTCGGTACGACACGTGCACGACGCGAAGATCGCGGGGTGCGACCGGACACCCGGGACGGTACGAGTAACGGACGTCCTGCTGTCGCACCGGCGAGATCGTCCCCACGAAGGCCAGCAGGAGCGCGACCAGCTGCATTGCCCGCAGCGTACTCTGGGCGCCGATGACGCTCGCCGTCCACGTCGTCGCCGCGGCGCTCGCTGCGTCGTGCCCTTCGTTTCCCGCGGTCCCGCCTGCCACGACGCAGCTCGTCACGGTGAGCGCGCCGCGGCTGCGCACGACGTCGGCGACGCTCCGCACCTGGCGGCGCGGCGGCGACTGCTGGCTCCCGGTCGCCGGCCCGTACACGGCGCGCGTCGGCTGGAACGGCCTGCGCGCCAACCGCCGCGAGGGCGACGGCACGACGCCGATCGGCACCTTCCCGATCTTGCCGCGCATGTACGGCAACGCAGCCGACCCGGGCGTGCGGTTCCGCTACACGCGACTGCGCTGCGGCGATTGGTGGGTCGAGGATCCCGCGTCGAGGGCGTACAACACGTTTCAGCGCGTGGGCTGCGGCGTGAAGCCGCCCTTCACGGTGACGACACCGGACATGTCGAAGAGCGTCCACGCCTACGCGTACCTCGCGGTGATCGGCTTCAACACGAGCCCGATCGTGCCCGGCCGCGGTTCCGGAATCTTCCTCCACGTCCAGGTGCACAAGTCGACGAACGGCTGCGTGAGCCTGCCGCGGCCCCAGCTTCTCCGGGTGTTGCGCTGGCTGACGCCGTCCCCTGCCCCGCAGATCGTCATCGGCATTAATTTAAGTTGACACTTACGTAAGTGTTTGCTTAACTACAATGCGTGGAGGCCGCACTGAAAGCCATCGCCGAGCCGAGGCGGCGCGCGATCCTGGGCCTCGTCCGTGAGGACGAGCTCAGCGCCGGCGAGATCGCATCGCACTTCGACGTCACGAGGCCGGCGGTCTCTCAGCACCTGAACGTCCTGAAGGAGGCGGGGCTCGTGAGCGAGCGACGCAACGGCACACGGCGCCTCTACCGGGCGCGTCCCGAAGGGCTCGTCGAGCTCCGGGATTTCCTCGAGGGGTTCTGGGACGTCCGGCTCGAGGCACTCAAACGCGAAGCAGAGAAGGAGGAGCGCAAGAAGCATGGACGCAGTCACTGACACCGCTGTCTACGAACGCACGATCGGGATCGACGCCAGCCCCGAGACGGTCTGGGAGTTCTTCGTCGACCCGCAGAAGCTCATGCGCTGGATGGGGATCGACGCGGAGCTCGATCCGCGCGCCGGGGGCATATACCGCTGCAACGTCATCCCCGGCAACACGGCCCGAGGCGAGTTCGTCGAGGTCGACAAGCCACACCGCGTCGTCTTCACGTGGGGCTGGGACGGGAATGACACGCTTCCGCCCGGATCCTCGACGGTCGAGGTCGAGCTGACGCCGGAGGGGGACGGGACGGCCCTGCGCTTCGTCCATCGCGACCTGACGACCGAGCAGGCCGCGTCGCACGCGAAGGGGTGGGATCACTATCTCGCACGGTTGGAGATCGCCGCCGGCGGCGGCAGCCCCGGCGACGATCCGTGGGTCACGAACGCGCCGTCGATGTAGTCACGTAGCGAGCCGGGCCTCGAGGCCTGCGTGCAGGAGCTCGAGGCCCCGCTCGAACGCGGCGCGGTTCCGCTTCCGGGCAGGGGAACGGAATGGGCGACGATCGAGCTCACAGGCCGAGCGTGGCGATGACCTCCTCCGCCTCGGCGACGATGCGCCGTACGACGTCGCCCGCCGCCTCGACCGATTCGATCAGGCCGGCCGACTGTCCGATCCACATCAGGCCGTCGTCGGCGTTCGACTCCTGGAAAGCGGCGACCTCCTCCCACAGCCGCGCACGGCGTCGCCGTAGCTCGGGCTCGCGGCCGAGCCATTGCTCGACGAAGCGTGTCCGTTTCAGCCGCGCCCACGCACCCGGCCAGTCCCGCCCGCTGAGCGAATCCGAGAGCGTCGTCACCACCGTGTCCGTTCCGTCACTCGCGACGATCGCGTCCTTGTAGGCCTGCTCCACCGGCGCCTCGTCCGTGGCGAGGAAGCGCGTGCCGAGCAGCACGCCGTCGGCGCCGAGCGCGAGCGCCGCGGCGAGGCCGGCGCCGTCGACGAACCCTCCTGCGGCGAGCACCGGCAGCGGCGAGACGGCCTTGACGACCTGGCGCACGATCACGGCGCTCGCGATCTCGCCGATGTGTCCCCCACCTTCGTTGCCCTGCGCGACGATGACGTCCGCGCCGGCGTCGGCGGCGCGCACCGCGTCCTCGACGACCGGGACCATGTGCATCACCTTGCAGCCTCGCTCGTGCGCCTTCGCGAAGATCGCGGCGAGGTCCTGGTCGTCGCGAGCCCAGGCTGTCGAGAAGATCTCGGGGTCGAGCGCGAGCGTCTCGTCGACGCGGTCCTCCATCCCGTGCAGCAGCAGGTTGATGCCGAGCGGCTTGGCGGTGAGCTCGCGGGCGCGCCGAACCATGTCGGCCACGTCGTCCGGCTGCAGGAACGACGCGCCGAGCACCCCGAGCCCTCCCGCCTCCGACACCGCGCCGACCAGCTCGCCGCTCGTCGCCCCACCGCCCATTCCTGCGGACGCCACGGGATGCTCGACACCGGCCGTCTCGGTGAAGCGCGTCCGAAGCACGCGTCAGAGTCTGACTCGCTCTCGTCCTTTCGACCAGGAGGCGTGAATGGAAGCTGCGGTTGCTGGACGTCCGCGCACCGGCTTTGCCCGGTGGGCGGCGCTTTCAGGGGCGGTCTACGTCCTGCTGTTCGTCGTCGGCACGATCGTGCTCTTCACCGGCGCCAAGGGTGGCGACGATCCGCCGGCGACCGTGATCAAGTGGTACTCCGACAGTGGTCACCGCGACCAGGTCAACTTCGGTTGGATCCTGATCGGGCTCAGCATCTTCTTCCTGCTGTGGTTCGTCGCCGCGCTGCGCCGGGCCGTCAGTGCCAGCGACCGCGACGGGATCCTCACCGGCATCATCGGTCTGGGAGGCGGCATCTACTGTGCGCTTGCGCTCGTCGCCGTCGCAGTGAACGACGGCATCCGGACGATGAGCGACGACACGTACCAGCACCGCGTCTATCCGGAGCTGATCCATGCCGCCGACGACGTCGGCTGGGTGGTCCACGCGAGCGGGGCCGCAGGCCTCGCCGCGATGATCATCGCGGCGTCGTACGCGTTCATGTCCCGCGGATCGTGGCCGACCTGGGCGGGGTGGCTCGGGATCGTGATCGGCGTGCTCTCGCTCGCGTCGATCGTGTTCTTTCCGCAGTTCCTGTTCCTCGCGTGGATCCTCGTGGTGTCGATCCTGATGTTCCTGCGACCTGCGACGTACGAGCCGGTCACGACGATGTAGGAGAATCGCCGCGTGAAGATCCGCGCGGCCCTGCTCGAGGAGTTCGGCGCACGGCTCCAGGTGCAAGAGCTCGATCTGGCGGAGCCGCAGGCAGGCGAGGTGCTGGTGCGCCTCGCAGCCTGCGGCGTCTGCCACACCGACCTGTACACGGCGTCCGGCGCCGACCCGTCGGGTTACGCCCCGACGGTGCTGGGCCACGAGGGCGCGGGCGTCGTCGAGCGCGTCGGCGACGGCGTGCGCGACGTCGCGCCGGGCGACCATGTCGTGACGCTCTTCTCGCCGCAGTGCCGCGAGTGCATTCACTGCCGCGACCACCGGACGAACCTCTGCCTGGCGATCCGCGAGCAGCAGAACCAGGGCTACCTCCCGGACGGCACGACGCGCCTCTCGCGCGACGGCGAGCCGATCCGCCACTTCATGGGCACGTCGACGTTCGCGGAGTACACGGTCATACCCGAGATCGCGCTGGCCAAGATCGATCCCGAGGCCCCGCTCGACCGCGCGTGCCTGTTCGCCTGCGGCCTCTCGACCGGCCTCGGCGCGGCTATCAACACGGCGAAGGTCGCGCCGGGCTCGACGTGCGTCGTCTTCGGCGCGGGGATGGTCGGCCTCGGTGCGGTGGCAGGCTGCCGGCTCGAGGGCGCTGAGCGGATCGTCTGCGTCGACCTCTCGCACGAGCGCCTCGAGCTCGCGCGCGGCCAGGGCGCGACGCACACGATCAAGGGCGGAGCCGACGCGGTGCAGGAGATCCTCGACCTGACCGACGGCTTCGGCGCCGACTACACGTTCGAGGCCACGGGCAACGTGCAGGTGATGCGCCAGGCCGTCGAGGCGGCGCGCATGGGTTGGGGCCTGGCGACCGTCTGCGGCGTCGCCGGCAAGGGCGAGACGCTCGACGTCGTCCCGCGGCTCCTGATCACCGGGCGGCGCATCGCCGGCTCGTCGTTCGGCGGTGTCAAGGGACGCGACCAGGTGCCCGAGTTCGTGGGCCGCTACCTCGCGGGCGAGATCGACGTCGACGCCTTCGTCTCACACAAGCTCGCGCTGGACGACGTGAACCGCGGATTCGAGTTGATGGAGGCGCAAGACGGGATCCGGAGCGTGATCGACTTTGCCTGACTTCCCGCTGCCCGGAACCACGTCGGCCGCCGTCGCCGCGCCTGCGCCGGGCTCCGGCGTCGGCTGGTGGGCCGGCTCCTCCCACGCGGCGCTGGACGACGACGGCACGTACGTGATCGCCTATCGCGTCCGCACGGGCGCCCAGGGCAGAGGCTCCAACGTCGTCGCACGCTCGGTGGACGGCGAGCGCCTGACGACCGTCTGCACGATCGAGCAGGATCGCTTCGACGCGCAGTCGCTCGAGAGGCCGTCGCTCGTCCGCACCGACCACGGTCGGTGGCGCCTCTACGTCTGCCCGGCTGCGCCCGCACCGAGCAAGCACTGGTGGATCGACGTCCTCGAGGCCGACGACCCGGCCGAGCTCGCGAACGTCGAGGCGCGCACCGTCTTTCCGGGCGACGAGAACACGGGCGTCAAGGATCCGTTCGTCCGCCGCACGCCGGGCGGCGGTTGGGAGGCGTGGATCTGCTGCCACCCGCTCGACGTCCCCGACGAGGAGGACCGGATGACGACCGCGTATGCGACGAGCGCCGACGGGTTGACGTGGGAATGGCACGGCACCGTGCTCGGCCCGCGCCCGGGCATGTGGGACGCGCGAGGCGCGCGCCTGACGACGGTGCTGCCCGACGGACGCGCCGCCTACGACGGCCGCGCGACGAAGCAGGAGAACTGGTTCGAGCGGGTCGGGCTCGCACGGCTCACCGGCAGGCGGCCGGGCGAGCTCGAGCAGACCAACGACGAGGCGGCGGTCGACGCACGCTACCTGGACGTGCTGCCGCTCCCTGACGGGAGCTGCCGGATCTACTACGAGGCGCGGCTGCCCGACGAGAGCCACGAGCTCCGGACGGAGCTCATACCACCGCGCTGAGGTCGTCCCCGTGGGTCGCGCGCAGCTCGCGCGCGCGGTTGCGGCGCTTCATCCGGTACATCGCATCGTCGGCCTCGCGCAGCAGCGCCCCGGCCTCGCAGTCGGACGTGGAGACCGCGACGCCGAAGCTCGCCCCGAGCTGAAGCTGGTCGGCGATGCGTTGAGCGGCGGCCGCGGCGTCCTGCTCGCTCGCCTCGGCGAGGATGACCGCGAACTCGTCGCCGCCGATGCGGAACGCGTTGTCGCCGCTGCGGATGGTCGCGCGGAGAGCGTCGGCGACGCGCTTGATCGCCTCGTCGCCTGCGGCGTGTCCCTGCGTGTCGTTGACAGTCTTCAGCTCGTCGAGGTCGAAGATGACGAGCGCGAGCGGACGGTCGTAGCGGCGGCTGCGCGCAACCTCGGCGTCGAGGCGCTGCACGAACGAGCGCCGGTTGAGGAGGTTCGTGAGCGGGTCGTGGTCGGCGAGGAACCGCATCTGCTCGAACTGCTCGGCCGCGTACAGCGCCGTCATCGCCTGGTTCGCGAAGACGCGCAGCGCCTGCAGTCGCTCGGCCGACGGGAGCAGGCGGTCCTCGGGGTCGTCGGCCCAGATGAAGCCCATCTCCTCCCCGTTTCGGTCGTACAGCGGAACGAGCAGCCAGTGGTGGCTCCACGCATGAGGCCCGCGCCCGTTGCGTTGCGACCTGTACTTGACGTGCTCGGCGCCGATGCGCTCGCGCGCAGCCTCGCCCGGGACGAGGTAGCAGCCGGAGACGGAGAACTCCGGATCGAACAGCGCCCGCATCGGATCGAAGGGCACCGCCCGCAACACGGCCGGGTCGTCGGGCGCCCAGCCCGAGGACGCACGCGACCTCAGCAGGCCCGTCTCGCTGTCGACGAGCTCGATCGACACCTTGTGGAACCCGAGCGCCGTCTGGATGCCACGGCACACCGTCTCGAGGATCGCCTGGGTCGACTGCGCCGCGGTGAGCGTCGACGAGACCTCGAGCAGCTGCTCCAGGCTCGCGCGGTGACGCGCCGTGCGCTCGGAGTGCTGCGCCGTCTCGATCGCGATCGCCGCGTGTGCGGCGAGCGCGCACAGCACTTCCAGCTCGGCGTCGTTCGGCCGCCTGCCGCTTCGCGGCTCCCCGACGGAGAAGATCGCGAGCATCCGGCCCTCGGAGTCCTCGAGCGGGACGAAGAGCTCGTCCTCGGGATGCCACGCGTCGGGATCGTCCGACGGCTCCAGCTCCGGCACGTAGCGGGTGCCGATGTCCTCGCTCCAGTCGAACGAGCCGTGCGGGATGAGATAGGCGCCGCCGCGGCGGAACCGCTCGGTCAGCAGGTGGCGCCACGCACTCCACTCGTAGGTGCTCCCGAGCAGCGCGTCGCGCGCCTCGTTGCTGCCGTGGACGTCGGTGACGCAGAAGTCGTCGAACTCCGGCCGGTAGAGATTCAGCACGACCGTCTTGAACTCGAGCGCCTCTGCGACGGTCTCGACGATCGTTGCGAGCGCACTCTTGAGGTCGCGCTCTCCGCGCACGACGCTCGTCACCTCGAGCAGCGCCTGCACGCTCGAGCCGCCGAAGGACTCCTTCAGTTGTTTTTGACCCCGAGGACCAGGTCGCCGCATGCTCAACTCCTTGAGTAGTAGAAGGATCGCGCTCTCCGGCCCCGGACGACTCCCTCGGGAGGGGGATTTCCGCACGTAGGATGTTCGTATGTGCCGCAATATCCATCCGCTCTTCAACTACGAGCCGCCCGCCACCGAGCACGAGGTCCGGGACGCCGCGCTGCAATACGTCCGCAAGGTCAGCGGCTTCACGAAGCCTTCGCGCGCAAACGAAGCCGCATTCGCCCAGGCCGTCGACGAGATCGCCGCCGCGACGCAACGACTCATCGACGGCCTCGTCACCTCGGCGCCGGCGAGAGACCGTGAGGTCGAGGCCGCCCGCGCGCGAGAGCGCGCGGCAAAGCGCTTCGCCGCGTGACCCTCGACAAGCGGTTCGCGCGCCAGGCGCACAACGAGGCGCTGTTCCGCGAGGTGAACGAGCGCATCGCGATGCTCGGCGAGAAGGCGCAGGCGTGGTCGCCCGACGGAACGGTCGAGTTCCTCTGCGAATGCGGCGAGGAGGGCGGCTGCGGGCAGCGTGTCCGCGTTCCGATCGACGTCTACGAGCGCGTCCGCGCACAGGATGACCGGTTCGTCGTCCGGCCGGGACACGAGACGCCCGAGCTCGAGAACGCCGTCGAGTGGACGGACGACTACGTCGTGGTGGACAAGGTCCCGGCGGCCGAGCCGTACGTCGAGGACGACCCACGCGGCGCGCCGTCGTCTTGACTCGACGCCTGCGTGCCTCGTCGCAGAGGAAGAGGAAGGCCCGCTGACGCGGGCCCTCCGCCATCTCTCCTAGTAGCCGCCACCGCCGCCGGAGCCGCCACCGCCCGAGTACACGACGATGAGAACGACCGCGACGACGATCGCTACGAGAACTGCCCCGAGAACGAGCCAACGCGACCGGCTCCAGCCGGTGCGCCTATGTTGTTCTCGGTAGGTGCTCATGACGAATGCGTCACCGTCAGGCGACCCGTCCAAACCTCGGTACTGGACGATGCGGCGTGCACACAGCACGCGGCCCGCGACCTATCGCTGTCCGTTCTGCGGCGAGCTGCTGCACGCCATGAGCGAGCACGTCCTGATCGCGCCGGAAGGCGACGTCGGCCGACGACGGCACGCGCACCTCGAGTGCGTCCGGCGCGAGCGCGAGGCGGGGCGCCTTCCGCTGGCCGACGACCTCAGGTCAGGCGGAGGCGGCTTCGGCCTTCGACGTCTCCTAGGACGTGTCCGGCGATCCAGTTGACGGCCCAGACGACGAAGACGACTCCGACGTACGTCCAGAACCCGTCGATCGAGAAGTTCGGCGCGATCCACTCGGCGAGTGCGACCATCGCGATGTTGATCAGCAGATAGAAGAGCCCGAGCGTGACGAGGATCAGCGGCAGCGTCAGGATCGCGAGCAGCGGCTTCACGATCGTGTTCGCAATGCCGAGAACGGCCGATCCGATCAGGTACGCGGCCCAACCGTGGATCGAGACGCTGTCCCACAACGCGTTGGCCAGCCAGAGGGCGAGCAGGTTGATCGCCCACGCGATCACGAGACGAGCGGCGAACGGCACGGAAAGAGTGTAGAACGGAAACGTGTTCGCGCGCGTGCACGTCCTCCAAACAACTCCCGAGCAGTCCGACACCGGCCTCGAGATCGTCCGCGACCAGCTGCTCCCGTGGCTTCGGGACGCGTCCGGCTTCCGTGGACTGATTCGGCTTTTCGACCGGGAGAACGGCAAGACGCTCGTCATCTCGCTGTGGGCGGACGAGGAGGCCCTGCAGGCGAGCACCGACGCGGGCGAGCGCCTGGCCGAGCTGACGGCGCAGACGACCGGCGCGACGCGGCTGGCGATCGAGCAGTACGAAGCCACGTTCTTCGACATCTGAGATGAGCACCGGTTTCGTTCTCGGCGACGACTTCGCCAGAGTCCTGACGGAGACGACGCAGGCGCTCGTCTGCGTCCTGGACAGCGGCGGCCGCATCTTGCTGTTCAACGACGCCTGCGAGCGGTCGACCGGATACGGCCGCGACGAGGTGCTCGGCCGCGACGCACGCGAGCTCGTGATCCCGCCGGAAGAGGCCGAGGCGTTCGGCGACGTGCTCGCCTACATCTGGCGCACGGGGCTGGCCAGCCCGCAGGTCGGTCACTGGGCCACGAAGGACGGTGGGCGCCGCCTGATCGCCTGGTCGAACAGGCTGATGCCGGCGGTCGACGGCGACGGGAGGTTCCTCGTCACCACCGGCATCGACCTCACCGAGAGCGCCGAGGAGTCCGAAGGCGCGCTGATCGGCGACGTGGAGGCGAAGCTGGCGGAGGTCGGCCGGCTCGCGCAGGAGCAGCGCGCGCTCCGCCGCGTCGCGACGCTCGTCGCGTCCGAAGCGACGCCCGAGCGCGTGTTCGCAGCGGTCTCCGAAGAGACGTCGCGCGTGCTCGAGGTGAATGCGTCGGCGGTGTTCCGATACGAGGGTGACGACACCGCGACTGTCGTCGGGCGCCACGATCGCGACACGGTCGGCATCTTCGCTGTCGGCGACCGCATCCTCGCCGACGACAACACGGCGATCGGCCGCGCCCGCGACACCGGGCTCCCGGCGCGCATTCAGGACTACTTCGCGATCGACACGGACGTTGCCAGGACGATGCGCGAGGTCGGCTACCGCTCGACCGTCGCGGCGCCGATCTTCGTGGCCGGCATTCCGTGGGGCGCGATCGCAATCGCCGCGCGCGAGGCTCTTCCCGACGACAGAGAGGCGCGGCTGATGGGCTTCTGCGAGCTCGTGTCGCTCGCCGTTGCGAGCGCGCAGGCGCGCGAGGACTTACAGTCCTCGCGCGCGCGGCTCGTCAAGACGGGCGACGAGCAGCGTCGCAAGCTCGAGCGGAACCTCCACGACGGCGCGCAGCAGCGGCTCGTCTCGCTGGCGCTGACACTGCGGCTCGCGCGTGCCAAGCTCCAGTCGGATCCCGGCGCGCTGGAGCCGATCCTCGCCGGCGCGGCCCGGGAGCTCGACCTCGCGCTCGAGGAGCTGCGCGAGCTCGCGCGCGGCCTGCATCCCGCCGCTTTGACAGAGCAGGGCCTTGCCCCGGCCGTGCGCGCGCTCGGAGAGCGGCTGCCGGTCGACGTCGAGGTGGACAGCCTCGACGAGCGCCTTCCCGACTACCTCGAGGCGACGGCGTACTACATCTGCTCGGAGGCGCTGACCAACGTTGCGAAGCACGCGCGCGCGACGTGCGCGAACGTGACGTTCCATCGTGAGCCGGGCGTGCTGCGCTTCGAGATCACCGACGACGGCCGCGGCGGGGCCGACGGCCGCGGCTCCGGGATCCTCGGCCTGCGCGACCGCGCGGAGTCCGCGGGCGGGACGCTCTTCGTGATCAGCCCGCCGGGCAAGGGGACGGTCGTGACGGCGACGCTGCCGCTCGACTAGGCCGGCCGGATGCTCTGCCGGAAGTGAAAGACGTTGTGCGGGTCGTACTTGCGCTTGACGTGTCTCAGCCGCGCGAGGTTCGAGCCGTAATACGCGTGCTGCCAGTTCGCCAGCTCGGGATCGATGTAGTTCTGGTAGGCAAAGGGCGACACGTGGGGGCGTAGCGCGGCGAAGCAGCGCCGGAGCCACGCGAGGTTGGGCGCGGCCGTCGCGCCGGCGTTCCAGTAGGCGAGGTACTGCATCGAGAAGAGCGCGTCGCGATGGACGAACGCGGTGGCCGCCTTCGGCACACGGTTGATCGCGCCGCCCCACGAGTCGAGCAGGACGATCCCCGAGCCCGTTCCCGACGTGCGCCGGTCTTCGATCTGGTGCAGCAGAGCGTCGATGCCGGCGGACGAGAGCGGCGCGGTCGAGATGCTCGACTTCGCGGCGAACGTCGCGCGACCCGTGCCGCCCCCCGCCCAGTAGTGCACGGCCTCGAGAAAGGTGCGCGTCGTCGTCGTGAGGCGCGACGGCGTACCGGCGTTCACGAGCGGCGCGAGCAGCGACCGCAAGGCCTGCTCGGAGCCGAAGAACTGACCGGCGGAGGTGATGTGCGGCGGAGCGCTCGAGCCGGCGGCGGCATTGACGTTGAGCACCGAGGAGAGGCCGTCGGGAGCGTGCGGCGCGAAGGCCTGCCACGCCTGCACGACCTGCTTGGCGTCCGACCACGGCCACTCCATCGAGTAGGTCGACACGTTGCTGACCGGATGCGTGCGGAACACGAACCGCGTGACGATGCCGAAGTTCCCGCCGCCGCCACCGCGCAGAGCCCAGTAGAGATCGGGATGCTCGTTCGCGCTCGCGACGACGGCGCTGCCGTCCGCGAGCACCACGGTCGCCTCGAGCACGTGATCGCACGTCAAGCCGAACTTCCTTCCCGACAGGCCGATGCCGCCTCCCTGGGCAAGCCCTGCGATCCCCACCGTCGGGCACGTGCCCGCGGGAATCATCCGGCCTCGGTTGGCGAGCGCCGTGTCGATGTCGAGCAAGTGCCCGCCGGCCCCGGCGGCCGCCCGCCCGTTCGCTGCGACCGAGACGGCGTGGAGGCGCGAGACGTCGACGATCACGCCGCTCGTCGTGGAGTAGCCGCCGTAGCTGTGGCCTCCCGAGCGCGGAACGATGCGGACGTTGTGCCGGCGCGCCCAGCGCACGGTCTTCTGCACGTCGGAGAGCGACTCGCAAAACGCGATCGCCTGCGGCTTGACCGCATCGAAGCGTGTGTCGTAGAGAACGCGCGCCGCGTTGTAGCCGGGAGCACCGCGCTGCAGGACGTCGCCTCGGAGCGAGCGGTCGAGCTCGCGGTAGATGCCACTCGGCGCCGCCGCCGCGGCGAGCGCGTCGGCGAACGGCACGGCTCCGAGCGCGAGCGCGGTGCCGCGGGCGAGGAGATCTCGGCGCGTGAGCTGGTCCACGCGCGACGAATCTACCGGCGAACCCCCATCGTGATCGTCGCCGTGTAGATGCCGGCGCTTGAGCGCTTCACCTTCAGCATCGAGCGGCTCCCACCGCTGCGGAAGATCATGTCGTCGGCGTTCCGCGTCGTTCGGTTCGGTCGCGAGGTGTACGGAGCCTGCCGATAGACGGCGTCCGTGAGGGAGTCGGCGAAGTAGAGCTGGCCGGTGTGCACGACGTTGCCGCCGACGTGCACCTTGACGTGGATGTGGACCGTGCGGCCCTGGTACCAACCCGGATACACGGTGCGGAACTGCGCGAGCCCCTTGGCGTTCGTGCGCTGGATCCCGCGCATGAACGTGCGGCTCGACGCGCCCGAGCCGAAGCCGGAATAGGCCCCGGCTGCGTCGGCGTGCCAGATGTCGACGGCGGCGTTGCGAATCGGCCGGCAGGTCGTCGCGTCGACGACGAACGTCCGGAGCTGCATCGGCGCGCCGGGGTGGCCGTCCGTGATGTTCCGGCGGAGCTTCTCTCCGGCGATGTAGTACGGGCCCTCGGTCTGCTCGGGCGTGAGGATGCAGGACACAGAGGCGGCGTCGGTCTCGCGGGCCTCGAGGCCGGCCAGCCCGAGCCCCACGAGCGCAAAGCCGGCGAGCCGCGCGAGCGATTCGCGTCGGGTCAGCTGTCGGTCAGACACGCTGACGACGGTAACGAGCCGATCTAAGAGGCCGCTAAGAGTGCGCCGCGATGAACGCGAGCACCTTCGCCCACGCATCCTCGGACGCGTCCGCGAACTCCTCCTGCTTGCGATCGAAGAAGCTGTGCGGTGCGCCCTCGTACGTGACGAGCTCGTGCTCGACGCCCGCGGCCTGCAGGGCGTGGTCGAACGCGGCGTTGTCCTCGGGTGTGATGTTCTGGTCGGCTCCGGCCTGCAGCGCGAGGATCGGCGCCTTCAACTCGGCGGCGCGCTCGGTCGCCTCGGCGGGACGTCCGTAGAACCCGACAGCGCCAGCGAGACCGTCCTGGTCGGCAGCGGCAAGCCACGATTGCCGGCCGCCGAAGCAGAACCCGACGGTGAAGATCGTCTGCGCACCGTGCTCGCGCAGGTGTGCGATGCACGCGGCGACGTCGGCCTGCACCGTCGGCGTTGTCGTCTTTTCGACATGTGGCCTGTACTCGAAGTCCTCCCCGCGCTTCGACGCACCCGCCGTCCGGCCGAAGTAGTCGAACGCGACAGCGGCGTAGCCGCGCTCGGCGAAGCGCAGCGCGAGCTCCTCGTAGAAGCGGTAGAGCCCGCGCACGTCGGGAAGAATCACGACGCCGACGTCCGCCGGCTCGTCTGGCGCGGCGGAGAACGCGGCGAACCTGTTGCCGTCCGCGGCCCGCAAGGTCACGTCCTCGTGCGAGACCGCCGCCCCGCGGATGACCGGGACCGGCGGCGACGAGTCGAGATCGAAGCACATGGACGGCACCCTACGATGCAGCCCGTGCTCCTCGCCGCACCACCACCCGCCCCGCCGGCCGGTCATCGGCCGCAATCGTCTCTGGACGGACGTCGCGATGCCGAGATCGACTTCGGGGGCGGCGGAGCAGCGTTTGCCGGCGGCCGTGGGCACGCCTTCCTGAGCCGCGGCGACCGGGCCGCCCGTCTCCTGGCGACGCGCGATTTCGGCGGCACGTGGCGCGTCGTGCATCGCCGGCGGTAAAGACGCCGGACGGCCGCAGTCCGAAGTAGGGCTA
>Ga0114129_10007776_pt1 | contig 15253 bp, 14 predicted proteins | sample RhiMetdeltSRZDD1_FD_80071 | JGI IMG/M metagenome (GOLD analysis project Ga0114129, IMG submission 80071) | Populus rhizosphere microbial communities from Tennessee, USA - Rhizosphere MetaG P. deltoides SRZDD1 (version 2) (version 2) | ecosystem: Host-associated > Plants > Roots > Rhizosphere >...
GGCCAATATCAGCGCCAAATTCCGATTTCATGGCATTTCGGCCCATGCCGCCGCATCGCCCGAAAAAGGGCGCTCTGCCTTAGACGCCGTAGAAGCGATGGACAATATGGTGAACCTGATGCGCGAGCACATACCTTCGTCTACCCGTATCCATTATATCATTACCAGCGGAGGCAAAGCCCCCAATGTGGTACCTGATTTTAGTGAAGTGTATTATTATGTACGCAACCAGGACCGCGAGGTAGTGCGCAGTGTATTTGAAAGAGTGGTAAATGCAGCCAAAGGCGCCGCGTTGGGAACAGGCACTACGATGGATTATGAAATTACCGGCGGCGTATACGATCTGTTGCCGAATATGGTGTTGAGCGAAGCGATGTATAAAAACCTGGTTAAAGTAGGTGGTGTAACCTATACGAAAGAAGAAGAAGATTTTGCCGGAAAAATACAATCCTCTTTCGATTTTAAAGCACCCGACATTCATGCAGCAACGAAAATAGATAGCATAAAAGCCAAAGACGCCGGTGAAGGCGGAGGATCTACTGATGTAGCCGATGTAAGCTGGAATGTACCTGTTGTTGGTTTAAGCACTGCTACCTGGGTGCCCGGCACGCCCGCCCATAGCTGGCAGGCAGTAGCAGCAGGAGGCATGGAAATAGGTGCCAAAGGAATGATCAACGCGGCCAAAGTACTTGTTCTTACCGGCATCGACCTGTTTACGCAACCCGCATTGATTGAAAAAGCTACAACTGAATTTAACCAGGCAAAAGGCGCCGGCTTTGAATATAAAGCCATGCTGGGTGACCGTAAGCCTGCTTTGAATTACAGGGATTGATAATTCGGCCCCTGACAAATAAAATTTTACGACCTAAAAGGCCGGCCGTACTTTTGCAGCTTTTAAACATATGGAATATTCAAAGACCTATACTGTTAAAGACGAACACATAGATGTTCAGAACATCGTGGATGGATTGTATTATCCTTTTTACATGGAGTATTGCCGGCACGATTACATCAGGGAAGTGCTCGGCTTTGATTTTGAAGAAGAAGCGAGAAATGGAGTGAACATGGTGTTGAGTAAATACACCCTTCAGTTTGTACGGTCATTGAAAAAAGGCGATCAGTTTATCGTTACCTGCAGTCCGTTATTAGATAAGAACAATAAGTCGGTACTGCATTTCAGGCAAACCATTTTATTGAACAATAAAGTAGTTACCAAAGCAATATTTTCAGGCACCTGCGTAAAAGCTGGTGGAGGCAGACCCTTCTTACCCGAAAATTTACTGGTGAAGCTGGCGGGAACGCCCGAATGGGATGGGGAGCTATAACGACTTGATCCCAGGTATGTCTAAAAAGCAAAAAGCCTATTGCTTTTTAATCGCGGTTTTTCCAAATTTTCGGGGATAGTAAGAAAACGTCAATAGAAAATACTGCTGTAGTCCATTCGTAATTCTGGTAGTGGTACCATAGTCATCCACGTTATTGGTAATGTTTTGGTACTGCTTCAATAAATCCATAGCAGATAGCTTCAATTCGCCTTGCTGCTTCATAAACCGCCAGGTGGCAAATGCATTCCAAAGAATGGTTGGTTTATTCAGGTTCGAGTTGGCAACACGGTCAAGGGTACTGCTAAAGGTAAAATTAGCCGGGTAATTTAAAACCACTCCCAGCTTGCTAGTATTGTTTTTGTTTTTAAAGGACCTGAGCCCGGAGGCGGTTTGTGAGGTTTTATAACGCTGTAGGGTTTGTCCCAAATTTAGGACCAGCATGGAGCCAAGAGAATATTGTATGTTAAACTGATTGGATAAATTTTCGGTTTCACTAATGTTGGTGATACCATCAATGTAATTGGGAGATTTTCCGGTGGTGAAATGCCCGCTGTACATGAGTTGAAGGCTGTTTTTATTAAACTTCCTGGAGATATTAAAACTGTAATACAGATTCAGGTTATTGCTTTTGTCGGCATTAATGTAATAAGAAACCCTTTTGCCCGAAATATCATTGATGATGCTATCTGTAACAGGATTTAATGCATGGGTGTAGGTACCGCCAATGTTGCTGTTTACAGAATAAACCGACTTTGGATCTTGTGTATTAAAATTGGCATCCAGTTTAATATTGTGATTGATTTCGTTTCGCAGGAACGGATTACCTATCCTGGTGTTATAAACATTGATATCATCAACAATGGTGTATAGCTGATCTATCGACGGGTATTCAAAATTTTTTTTGTAGTTGGCCCACAGGTTATACCGGTATTTATCCCGTTTCTGATACTGATAGTTAAGATTTCCCTCATACCTGAAAAACTGAAAGGAGCGGTCGAGGTTTCTATTACCAAAAGACGACCCGTTTTTCTCCGTTTTTATATCATCGAGTAATCTGACCTCCACAGTTAAGCTTCGGTAATATACGTCAGAGAATTTCCAATAATTCTTTGAGAACGTCAGTATGGGAGTATATTCAAACACTTCTTTTTTATTGTGGTTCGAGAGGTTACTATTGGTGACATATTGTTTTTTTGTACTGTCATAATCACCTACCATATTATCATTTATTGAACGGGTATAATTGACCCATTGATTAAAGCTGAGACTTATTCCAAACAGGTTGTATCTTCCCAACAGCAGCCTTTTAAAGCCTGAATAATTCAGGGTTCCGCCCAGGTTAAGGGATTGATTGTTTGCAACGTATTGTCGGTTGTAAGAAGTGTTTTTGCTCATATCGGTAAAGGACTGAAATATACTTCTCACCTCTCTATCCGATTCCGTGTTATCACGCCTGGCATTGAACTGAATGGAGAAACCTTTTAAAGGGTCTTCATAATTTGATCTGCCAAAACTCACATTCAGTGACTCATTATCCGATCTGCCGCTTTGCTGCGTGGTAGCAACATTTGTACTTTGCAACCGGTTAGCCGTATCTCTTACTACAGCAGACCGGAACGAACTGCCTGTTTCGTTGGTGCTGTTTACATTTCCATTCACACTCAGGTTATCATCATAACTATTGGTCTTTACATAGTTGAAGCCAAGGTCATGTTTGTTCTGCCGGTTGTTTTGCACGCCGGTGTCGCGCACAAACTGCGGGTTATCGATCGCGGTCCTGTTCTGCAGACTCACGTCGGTGATATAAGCATCAGTTCCTGATTTATTGTAATTGACCACAATCCGGTTGTTTTGCCTGCTGTTAGCCGATTCAATAAAATTATGCGTATAAACGCCGCCAATGGAATGGTTCTTATTAATACCATTGTTTCCAAATCTGCCTACATTATATAAGTTGGGATTGTAGTTTCTGTATGTGTTATTCTGAAACATCTCCTGGATGTTTCCAATATTTTTATTTATATTATTGAAACCGCCTCCTATGCCGCCACTGCTTTTCTTATTATACATCTGAAAGGAAAGATCTGATTCAAACCGGTTTGTGGTGCCATAGCCGGCTCCGGCTTTGCCGAAGTATCCTTTCTTACTGTTTTCTTTTAGCCTGATGTTCATTGTCAGCAGAGAATCCTGAGGTTTGCTTACCTGGCCAATATTGCTTCTGTCGTATTCCTGGTACAGTTGAATTTTTTCGATCGCTGACTTAGGAAGATTTTGCGTGGCAACACGGGGATCCGTTGATCCGAGAAACGGTTTCCCATCAACCAGCAGGCTTTGTACTTTTTTGCCATTGACGGTTATGGTGCCATCAGACCAGATAGTAATGCCGGAAACCTGGTTCAAAAGCTCTTCTACTACGGCACCCTCTTTCATTTTAAATGCTGCCGGGTTGATCTCCAATGTATCGCCGTTCATCCGGATGGGGATTGTAGCGGTGACCACTATTGTGTCTTTACTGTTCAGCGATAAAAAAACAGCAAGCGTATCTGTGCTGCCTGCATCGAGTTGAATCGTTTTGTGGTAACCAATGTATCCCGTATAGGTAACACTTACCAACAAACTCTTTTTTAAAGGCAGTTTTTCGATTGTGAACTTTCCGTTCTTGTCGGATAATTGATAAGCAATGACACTGGAATCCTGTCCAAAAATGCTTACGGTTGCCAGTTCCAAAGGAGTTTTGGTTTCAGCGTCCATCACCGAACCTGCCAGCTTACCTGTTTGACAAAAAGCAGTTATGCATGAGCTGAGTAAACAATAAATAAAGAATAGCTGCTTCACAGTTAGTTTTTAAGTTTGAATTCAACAATTACAGGTGAGGTGGCGGGAGGATTGCTCTTTATAAAACTTTCCAGTTCTTTGGGAACCGGCACATTTTTATTTTGCGCAAAAAATGCAATGAGGTCGCCGGCCTTTTGAGGTCTATAAAATTTATCGCCTTTTCTTATGGTGTTAAAATCGCCCAGTAGCTGCAAATTATATTGGCTGCTGTCGGGCTTAATATTTTTGGCTTTGTAAGTAACATTGGTTTGCTTTTGATAGATATACGATTCATAGTTAGAGAGATAACCTACCAAAAAAATGATGAACCTGGACGTTTCATGGAAGTTATAAACCTGGCGTAGCATCCATCCATTGTTCCGCCGAAAATTTTCGCGCTCGGTTTTATTTTTAAACGGCCTGGTGAAAAAAGACGGCGGCAAGCTGTTTTCCAAAGGCACTACCAACTGGTACGCAGCAAACAGGCTATCCCTGTTCATCTTGTAAATGGTATCACAATAAGGACGGGTAACGAAATGAATATATGGAGTATCCGTTTTATTGAAACCAGCGTTTTCGTTCGCGTATAAAAATCTGGGCTCATTGATACGGTTGTATGGGAAATAACCTTTTACTAATTGGCTGTTTTTGTAAATCTTAAATTCATAATCCAGGCTGTCTTTAAAAAGGGGACTGGTAGTGATTTGTCCCTGCCAGTAATAATCATCGTGTAATGGGTAGGCACGATTAATATCGTTTTGATCAGGAACCTCTTTTTTAAAAATGAACGACTTGTCCTTTAGATCAATCGTGTACTTTCTAAAATACTTTTTATTACGGGGGTTATTCCAATCCAACGTTATTTTCAACCGGTCTTTTGGCGTAAGCGCATAATTTTTATTATCTCCAAAAAACACCATCTGGTTGGTATGTTCATCGTAAACCGGATAAAATGGATCGCCAAGCTTTTTGTAGTTTATTTTTTTGATAAAGGTTCCATTCCTGGAATATATGAGAACTATTTTACCTATATAATCCTTAATAAGAATGTAGTTCTCGGTTATCTCAACGTTGTTATAGGCTCCCAATTCAATGCCCTCTTTTATTTCGAGGGGGATAAACCGTATAGAATCAACAAACTGTGATTGCTTTCCACTGGCAGCCGCTTTGGGATGGAGATAAATTTTTTGTAGTTGTGATTTGGAAATAGATGAAATGAGCAGGCAGCAAAATACAAGTGTGGGGCAAACAAGATAATTTCTCATGGCGCAGGGTTGGTAAACCAAATATATAACCGCGAATGTTAAAACTATCTTAAGTTCTGTTTCTTTTATATCTTTTTTCCTGTTTTATCTGTTTGAATGACATTTTATCACGGACTCAACTGGTTGCCTTCCGGCAACCAGCAAGTTTCCCGGTTCGACTCTTTTATCAGACCCTCTCCTTCCAGGAGGATTAAATTCTATTGCACCTTTCCTGTATTTATCAAAGGCAATAATTTGTTGCGTAGATATTGAGCCCAGGTCGGAGCACAGGCTTCATAACATTCAAATTCCGGATTCAACCCTTCGTGAGTAAATACGAGTTCGGTTTTACCCCCCTTTTCAGAAATGTCAAAAATCACTTTGGTACCCGTCCACTCATGCTTCTCACCAACAAAACTCAGTTCGCTTTCCGTTATCAGCCATACCACTTTTTGGTTGGGTATTACTTCTACCAGTTTTTGTTTGCTATAATGTACGCCATCCCCGGCACGAAAGCTAAACTCATCACCGGGTTTATCCGTACTGCCTTCAATTTTTTCAGAATAATATCCCGACCACCAACCACGAACGTTGGTAATAGCCTTAAACACTTCATTAGGAGTTTGCTCCGTTGTTAGCGTGAGCGTAAAATCTGTGTGTTTCATAAAATGAATATCTTATGGTGAGCCTATACACAAAACTAAGGTCCGGAGCCTCGGCGGACGGGGGGTAAAATGGACTTTATGGCGGGTTGATTTGGACACTGTGTTTAAATACCTTTGTTGGCAACAAATTCACGCAATGAAACACATTACCATAATCGTTCCCGGAGGAAAAGGTACCTTAAGCACGGTATCTTGTATCGCAAGTGCATTTGAAGTATTTGCAACAGCGAATAATTATTGGAAGCAAAGCGGCAGAAAAGAGTTGTTTCGGATTGAATCAGCAGGTGCTGTAAAGAAAACGGAAATTTATGATAGTATGTTTACCGTGAAGCCACAAGTCAACATTTCGGCTATAGACAAAACCAATCTAATAATTATTCCTCCGGTGGCTTATAATGATAAGAAAACTATAAAGGAAAATCACCTGCTGGTAGATTGGATTATGCAGCAATACAAAAAAGGTGCTCAAATAGCTACTCTGTGCTCCGGTGCATTTATGCTTGCCTCGTCTGGTTTGCTAAATGGAAAAAATTGCTCCACTCATTGGGCTCACGCAGATACATTAAAAGCTATGTTTCCCGAAGTGAATGTACAGGCCGATCAATTGATCACGGATGAAGATGGAATATATACCAATGGCGGCGCTTATTCTTTCCTGAACCTGCTGATCTACCTGGTAGAAAAATTCTATAACAGACAAACAGCTATTTATTGTTCCAAAATGTGTCAGATTGAGATGGACCGAAACAGTCAGTCTCCCTTCACCATATTTACGGGACAGAAACTACATGGCGATGAAATGGTAAAAAAAGCACAAGCCTATATTGAAAGTAAGCTGGATGAAAAAGTATCCATCGAACATTTGTCTTCCAAATTTTCTGTTGGCAGGCGAAATTTTGACCGAAGGTTTATTAAGGCTACTGGCAATACACCTGGTGAATATGCGCAGAGAGTAAAAATTGAATCTGCAAAAAAGGCGTTTGAAACGACTCGCAAAACCGTTAACGAAGTCATGTATGAGGTTGGGTATTCAGACGTTAAAGCGTTTCGTGAGGTTTTTAGAAAGCTCACAGGCATGTCGCCACTGGAATACAGAGCAAGGTATAACAAGGAAACCAGTTTACAAGTTGTTTAATTGAAGCGCGTTATTAGCCGCCCTGTTATTCCGGATGGTAGGGATAGTGAATTTGCGACACAAAATATAATAATAAAAAGATATATCAAATAAACATGAAAAAGGAGGAAAAAAACAAATTCACGCAGCCGGAGGGGCGCCGGATATTACTACAAACTGTTGAAATAAAAAAGCTTGTAAAAAATAATAATCTTGAATAGTTTTTTTGTTAGTTAAAATGCTACCCCTATTTTTGCCGCGGAGAGATGGCAGAGCGGTCTAATGCGGCGGTCTTGAAAACCGTTGACTGTTACAGGTCCGGGGGTTCGAATCCCTCTCTCTCCGCCCGAATCAGTTAAATGAGATAATTTCTTAGCAAGAAAGCCTGCAAAATCGATGATTTGCAGGCTTTTTGCTTTTTAGGCATACATGCTTTTACTTCACTTTATGGGTACGTTTCCTGGCGTAATCCGTGGCGTCATACCTAATTTTATAAAGACGCAATGAACTTTACACACGGCGCTGTTTATTAACACTTTATAAGAACTGAACTCGCCTTCAGCCGGCAAGGTGATTGGCACTTCAGCTAGTGCAATGCATACTAATATGGAGCTCGATGAAATCAGAAGGAAAGTTTATGATTATAAAGATCGAATTCAAAAAGAAGGGACGCGACTTCAGTGTGCGAACACTTAGGGAAAAATGGTTCGGCCAGGATCGTGACACTCGTACTTTATTGGAGTCAGTTAGATTGAGCCTACTCGACTTTGAGAAGCAAGTGGCAAAGGGTGTCTATAAAGAATCGACACTGACCAAGTACAGAACGATGGAAAAGCACGAATCTGCCGGACATTTCATACTTATTGGCAAGCTTTACACAAACATCACAGGACAAAAGGGAAAAGTCATCAATCATTGCATTCATGTTACGAAACGGGGCGGTGAAATCTGGAAACTGTCCAGGGAAGAGAGGCAACAAATCCCCCAACTTCAACATGATCCTGAATCGACTGGAGCGCTGATCCAGATTGAGTTTGACCAATTTTTAGTGGTGTCAGGAGAAGTGAAGTTGAAACAAAATTGGTTAACAAAAATCTGTGTTGTATGGTAAAAGGTCACCAAAGTTTTTCTATCTTATTCTGGTGTAACAGGCATCGAGGCAAAAACAACAAGCCCGCTATTTATTTCCGGCTGATCATTGATCAAAAACGAGTAGAGCTTTTAACGTACCTGCAAGGAGAATAAAAAATCCGAGCTCTGTTGCCTTCTTATGAAAACATGCATTGCTTTCGCAGTCGTTGGGCTATTGATTGCCCTTGACTCCTTGCACAACCCCTCCGGCTATATAACTATCGGTATATCATAGTCGAATTAAAAAAATAAAAGGATTCAAGTTTATTTTAAAAAGCCACCTATATCGATGCAGGCCAAAAAGGCTTTGTTTCAAATGAGTTCATTCCATAATGAGCCAGCGTTCCACCAGTAATGGAGAAATCAAAATTGTATTCATCCTTCCATGATTTAATAACTGCCTGCTCCCCACCCCTTTCTGCATCATCAAGGTATATGGAAAAACTACTACCCAATCTATTCTTTATAAACGGAACAGCAGGATACCTGGCTTTTTCTTTGCCTTTTTCCCATGCAGGCGGCCCATCGATGATAACAATGTCAAATTGTTTATCTGCAATATTATTGTCTATAACTTCAGGATCATACCATAGGCCGCCTTCTGATATTTTACTTACTTTCAATGGGGCATGTACGACATCTACAATGTCCTGAAGGTTTTCAATTGCCAACATTCTATTTATTAAAGCTGCCCATTCCTCATTATGTTCAATAGATTTAACGGTAGCATTAAGATTATTTCTTTTGATTAACCTGCCGATAATGATAGTGGATAAACCTGCTCCAAATTCAATTATGCATTTTCTACAGTTAATTACAATATCATTGATTATATAATTCAAACAAAAAGGGCGAAGAGAAAATGTCGTAAAAGGAAGAAAAGGATATCCATTTATTAGTGATTGCAGCAGTTCCAATGAATATATATCGTCAATTTTGGACCCACTTGCCATGATCATTTCCTTATAATCAGGCTGCGCCTTTGATGTATTAGCCTTTTTAAAAATCATTGTACAACTATATTACTTGATTAACCTAAAAAATTTTTTTTTAAAATTCATTATGAAAAACAAAATGATTAAATTGTATAAAGCGCTCCTTTAACAGGATGATAAAGCATATTCTTTTCCATTCCCTTTTTATCCCATGATGGCCTGTAGCGCATTGTGCCATCAGACAATCGGCCCTCCATATCAGTTAAATTACCGCTTGTATAGAACCTGTTATTGTTCCCTTCTAACACAAATTCGCCATCTCCACCAAAATCCCCAATGCTAAACCCATTATGATACAGCAATGTAGGCATCAGCACTTCGTGATGACCAATCCAATAATCGGACAATGAATTATGCAGAAATTCTAAAGCAGGTCTGGATATTCTGTAGATGGGGTTAAAAGATCGTAAGCGTTCTTCCACAGGAATTGATGAAAAGGGATGAGACAATGATCTCCACCATACCCATTCGGGTTCCTGCCTGTGAAACCGTATATGGCTGCTCATAAAATGGTGATCATAAGACTGAAAAAAAGAAAAGAAATGATTCCAGTTGCCATTGAACCATACATCGTCTTCAATTAACCAATAAAATTCATAAACCGGGTATTCACGAAAGAATTTTAATACCGGGAAATGGTTGCTACCCGGAACTAAATCTTTCGATATAGGCAAGTAACCCATTTCTCCAACGCTTTTATTGGAAAAGAGGTGCGTTTGCTCATTTTTAAACGGTTCAGGGATAATGTCGTCTTTTTGATGGAACAAAACATAGGTACCATATGGTTTTGTCCCTTCCTGAAGATTGCTTAGATTACTTAATACCGTATCCGAATCTTTATCCGTTAAAAATAAAAAAACATTTTTTTCAGTACCCATTTTCAAAAAATTTTATGGTAATACAACAGGCTTTGTCAAATCAAAATTCAGGTATACCTGTCCTTTACCCCACCCCTTGGCATTCACTGCATCTGCGTTTTTATCATTTTCTTTGAATTTATCGCGATTTAAACACTCGCTAATCGCAATCAGGAGGTTGGTAAATAAACTATCGCTTTGCGGAAAATATTTCATCTCTTTCGTTACCTCAAAAAAAACATTTACGGGGTTGTAGCTATCAACCATTGTACCCTCTTTCAAAGTATAATTATCTGTGGGGACACCATCAAAATACAGTTCGAGTTTTCCAGAGATGCAGGAATAAGTGCCCTTCTGAAATCCTCCTTTTTTGATCAGCCATCCATCGAGGCTCAAAGAGGGTTGGTCTTTTAGTTCTTCATGATATTCATAATATATCTTATAACACTGGTTATCTTTAAGCAGGTAAATAACTTCCCGGTCTACAAAAATTTCCTCTTTCAGGGTCATATAAATTTTTAGCACCTTGTTAAACAAAGAATAATTTTCCAGACGCTCCACATCTGAATGGGCGATGCATTTTAAATATTCATCGTTTTCGATATAAACCCGGGCCCCTCCGATTTTTTCCAACCGGTTAACAAGATCTATATCTTCCATACCATAGTCTACCATCGCCTCATCAAATCCCCGCGCCTGAGTTACATCGCGTTTCGAAAAAGCCAGCTTACCTCCAAGGTTTGGATAAGGGATGGAGTCAGGCCGAAGCGTAGTAGCGATCGCTTTACTTCCGTATTTATTGAAAACGGAACTGATCCAATGAGCATAATCGGGACCTGAAAAACTATCGGCATCCAACTGGCAAAGAATATCGCCGGTAGTCAGTCTTAGAGCCATATTTTTTGAGTGCGACAAACTAAAAACGGTTGGTTCATAAGTTTTATAATATTTTATTAAACCTCCCTCGATATAGTTCATCAGATTTTCCTTCACCCATTCATCAATCCCATCCTGAGAGTTATAATCCAGAATAACAAATTCCAGGTTAGGATAAGAAATATTTTCGCTGATATTTCTTGGCAATGTTTCTTTCAAATGGTGTCCCCTATTCATGCAAACTGTATAAAGCGATATTTTTTCCATAATTAGAATTTCTTATAAATTGAATTAATATTGACATAGATACCGATACGATCTCTTCGATTTCAATCCTGCCTGAATACAATTGTCTGAAAGCTTTTTACCAGCCTTACACTTACCCGATCAGGAATGTCGTGCGTAACAACACAGTCGGGGCCAATATGCACAAAATCACCTATGATAACAGGACCGAATATTCGTACACCTCCGGCAATTTTGACATGATGACCAATAGTTGGATGTCTCTTGCCGTCTTTGTTATCGGTTATTTTCCTCGCACCTAATACAACATTTTGGAGTACAGTACAGTGATTCCCGATTATTGTAGTTGCTCCTATCAGCGTATTAATACCATGATCAATGACAAAACACTTTCCAATCTGGGCTCCGGGGTGTATTTCTATTGAATTTGAAGCAGCCGCATATTCTGCCATATCATGCGCCAGCAATATACCGGCTTCGTCAGCCTGTGCCAATGACCGTGCATACAGGAAGTGAGAAATGCGGTATGCCAACACGGCCCTGAATGAATTGGTACGGTATACTATCGCCTGATTACGACCGGCGGGGTCCTGCTCCATTCTTGCCAGCAAATCATCCAACAGGTAATTACAGATTTTCTGCATCTCATCCTCCCTCAAAATGATACCTGATCTGTACATAGATTTTTTGAACCTGCAAACAAACCGGCCAACCTCTCTGCGGATATCATCCATTAAATCCGTCGGTCTTTCTATTATATATTTGTTCATTTAATGTTGAAGCTATTAATGAAACTGCATCGCGGGATGCATTGTTCCTACCTGCCATTAGTATGAAATTATGCCCCAGATTTTCAAAATGCAGCAATGTATGCTTACCGTTTTTTTCGTTAAGCCGGTTATAAAAGTCAATTCCTTCATCCTTTAAAATATCATATTCAGCAACTACCATAATAGTAGGCGGTATCCATAAAATATCGGGCAAAAGCCGTGGATGAAGCCGCAAATCAGCCTCCATCTGTTGTTCTCTGTTTCGGATAAGATGCAAAAACCAATCAATTGTATCTTTATTTAAAAAGTACCCGGCACCATACTTTTCATAAGACGGCGTTATACGATCAAATCCCAATACAGGATATATCAGCAACTGCATACAAACAGCAATCGCTTGTTGCGCAAGCACCCTTGTTGCATGAATGGCCAGGTTACCTCCTGCACTATCTCCTCCAACTGCAATACAATTACGGTCAATGCCCCATTTAGCGGCATTGTTAAAAACCCATTGCAACCCCGAAACGGCATCGCAATGCGACTGAGGAAATACATGCTCCGGCGCCCGTCTGTAATCAACAGCAACAACTGTTATTTGTGCCTGGGCTGCGATGTATCTACAAAAACCATCATAATCATCTATATCGTACAATACAAAGCCTCCTCCATGAAAATACACCAGTGCAGGCATTGGTATACCGGAGGCAAAAGGCTTATAGATCCTTATGGCAATCCGGCTTCCGTCGTCAGTGGGTATAGCAATGTTGTCAACAGCATAAATATCTTTCCCCGGTATGGAAGTGATTGCTGCAAGGGTTTTCACGTTCTTTCTTACCTGCTCTACCTCTATTGCACCTGGCTTCAGATAGGAATTATGCTGCGTAAGCTTTAATAATAGCTGCAAATCGTTATCGAGCATAGATCAGTTTTTATGTAAAGGCAGCAACATGGCCCCGTGAACAGTCCACAATGAAAAACGGGTATTGTTTGTTTCACCTTCAACAAAGCTCATTTCGCCCAATACGGTATTCCATTCTGTGTTTGCAAGTATGCTTGTCTTTGCGTTCTCAAAAAGAGGATTTTTGAAACAATACAGAGCGATTTGAATAGCAGCATAAGTCTCAAGAAAATAAACAGCGGGGAAATCAGCGTACACGCGTTTGTATTCTTTATTAATTTGTTCTGCAGTTGGATATTCCCAACCGGGAGCATGACCGAATATGTATATATTATCCCGGTGCTTTGTTTCCCGGATAATATCGGATGACACAACGTCATCGGTAAAATAAACCGGGCAATCTTTGTTGTGCATCCGGAAAGATTCCAGAAAGGCAATACTATTTTTAAAGGAGCCAACATAAATCACGGCATCAGGGCGGGCATCAAACTCCACGATCTGATAAGCAAAGGAAAATCGTTCAACTAAAATAGCAGACAACGATGATCCATGAATGGAATGATCATGTAAAATGGAAATTTTTCGATACCTGCCCAGCCCGGATATGAATTGGAAAATAAAATGGGCCAAAGAGGAATCATTGCGACAAACACGAAAAGCATTTTTAAAATCACGGGTAAGAGCGTCTGCAGAAGCTGCCGGCAGCAATACAGGTATTCCGGCGGCTTCATAAACCGGTAAAGCCCCTTTTGCAGCGGATGAAGCATAATGACCTACCACCAGATCTGCACCAGCCTCTTTTAGCAAACCTGCAGCTTTTTTTCCTCCTTCATAGGTAGCATGATCATTTTGCCATACCAGTTTAACAGGATTAGCCAAATCGGATGCCAGATGTTCCCAGGCCATGTTTACAGCACGAACAAAAGTTTGCATATGTACCGAACCTGCAGGATCAAGATTTGCCGAAACACCCAAAATAAATTCCTTTTGCTTACCCGCCTGCTTCATAATGACAGTTGAATTGTTTTGATAAGCGGCACACATAAAGATCGAAGTTTGCGATAGTGGCCGTTTTGCCTAAACGATCACAAATCTGCCAGGTAATTGCCTTGGCAAGTGGTAAACAGTATTTAAACCCGCGCCCTGAAAACCCGATGGCGATAAAAAAGTTACTGAGGCCTGAAACAAAACCAACCAATGGCCGTTTGTCGGGTGTATAACAATCAAACCCCTTGAACCCGTTTACAGGAAGGCCGATATATTCCGGCTGAATCAGTTTTTGAACCCGCATCCATGCATCTTCTTTTTCAGGCTGGCCATAAGAACTCAACTCACCCGGATTTTTTACGTCTTCAAATACCTGAGTTCCGCAATAAATTCCACCATCTTTAACCGGCCGTGTATATGTTTCCAATATCTCATCAACGATGGGATAATTTACAGAACAGCCAGTACCGGCTTTGGATAGCTGCAATAAGGATATCGAGCGCGTAAAAACAGGAAGGTCTGGCAACAGTTGCCTGCCAAATGCACCTGTAGCCAGTATTATAATATCTGCAGTAATACTTCCATGCAATAATTCAATACTCCATTTGTTGCCACATTGATCGAATCCTTTAACCAAACAATTTTCATATATGGTTGCGCCCTGTAAACAACTGCCTTCCGCCAGGTTCCTTGCAGCAAGCCGGGGATTACCATAACCACTACCGGGTTCCCAAATCACTTCGTCGTGCGTGTTGAATATTATCTGCGGAAAACGGGATTGCAACCTGCTTCCGGAAAAGGCTTCATAACGGTATCCTATTCCTTTCAGGGTATCTGTCAGTTCAACAACCCTTGTGTACCCTGTTGGCGATAATCTATAAAGGCAACCCGCATTTGAGTATGGAGACATACCCGGATAACCATATGCCGACCATGCACTCCATTCAATTGTCCCGAACAAAGAAAATTGCGCAAGTACAGGATCAGGATCATATACACGTACAATGCCACCTGAACAGGCCGTTGCGCCTTCAGCTCCTATCACTCCTTGTTCCAGTAAAACGGCAGGTATTCCCTGCTGTGATAAAAAATAAGCGATTGAACTACCATAGATTCCACCGCCTATAATTGCTACTTCAAAATGTTTCAAAACCTTTAATTAAACAGTAACCTGCTCCGAAAGCTGTTTTACCAGGTTCATAATATCATCAGGATTGCATCTCAACTCTTCTGCAAGTTTTTCTGATAATTGGGGATGCACGGGCAAACTAAGTGATATATATATTTGTCCAAGAGTATGTATCCGGGTTTGTTCCGATGCAGGCAGGTCA
>Ga0114129_10007778_pt1 | contig 15251 bp, 15 predicted proteins | sample RhiMetdeltSRZDD1_FD_80071 | JGI IMG/M metagenome (GOLD analysis project Ga0114129, IMG submission 80071) | Populus rhizosphere microbial communities from Tennessee, USA - Rhizosphere MetaG P. deltoides SRZDD1 (version 2) (version 2) | ecosystem: Host-associated > Plants > Roots > Rhizosphere >...
ACCACTACAACCACATCCACATCGGCTATTAGGGCATGGGGGAAACCGGGTTTCCCCCATGAGTCCCCTCCTTGTGTTGCGCGCGCCGCGGGACGTTGGTTTGCGCTCCCGGCCGAGCAAGTCGGCCTTCGCGCACCGGCCGGGGCTTTCCAACGGCGACCTTGGGAAAGGCCCCGACTGGGATGAGCGAGCGCGCGAAATCGGCCGGCGTAGCTTTCCAACGGCGACGTTCGGGAAAGGCTTTGAGTGGTATCGCCGGCGGCGGGCCTTGCGGCGCCTTGTTCGTTGCTGGCTCTTAACCTTCGAAGCCAGGAACGGTTGATGAAGACGGTTTCGCTCAAAACGGTTGAGGGTCAGGTGGTGTGCGAGCGGTGTCTCGTCGCCGATTCGCCGTGGCCTCGGATGCGGGGGTTGCTCGGACGGCGAGGGCTCGAGAGCGGGGAGGGGTTGCTGCTCAAGCCGGCCGGGTCGGTGCACACCTTTTTCATGCGCTTTCCGATCGACGTCGTCTTTCTTTCCCGTGAGGGGGACGTCCTCAAGGTCGCACGGGCGTTGCCGGCGTGGCGGCTGGCCGGCGCACGCCGGGCGAAAGCGGCTCTCGAGCTCGGTGCGGACGAAGCAGAGCGCCGCGGAATCAGCCTCGGCACCCGTCTTGACCTGAGCGTACTGGCGGGCTCCGATTCGGGGCCGGCCGCGAACCACCCACCGGCTTCAGCCTAATCCCGAAAGCCGCGCGGGTGGGAAACGAAAGCGCGCCGAAAGCGTGAAAGTTGCGCTGGGCGACCGCCAACCGCGATCTTTCAGTGATGCTCGACGTTGCCTCCGTGGCAAAGCGCGCTCGCGGCGAGAACTTTCCGGTCGCCTCGCTTGCGTTTCCGCGCGAGCTCCGGCCACACATTCGCGCGCTCTACGCCTACGCGCGGCTCGTCGACATCCTCGGCGACGAGCTCGAGGGCGGACCCGGGGCGAGACTCGCGGCACTCGACGAGCTCGAGAGCGAGGTCGATGCCGCCTATCGGCGGGAGGCGACATGGCCTGTGCTTGTCGAGCTCCAGCCGACGATCCGGGAGTACGACCTGCCGCGGGAGCCCTTTCTGCGCCTGATCGAGGCGAATCGAATCGACCAGCGAGTGTCTGAGTACGAGACTTGGGAGGACGTGAAGCGCTACTGCGTCCACTCGGCAGACCCATGCGGGCGGTTGGTTCTCGGCGTCCTGCGCCGCGGCGACGATTCGGAGGCGGTCGCCTTGAGCGACGACGTCTGTACCGGGCTCCAGCTCGTCAACTTCCTGCAGGACGTACCGCGCGACCTGGCGCTGGGGCGCGTCTACCTGCCGGCGGAGGAGCGGCGCCGCTTCGGCGTCACTGAGCTCGATCGGCCGAACGAGCCACTCCGGCGACTGCTCGAGTTCGAGGCCGGCCGGGCCCGCGGACTGCTCGCGGCGGGCGAACCGCTCGGGCGCAGGCTGGGCGGTCGGACCGGACGCGCGGTGACGGCCTTCGCGCGCGGTGGGCTAGCGGCCGTGGACGCACTGGAGCGGGCACGCTTCGACGTGTTCTCAGGTCGGCCGAAACCGTCGCGAGCGCGGCTCGCCCGCACCGCGATCGGGGCGCTCGTCCCGTGATGGTCGAGGCCGCCTACGCCGAGGTCGAGCGCCTGACCCGGCAGCGCGCACGCAACTTCGCCTACGGGATCATGTTGCTGCCGCGGCCAAAAAGGCGAGCGATCGCAGCCGTCTACGCCTTTGCGAGGCGGGTGGACGACATTGCCGACGGGCCTCTTCCGGACGAGGAGAAACGCGTCCTCCTGGAGCAACTTCGCGGCCGGCTCGACGCCCCGGCGGGCGAGGAGGCGATGTTCGTCGCCCTGGCCGATGCTCGGCAGATCTTCTCGATCCCCCGCGACGCATTGGTGGCTCTGATCGACGGCGGCGTCCAGGACACCGAGCAGAAGCGCTATGCGGACTTCGGCGAGCTGCGGGGCTACTGCGTCCGTGTAGCCGGCGCGGTCGGGCGCGCCTGCGTCGCGGTTTATGGGGCAGACGAGCCCCAGCGTGCCGAAACGCTCGGGATCGCATTGCAGCTGATCAACATCGTCCGCGATGTCGCCGAGGACTGGGTTCTCGGCCGCGTCTACTTACCGCAGGACGAGCTCGTCCGCTTCGGCGTCGACGAGGACGACATCGCCCGCGGGGTCGTCACGCCCGAATGGCGCAAGCTGATGGGCTTTCAAGCGGAGCGAGCCCGGGCGCACCTTGCCGAGGGCCTGACGCTGCTCGACTACCTGGACCGCCGGAGCGCGGCCTGCGTCGCGACGTTCGCCGGTCTCTATCGCTCGACCCTCGACCGCATCGAGCAGGAGGGATTCGACGTCTTCGGCGGAGCGCCGACGCTGTCGCCGGTGGCCAAGCTACGCGTGGTCGGAGCCGCGCTCGCACGGTGAAGGTTGTCGTTGTCGGCGGTGGCTTGGCCGGTCTGTCGGCAGCGCTGGTGCTCGCCGATGCGGGCCACGAGGTCAGACTGCTCGAGGCCAGGCCCACGCTCGGCGGCAAGGTGCAAACGCTGCCCGAGCGGGAGGGCGACCCGGACCCGCCGCCCGACAACGGCCAGCACATCGCACTCGGCTGCTTCAGCGACTACCTGGAGTTCATCGAGCGAATCGGCAGCCGGGACAAGATCCAAAGGCTGCCCTTCGAGCTGACCGTGATCGACGAACGCGGCCGCGCGGCGAGGATCGGCTACGGCCTCGGACCGCTCCTCCGCTATCGCCACCTCCCGTTCCGGGATCGGCTACGGGTTGCCCTCCTCGTCGCGAGGCTGCCTCGTCTGGCACCTCGTAAGCTCGAGACTTTCGGCGAGTTTCTCCGGCGCCACGGACAGTCGAAGACAGCGATCGAGCGCTTCTGGGACGTCTTCATCCGGCCCGCGCTCAACCTCCGCACGGACGAGGTCGACGCCGAGGCCGCTCGCTTCACCGTGCTCCGCGCCCTGCGTTCGGGCCGTGCGGCCAGCGATCTCGTCCTCCCAACGGCGCCGCTCGGAGACATCCACGGCGTCGCCGCGGCTCGGGCGCTGCAGCAGGCAGGCGCCAGCGTGCAGACGGGCACGCGAGTCGACGATCTCGCCGAGCTCGACGCGGACGCCGTCGTTCTCGCGCTACCGCCCGACGAGGCGTCACGTCTACTCGGGGAGGACTGGACGTTCGACCACTCGCCGATCGTCAGCGTCCATTTGCTCTTCGACCGCATCATCCTGCGGCCGCCGATGGCCGCGCTGCTCGGCAGCGACGCGCACTGGGTGTTCGATCGCGGCGCGCTGACCGGGCATGAGCCCGACCACGGGCAGTATTTGACTGTCGTCTCGAGCGCCGTTCCGGAGCTGCTGGAGATCCGCGGCCGGGAGCTGGTCGACCTGATCGCGGGTCAGGTGACCGAGCGTCTCGGTCCGGCAGACGTCCTCTGGTCGCGCATGAGCCGGGAGCCGGAAGCGACGATCGCCGTGCGGCCCGGTCTCAGTCGCCCGCCGGCAGCCCGCGAGGAACTGGCGCTCGCGGGAGCGTGGCTGGCGGCGCCCTGGCCGCCGACCATGGAGGCCGCGGTCCGAAGCGGCCGCGCGGCCGCCCATCTGTTGTCCGACGTGGCAACTAAGGTGGCAGTGTGACACTCGCACCGGACAGAACGGCGACCACCCTCGACCGGGCAGTCGAGCGTGCGACACAGCGCCTGCTCGAGCTCCAACACCCCGACGGCTGGTGGGTCGGCGAGCTCGAGTCGAATGCGACGATGATCGCCCAGCACCTGTTCTGGCACCACTTCCTCGGCCTGCGGACGCCGGAGCTCGATCGCAAGATCGCCAACGAGCTGCTGGCACGCCGGCGTGACGACGGCACCTGGTCGATCTGGTTCGAGGGGCCGCCGGATCTCTCCACGACGGTCGAGGCTTACACGGCACTCAAGCTCGCGGGGGTCGATCCAGGCTCTCCCGCACGCGAGTACATCCGGAACCAGGGCGGTGCCTCGCGCGCGCGTGTCTTCACGAAGTGCTTCCTGGCGCTACTGGGGCACTGGCCGTGGCAGTGGATCGCCCGGATGCCGCCGGAAGTGATCCTGCTCCCGCCGGACGGGCCCTTCTCCGTCTACAACTTCTCCTGCTGGGCGCGACAGACCGTGGTCCCGCTCTCGGTCGTCCAGGCGCTGCGCCCGGTGCGCCCGGCAGCAATTGACCTGCGCGAGATCGGCGCGCGCGCCGGCCAGACCAAGCCGCCGCCGCGGCCGGGGCCGATCCGCCGCGTTGCCTTCGCGACCGCCGAGCGCTGGGTTCGAGACCGCCAGGAGGACGACGGCTCGTGGGGCGGGATTCAGCCCCCGTGGGTCTGGTCGATCATCATGCTGGCCGCGCTCGGTTACGGGTTCGAGGACGAGACGCTGCGGGCGGCGGTGGAAGGCTGGCAGGGCTTCACGATCGACGAGGGCGACCGGCTGCGGCCCGAGGCTTGTCAGTCGCCGGTTTGGGACACCGCCCTTGCCGTGCTCGCGCTGCTCGACGCGGGCGTCCCGCCGAAGGACCCCGCTCTGCGCCGGGCCGGCGAGTGGCTCGTCGGCGAGGAGGTAACCGTTCCCGGGGACTGGGCGATTCGCAAGCCCGACCTGCCGCCGGGCGGTTGGGCATTCGAGTTCGAGAACGACCTCTATCCGGACGTCGACGACACGGCCGTCGTCGCCCTCGCCCTGCGCGGCGGCGGCGTCGGCGGCGACGCCGTCGAGCGCGGTCTTGCCTGGACCGCCGGCATGCAGTCGCGCAGCGGCGGCTGGGGCGCCTTCGACGTCGACAATGAGGCGCTCTGGCTCTACAAGCTGCCGTTCTGCGACTTCGGCAAGGTCACGGACGAGCCCAGCGCGGACGTGAGCGCCCACGCCTTGGAGGCACTCGCGCCGGACTCCCGTTACGCGACCGAGGTGGAGCGCGGGCTCGACTGGCTGCTCGGCGAGCAGGAGAAGGACGGCTCCTGGTTCGGCCGTTGGGGCGTCAATCACGTCTATGGAACCGGCGCCGCGCTTCCCGCCCTCGCCGCCTGCGGGCTTCCCTCCGACCACCCCGCGATGCGGCGGGCGGTTAGCTGGCTGCAGGCCGTGCAGCAGCCGGACGGGAGCTTCGGGGAGGACATTCGGTCCTATGCCGACCCGAGCTGGCGAGGCCGGGGACACCCCACTCCTTCTCAGACGGCCTGGGCGCTATTAGGCTACGTCGCTGCGGGTGAGGCCGAGACCGATGCGGCCACCCGCGCTGCAGATTGGCTTTGCTCCGAGCAACTAGCGAATGGTGATTGGCACGAACACCACTACACAGGTACAGGTTTCCCGCTTGACTTCATGATCCGGTATCACCTCTACCGTCTGCACTTCCCGCTCATGGCCCTAGGTCGTCTACGAGAAAGGCTCGCCGCATGAAATTCCCATTGCGCTCGACGATCCAAATCGGTAGCTACGTGGCGAAGCAAAAGCGTGCGGGTGCGCGGTTCCCGCTTGTCCTGATGCTCGAGCCGACGCTCGCGTGCAACATCGCTTGTATCGGCTGCGGCAAGATCCGCGAGTACGAGTCGAACAAGGCCCGACTCTCGGTCGAGGAGTGTGTCGACGCCGGAGTCCAGTGCCCGGCGCCCGTCGTCTCGATCTGCGGCGGCGAGCCGCTCGTCTACAAGGGGATCGAGGACGTCGTCGCGGGGATGCTCGAGATGCAGAAGAACATCGAGCTCTGCACGAACGCGCTCAAGCTCGAGGAGTTCCTCTCGGTCTTCAAGCCGAACCCCAGACTGACCTTCGTCGTCCACCTCGACGGCATGCGCGAGATCCACGACTACATCTGCGACTACGCAGGGCTCTGGGATTTGGCCGTCGATGCGATCAAGGCCGCGCGCAAGGAGGGCTACCGCGTCACGACGAACACGACCATCTTCAAGGAGACCAAGGTCGAGGACGTGCTCCAGATGATGGATTACCTGACGAACGAGGTCGGAATCGACGGCATGCTGGTTGCGCCGGGATATCAGTACTCCCAGATCGACCCGAACCTGACGATGACGCGGGCCGAGCACGAGCAGAAGTTCAGGATCATCAAGGCGGCGGCGAAGAAGAACGGCTACCGCTGGCTTGCCAGCCCGGTCTACCAGGAGTTTCTCGCCGGGGAACGCAAGCTCGCCTGTGCACCGTGGGGCTCGATCACGCGCAACCCCTACGGCTGGAAGGGCCCGTGCTACCTGCTCACGGACGGCATCTTCCCGACGTACGACGCGCTGCTCGAAGGAATCGAATGGGAGGACTACGGTCCCGGGAACGACCCGCGCTGCGAGCACTGCGGGATCCATTCCGGCTTCGAGCCGTCGGCGGCGCTCGTCGCGGCAGACAGCCTCAGGGAAGGCGTTCGGAGCATGGCTTGGACACTGACGGGCTAGCAGGCGGAGGGTTGGCGTTTGCCTGTGCGATGAGCGTCGAGGAGCGGATCGCGAGGCGGCTCGGTCCGACCGTCCGCATCGGGCTTGGCGCCGCCAACGGTTTTCCAGCCACAGGGCGCTTCGTCTCGTTCGGGATCGCGGGCGCGCTGCGGCCAGGCCTCGAGGTCGGAACCGTTATCGACGCGACCCGCGTGGTCGACGAGCAGGGCGACGTGCTCTGGGAGGGACCGCCGCTGGGCATCGAGGCGGCGCAGACCGGGACGATCCTGGGTGCGAGCCGGATCATCGACGACGCGTCGGAGCGGGCCCGTCTGCACGAGTCGAGCGGCGCAGACGCGGTCGACATGGAATCCGGTCCGCTCGCGCGCGCCGGGCAGCTGGCCGGCTGTATCCGTGCGATCAGCGACGCCCCCGGCCACGAGCTCGCCGGCCTCGCGGAGGGCGCGCGGCCGAACGGCGACGTCGACTATCTGGGTCTCGCCCGCGGTTTTCTCCGCGCCCCGCGCGAGACGGCGCGCGCCGCGCGCGCCGCGCGCCGAGCCCTGAAAAGCCTAGAGTCGGTGGCATGAGCAAGCGCGTCCTGTTGGCCGCGCCACGGTCGTTCTGTGCGGGCGTCGACCGGGCAATCGAGATTGTCGAGCGACTCCTGGAGCAGTACGGGCCGCCGGTCTACGTCCGCCACCAGATCGTTCACAACGAACACGTCGTACGGCGGCTGGAGGGGCTCGGCGCGGTCTTCGTCGAGCACGAGGATGAGATTCCGCGAGGGGAGATCTGCGTGCTCTCGGCACACGGAGTCGCGCCGGCGGTGAAGGAAAACGCGGAGCGTCGCGGGCTCCGGGTCGTGGATGCGGTTTGCCCGCTCGTCTCGAAGGTCCATGCGGAAGCGCGGCGCTACGCCGACACTGGCCACGTCGTCGCGCTCGTCGGCCACGCCGATCACGTCGAGGTGATCGGGACGAGCGGCGAGCGGCCGGACGCGACGGTCGTGATCGAGTCACCCGAGGACGCCGAGCGGCTCGAGTCCGGCGGGAAGCCGATCGCGGTCATCACCCAGACGACACTCTCGCTCGACGACGTCGCCTCGACCGTGGAAGCGCTCGCGGACCGCTTCGGGAACCTGAAGCGGCCGGCCGCGGACGACATCTGCTACGCGACGCAGAACCGCCAGGATGCGGTCAAGAAGATGGTTGCGCAGGGCGCCTCTCTGATCCTCGTGATCGGGTCGGAGACCAGCTCGAACGCGCAGCGGCTCGTCGAGGTCGCTCGCCTGAATGGCGCCGCCGCGACGCTGATCGACGGCGAGCGCGAGCTCGAACACGATCTGCTCGACGGCCACGGCACGATCGGCCTGACCGCGGGCGCTTCCACGCCGGAAGAGCTCGTCCAGGCGGTCGTGGCGCAGCTCGCCGCCGCCGGCTACGGCGAGCTCGCGGAGATCGAGGTCGCGCGCGAAGACGTCCACTTCCGCCTGCCGCGCGAGGTCGTGGCCACATGACACGCTACGCGTCCGGTTTGGATGGACTTCTGGCCCCCGCGCTCGGGGCCGTCGCTCAACGGGCGCTCTCTCGGTTGAGGGCCGAATTGTGACTTCTGTCGAGATCCCGTACTCGATCGCCTGCGCGCTCCCGTCGCTGACCGTGATCGACATCACGAACGACGTCTCGCACGAGCTCGTGCGGAACGGCCACAAGGATGGGATCGCCTACATCTCGCCGGCCGACGAGACCGGAATCGTACGAGTGAACGAGCGTGAGACTGGGTTCTTCGAAGACCTCGAGGACCTGCTCGAGCGGCTCGTGCCGCTCGAGGTCGCCGATCGCGAGCGACTTGTCCGGTTTCTGATCGGCCCGCGAACGGAGCAGATTCCGTTCCGCGACGCCGAGCTCTGCCTCGGTACCTGGCAGCGCGTGCTGCTGCTCGGCTTCAACGGCTCATCGCCGGGCGGGTGGACCCTGACGGCGATCGGCTGACGGTCGACCCTGCACAGCGCGAGAGGGAACTTCCTGGTTCGCGCTAATGACCGACCCGGCTTCTCCAGCCGGGTCTCCAGGAGTACCATCCGCAACGTGGATCGGGCGCGTCGACACCAGCGCCTCCTGTCCGGGCTTGCCTTCGGGCTGCTGGCGCTCGTCGCAGAGCTCGTCGGCCGCAGCCTCACCTACCGCCTCGATGTCGGCCGGCACGTCTCGTCGCCGGGCTACGCGAGCGCGAGCTACTACCCGATCCTGCTCGCTGCGGTCAAGGTCGGCATCGCGCTGCTCCTCGCCAGGCTCGCCTGGCGTTTCGTACGTGCCCACGCTGCGGCCCGGGCGGCGCGGAGGTTGCTCGCCGCAATGGGCTCGAGTCCTTCTCGGGTGCCGCGCGTTCGCGTCGTCTTCTCGCCCCGGCTGTGGCTTGTGTCCTTCCTCGTCACCTCGCTCTTCTACCTCGTCCAGACCGACGCCGAGCGGCTCTCGAGCGGGCAATGGCCGTTGCTCTCGCCCTGGTTGCACACCTCGGCCCTGCCGGTCTTCGCGGTGCTGGCCGTCCTCGTCGCCGTCGTTTGGGGCGCGGTCGCCGGCTGGCTCGCCGAATACGAACGGTTTGCCGAGGCGACGGTCGCCCACGCGCATCGCACGATTCGCGCATCCCAGACGGCCCCGGTGGGTCGGGCCACAGACGCCCGCGCGCCTCGCCGTCTCTTCGGCCTCGCCTTCGAGAGCCGGCCGCCTCCCGTTCCCGCGTAAGGCCCGCGCGCGCAGGCGCTCGCGGGCTGTCGTGATCTCGACCTCGCGGGAGGAAAATGGAGTCTCATTTCGGAACCGAGGCGGTTGCGCACCTGCGGCGAAGTTCGCTCCGCGCGACAGCCGTCAATCTGATCGGCCCCATGACGATGCTCGGCGGCGTCGTCTGGGCCTTCATTCAGCCCTACCGGCTGACGTTCCTGCATCCGCACGGCCAGGGGTTCTGGTGGCTGCTCTCGGAGCCGCCGCTCTACGTCGTCCTGGTCGGCCTCGCCTTCGCCGTGTTCCTCGCCCCAGCCTTGATTCAGGATCTCGAGGAGGCAGAGGATGCTGCCGAAGGCTGAGTTCGTCCACTGGTGGTTCGCCACCGGGTTCCTGATCCTCGGGCTGCTGCTGCTCGCCGAGTCGTTGGTCGGCGAGGCTGCCTGGCGGCGGCGGCCGTGGCGTGTCTATCTGTGGCCGTCGTTCCTGTTCCTGATGGGTCTGTTGATGTGGCCGGTGATGACCTTCTACACCAACTCGACGATCCACATGCTCGCCCACGGGTCCTGGGCCCAGGCGATGATGCTGGCGGGCGCGGCCGAGCTCGGACTGGCCCGCGGCAAGCTCCACAGCCCATACTGGTCGCTGACGACGGCCGGGGCCTTTCTCGTCTCGGCGGCGGCGATCCTCCTGCACGAGCAGAACGGTTGGTTCTACGCGCGTGCCGCGTTCCTCCACCACATACTCGGCTGGACGTTCGTGATCGGCGCCGCGTTCCCGCTTGCCCGCGCGTTCAGGCCCAGCTCGGTCGTGGTGCGCACGGGGTTCGCGCTCGTCTTCGTCGTGACCGCGGTCTTCCTCTACTCCGACCGCGACTCGGCGTCGATTTTCGGCCACATGTCGCCTCTAGCAGGAGCGCAGCACCGATGATTTCCGCGAAAAATGCTGCGCATTTTTCGCGGGGCTGGTTTGTCCCATCGCTTCGCTCGGGAGTGCTTGCAGGGATTGTGGTGGCGCTTGCCTTCCCGGCTTCGGCGTTCGCACACGCGAACCTGGACTCGACCTCGCCGAATTACCGGCAGCGGCTCGAGTCGGCGCCTCAGGCGGTCGTCCTTCACTTCGACCAATCCGTTCAGGCGGAGCCGAACGCGATCGAGGTCAAGAACCAGTTCGGGAAGACCTTGTCCGCAAGCGCAGTTGCTCACGGACAGACGGTCCGAGTCCCGCTCAAGCGGCTGCCCCGCGGCCCGTACACCGTTCGCTGGCACGTCCTCTCCGAGGACGGCCACGTCGTCTCGGGGGTCTTCACCTTCGGCGTCCGGGCGAACGCTCCGCCGCCGACGGAGGCCTACGGATCGTCCGGGCCGACGACGACCGAGCACTTCGTCCGCTGGGCGTACTTCCTCTCGCTCGCGCTGCTGCTCGGCGGGGTCGGGTTCAGGCTGCTGATCGGGCGGGAGGAGCTGCCGCCCGCAGCCGAGCGGCGCTTCTACGCGATCGTCGGCATCGGCGTCGTCGCGACGCTGGAGGTCGGGATCGTCGCCTTCATCCTGCGGGCCGAGGACGCTTTGCAGCTGCCCTTCGTGCGCCTGCTCTACGGCGACCTCTCCTCGATCTCGAGCGGCACTCGTTTCGGCGTGGCATTCACCGCCATGACGCTCGGCTACGCGCTCGTCGCTGCGTTCGTCTTCCTCGCCTGGCTCACCGACCGCCGCTTTCTGCTCTGGCCCGCGCTCGTGTTGGGAATCGGCTTCGCATCGGGCCTCTCGCTCTCCGGCCATTCCGCGGTCGACCCCGGCTCCTCGTGGCTTTCCGAGCTTGCCGATTGGGCGCACCTCTCTGCCGCTGCGCTCTGGATCGGCGGGCTCGTGCAGCTCGCGTTCGTCGTCTTCCCGAAGGCTCCGGCGCTGAGGCGCACGGCCCTGCTGCGCTTCTCGCGGCTGGCAGGGGGACTGATTGCGGTCGTGCTCGCCGCAGGCGTCTACCTGAGCATCGTCCGCCTGCCGCAGCTGAGCGACCTCTGGACGTTCGGTTATGGGCGGGTTCTTCTCGTCAAGCTCGGCCTCGTCGTGCTGGCGCTGACCTGGGGCGCGGTGCATCACTTCGTCGTTCAATCCCTCCGTACCGGCGACACGCGCGTCAGCGAAGGGACGATCTTCTCGCGGCTGCCGCGCAGCCTCGCCGGCGAGAGCGCCGTCGGGATGGCGATCCTGCTCGCCGCGGCCGTGCTCGTCGATTCCAAGCCACCGCCACGAACGCAGATAAGTCCATTGGCGAGCGCTGTCTCCCGAGAGGGGTCCAGCCGGCCGAACCGGCAAAGCCGGCTCAGCCTCCAGGTCGGCACCGCAAGCGGCGCCTCGCGGCCAACATCAATCGCACCGGTCGCGTCACGTGTAGGCCCGTAGCGCCGTGCAGCCGCTCGAGAGCTACCGCGACCGCTTTCCAATCCTCGAGCATACGACCTACCTGATCAACCATTCGCTGGGCGCAATGCCCGTCGGCGCCGAGGAGGGCCTGCTTCGCTACGCGCGCGAGTGGCGGGAGCGCGGGGTTCGGGCCTGGGCGGAAGGCTGGTGGGAGACCTCGACAGCGGTCGGTGACCTCCTGGGCCGCGTCATCGGCGCCGCGCCTGGGACGATGGCGATGCACCAGAACGTCGCCGTCGCGGAGGCGATCGTGCTCTCGTGCTTCGAGTTCGAGCCGCCGCGCAACCGGATCGTGTACGGCGAGGGCGAGTTTCCCTCGGTTCGTTACCTCTACCAGGCCCAGCGACGGCGAGGCGCGGACGTCGAGATCGTCGCCGACGAGGCCGCCGTGCTCGAGGCAATCGACGAGCGGACACTTCTCGTCCCGATCAGCCACGTCCTCTTCAAGACCGGCGAGATCCAGGACCTCGAGGCGATCGTCAGCCGTGCACGCGACGCAGGCGCGCTCGTCGTGCTCGACGCGTACCAGTCTGCGGGCTCGGTTCCCCTCGACGTCGCCTCGCTCGGAGTCGACTTCGCCGTCGGCGGCAGCGTCAAGTGGCTCTGTGGCGGCCCGGGCGCCGGCTGGCTCTACGTTCGTCCGGACCTGGCCGAGCGGCTGGAGCCGACGTTCACCGGCTGGCAGGCGCACGCGCGCCCCTTCGCGTTCGAGCCGGAGCAGGACTACGCCGAAGGTGCGGCCCGCTTTCTGACCGGTACCCCGAACGTGCCGGCGCTCTACGCGGCGACGGCGGGGTACGAGCTGATCGACCAGGTCGGCGTCGAGCGCATCCGTAGGCGCTCGATGGAGCAGACGGACCTGCTCGTCGAGCTGCTCGAGGCGGCCGGTTTCGAGGTGCTGAGCCCGCACGACCCGAATCGCCGTGGCGGCACGGTGGTCGTCCGCACCCCTGAGGCCGAAGCCGTCTACCGCGAGCTCGGCGCGCGCCAGGTGATCTGCGACTTTCGGCCCGACGCCGGCATTCGCCTCGGCCCGCACTTCTTCAATACGGACGACGAGCTGCGTTTCACAGCCGCTCAGATCGCCGAGATCGTCGAGAGCGGCGCCTGGGAGCGCCATCTCGGCGCCGCAACCCCGTCTCACTAGGCTACGTTTCCCCCAACGACTTCGAAGGCAGGAGGAGGCAAGGAATGGCGCTGCAACTCGGCGATACGGCACCGGATTTCGAGGCTGAGACGACAGAGGGCCGGATCCAGTTCCACGACTGGATCGGCGACTCGTGGGCTGTCCTGTTCTCGCACCCCAAGGACTTCACCCCGGTCTGCACGACCGAGCTCGGCTACATGGCGAAGATCAAGCCCGAGTTCGACCGGCGTGGCGTGAAGATCATCGGCCTCTCGGTCGATTCGGAGAGCGACCACGAGGCGTGGGCGCAGGACATCGAAGAGACGCAGGGTACGGCTCCCAATTACCCGCTCATCGGCGATCCGCTCCTCACGGTCGCAAAGCTCTACGGGATGCTCGGGGCTGAGGTCTCCGGTGACGCGAAAGAGCGGACGCCCGCGGAAAACCAGACGGTTCGCAACGTCTTCGTGGTCGGCCCCGACAAGAAGATCAAGCTCATCCTCGTCTACCCGATGACGACCGGCCGCAACTTCGACGAGGTGCTGCGGGTGATCGACTCGCTGCAGTTGACCGCGAACCACAAGGTGGCGACGCCGGTGAACTGGCAGCAGGGCGAGGACGTGATCATCGCCGGCTCGGTTTCGAACGACGAGGCGAAGGAACTGTTCGGCGACTGGGAGTCGCCAAAGCCTTACATCAGGATCGTGCCGCAGCCTGACTGACGGTTAGCGGCTAACGAAGCACCCAGGCGTCGTCGCGCATGATCGGCACGGCGGCGCCTCGGGCGTCGACGCCGTCCACGTTCACCTCGGGCCCGCCGATCATCGCGTCCTGGTGGACGACGGAGAGGTTGAAGCCGAGCCGCTCCTGATCGGCGGGCAGTTTGGGCAGATCGTCGACCGTCACCTCGTAGGCGCGGCCCCAGGCGATGTGCGAGGTCGCGTTCTCGTCCAGGAGGATGTCGCCAAAGACGATGCCGCTTTGTCCGACCGGCGACGTCCCGTCGACGAGCGCGACCTCGCCGAGACGAGACGCGCCCTCGTCGACGGCGAACTGTGCGCGTGCGGCGTCGGCATTCGTGTCGGCGTCGACCTCGACCGCCCGGCCCCCCTCGAATCGGAGTCGCAGGCCCTGGACGAGCGGTCCTCCCGCCAGCAGCACGGGCTTCGTCATTCGCACAGTGCCTTCGACCCGGTTCCGGTCGGGTGTCGTGAAGACCTCTTCCGTCGGCATGTTGACGACCGGAGCAGGGCCCCAGTTGGTAGGTAAACAGCCCGCGGTCCAGCGATGGCCCTCGATCAGTCCCACCGTGAGGTCCGTTCCCGGTCCCTCGAACCGGATCGACGAGAACCCTCGCTCGTTCAGCGCGGCCGCCCGCTCAGCGAGTCGGGCGACGTGCTCGCGCCAAGCCCGGACCGGATCGTCCGCGTCGAGCCGGAGGATCGGCGCCAGCGTCTGCCAGAGCCGCTCCAGGTCGGGCTCCCCGAACAGGCGCTTGGCCCACCCGGGGTTCGGGCCGGGCAAAACCGTCCAGTTCACCTCGCCGCTGTTCATCAGCTCGAAGTTCTCAGGGATGTAGGGCATCTGGTCGCGGCCGAGCCGCGTCTGGTCGACGTCGGCGAAGACGCCGGGGTCGGGGTCGCCGTTGAGCGAGATCGTGGCCGCACGCCGCTCGATGGCCTCGGTGGTCGTTCGCCTGAACCAGTCGGGGATGAAGTCGAGCGAGTCCTCGGGGGCGTGTCGAAGTCGTGAGGCCTTCACCGGCCCGTCCCAGTAGACGACGCTGACGTAGCGCGCGCCCGACGCATAGGCCTCCTCGGCGACCGCCCGGACGACCGGGGCTTGCTCGGGGTCCCAGGCGGTGACCAGCAAGTCCTGGCCCGGTTGCAGATCGGCGCCGACGTGCACGGCAAGCTTCGCAAGCAGTGTCAAATAGTCTTCGGCCACGGTGCGAAGCTAGCCGAGGAGCTCCAGGAGGCGCTGCGCGTACCGCGGCGCGGTCGGCTCGTCCTCGTGCATGAAGTAGCAATAGATACGTGTGCCGCGATCGAGCAGAGGTCTGAGCCGGGCGGCCCAGGCGCGCAGCGTCTCGTCGTCGTAGGGCGGCTCGCGGAGCCGGACGTAGCGGAAGGGAGCTTCGCCGTCGAGCCCGTCCACGCGCACCGGCACGTCCGCACCGGCCCATGACTCGTGCCGGAAGTCGTATGCAACCTCGAGCTCCGGCGGCAGCGAGCCCTGCAGGAACGTGAGCAGGCCGTCGTCGCGCTTGCTCTGGATGACCACACGGAGCGGCCCGAGGCGTTCTCCCAGCAACCGAACGCGTTCGACGAACGTGCCGACGCGGTCGAGCCGGATCACAGGCATCTTGACTGCAAAGCGGAACCCGTCCGGCGTCTGCGCTGCCCAACGGGCGAACTGTTCCTCGGCCGGAAGCCGGTAGCCGGTCGTGTTCAGCTCGACCGTGTCGAAGCTCTCGGCGTACAACTCGAGGAAGGTCTTCGGATCCGCGTCCGCTGGGTAAAAGCCGCCTCGCCAGGACGGGT
>Ga0114129_10007779_pt1 | contig 15250 bp, 11 predicted proteins | sample RhiMetdeltSRZDD1_FD_80071 | JGI IMG/M metagenome (GOLD analysis project Ga0114129, IMG submission 80071) | Populus rhizosphere microbial communities from Tennessee, USA - Rhizosphere MetaG P. deltoides SRZDD1 (version 2) (version 2) | ecosystem: Host-associated > Plants > Roots > Rhizosphere >...
TGATTTTGTGGAAACGTGATTTGATGGAAGAGTGATTCGTGGAACGTGATTTTCCGGATCGTGATTTGCAGATCGTGATTTCATGGAACGTGATTTCGGGAACGTGATTTGGTGGATCGTGATTTCGTGATGGTTCTTTGTCGCGAGCAGGACAAATGGTGCACAAATTCACAGGAAGCGAACACGAACAAATCTCTTAAATGACAAATGAGAAATGTCCAATCTCCAATGTCAAATGGTCCGTTTCTCCCTCTCCCTCTGTCCCTTTCTCCCTTATTCAATCACTCTCGCAATGACACACTTCAAGTAATACGTCTCTGGGACTCCGATGAGTATTGGATGATCGCTTGCCTGTGTTCTCTTCTCCACAAGCTGCAGCCTTCGCCGCACATCCTTCGCCGCTTCAGTAATGATTTCGAGAAACATTTGTTCCGACACGTGATATGAACACGTGCACGTCACCAAAATGCCTCCGGGATTGAGGAGCTTAAGTGCGCGTAGGTTTATCTCCTTGTACCCGCGCAATGCAGGCTTGATGCTGCCGCGATTTTTTGCAAACGCCGGCGGATCGAGCACGATGGTGTCGAATCTCTCGCCGGCCTCTTCAAATTCGCGCAACGCGTCGAAGACATTTGCTTCACGAAATTCGACATTCGCGATGTTATTCAACTCGGCATTGCGACGAGCCCACGCAACTGCTTCCGGAGATATATCGATCGCAAGTACGCGCTCACACACACGAGACAAGTGAAGAGCAAAACCACCTGCGAAAGTGAAGCAATCAAGCGCGCGGCCGTGAGCGTACGACTGCGCTGCAAGCCGGTTTTCCCGCTGATCGAGAAAAGAACCGGTCTTCTGCCCTCCCATAGGCGCCACGATAAGTTTCAAACCGTGTTGTGTCGCCTCAACCTGGTCAACCGGGTCGCCATAGAGCGCGCCCGTCACGAGGGGCAGGCCTTCAAGTGCTCGCACTCGCACATCATTCCTTTCAAAAATTGCTCGTGGACTAAACTGTTCGACGAGTAAGTCGACAAGAGTCGACTTTACCGCCTCAGTTCCTTGAGAAAGAGTCTGTAGAACAAGCACATCGTCGTATCGATCGATGATCAGAGAGGAAATCAGATCTCCTTCGGAGTAGAAGAGGCGATAGGCGTTTGTGTTCTTTGCAATTACTCGCCGGCGTTGCGCCGCCTGATGGATGCGCCCGGACCACCAATCGCGGTTAATGTCTTCGTCGGATCTGGTCAGCAGCCGCAGCGCGATTTCGGAGCGGTCACTATAAAACGCCTGGCCCACAAAGTTCCTCTGTTGATCCAACACGGCTGTGACTGAGCCTCCCGCAACGTCCGATGCGTCGACCACATCGCTTCGATAAATCCAAAGATGTCCGTTGCGAACACGGTCCGCGCCACGCTTTGTTACTATTGCTTCAGGCATCCACTTATACTCTGACACGCTTGCCCTAATAATCGGAAATCTCCACCAAGGCAAGCTGTTATGATTGCAGATTAACGCGGATGACGCAGATCAAAGAGGTGGAAACCTTAGCAGGCGACGCGCTTTCAAAACCTCCGCTCTTGATCTGCGTAATCGACATTAATCTGCGGCTAAGTTTTCCTCAATTGCGACGCTCACAAACGCTATGTTAGGCTTCGAATATCGCCGCACTCGGGGCGTTGCAACACGCACGTCATGGCAACAAAGACCAAATCTGACAAGGACCACATCGAGACGACATCCGGAATAGAGTTGCCACCGGACTTTAATCCGACAAACACTCGAGCCGTTGACTACGACCGCGACTTAGGCGATCCGGGTGAGTATCCGTTTACGCGCGGCATTTACAAAGACATGTATCGCGGTCGCTTATGGACCATGCGGCAATATGCCGGTTACGCGACCGCGGAAGAATCAAACGCCCGATACAAATACTTACTGGCTCAAGGCACAACCGGACTATCAGTGGCATTTGACCTGCCGACGCAGATTGGTCTGGATTCGGACGATCCGCTGGCACGTGGTGAAGTAGGAAAAGTCGGCGTCGCAATCGATTCGCTTGACGACATGTTGCGGCTGTTTGAAGGCATTCCACTCGACAGCGTGTCGACGTCGATGACGATCAATGCAACGGCTTCGATACTGCTTTGCCTGTATCTAGCTGTAGCTCGAAAACAAGGGGTGAAATTTGATCAGGTTCGAGGCACTCTGCAGAACGACATTCTGAAGGAATATATTGCGCGAGGAACATACATTTTTCCACCAGGTCCTTCTTTGAGGCTCGTTACCGATACATTCGCCTTCTGTGCGCGCGAAGTTCCGAACTGGAATTCCATCTCAATTAGTGGTTACCACATCCGCGAGGCCGGCTCGAGTGCCGTTCAGGAAGTTGCGTTTACGCTCGGAGATGCGATTGCCTACGTTGAGGCTGCTCTTGCCGCCGGCTTGAAAGTCGATGAGTTTGCTCCCCGCATCTCCTTTTTCTTCAATTCGCATAACAATCTGTTGGAAGAGATAGCGAAGTTCCGTGCGGCTCGCAGGCTCTGGGCCAGGATAATGCGCGACCGGTTCGGCGCTCGTGATCCCCGATCGATGATGCTTCGTTTCCACTCGCAGACCGCTGGGTCGTCACTGACGGCTCAGCAGCCTGAAGTTAACGTGGTGCGCACGACCATTCAGGCGCTTGCTGCCGTACTCGGAGGCACGCAGTCGTTGCACACCAATTCGATGGACGAGGCACTGGCGTTGCCGACTGAACAGGCAGCGCGAATTGCATTGCGAACCCAACAAGTCATCGCGCACGAGTCCGGAGTTGCCGATACGGCGGATCCGCTCGCGGGGTCCTATGCGATCGAGGAACTTACGAATGAGATCGAGAAACGGGCGACGGCTTATCTTGATAAGATTGACGCACTGGGCGGGATGCTGCGGGCCATTGAATCAGGCTATATCCAGCGCGAAATTCAGGAGTCTGCGTACAAATATCAGCAGGCAATTGAATCGGGAAATGCTGTTGTCGTTGGAGTAAATCGCTTCCGGGATGAAGAGCAATCAACAATTCAGACGTTGCGCATCGATTCGGAAATCGAACAGCAGCAGATCAAGCGTGTCCAGGCAGTCCGCGCCCGGCGCGATGCGTCAGCCGCTGAAGCTGCGTTGAAGAGTTTAGAAGATGCCGCAAGGAGTACGGCAAACATGCTGCCGCGAATTTTGCAGTGCGTCGAGTCGTATGTGACAGTTGGTGAGATCAGCAATCGTTTGCGAAGTGTTTGGGGCGAATACCGAGAGACCTCCACGATCTGACTTAGACGCCGAAAAAGAAGGCACAATAGGCACGAGAGTGTAAATAGGCCGCTCAGCAAACATTAGAACGTCGTGATTTTGGCAGATTTCGCTTCATTCCGTAGTTAATCGTTGTGACTGTTGTGCCTTTTTGCGGGGTGACCGTTGATCATGAATAGACGACAATTTACAAAACTTGCGGGACTCACTGGCGCTAGTCTATGTCTCGCAAATAACTTGTTAGGTTCCTCCAGATCGCCGCAAGTGGCGATCACAATGGATGACTTCAGCTGGCGCGCCAATCCGATAAAGTCAGACGGGGCCGAACGAAATCAGGCAATCCTGAAGGCGCTACGATCGAGGTCCCTTAAAGCAGCGCTTTTCGTCCGTGCGTCGAACATTGTCGAAGACGAAGGCAAAAACCTATTAAGAGCGTGGGATACTGAGGGCCATTTGATTGGGAACCACACTTTCTCGCACCTCTACTACAACAACTCAAAGGTCACTGCCGAAACTTTCTCGGAAGATATCCTTCGGGCCGAAGATTTACTAAAGGCATTCCCGCATTTTCAAAAAATCTTTCGTTTTCCTTATTTGAAAGAGGGTGAGACCGCCGCAAAACGGGACGCAATTCGCCGGTTTCTTTCACAGCAAGGCTATCGCGTCGGTCATGTCACGATAGATACTTCTGACTGGATCGTCGACGATCGGCTTCGCAAGCGCCTCGCCAAAGACGAGTCTGCGGATCTTAGCGGGTACAGGCAGTTTTATCTTGATCATATGTGGGAACGCACTCTTTATTACGATGAGCTCTCACAGAACGTCGTGAAGCGGAGTGTTAAGCATACAATCCTCATGCATTTTAATTTGTTGAATGCCCTGTTTCTCGGCGATCTGATCGATATGTTCAGCAGCAAAGGGTGGCAAGTAATTGATGCTGTTGAAGCGTTTCGCGATCCAGTATTTCTCACGCAGCCCAAAACTGTGCCCGCAGGAGAAAGCATCATTTGGGCTTTAGCAAAAGAAACTGGGCGCTTCGACAAGGTATTGCGATACCCCGGCGAAGATGGCGAATACGAAACCGCAAAGATGGACAAGCTCGGCCTTTAATCCAGAAAAGCTTTTTGTTCGTAACACTAATAGTGGTCACTGATACGAAGTCGGATGGAGCACTTATTAGAAATAAAAGATCTACGCACGCACTTTTTGACCCGCGCTGGTTTGGTTAAAGCGGTCAACGGTGTGAGCTTTAGCCTTGACAATGGCGAGTTGCTCGGGCTGGTTGGCGAATCAGGCTGCGGAAAGTCGATCACCGCGCTTTCAATCATGCGTTTGATCGCTCCGCCGGGAAAAATCGTAGGCGGAAAAATACTCTTTGATGGGAAAGATCTGCTAAAGCTCTCGGACAAAGAGATGCGGGACATTCGTGGGGATGATATCGCTATGATCTTTCAAGATCCGATGACCTCATTGAATCCCGTTTTCACCATCGGTGAACAGATTGCCGAGGCCCTCAGACTCCACCGGAAACTTACGAGAAAGCAGGCAAGGGAAGCCGCGATTGAGGCCATGCGCGAAGTAGCTATTCCCGATCCGGCGCGTCGGATCGATGACTATCCTCACCAGCTCTCAGGAGGAATGCGGCAACGTGTGATGATTGCGATGGCGCTGGCCTGCAATCCGCGGCTGTTGATTGCAGACGAACCTACGACAGCGCTTGATGTAACTATCCAGGCACAAATTCTTGAGCTGCTAAATGAGTTGCGCAGAAATCGCGATCTCGCTGTACTGCTAATAACCCACGACCTCGGCGTTGTAGCTGAGATAGCAGACCGTGTGGCAGTGATGTACACCGGACGCATTGTCGAGGAGTCGGATGTTAATGAACTGTTTCTCAGACCCAAGCATCCGTACACGGAAGGGCTGCTGCGCTCAGTTCCGAAATTAACTGCGGAACATGTAGCAAAAATCGAACGGTTGCAGACCATCGAAGGTGTGGTGCCGAGTCCGACTGATTTACCGCCTGGCTGCCACTTTGCACCCCGCTGTCCCTATCGAATGCCGCGGTGTACGGCTGAAGAGATTCCTTTGTATGAACTTGAGAACAACGTGAAGGTGCGATGCGTGCTGTTTGATCTCGCGGCCGCCGTTACGGCTGATCACCACGCGGTGATCCACTCTCAACCACCGGACCGTGAGAATTAACTTCAGCCGGTGCAGTTAAAAGATGGACCATACGATAGCGCTCACGTGAACGCGACAAACGGACACCTGGTTGAAGTGCGAGGACTTGTTAAGCACTTCCCAATTGAGGGGAGTGATGATGTGGTGCGTGCAGTTGACGGCGTTTCGTTCTCAATTCTTCGCGGAGAGACGCTGGGACTTGTTGGTGAATCGGGGTGCGGCAAATCGACTGTCGGCAGGTGTTTGCTGCGATTGATTGAACCTACGGCTGGTGAGGTCTCATTCGATGGGCGCAACGTACTGTCAATGGGAAAGAACGAGTTGCGCGAACTGCGTCGCGAGATGCAGATTGTCTTTCAGGATCCGTATGCGTCTTTGAACCCAAGAATGAAGGTAGGGAACATCGTAGGCGAACCGCTCACTATTCACGGTATAGGCAGTAAAACTGAGAGGCGCGAGCGTGTGGCGGATCTACTCAAAAGAGTTGGGTTGGATCCCGCGTACTCCAACCGATATCCTCACGAGTTTTCAGGAGGTCAACGACAACGAATCGGCGTGGCACGTACACTTGCGCTAAACCCGAAGTTGATTGTCGCTGATGAACCGGTTTCGGCGCTTGATGTTTCTGTGCAGGCGCAAGTAGTAAATCTTCTACAGGATTTACAGCAGGAATTTGGGCTGACGTATTTGTTTATCTCGCACGGTCTGGCGGTCGTGGAACACATATCGAATCGAGTGGCCGTGATGTACCTAGGTCGAATTGTGGAGATTGCGAGTGCTGCTGAACTGTACGCGCAGCCGCTCCATCCTTATACGCAGGCGTTGTTATCGGCGATTCCCGTTCCCGATCCACAGCGCAAGCGGAAACGAGTGGTCTTGCAGGGTGATGTACCAACGCCGATCAATCCGCCTTCCGGTTGTCGCTTTCGAACTCGATGCCCGATTGCGATTGACGACTGTGCGAGGATCGATCCGGAGTTACGTGAGGTGTTGCCTGGGCATTCTGTGGCATGCATCCGCGTACCTGGTTGGGAAAAATCCACTAATCCACAGATTACACAGATTATCAAAGCACAAAGCGACGTTGTTCCAAGCTCCGTGAACCGAAGTTGATCAAAAGACCGGTGTTGAGGATTACGTCGCTATTATGCATTAATCTGTGTAATCTGTGGATCGAATCTGGGTAATCGTCAACGAAACAGTAAGCCACGGGCCTGCGTATGTACGCTATTACTTCGATCTTTATCCCAACACGGACGGCATGCTTTTCTCCCCGTCCTCTTGCTCAGGAGGATTAAGCAATGAGTGATCCGAACGCACGAGAATTTCATGCACCCCCGCCACCGCCGGCTCCGGAAGCCGCCGCGCGTCGACCTACCAACCTGAGGATACCAGCAATCGTTTTGTTTGTGCTTGGTGTGCTGATTCTGGTCGCCGGCATTCCGAAGATAGTTCCGGGAGGGATCGTCACAGGAATAGTTGTGGCAATTACGGGATTGTGTCTCTTTGGTTTGAGCTTCGTTCCGTTGCCACCTCTTACACCCGACGCACCGCCGCCAATGTCTCCGGTTGAGCGAATTACCGGAATCTTCTACGAGCCAAGCGAGGTTTTTAAAAACCTCCGAAGGCATCCCAGATGGTTACTTGCGCTTGTGATCATTGCAGTTTTCAATATCGGTTATGGTGTCGCGTTTGCTCAGCGCGTAACACCTCAGCGAATCGTAGATTATTTAACTGAGAAGATGGCCCAGACGCCGTTCATTCCACCGGAAGCCGTGGAGCGCGCCAAGACGGAGCAACTCGAGCAGCTGACGAATTCAGTTCAGCGCGTGCAAACAGCCGTCAAGAGTATTTGTGGGTTATTCATTCTTAATGTTGTCCTGGCCGCACTCTATCTTCTTGCAGTGTTGGTGTTCGGTGGGAAGATAAATTACTGGCAGTCGTTCGTGGTAATGATCTATGCGGCCCTTCCTGTTACCGTCGTCCAAAAGGCGTTAAGCTTGGTGATTCTTTACATCAAGAGTCCGGATGACATTCATCCACTCAGAGGACAGGAGACTCTTGTTCAGGATAATTTGGGTTTTCTTTTTTCACCCGCCGATCATCCGGTTCTCTTTGTAGCAGCGTCGTGGATTGGAGTTTTATCGCTTTACGGATTGTGGTTGAAGGCAACCGGTGTGCGTTATGCAGGTGAGCGAGTCAGCAATGCGGCTGCGTGGAGCTCAGCTATTCTGTTCTGGGTACTCGGTCTGCTGTTGTCACTTGTACTTGCAGCGCTGTTTCCAGCGTTTATTTCCTAGGAACACTTAACCGCGATCCACAGATTACACTGATTAAAACTAAAGGCAGAAAGCAGGCGGCACGGATAGGAACCAGAAGCAAAAGGCCACAGGAGTGCCGCCTTCTGCGTGTCTGCTTTATTTTTAGTCAGTGTAACCTGTGGACTATTTCATTCGTAGCGCAGGGATTCGATGGGATCGAGGCGAGCGGCTTTCCACGCGGGCCATAGACCAAACACCAGGCCAATGCCAACACTGGCGATGAAACCTCCAACGGGCGCCCATAGCGGAACGTAGGAAGGCAGTAACAAGCGAAGTAAGAAGGTCAGCAGCCATCCAATCGACAAGCCAACTAAACCTCCGAATCCAGTTAAGGTGGCAGCTTCGATCAAGAACTGCCACATGATGTCTCGGCGACGCGCGCCAATCGCTTTTCGCACGCCGATCTCGCGGGTACGTTCAGTGACTGACACGAGCATGATGTTCATGACGCCTATACCACCCACCATTAACCCGACGGACGAAATAACGACCATCGCAATAGCAACGCCGCTCAGAATTGACCGAAAGTTGCTCAAAAAGAGCTCAGCAGTTTGAAGGCCAAAATTGTCGGGTTTCCCAAATGGCACCTGCCGCCGGACCCGCAAGAGATCTGTTACTTGATCCTTCGCTTCGTCCGTCAGACCCTTCCTGGCAACGGCAAGAATGTATATGTCACTTGAGTTGGGTTTCAGCTTGCGAGCCACATTAAATGGAACGTAGATCACATTGTTTTGGTCGTCATCGCCACCGCCCAATAAGAACTGTTCACGCTTTTCCAGCACGCCAACCACTCGAAACTGATTGCCCGCGATATTGATGGATTGACCAACCGGTGAACCGTATGGGAAGAAGTCCTGCCCCACTGCTGAACCGACTACGCACACGTTTTCGTTGCTATCGTTTTCGTATTGAGAGAAAAAGCGCCCTTCCTTAATTATTTGAGTCCCAGCTTTTTCAAAGTCCGGAAGAGTTCCCTCAAGTGCGACGGCCGCGGAAGTCTTCCCGCCTCCTGTAACGAGGATCTTTTGGCCGAAAAAGTTGTTTGAAATGTCCAGGAAGGGAACCGAGAGCTCGATCGCGGGCAATTGGGCCAGCGCTATTGCGTCATCGTAGGTGAGGTCCTTGCGCATCCTTTCTTCGCGCGATAGACGACCGATATGGATGCCGGAATTAAACTTAATTACGTAGATGGAGTTCGTGCCATATGACTCAAGCTCGCGTTTGACAGCCGTATCTACCCCACTAATGATGGAAGAAATCAACATTACTGTGATCACGCCGATCATCACACCCACGACGGTCAAAAACGAACGGAGTTTATTGCTCCTGAGTGTCGCAAGGGCCATTTTGAGATTCTCGTAAATGTCGCTGCGAATAATTCTCATGCCGATCCTCTCCACCTTACTCCGCACGCAAAGCTTCAATGGGATCCAAACGCGCAGCTTTCCACGCCGGAAAGACGCCCGCCGCGATCCCGATGCCGCCTGACACAAAGATAGTAACCACGATTGCGACTATCGAAAGATAGGTAGGAAAAAATACCGCTGTCATTATTCGACCAATAATCCAGGCGAGACCGACACCAATCGAGCCTCCGATCGCGGCAAGCGTAACGGCTTCCACGAGAAACTGCTTAAGAATGTCCAACTGACGCGCGCCCAAAGATTTTCTTATTCCGATCTCTTTTGTGCGCTCCGTAACTGATACGAGCATTATGTTCATTATAACTATGCCACCCACGAGTAGGGCGATCCCGGGCACTGCAATAGCTACAATAAACGTCGGTCCCAATAGTCGATCACGGAAGCCTGTGATGGCGTCCGGCGTTACGATTCCGAAGTTGTCTTTGTCTCCGGCGCGCAGGTGACGACGCGACCGTAGTAAAAAGCGCGCCTCCTCGACAGCATCGGAAAATGATTCATCCGTTTTGGATGTCGCCTCGAAATAGAGAAGTCGATTACGGGTAAACCCGCCAAAGTTGTTGCCGTAGCTCTTTAATGGCAGTGTGACGAAATTATCCTGCGGCACTCCGAAGACGGTGCCCTTTGCAGTGGCAACTCCGATTACGCGATATGGTAAACCAGCAACATTAATTTCCTCGCCGATGGCAGTATGCGCGCCTGCCGGAAAAAGAGTGTTCGCTACATCCATGCCAATGAAAGCAACACGCATGGCGGCATCATTTTCTGTGGGTGTGAAGTAACGTCCTTCCGCTACGTCGATGTTATCGATTTCTGCTATTACAGGCATTGAGCCATCGACCGGCACGTCTTCGATGATCTTAGCCTCGCGACGAATTTGAGATCGTGATGCGCGTGCTTTGGCGCCAATCTTGTCGATCATAACAGCACGATCGCGCAGATACTCATAATCGTCGAGCGTTAGTTCCTTATTACGTCGCTGGGCGGCCGCAATCGTGTCGAGGTCCTTAAAATCTTCAAAGTTGAAACGCTGCACGGTGAAAGACTTCGAGCCAATCCCCGCAATCTTTTCATCAATGTATTTATTAAATCCCTGGATTAACGACACAACCACTACGAAGGCAGTCACACCGATAATCATGCCCAGGAGAGTGAGCGCCGAGCGCAATTTATGCGCCCATATGGCGGCCAGGGCAAGTTTGAGTGTTTCTATAAACTTCACGGCGAATCCAGTATGGGTAATTCTCTATATTGTTGCAGTTAGGCCAGGAGTTCAAGTTTGCGCAGCACCACAGAATTTACACCACTATCTGTTCAAGGGAGCCAACAAAGGTCACTATCGTTGGACATAGGAGATTGGATATTTGCCATTTGAGATTTGCGAATACGCTTCTATTCGTATCGAGAATGTCAAATGTCCAGTCACTCAATCTCCAATGCGTTTTTCTTTGTGCTGGAGTGCTACTCCCATCGAAGAGCTTCGATAGGATCGAGCCGGGCCGCTTTCCATGCCGGCCATAACCCGAACACGATGCCGACGGCTGCTGAGATACCAACGCCTACTCCAATGGCCCAAAGCGGAACATATGCCGGCAACGGTGAGTATTTGTTCATGAGCAAGCTGGCCAGCTCACCTACTGCAAGACCTGCAAGGCCACCAATCGCTGTTAGGACAACTGCTTCTATCAAAAACTGCGACAGAATATTCAGCCGCGTTGCGCCGACCGCTTTACGCACACCAATCTCTTTTGTTCGCTCCGTTACCGACACCAACATTATGTTCATTACACCAATGCCGCCGATCATCAGCGCCACGAACGATATCGCAGTCAATACGAGCGCGGTCGCGCCGGTCAACTGGTTGTAAACGTCAAGCAGAGAATCCTGGGAAGAGATTCCAAAGTTGTTCTTCTCGTTAGGCGGCACTCGTCTTCGCCGCCGGAGAATGTCTGTGATCTCATCAATCGCTGATTTCACGAAAGCACGAGATTTGGGACGAACGATAATGAAGAAGACAACTTCTGGAAACGGGCGATCCGGATAATACTTATCGAACGTTGAGATAGGCACAAAGATGGAATTGTCGCGCGATTGACCGAAAAAGTTCCCCAGCGGCTCCATCACACCTATGACTCGAAACGGATTCCCATTGATACGCACTTCCTTATCCAGCGGATCTTCGTAAGGAAACAGCGCTCGCTTTACATCGACGCCGAGAATGCAAACGTTTGAACGGTCCTGCATGTCGATGTCGGTGATGAAGCGTCCATTGGCCACGTATTGAGAATGAACAAATTCATAATACGGGGTGACGCCAAAAAGGATCGGGGTGTCCGTCTGCTTTTCCTGGTAGCGCATTGTCGCCGCAATCATGCGGTGGATCGGCGACACACCTACGATCGATGGGGCTTCACGCCTCAGCGCGTCTGCGTCATCCATCGTCAAATCTTTTCGGTGTAGCTCTTCCGGACCGGGCGGTCTACCGAAACTTGGTTCAAACTTTGCGACAAAAATTGTATTGGAACCGAGCGACTCGATCTGATCTGCGAACGCTTTATTTAGACCCTGGATGATAGACACCATGAAGATGACGGTCACAACTCCGACAGACACACCGAGGATCGTCAATGACGAGCGCAGCTTGTTTGCCCGCAACGTATCCACGGCCATTAAGGCTGATTCTTTTATGTCTTCAAGACGCATGGGGTTGATCTCTAAATTCTCTAAATCCCACAGGCAATCGACAATCCGCTCATTCCGCTCTCAACGCTTCAATCGGATCCAAGCGCGCAGCTCTCCACGCGGGCCAAAGACCACTGATAATCCCAACCACAGATGAAACACCGACTCCCAAAACTGCTGACGCGACGCTGACCAGGAGCGGGAATCCGATCAAAGCGGAAATGATGTAAGCGAGACCGAAACCAGTAATAACGCCGATGGCCCCTCCAATCGCGGTCACCGTCACTGCCTCAATTAGGAACTGCGTCAGAATGTCTTTCCTGCGAGCGCCTATTGCCTTGCGGATCCCAATCTCCTTGGTCCTTTCAGTTACCGATACGAGCATGATGTTCATAACAACGATGCCGCCCACCACAAGGGAGATCGCAGCGACACCGATGGTTACGATGTAAATGTTTGAAGTTGCACTCGAATAAAGATTCAGAAACACATCCTGCGTTTCCAGTGCGAATCCTTCGTCTCCTTCCTGCCCGAAAGTGCGTCCGCGCCGGTTACGCATAATCGTCCGCACCTGATCCTCAGCGGCCTCGAGCTGCTCGGCGGTGGGAACTTGCACGAAGACGACGAGTGAACGTCGTGCGCCGTACGATTTCTGATACGTGGAATACGGGATATAGACAACGTTGTCACGAGAAAAACCAAAGATCGAACCAAGCGGTTCTAACACACCGATGATTGTGTATGGACGCCCCGCAATCCTTATTTCCTGACCGACTGCGCGATCGGCGGGTGCGCCTCCGAAGAGATTCTTCAGTAAGTCCGGCCCGATGACGCAAATCTCATGGCCTGAACTTCCTTCCGCTTCAGTCCAGATTCTGCCGATATCAATACTGACACCGTCGATCGCAAACATCGTCGTCGGATCGACTCCTCTAATGCGTACGCCTTCCGATTTTTGATCGGCATGCTTGACAGTCTCGACAGCGTTTGCCGCCACACCGACGCGCCAACACGAGGAACACAAGCGAGAAATGGCCTCAGCATCCTCGTGTGTTACATCCTTGCGTTTGCTAAAGGTAATAAACTCCTCGCGGGATTTAATGATTTGTGGGTTCTTAGACACTGTGAATACAGTGGAACCCTGCGAGGAAAATGTTTGCGCGACTGTCTTGTCGAGGCCTTTGATAATTGTTACAACGGCAATCACCGCCGATACGCCGACAACAATTCCCATTAGCGTGAGGGCGGTCCGAAGCTTGTTGGCCCGTAAGCTGCCGCTAGCGACGAGAAACGCTTCGCCCAGGGCCGCAAGTCGAGCAAGTGGCAGAGAGCGAATCTTTGCAGGCACACTTATCCGGCGGCCAAATGAATAGCTACGTGGCTCCAACAAATTACCGCCACCTCGCTCCATCTGAACCTCCTACTTGGTTTTCTCGTCTTTTTCGATAAGTCCGTCGCGAATTGAAAGTATGCGGTGAGCGCGCCGTGCGATATCTGGCTCGTGAGTTACAACGATGATTGTGTTCCCTTCAGCGTGCAGACGTTCGAACAAGTCCATGATCTCGCAGCTTGTATGCGTATCGAGTGCACCTGTCGGTTCGTCCGCAAGCAATATGGAAGGATGATTCACAAGAGCACGCGCAATAGCAACGCGCTGACGTTGGCCACCGGAAAGCTCGTTGGGGCGATGCGTCACTCGATCTTCAAGATCCACTGACCGCAATGCTTGCTTAGCCATCTCGTGGCGTTGAGCTGACCCCACGCCTCCGTAGATCAGTGGTAATTCCACGTTGTGAAGAGCTGTTGCGCGCGCTAGCAGGTTAAAAGTTTGGAATACAAACCCCACCTCTTGATTGCGAATGCGTGCCAGCTCGTCGTCGTCCATCTCGGATACGTTCTTGCCATTGAGCCAATATTCGCCCTGCGAAGGTGTGTCGAGACAACCAATCAGGTTCATCAACGTCGACTTACCGGATCCAGAAGGACCAATGATTGCGATGTACTCGCCCTTGTGAACATCGAAAGACACGCCATGCAGCGCATGCACCTCTTCAGCGCCCATTTGGTAGGTCTTCCAAATGTTACGCATTGAGATCAATGCCAGTGAATCATGCCGCCGGCTGTTGGTATCTTCCTGCGCGAAGATCTTCTCCGTTACCGAGGGAGCGAATGTAATGTCACTCATTAAGCTAGGCCCCGTTTGTGTTAGCGTTTGCTCCGGACGGTCGCTGCTGGCGCTTCACAGTCATTCCGTCCTTAAGGGTCTTCAATACTCGGCTTGGTCCTCGCACAATCTCCATCCCCGGCTTCACGCCGCTTGTGATCTCGATATCAGCTTCGCCAGTAATGCCGGTTGTTACTTCTATGAAGCGTACCTTGTTTCCTTCGATAATGTACACGCCCTTGAGAGTCTTTGCCTTGTCTGCTGCCGGCGGAGGCGTTGGAGCATTGCCCGCGACCGAAGCTGTCGGCGACGGTGAGGGTGACTTCTCTACAATTGCCTCCAGCGGTGCTGCCAACACGTTGTTTTTGACTTTGGTCGTGATGGTTGCAGTTGCGCTCATGCCCGGCCGGAGTGCGTTGCGAACGTCGTCGGTCATCTCTTTGTCAATCAGCTCAACCGTGACCTTAAACTCTTTCGCTTCCTGTACATTTACGCGGTTGGAAAGGCCGCCCTGCGTGTCTGATTTGGCAATCGCCAACGGGTTTTTTTGTACCACGACCGCTTTGATCTCTTTCTCACCCAGCGCGTCGACTTTTACTTTTGCCTGCTGGCCTACCTCAACGTTGGAAATTTCAGTCTCATCAACGTTCACCTCGACGTTGATTGTCGACATATCCGCAATTGTCATTAATGGTGTGGTGGATAAGCCGGCGACCGCGAATTCACCCACGCGAGTCGGAATATCCGCCACTACGCCGGTGAGTGGTGACAACTGTGTTGCTTTAGATCGCTGACTAGATTGGCCACGCAGAAGCGCCTGTTGTTGATTGGCTCGCATTTCAGACGACGTGATGCTTGTTTTGGCCTCTTGCACTGCGAGCCGCTGTTGGTTGGCGCGTTCCTGAGCCTCTTTTACGGCGATCTTCTGTGCCTCGAGATTGGCCTTAGCGGTGTCCAGCGCAATCTTTGCCTGATCGTAATGGTCCCGGGCTGCGTCGTACTCGGCGCGCGAAGCAACGCCTGATTCAATCAACTCAGTGCTACGCTTCAGTTCACGTTGCGCGGTGTTGACATCTACTTGCGCTCGATCGACGTTGGTTTGCGAGGCAACTAGTTGCTGGCGAGCGGCAGCTACTGAGGCTTCCGCGACAACCAGTGCCTGCTGCGATGAAGCAGCTGCATTGCGTGCATTTTGAACA
>Ga0114129_10007782_pt1 | contig 15247 bp, 14 predicted proteins | sample RhiMetdeltSRZDD1_FD_80071 | JGI IMG/M metagenome (GOLD analysis project Ga0114129, IMG submission 80071) | Populus rhizosphere microbial communities from Tennessee, USA - Rhizosphere MetaG P. deltoides SRZDD1 (version 2) (version 2) | ecosystem: Host-associated > Plants > Roots > Rhizosphere >...
CTACAGACCCTTTATTAATCCGGCTTCGATCAACAGTCTGTTGAAACGGCGTGCCTCGGCGCCACCTTGGCAACGATAAAAAAGGCCACGACAGCGGATAAGAATGTTCTTCTGTTCGAAGAAACTCGGGTCAAGCGGCACTCCTGCCGCTGCTTGCACGACTAAAGGTAGGTATGGCGCATCGAGTGTGTCGAGCGCCCAGCGAACATCAACCGGAGCGAAATTTACCGTGTCGATCGCGTAATACGTGGTGTAGTAGCGCGGATCAAAGGCCTCTAGATGTCGCGCCAACGCCTCCTGGCTGAGGGATGGATCGATCAGCCGAGGTGCAAATTGCGGCTGATGGTCACCATAACGAACGATCAAAAAAGATTCAGTCGGAAATTCATGTGCGAGCCGATTCAGCAGCGTGCGGTAATCGCTGGCTGTGAGGGTTTGTCGACGAATGTATTCATCGACGTCGGACGCGTTACCGAGATCGAGCCAATTCGGGGTCAATTCAGGCCGTAAACGCGTATCCCACGGAAAATGATTGGCCACTGTGTAAACGTAGATGAATAACGGGCTTGTGCCGCGGTTGCGAGCTATCGTTCCGATCGCTTGATCGAAGTAAAAACTATCAGCCTCGAAATTTCGCGTTCCCAGGTCGCGCATGTCCTGGTAGTGCTGGATACCCGTCGTGGTTTGAAATACACGTGACCCCAAAAATGCACCGTAGAATGGATAGAGTGTAAACGTCTTGTAGCCGCATTGGCTCAGTGAGTGCGCAAGCCCGCGGCGTATATGGCCAGCAGCAATCCGCGTAACTGAGGTGGCGAAGCGTCCAAAGGAAAGAGCCGAAAGACCCGTGAGCACATTGTATTCGGTGAACCAGCTCGGCCCGCCGGCGCCTTCCACAATTAGCTTGCGGGCCTTGCCGTCGAATGATTGGAAAAAGCGCTCATAGCCGGGTGGCACCTTTATTCCTGGAGCCGCGGTTACATCGTAGCTGGATTCATCGTGCAGCAGGATAATGTTCGGAAGTGCGGCTGTTGGTTTGCATGTGGTCGACAGGTTGGATTTAGCGCCTTCGGCGACGGGCAGATCCGCTTCCAGATAACCGTGGCTGAGCAGCTCATAGGCCGCTTCGATACCTGTACGGGCGAATTTCGAAACGTAGTTTTGGCTGAGGAAGTCCTCCTGCAGGTCGGTCGGACGGCCCAGTGACAATGCGATGATGGAGCTCAGACACAGCAGGCCGCAAAGGCTGCTTGTGCGCGCACGTATTCGGACCGGGTCAAGACGCCAGGCCAGAGCCAAGAACACTCCGGTCGCCATGGCTGCTGCCGTGATCGGTATGCTCAAGGAGGGGAAAGCCGCCAACAGAAATGCCGATGTATCATGATCGACGATCATCACATCGACAAAGTCGGCGGTCATCCAGAGTTTGTCGTGCTTGAATTGCGAAAGAATGATCAAGACGGCGACCAACTCTAGCGAAAGGATCGCGGCGACGGACGGCCGACGAAACATGGTTAACCAGGAAAAATTGAGCAGCGCCCAGAAAAGCAGGAATATTAGCTTGGCGATGAGATCAACTTCGGTCGCAAGCATAAGGCCCAGTGCGGCCAGGTGCAGCATTGCCACGAGGCCAACCACTACTTTGCTACGTCGCGAGATCGCTGGAATTGATGCGAACCGCCTAAAGCCGGAGGACTCTGCAGTGAACATATGTAAGGACGAGCCTCAGCATTTAGCCGCGAACGACGAGTCACGCGAATTTGAATTCTGACGTGAAGCGCCGTGCATCGCAAGTCAAGTACTGTAGGATTGAATGTGACAACGAAACCTCCGCCACAGGAGATCAAAATGAAAGTGTTTGCGGCAATCGGCTTACTTGCAATCATTTTCGCCGTGGGCGCTTTGCTCTATTTTTTCGGCGGTTTTTACAATGTTGCCGCCAACCGGGAGGATCCAGCCATTGTCCATTGGGCGCTGATGAAAGTTCGTACCAATTCGATCGTCCATCATGCGCAAGATCAACCGCCCTCAGGCTTTGACGATCCTGCCAAAGTGCAGGCTGGCGCACGTGCTTTCAGCGAACTTGGTTGCATCAACTGCCATGGTGCGCCCGGCGTGAAATGGGCCAAGTTCTCGGAAGGTCTTCAGCCTGACCCGCCCGATCTAAAGGACGTCGTGCAAGAGGCGACGCCCTCGCAATTGTTTTGGGTGGTCAAGAACGGCATCAACATGACCGGCATGCCGAGCTTTGCCGCAGCCGGCGCCAAAGACGATGAATTGTGGTCCGTCGTCGCTTTTCTGAAGAAGCTACCGAACGTGTCCGATGCTGACTATAAGACTTGGACCGCGCAGCAGGATGCGCCGGCGGCAAAATAATGGCGCCGCAGTTGCACTGCACTAACGGTGCAGGCAGGCGTGAATCCGGACAAGCCGGCGGGCCGCTGCCGGAATAGCGGTGCTGGTTGCTTCGCTCTGTCGTGCGATCTTGCACGAAAGCCAAAAGTAGCCTGCATCCGGATCAACCACGAGACGGGTCAATTCCAACCTTGGCGCCACAAGTACCGATAGGTATGGCGTCGTCGAATTCCAAGCGAGCCGGTTGAGCTCGGCACCAATACGGCTCGAGGACACGAAAAAGGGATTGCCAAGTTGCGGGTCGGAGGTGGTGCCGGTTGCCAACGCGCGCATCGCGGCCTTGTAGTCCGACCAAGCCAAAACGAACTTCGTCGTCTCGACGGCATGGATCAGCATGATCAGCAGAAGTGCACCGGCAGCCACGCGCGGGTTAGCGGCAGCCTCGACCGCAGTGGTCCATGAGGGCATGAAGCGAAACGGGGAGCTACGTCGCTCGGCATCGTCCATCGCATGCACCGAGGCAATAACACCAAAAGTCGGGACCATGATCAGCATTAGAGTGCGAAGGTTGTAGCGCCCGCTTGTCAGGAGTGAGTCGTCGAACCAGATCCAATAAATACCAAGTGCGGCGGCACAGGCGGCAACTCCGAACTCCTCCGGTTTTGCCATCTTCATCCATCGCAGCAGCGCTACCACGCTTCCATAACCTGCCAGTGCTGCCAGTAATGAAAAAAATGCGGGCTGTGCCAGATTGCGGATATCAATGAATTTCAACGCGGCAGCTGCCAAAACGTCGGCAATATAGTTGTCGGGCTGTATCGTCAGCTTACCGGCGGCCCAGACCATGAGCACCGCACAAAACGCGCCGAGGTTTCGTACGAATCTGCGGTCACGCCAGCCGCGCAGGAGCACGGCGAAAATGATTACCGCCGAGAAAACAAGCGCCCCTTCGTGCGTAAACACAAGCGCCAGCAGAGCAGCAAATACGGCGGCGGCGTCGCTCCAACTAGCCTGCGATCGTAAGCACAGAGCGAGTGAAGGCCAAAACACCGCATGCGCCATCCAGATTTCGGTCGGGAAACCGTACACGAGGGGACAAAGAGATACCGTCGACAAGCACGCATAAATGAAGATTGTGCGATTGGGTGTGGAATCGACCCAGAATGTCAGAGCCAACCCCAGCAGTGGGGCTGAGAAAAACAAGATTCCATATACAGTGATCCCCGCTTCGGCATTGTGGCTCATTGCCACGACCGCCTCGGCCGGTGGGTACATAAAAAGATAGGTGAATAAACGGCCGGAGATATTGTGCCAATGGAATAACCAAGCATCCTGTGCGGCTACGGCGTAGCAGAAGATCGAACCGTCGCCGAACAGTTGCAGCCGGAGCATGACTCCGACGAACACGAACAATATCGATGCGCCGATTCCACCCGTGATAATAACGGCGCGCAATTGGCAATGCCCCGAATGAAGTTTTACCTTCATGCCGCCATTGATAGTTTCTGCTCCACGAAAGGCTTGGATTTGCGGCGTCTCTGCGTCACAGCAATGGTTCCTGTCAGCACGGCAAGGACAGCCCAATAGGCATAGCGGAGATCAGTCGAGACACCGACAGAAAAAAAAGTCATCACATATACCGCGGCCGATCCACAAATTCCGATCACAAAGGCGCCGGTCGGTGTATCGCGCCGGCGCCACGCGAAGATGCACAATGCTATGTCGAACAGTAGCCACGCTCCCGGCCGGAACAGGGGGGTCGGGTTCAATGCATCGTTGACTGACTTTAGTGCCATGAGCCGCGGCTTGTCCGCGAAAGCAATCTTGTCCGGATCGTCGAAATCCCGTGACCACATCGCCAAACTCTTGTCGACAAGGAACGTCCATTGAAATATGGCGCGGTGCTGAAGATACGCCATTGGATGTCTGACGATCGCGTGCCTCCAAGCCTGCGCTAATGCCGGCGTGCCGAACAATTTTTCGTTTTCCAGCCGCTCCATCACGAACATGCAGGGGTTTTGCGTCCAATAAATATCCCAGCCAACAGGTTTGTAACATCCGCGGGTGATGAGGGCGCTCTCTTCGTCAGTCCAGGTGCCCGGAAACATGTTCTCATCAGCGAACCGCGAAATGCCGCCAAGGTCGAAAATCATGATGGAATGCAAAGGGTGCTGCCGCTCCGCTCCAAAGACGCCGTAGTAGGTGACCTGCACCAACGCAAATAGCCCGAGTGCCGTCGGCATATAGAAGAGCATTGCGCGCCTCCAGCGAAAATGCGAAGGCCACATGACGTAGGCTGCTAGAACAGGCGCGGCAACGAGCGCATTGGGGCGCAACAGAACGCCAAAAGCGACGAGTGCGAAAGCGCACACCTGAATCGGAATGCGTATTTTCCTGTCACGATCGAAGGCAAAAAAAACAAGGCCCGACGCGAGCAGCCATGAGACCCCGAACAAAATATCACGCCAGATCACACCCACTAACAAGAAGGCAGGCGGCGATAGACCCAGTACAGGCACGAGCAATGCGAGCCGCGGAGAATGCCGAGCAACTCCCATCGCGACAATCGTAAAAGCGAGCCAATAGAGTGCCGCTGTCAGAAGAAAGATGCTGCCTGGACCTGGCGCGATCGGATCGATTACCATCCACAGGGCCAGCATGACCGGCGATTGCCAATCCCCGAAGGCGCGCTTCGCTATATCTTTGTAGATGTAAAGCGAATCGAACGTCATGATGCCGGGGTAGAAGAGATACAGTGTCAATGCGAACCCGCCGGCCGCCAGGCCGACCACCAGCAAAGCTGTCCGGTCAGTTTCACGCGAGGCGAGCATAAACGTCTCCGGAATTGGCTTGCGGCGGTAAACCATCGAGCCAGCGACAAATGGTATTCGCGTCGACCCAATCGTCGTGTTCGAACGATTGACTCTCTCCGAGCGCCGCATTGAATTGCGCGTAACCCAGTGCACGGCACCGCTCGATGCACAAATGCGCAACGCCTCGCTGGATGAGCGTGACCTCGAACGACAGCGCTGCGACTGGCTGGCTGAGACCGGCCAATGCCTCGGCCTCCAAACCTTCAACGTCGAGCTTTATGAAAGCGGGTTTCCCATAATTTAGGATCAGCGCATCAATCGTCGTCAACGGCACCTGCATCCGTTTCGACCAAACTTGCCCTTCCCAGCCGGGGGCACGGGCCGCCGCCGCTATGAAATCCGCCGATGCCGTGGAAACCGTCGGGTTTGCGCGATTGACGTTGAGCGTGATCGATCCCGACCGCCGTCCAACGGCCGCTGTTTGGATTGTGACCATCGGGTCGCGGCCGTAAATCAGCTGCAACGTCTTCACCAACGCTGGCTGGGGCTCGAGCGCAACCACGCGCGCACCCACACGTCGGAATGCGGCAATGCGGTCTCCCACATGTGCGCCGATGTCGAAAACGAGATCGCCGTGCTTAACGAATTCGCGGTAGAGGCGGTCCATCGCTGGGCCATGTTGACGATCGCCGTAATAAACGCGCAGCGACCGCGCAATACCTAGCACCGTTTTCAATGCATCAAACATTACTTTCTGGATCTCTTCTGAGCTGAGGATGAGGTGATCTCAATCGCGGGCAAGAAAAGCGGCAACAGCGCTTCGGGATGCTCGTTTTCCTCGGGAATGCGGCCGATGCCGATCCGCGCAAAAAGGCTACCCATGATTGGCGAGGCTGTTGCGACCGCGAACGGCGCGGAGAGAATGAGACCGCTGGTACCCATCAGCGCCAATCCAAAATCGGTGGGTGACTTCAACGCCACAACGCCCAAGATCGTGCATCCGGCGAGTGTCTGTGGCCATAGCTTTGCGAATGCAAAGCGCCACGGAACAGCATGACTCTCGCGAGCTTGGCTATGCCAGCTGGTGCCACGCCGAAGCACGAAAAGACGGACGAGAAAAAGCGTATGCGAAAGCGCGACGATCGGCGCTAACAGCAGCGTGAAGAAAGTTTCGACAGCAATGTTCAGGATGAGTGGAATTGGACCTCCGAAGGAGCGGCGTGCCACATCCTGCAACAGCACGTCGATGACCGTGGCGATCTTCGGCGCGAACGTCATCAGCATCGTTATGGCAATTAATGCGACGCCGACGCCCGCTTTTACCGGCACGTATTGCGCTGCAGGCATGTCGGAAAGCGCCAGCAACACTGTACCGACCGCTGTCATAGCGATCCAGGCTGGCGACCCGAGATACATCCATATCCCGAAAGCGAGATGAAAGCGGCTGACCGGCTTTAGGCCGGGCAAGGAGAGCAACTGCCAATATTGCATGTTGCCGTGGCACCAGCGTAGATCCCGGCGGTTAAATTCCATCAGTGTAGGGGGGGTTATTTCCCAACTCACCCCGTCTATCGGCATGACCCTCACTTCATAGCCGGCGCGACGCATCAACGCAGCCTCGACTTGATCATGGCTGAGCGCATATCCGCTTAACGGTCCGTTTCCGGGCAACAAGGGTACGCGGCAATGTTCGATAAAGGGCGCGAGACGGATAATGGCATTGTGGCCCCAATAGGGGCCGCAATCGCCTTGCCACCAAGCCGAGCCGAACGTGTATGAACGCATGCCCAGCCGCATGCCGAACTGGAATATGCGAGCGAATACGCTAACCGACGGCATGCCAACGACCAGCGTCTGCAGAATGCCAAGTGACGGATTTGCCTGCGCGATGCGGACGAGCCGAAGCACCGTCTCTGCCGGCATAAAGCTGTCTGCATCCAGAACGAGAGCGAAGTCATGGTTCTTCCCCCAACGATCGCAGAAGTCGCGGATGTTGCCGGACTTAAACCCGGTGTTTTCGCTGCGTCGCCGATAGGTGATCGGGATAGTGTTTCCCCACTTGGCGATAAGACTATCGAAGCAAGTGGCCTCGGCGCTGACGATTTCAGGAGAACTGCTGTCGCTGAGGATGTAGACGTGAAACAAGTGAGCGGCGCGCGCCTGTTCGAGCCCGGCAATCAGCGGCTGCAGACTACGAATCACTTGTTCCGGGCTCTCGTTACGGATGCACATTAAGATCGCTGCCGAGGCTGTGATCGGTTCGTGGCCGCATATTCGCGCGATCAGTGGGTTTACAACGACTACCGGGTTTTCGGAAAAGCGCATAATTAGAAAACCGATCACCGCATTCCAAAAGCCGACGACCGACCAAGGCAAGGTGATTGAGAAGAGCACGAGGAACGCAAGACCGGCTACGCTGGACGGCGGGACCGCAACGACAGCAAGCCACAGCACAGCAGCCATGGTTACGCCAACAAGCGCCGCGAAGAGCGCTCGTCGTTTCACAAGCCCAATCGTTATTGGGCCTTCCACCGGGGCGGAAACCCCGGTCACCCTGTCGAACACGGATGAAGCTTCCTCATGCGGCACTCTACTGTTCGGGATATACACATGGGGGCGGATAGAAAGTCCAAGCTGGGATGAGAAAAAGTGCCAGACCGAATCGCTGAAGCCTTATGGTATGCGGCCGCAGGCCGTGCCGAAATTCGGTCTGAGCCGCTCCCTGAGCCCGGACCGGGCGAGGTGCAGGTTCGCGCCCTGCACAGCGGCATTAGTAGGGGTACCGAAAGATTGGTGCTGACCGGGCGTGTGCCCACTTCCGAATTCGGGCGCATGCGCGCGCCGTTCATGACCGGTACGTTCCCTTTTCCCGTCAAATACGGGTATTCGGTGGTTGGTCTGGTCGAGCGCGGACCCGCCGCCCTGGAGGGCCGTGTCGTTTTTACGCTTTATCCTCATCAAAGCGTATTTAACGTGCCTGCCGACGCCGTCGCGCCAGTGCCAGATCCGGTGCCCGCCTCACGCGCAGTTCTCGCCGCCAACATGGAAGCGGCGCTGAATGCAGTGTGGGATGCGCAGCCCGCGGCGGCCGACCATATCGCGGTGGTGGGAGCAGGTGTTGTCGGCGCGCTGGTCGCGTGGTTGTGCGCTCAGCTTCCCAACGTTCAGTTGACCTTGGTAGACGTCGAGCCTTCTCGTATCGAGCTTGCGCGCCGCCTTGGTGCCGGCTTCGCCGCGCCGGGCGGGGCGCCTGGCGATTGCGATCTTGTTTTTCACGCGAGCGGCACGGCTGCCGGTCTCGCGACCGCGTTCGATCTCGCCGGCATGGAGGCGACAGTGGTGGAGCTGAGCTGGTATGGTACCGGCGACGTTGTTGTGCCGCTTGGTGGTGCGTTTCATAGCCTTCGTCTCAAACTGATTTCGAGTCAAGTTGGCCAGGTTGCGTCCTCACACCGCGCCCGTTGGACCTCCCGGCGCCGTCTTGATGCTGCGCTCGCATTGCTTGCGGATTCACGGCTCGACGCATTGCTCGCGCCAGCCATTAAATTTCAGGAGCTGCCATTGCGGCTACCTGATATTCTTGTGCCCCAAAGCGGCGTCCTTTGTCAGCTCGTTGATTACCCCGCGGCTGACGGCAGGACATGAGGAGGGCCCTTTGTTTTCCGTCGAAGTGCGCGACCACATCATGATCGCTCATTCGTTCCGTGGTGCTGTGTTCGGTCCGGCGCAAGCCCTGCATGGAGCGACATTCGTTGTCGATGCGGCATTTATGGCCGAAACACTCGACTCGGACGGCGTCGTTATCGACATCGGGCGCGCGCACGAAGTTCTGAAGAGCGTCCTCTCGCCGCTCAATTACAACAATTTGGATGTCCTGCCGGAGTTTAAGAACGCCAACACCACAACGGAATTCCTCACCAAGCACATTTATGAGCGGCTCGTGGAAGCCACCCGAGCCGGCAAATTAGGTCGCGACGGACGCGAACTCACATCGATCCGCGTAACCCTCTCGGAGTCGCACGTGGCCCGTGCCTGGTACGAGGCGCCCTTGTGGTGAGGACCGTCGCGATCGCGGTTCCCGGTAATCTCGACACCCCGACTGGCGGCTACGCATATGATCGCCGAATGATTCGGGAGCTTGACCGGCTCGGCTGGCAAGTCGAAGTTGTGCAGCTCGGCAATGGATTTCCGTTTCCGACAGAGGAGCAGAAACGGAACGCGACAATGCGGCTGATGGAGATTCCAGCTGGCCGCCCGATTGTTATCGACGGGCTGGCGTATGGTGCCTTTCCAGAAGCAGCGACACAGCTTTGCCACGAGCATCCATTGATCGCGCTAGTACATCATCCGCTCGCCTGTGAAACGGGTTTGACGGCGACAAGAGCCAATGAATTGCGTGCCAGCGAGCGCGCTGCGCTTGCGGTTACTAGCCATGTCATCGTGACGAGCCGGGCAACCGCGCGGATACTCGTTGCCGATTACGATGTGCCGATAGAACGGGTTACTGTTGTCCCGCCTGGCAACGATTCAGTTGCGCTCGCCCGCGGGAGCAGCGATGGAATCGTACGGCTGCTTTCCGTCGGCTCAGTGGTGCCGCGCAAAGGCTTTGACGTGCTCATCGCCGCGTTGGCCACGCTTGCCGAACTGCAATGGCATTTGACCATAGCGGGCGACCGCAGCCGCGATCCCGCTACGGTATCGCAATTGGACGCCGATATCGCGCGCCATAAGCTGTCCGGCAAGGTCACAGCACTCGGAGCCGTATCATCTGAAGATCTTAGCGAGCTCTATGCCCGGGCCGATCTGTTCGTCATGGCGTCACGATTTGAAGGCTACGGAATGGCTTATTCCGAAGCGATAGCGCACGGGCTTCCGGTCGTTGGCACCGATATTGGCGCGCTTTCGGATACAATTCCCGCGGGAACCGGGGTGCTCGTCGCGCCAGATGATGCGGCCGCCTTGGCGACCGCGCTGCTCCGGCTGATCGAAAGTGCGGCAGAGAGACGCCGAATGGCGCGTAACGCGCGCGCTGCAGCGCAATCGCTCCCGAGGTGGCAGGATTCAGCGAAATTGTTCGCGTCCGCAATCGAGGCTGCACTATGAGCGGCTTCGCGGCCAGGTGGCTCGCGTTGCGCGAGCCGTACGACCTGCGTGCACGCAATGCAGTGGTCCTCGATTCGGTTGTCGGTTCACTCGCCCGTAGGAGTCGCGTTGATATCGTCGATCTAGCCTCCGGAACTGGTTCGACATTGCGCGCTCTGGCGCCACGATTGAGATCGCAGCAGAGTTGGCGTCTCCTCGATAGTGACCTGGATTTGCTAGCCCATGCATTGAGTACACCGGCGCCTTCGGGTGTCACGCTTACAACAGCTGCGGTCGATCTCAATCGCGATCTCGAAAAAATACTGGCCCGGAAAATCGATCTCCTCACGGCCTCAGCGTTGCTCGACCTCGTTTCAGAGTCCTGGCTTCACCGGTTCGTTGAAGAGGCCGCGCGGCGGTCCCTCCCGGTATATGCGGCTTTATCCTATAACGGGCAGATCGAGATCAGACCCGCCGATTCCGTTGACGAAGCAATCGTCACGGCGGTCAACGCCCATCAACGCGGCGATAAAGGATTTGGTCCCGCGCTTGGACCGCTAGCCGCAAGCGCCGCAATTGCGCGATTTGAATCCTTGGGTTTCTCGGTCGTTCACGGGAAAGCTGATTGGGTTATCGGACCGCAGGACGGCGAATTCCAAATGGAAACCTTCCGAGGCTGGGCGCATGCCACGAAGGAGCTGGACGAGTTGTCCTCAGCCGACGTTGACGAGTGGCTGACCCGGCGTCGCTATGCCGTCGCCGCTCAATGCTCGTCAATCTGCGTCGGTCATCTCGATTTCTTTGCACGACCGATGGGGACACGGGAAGCCGACAGGTCGCAATCGAGCAACACCTCATCGTCGAGCTGATGGGCATGTACCAGCAGGCGTTCTGCCTGATCGGCCCGCTCAAGCGAGGGTAGGATGAAGCTTGACTGCCCGTCGCCTAGGATGATCGGTGCAACAATCACATGCAAACGGTCGAGACAGCCAGCAGCAAGGAAATTTGACAGTGTGGCGGCGCCTCCCTCGATCAGGATACGGCGCAATCCACGTTTTGCGAGTTCGGCTACAATCGTGGCCGGAGCAATACGCCCACAAGTGACCGGCAGAGCGAGAATCTCCGTCTTTAAGACCGGAGAATATTTCGTTCCGTCCGCCGTTATGATTAGGCGGCGGACGCCATCTTCAATAAGTGCCTTAGCGGTGGCAGGCAGCCGCCCTTTTGGATCGATCACGACGCGCGCGGGATTAGGTCCCTCAACAAGCCGCACCGTGAGCTGTGGGTCGTCGGCGAGTGCTGTGCCGATACCGACAACGACCGCGTCGACAAGGGAGCGTAGCCTGTGCAGATGCGCGAGACCGGCCGCACCGTTGATGTATTTCGAGTGCCCGGAAGTAGTGGCGATACGCCCATCGAGCGACTGCCCGATTTGGGCGACGACGACCAGATCATCGACCAACCCGGTTTTAAGCGGCCCAAACAACTCGCTCCAAGGCGGAACCACTGGCTGATTCGGAGCGCGAAAAGATTGCGTGAATTCGAACCAAGAGCTGTTGACCTGTCCGTCTGCTGCGGCGTTATTTTCCTCGCCGCCGCTACTCGTTTTGGTCATCGCTGCAGGCGTAGACTTTGAAGACACAGGAGCTTTGTACCTTACAAGAGGAACCTTTTCTTCTGGGCCAGATTGACACAAAGCGACAGGTATTACGACCTAACAGGTTTTACGACCGGAATGGGCAATCAGGCTACGGTGTTAATGCTTAAGGGGTTTTCGTTTGATAAATGAGAATGGTCCGAAAAAGCATGGTTTCTAATTTGTTCGGCTCGAAGGGGCATATCAGCGTCAGTCGTGGGGTCGCCGAATTTCAGGGTAGAAGGCCGGTGTTGCTCACCGGAGGGTGTGACACGCTGCTTTCATTGCCAGTCGAGGGCCTTGACGAGCAACGGCTCGCTGAATTTATCGTTCTTTGTGCACCAGTCGTCCCGCGGTTGGTGATCACGGCGCGTCGGGCGCTTGCGCTAGGTCTAGACGTGACCAGGCCAGTAGTCCTACAAATGACTCCGGGCTTCGATGTAGACACGGTTCGCGCGCTCGTCGCTGACATTAAGATCGAGTGTCGGCTCGATGTTTCTACTGCCCCGCCCGCCGCAACTGCCGCCATACAACTCGTGAAGTTGTCGCAAGGCCTGCCTGCAGTGCTGGTGGCCGAGATCGCGGCAACAAGCTCCCTTATTTCGGAGCACGACATCCTAGCTGTCGATCACAAGGCTGTAGGGCTTTATAACAACGAACTCATCCAATCGCTTGTGATCGCCAGTAAAGCCTCAGTGCCGCTGAATACCGGCGCGCATGCAGAATTCGTGGTCTTCCGTAATGCCGCGGGCGACACCTCGGTCGCTATAATTGTTGGAAAACCAGATTTTTCAAAACCCATGCTTGTGCGCCTGCACTCCGCTTGTCTTACCGGTGACGTTTTCGGATCGCGACGGTGCGATTGCGGCGATCAGCTCAAATTGTCTATCAAGCACTTACAAGAGATGGGTGGGGGTATTGTCCTTTATTTGTCCCAGGAGGGCCGTGGCCTGGGTCTGGCCAACAAAATGCGGACCTATCAAATGCAGGATGACGGGCTCGACACAGTTGATGCCAATCTGACGCTTGGATTTGATGATGACGAACGCGATTATGGCATTGCCTCACGCATGCTGCAGATGCTCAACTGCCGCCGCGTGGTACTGCTAACGAATAATCCTACGAAACAGAAGGGCCTTGCCCAATCCGGTATCGAGATTACAGGACGGATGCCGCTTGAGGCGCCGATCAATTCCGATAACCGACGGTACTTGGCTGCGAAGGCTGCTCGTGCTGGGCATCAGCTCAATCATGTTTTTGCTTTGCTGGGTAAATAAAAGGCCCTTCGACAACGCCAAGCACCGGTGACGTAAAACAGCGGGCATTTTAATATCGACGGCACTGAGATCTCTTTGCAAGAAGCTACGACAGGTGTCCTCCAGCCCGCTAAGGACCTGACCCATGTCGCACGTTAGCTCGACCCGGCTGATCGGCGAGCTCACCTATCCGGAGGTTTCAGATCGTCTCAGAGAGACTTCAATACTCTGTCTGCCAATTGGCTCGTTTGAACAACACGGCCCGCACCTGCCGCTCAACACCGATGTTATGCTGGCTGAGGAATTGACAAAGCGCATCGTTTCACAATGGGGAGAAGCCCTTGACCTTTGGCAGCTTCCAACAATTTCGATCAGTTTTGCCCGCGAGCATGAATGGGCACCCGGCACCATGTCGCTGTCGGTCCAGGGAGTGACGGTCTTGTTGCGAGACCTTGGACGCGAAGTCATTCGTGCGTTGCCGGCCCGCAATCTCGCTATCATCAATGGGCACGGTGGTAATAGGGGAATCCTCGAAGCGCTCGCGCACGATTTGCGCGGGGATTTCAGTTTAAATGTCTGCATTCTACATCCCGCCGCATTGGCTAAGTTCGACACGAATACCGCAATTCCGGATGTACATGGGGGAAAAGACGAGACGTCAATGATGCTGGCAATCGCCCCCCATTTGGTTCGCAAGGATCTTATCGCGCAGTTGAAAAGTCCGCCCGCTCGCGAAGCGATTTGGAAGTCAGTCCTCCCACAGGGTGTTACATGGCCTTGGACAACGGACGATGAACGAATCGCGGATATGGGCACGATCGGAGATGCACAAGCCGCGTCAGCGGAGTTTGGGCAAGATATTATTGATCACATCGTCGAGGTGGCCGGTAGTGTCTTGAAGCAACTCTTGATGAATCAGCGATTTTACTCCGCCGCAACACGGGGTCCAAAGCCGCCAAGTAATTGGTGACGAGCCTCGAAATGCGGTTCAAACGGAAAAACCTGATGAGGTTCGCTACTTTCCGTTCCGAAAACATCATCAGGGATCGCGGTCCACTATAACGTCTTCAAATTCCCTGTTCTCCCGTGCAAATTCCTTGTTTTTCGCCAAAAATTCTCTGTTCTGCTGAGTAGGGAATTTTGCCGCAAACCACTGAATTTGTTTCGCGAGTCGACTTTCGAAATCGCACTTAACAAACAAATTCCGTGAAATTCTGTTAATTTCCCTGTTAGCAGGGAATTTGACGGTGGAGACGGGTTCGACTTGGACTGCGTCCGCCACCAGCCTTCGCTCGCTTCGCGAGCTACTGCTCGGCGAGCCAACGCACTAATTAGGGGGGAAGCGAGCGAAGGCTGCCGCGCCGGAGCCCGAAGGGCGAAGGCGGGCGGCGATAAAGACGCCCGCATCGCTCAGGTCGCGGAACGGATTGTTGTCGGCTGGCGTTGGCCAGTCGATAGCGCGTCCGCGTACCACGGGGATTGAAAATGCTAGCAGACAGGGATGCTATGGCGACGATTGCGGTCAAGGATCTTGCCGCGGCCAAGATATTTTACCAACAAAAACTTGGCTTCTCACCCACCGGCGCCGAAGGAGCCGGCGTCGTCACGTTGCGAAGCGGCAAATCGACAATCGTCTACGAGTCGCAATTTGCGGGGACCAACAAGGCCACATCCGCGACTTGGGGGGTCGGGGACGAAGTGGACTCAATCGTGCGAAGTCTTAAGAAGGCGGGTGTCCCCTTCGAGCACTATGATTTGCCCGGGCTCAGGCGCGAAGGCGACGTTCACGTCTCGGAGAGTTCAAGGCCGCTTGGTCCTGACGGCAACATCTTGCACATCAACAACCAATGAATTTTAGCAAACCACGGCTCGTAGAGCTTCCCATGTCCGTTTTGGGTCATCTGCGGGCAATCTGACCGTTCAAGCACGTCCGTCAGGAATTCGAGATGGCTTCGCAAACCGCATCACCGCTTCGCGCCGGGCAAGTGCTTGAGATCAGTTTCCCGACTTTCACGCCGCGGATCACCATTCACTCTGACCGCGAGCTAACTGTGGCGATCGTCGCGGGGGACAATAGCGGCTTCTCCGACACCGTCGAGTATGAG
>Ga0114129_10007783_pt1 | contig 15246 bp, 13 predicted proteins | sample RhiMetdeltSRZDD1_FD_80071 | JGI IMG/M metagenome (GOLD analysis project Ga0114129, IMG submission 80071) | Populus rhizosphere microbial communities from Tennessee, USA - Rhizosphere MetaG P. deltoides SRZDD1 (version 2) (version 2) | ecosystem: Host-associated > Plants > Roots > Rhizosphere >...
TCCGCCTCGCGTCCGCCGGGCAGCTCGAACCGTCCTGCGTGGAGCGAGATCGCTTCGGGAAAGCGGGCGAAGGGTTCGAGCGCTCTCTCGTAGAGGACCCGCAGTGCGGCCACGCTCCCTCCGCCGCCGCCCGCGACCGCTCCGAGCTCTTCGAGGGTCTCCGCATCCAGGGAGTCGACGGCGACCAGCATGCGCGAAGCTTTGACGTTCTTGACGAAGTACAGAAACGCATCGCCTGCTGTCAGGTTGGGCTCGCGAAGGATCTGCCGCCACGCGGAGAGGCCGAACGGCAGCAGAGCCGGCTCGTCGCGGGGCGCGACGACCACCCGTTCTCCGGCGCGGAGCCTCGAAAGAAAGACGGGGATCGGAGTCCCGATCGCATCCAAGAACCGGCGGCGCGCGAGCGACTCGCGGTCGTTTCGGCTCGCCGTCGTCCACGAACCGGGCGCGCCCTCCACTTTCATTCCGAGCCAGGCCAGGGCACGCCGGGCGTCTTTCTCTCCTTCCTTCGGTGACGCGGAAAAAGCGGCGCTCGCGCCGAACTCCCGCCGCCACAGCAGGAGATCCTCCGCGAACTCGACGACCGCCCTGCGGCCCTCGACCTCGGGCCAGTCCGCCTGCAACTCTCCTTCGAAGAGCAGGACTTCGTTGACATCCCGGAAGAACGTGGCCGGCGGACGCCCGGAGTCGAGCCGGAGAAGGCGCTGGACCGACGCCGGGCCGCCCGGGACGTTCACGAGATCGTCGACCGCGATCGCGGCGGCGCTCCGAGAAATTGCGGCGAGAAAGAGGAAGGAAAAGCGAGCCGTTGTCGAGGGGCGCCAGCCCGTCATCGAACGGGGGCGCATCGAGGCTCGGGGCCGGAAATCACCGCGCGGATTCTAACGGGGAACGCGCGGGATCTTCCCGGACGGCGAGCGATCAGAACACGAACATGCCGACCGCCGCCGCGAACATGACGAGCGTCACGAGGGACACGACCGCGAGACCGAGCCGGGAGCTGGGCTGCCCCTTCATCAGGTTCCGGTCGCTCGCGACGAGCAGAACTCCGATCAGCAGGAACGGTGCGAGCAATCCGTTCACGATCGCCGTCCAGTAGAGCGCCTTGACCGGGTTGACGTTCGCGAAGTCGAGCGCGATCCCCACGACCGTCGAGAGAACCACCACCCCGTAGAAGTAACGCGCGTTTTTCAGCTTCTGATCGAGACCCTGCTTCCATCCGAAGGTCTCGGCGAAAGCGTACGCCGCCGAGCCGGCGAGAGTCGGGATCGCCAGGAGACCGACGCCCAGGATTCCCAGCGTGTACAGGGTCTCCGCGAAGCGCCCGGCGAGGGGGCGCAGCGCTTCCGCCACCTGCCGCGACGTCTCGATGTTCGTGAGCCCATGGGCGTGGAGCGTCAGGGCCGTGGTCAGGATGATGAAGAACATCACGAGGTTGGAAAAGAACGTGCCGACTCCGACGTCGAGCTTGCGGTCCTTGATCTCCCGGGACGTCGCGCCGAACCGGCGGACGAGCATCCGACGGCCCATGGCTTTCTCTTCCTCGACCTCCTGAGAGGCCTGCCAGAAAAACAGGTAAGGAGAGATCGTGGTCCCCAGGATCGCCACGAGCGCGGCCCAGGCCTCCCGCCCCCGGGGCCACGAGGGCACGAACGCGTCCTTGACGATGGAAGACCAGTCCGGGCGCACGACGATGGCCGTCGCGACGTAGGCCAGCAGGACGAGGGCGAGCCATTTCAAGACCCGCGCGATCTGGTGATACCGGAACCGGATGATCGCCCAGGCGATCCCGACGCCGAAGAGAATGACGAAGAAATGCGAGTTCCATCCGGTCAGCATCTCCCCCGCGTCCGCCATGCCCGCCAGGTCGGCGCCGATGTTGATCGTGTTGGCGACGAGCAGCGCGAGCGCCGCGGCCACGAGAACCGGCCTCGGGAACTTTCTCCGCAGGGCGCCCGCGAGCCCGCGTCCCGTCACCATGCCGATTCGGGCGCACATCATCTGAACGGCGGCCATCAGCGGCCAGGTCAGGGCTGCCGTCCAGAGCAGCGACGTTCCGAGGCGCGCGCCGACGACCGAGTACGTCGCGACGCCCGACGGATCGTCGTCCGCGGCGCCCGTGATCACCCCTGGCCCGAGAACCGAGAAGAAGCGTCGAACGAACCCGGGACGGGACCGGCTTTCCGGCTCTCCCGAGAGAGCGGGCTCCTTCACTTCCGTTCGCGCGCGAAGTAATCGCGCGTCGCCTGGATGTCCCTGCCGATCTGCTCGGAGAGGTCCGTCACGGATGGGAACTTCCTCTCTTCGCGAAGCCGGTCGAAGAAGAACAGCCGGACCTTCTCGCCGTACACGTCCGCCGAAAAGTCGAGGACGTAGGTCTCGATGGTCGTCGCGTAGTCTTCGTACACCGTCGGTCGCCGCCCGATGTTGGTGACGCAATCGAAGCGCCTTCCGAAGGAGCGGATGTGGATCTGCGTGACGTAGACCCCGTCGGCGGGATGGAGCTCGTTCTCCGGCTCGAGGTTAATGGTCGGATAGCCGATCTTCCGCCCGACCTTGTCTCCCCTGGCGACGAGGCCGTCCAGCTCGTACTCGCGCCCGAGCATCGCGTTGGCGCGCCGGACGTCCCCCCGCGCGATCGCCGTCCGGATTCGAGTCGAGGAGATCGGCTCCCCCTCGAAGAAGACCTCCTCGACCCCCGAGGCGACGAAGCCGCATTCCGGGCCCATCCGCGTCAGGAGCGCAAGGTCTCCGCGCTTGCCCCGTCCGAAGGCGAAGTGGCTGCCGAGAAAGAGCTCCGACACGGCCAGCCGCTCCTCAAGCACCGACCGGACGAATTCCTCCGGCTCGATCAGGGAGAAGTCCCGAGTGAACGGGATCACGAGAAGGTTCTCGACGCCGAGCGCCTCGATCGCCTCCTCCTTCTGGTGGAGCGTCTGGAGACGCCTCGGCGCGCGGTCGGGACGAAGGACCGAGAGAGGATGGGGCTCGAAGGTGATCGCGATCGAGGGCCGGTCGGTCTCCCGGGCGCGGGCGACGACGGCCTCCAGGATGCGCCGGTGACCCAGATGAACTCCGTCGAAGTTTCCGATCGTGGCGTTCCCGCCGCGCGGAAGGTCCGTCTCCCGCAGCGGGTCGCGAACGACGTGCAGGGCCGTCATCGCCGCCGGACCGTCCGGCTCAGACGATCCCGCCGACCAGGTCGTAGTCGTGTGCCTCCGAGATCCGCACCCGAACGATCTCGCCGACCGAGACGTCGCGCCCGCCGGTGTCGTTGATGAGGAGACGCCCGTCGATCTCGGGGGCCTGAGACGGCATCCGCCCCTCGAGGAGGCGCTCGGTCTCCTCGCAGGGACCCTCGACGATCGCCTGGACGGTCCGTCCGGCGAGCGCCCGGTTCTTTTTCCGTGCGATCGGGCGCTGGAGCGAAAGGAGAAAATCCCTTCGGCGCTCCTTCTCCTCCGCAGGCACCGGGTCGCCCAGCGGCTCGGAGGCCGATCCCGGTTCGGGCGAATACGCGAATGCCCCGACGTTGTCGAGCTCCGCGCCGCGGACGAACTCGCACAGCTCGCGGAACTCTGCTGGTCCTTCACCGGGGAAGCCGACGATGAACGTCGTGCGGATCGCGATGCCCGGCACGATCTCGCGCATCCGGTCGACCATCGAGCGGTAGAAGCCGGGGTCACCTCCGCGTCTCATGCCGGCCAGCACCGCGCGCGAGACGTGCTGGAGCGGGATGTCCACGTAAGCCAGGAATCGCGGCTCGGCCGCCATCAGCCGGAGCACCGATTCGTCGAGAGTTTTCGGATATGCGTACAGGAAACGCAGCCAGGGGAAGCGGGTGCCGGCGGCGAGCGCCTCGACGAGAAGGGTCAGTCCCTTCCGCTTCAGGCCCAGATCCTCGCCGTATCGCGTGGTGTCCTGCGAGATCAGCACGAGCTCCGAGACGCCCTGTGCCTCGATCGTGCGCGCCTCCGCGACGAGAGACTCGATCGTGCGGCTCCTCTGTCGGCCGCGCATCTGCGGGATCGTGCAGAACGTGCAGGGATTGTCGCAGCCCTCCCCCACCTTCAGGTACGCGTAGCCGCGCCGGCGCGAAAGGACGCGCGGCGCCGCCTCGTCGTAGAGCCGCGTCGCGAGCGGCTTCTCCGTGAAGCGGGGAAAGACCGGCAGGCCGGCCACGGCCGCGGGCGCCTTCTCCAGCTCGTCTAAGCCGACGAAAGCATCCACTTCGGGAATCTCGTCGGCGAGCTCGCGGCCGTACTTCTGGACCATGCAGCCGGCGACGACGATGCGGTCGATCTCGCCCCGGCGCTTGCGCTCGACCTGCTCCAGGATCGCGTCGACCGACTCCTCCTTCGCCTTGTCGATGAACCCGCACGTATTCACCAGCACGACGCGCGCGCGTCCGTCCGGGACGATCTCGTGACCCGCGCGCTGCAGGTGCCCGAGCATGACCTCGGTGTCGACGAGGTTCTTCGCGCACCCGAGCGATACGACGCCGACCGAGGGAAGGTTGTCCTTTCTCATGTCGAGATGATCACTTGCGCCGACTCCGGCGCGGCTCTCGCCGGGTCAGGTCTTTGTAGGATCCCCCGCGCACGTAGTCGATATAGGCGTCGACCGTGTGGGGAACGCCCTTCGGCCAGCGCCAAGAGCTCTTGAGGGAGCCGATCGCATTCCGCCTCGGGTAACGCGGTCCTCTCATCTTCTTTCGCAGAAGAACGCCATCCTTTCGAAACTCGAATTCCACTTCAGTTCCCGGAACTAGCTCGTAGCGGGCTCGGATGCTTTTCGGGACGGTGACTTGCCCTCTTGAAGAAATCGTGCGTTTCATAGCGGAATGGTAAAGGCAAAGCACCGAGCAGAGATTACGGGTAGATCCTCTTCAGCGTCCGCGGATAGGGGATCGCCTCGCGGAGGTGGTGCGTACCGCACATCCAGGTGACGAATCGCTCGAGGCCCATCCCGAACCCGGAGTGCGGGAAGGTCCCGTAACGGCGCACGTCCAGGTACCACTCGTACGCCTCGCGCGGGAGCTTGTGCTCGGCGAGCCGGCGCTCGAGCAGCTCAAGGTCGTGGATGCGCTGTGAGCCGCCGATGATCTCGCCGTATCCCTCCGGGGCGAGCATGTCGAGGCCGAGAACGACCTCCGGATCTTCCGGGTCCGGCTGCATGTAGAACGACTTGATCGCCGTCGGGAAACGCGTAACGATGAGCGGCCGATCGCTCCCCGCGGTGAGCGCGGTCTCCTCGTCGGCGCCCAGGTCAGAGCCGAACTGAATCGGAAACCCTTTCGCCCGGAGCTGTTCGATCCCCTGGCGATAGGTGATGCGAGGAAACGGCCTCCCGACGGCCTCGAGCTTCGAGGTGTCGCGCTCGAGGCGCTTCAGATCCTCCGCCGAGCGGTCGAGCGTCCGCGCGATCAGGTACGTCACGAACTCTTCCGCGAGATCGCACAACCCCTCGAACTCCAGGAACGCGACCTCGGGCTCGATCATCCAGAACTCGGTCAGGTGCCGGCGGGTCTTCGACTTTTCCGCACGGAACGTCGGGCCGAAGCAGTAGACCTTCCCGAACGCGGCCGCCGCCGGCTCGAGATAGAGCTGCCCGGACTGCGAGAGGTAGGCCTTCTCCCCGAAGTAGTCGGTCTCGAAGAGCGTCGAAGTCCCCTCCACCGACGAGCCCGTCAGGATCGGTGAATCGATGAGCGTGTACTCGCGCTCGTGGAAGAAGTCGCGGATCCCCTGCGAGACCTCCGAGCGCACGCGCAGGACGGCATGCTGCTGCGAGGAGCGCATCCACAGGTGTCGGTGCGACATCAGGAAGTCCACGCCGTGCTCTTTCGGCGTGATCGGATAGTTCTCGGAAGGGCCGAGGATCCGGACGTCCGTTGCGCTCATCTCCCAGCCGCCCGGTGCGCGTGGCTCTTCGCGGACCCGGCCCTTGACCGTGAGCGAGCACTCCTGCGTCGCGCGCTCGGCCTCGGCCCACGTCTCGGGGGACACCTCACTCTTCGCGACGACCGTCTGGAGGTAGCCGGTTCCGTCGCGGACGATCAGAAACTGGATCTTGCCGGACGAGCGGCGGTTGTACAGCCAGCCCCGGACGGTCGCGTCCGAGCCGCTCTTTTCACCGATGCGGGATATGGACGTCACGTCGTTTCCGGTCATAAAAGCGCGCGATTATAAGTGTCGCGGGGACAGGTCCTGCGGACCCGCAGCCGCCGCAGTCCTCGTCGCACTCGCTCGCTCGGGATCTGGCTGACGCCACACGCTCACCGGACCAGAACGTGTCGCTCGAGAACCGTCTGGCCGCCGTCTTTCCCGACGAGCGTGATCTTGAGAGTGTGCGGACCCGGAGGGACGCTCGGCACCACGAAACCGAATCCGGAGTTCGCTCCATCGGAGTAGTCCGGATAGAACGCCGGAATGTCGGGACGCGGCCCGCCGACGACGCCCGGCGCGCCCGGCCCCAGCTCCGTCGCCACGTGAATCTCCGCGATCCCCGAGTCGTCGAGCGCCCACCCCAGCCCGAAGCTTCCGGCGGCGACTTCCGCGTTCTCCGCCGGGATGTCGATCACGCCGAACGGCGGCGCGAGCTCCGACTCGGCCAACGACGTCAGCCGCCCGAAGTCCGCCGCCGCCCGATCCCGTTCCAGAGGCGCGATGCCGGTCTCGAACGGGGGCGCGGTAGCGATCCGGAAGACGAAATCGCTCGCTCCGTCGTGAGAGAAGCTTCCGAGTATCTCGAGCTTGCCCTCGGAAAGCGCCTTTCGCGTCGCCCGCGCCAGATTCAAGCGGACCAGGTTCTCGACTTCGTGAGGGTGGAGGATCAGCACCGCGCCGTCCATCGCGCGGGCGCGGGCCCAGGCCTCGTCCGGGACCGGTCGATGGTCGAATAGGTCCTTCAACTCGTCGTAGTGCTTTGGCGCGAAACCGGAGTAGCCATTGATCAATTTCTGCCAGTGCGCGGTCGACCGGAAGACGTGCTCCGCGTCGTAGTCGAACCCCATCGGGAGCTCGAGAACGGCGCCCGGGATCTTTACGCCGGCCAGCCATCGGTAGACCGGAGCGGAATGCGGATCCACCGCGGGGAAATCGATCGGTGACGCCCGGTACTCGATCGCGGTAAGCAGCAGCGCCGCCGCGACGAACGCGCCGCGCTCGACGTGGCTGCGCACCCGCCGGGAGAGGAGCGCCAGCCCCCACGCCGCGAGGACGCCGAGCGCCAGGTGGAACAGGACCATCCCACGCGCCGGAACCCGGATCGCCCGAAACAGGAACCCAAAGGATTGGAACAGAAACGTGTAATAGGGCGTATACCCGCCGGCCGCGACGAGGAGGCCGGCGAATCCGACGGCGACGAAGAGCGCCGCCCGGCGGTCCAGCCGCCGGGAACGAAGGAAGTCGGAGAGATTCGCGTGGGCGAACCGGCGCGGAAATGCCAGAAGGAGGCGCAGGAGGACGAAACCGGTCAGGAAGACGAGCGCGCGACCCGGATCGGAGAGGTTCACCGGGCCGATGCGCAGGTGCCGGACCAGAAGTCCCGCGACTCCCGCCGCGAACGCGACCACGGCGAGGCCATCGAGAACCGTCGCGGCGCGCCGGCGCCATCCGGCGATCTCGCGTTTCGGAGCCCTCGCGGTTTCGCGAGCACGGCGGAGGCGGGAGACCGCGTACACCGCGAGCGCGACGGGCACGACCCCGGGGAACATCTCAGCCTCCGGGAGGGCGAATCGCTGCGTGAGCGGCGCCCACAGCTTGTTCTGCGAGCCGGCGACGAGAAGAGCCGAGGGCCGCGCGGAGTAGAACCGCATTTCGCCGATCGAGCGTCGCATTCCGTAGAGCTTCGCCGCTTTCGCGTAGGGAACGTAGAACGGCAGCACGGCCACCGCCGCGACCGCGGTCGCTGCGACCGTCCGACGGATCCGCCTTCTCAACCCGGGCGCATCTCCCGTCAGTCGCTCCCACGCGAGCACGACGCCGAGAAGGATCCCGGAGAAGATCGCGTAATGGACGTTCGTGAGCGCGTTCCAGGCGAAGAACACGGCAAAGAGAACTAAATCGCGGCGGCGGCCGCCGTCGAGCCAGCGCAGGAGGAAGAGAAGAGAGAGAGGCAGGAAGGACCCCCACTGATACTGGATGTGCGGGATCTGCGCGAGGCGCCAGGGCACGAAGGCAAAGACCATTCCGGCCAGTAGCGAGGCGGCCGGGTTGCCCGTGATCTCGCGGGCGAGCGCCCACGCCCCCATGGCGGAGAGAAACATGCCGAGGAGGAAGAGGAAGTTGTAGACGAAGAGCGTCGACGCGCCCGACGCGAAAAGCGGGAAGCCGAAGACCGCGGCGCCGAACAGATTCTCGGAGAAGGCGAGAGCGTAGCGCGCCGGATGGAAGATGTTGGCGTCGAAGAGGTGGAGCGGGTCGCGGAACGTCTGGTGAAAGTCCCAGTGGAAGATCCACGCGTTCAGCTTTGCGTCCCAGAGGTCCCCCAGGCCGCTTCCCATGCGGGACGCCTGGGGCCAGGTGAGAGCGACCGTTGCGGCGAGGTAAAGCGCGGCGGCGAGGAGGACCTCGCGCGCCTTGAGCGGCGATGCCCCGCTGCCTCCCGGCTCCGCTTCCAAGCTCCCCGTCGTGCGCCGCTTCGATCAGCCGCGCCGGGTCTGAACGCTCCGGGCCAGCATCATCGCGTTCTGCACGCGCTGCATGCGCCGCTGGCGCTTCTGCCCCGCGTCGACGTCCGTCAGGGGCGCCGGGTTCCCCCGGAGCTCCCGCAGCAGCTTGTCGGCTTCCTGCGCGAAAATCGCGAAATCTGCGGGCGTGAACCGCTTGAACGTGAGCTCGCTCGCGATGATGAAGCCGTCGGCAATGTCTCGAATCATCGAGTAGGCGGAGCCCCCCGTAAAGACGCTCACGCCGAATAAGCTATCAGCTCTCCGTCTTCCGTCCTCTGCTCCGGGCAGCTGATAGCATTCGGCGCTCGAAAATGCCGTTCGAAGGAGTCGACTACCTGGGCTTCGACTCGCTCCTGACCGAGGAGCAGCGCCTCGTCCGGGACACCGTCCGCGGCTGGGTGGAGGACAGGGTCCTGCCGATCATCGAGGAAGCCGCCTGGGAAGGGAGGTTCCCGAAGGAGCTCGTTCCGGAGATGGCCGGGATGCACCTCTTCGGGGCAACGCTCTCGGACTATGGTCTGCCCGGCCTCGACAACGTCGCCTACGGGCTGATCATGCAGGAGCTCGAGCGCGGCGACTCCGGCCTTCGCTCCTTCGTCTCGGTGCAGTCCGCGCTCGTGATGTATCCCATCCACGCCTTCGGCTCCGCCGAACAGAAGGAGCGCTGGGTCCCGAAGCTCGCGTCCGCGGAAGCCATCGGGTGCTTCGGCCTGACCGAACCGGACTTCGGTTCCAATCCGGCCGGCATGCGAACGACCGCGCGCAAAGACGGAAACGGCTTCGTGTTGAGCGGCGCGAAGGCCTGGATCACGAACGGGTCGATCGCGGACGTCGCGGTCGTCTGGGCCAAGCTCGACGGCGTGATCCGGGGCTTTTTAGTCGAGCGCGGGACGCCCGGATACTCGACGTTCGAGCACAAGGGGAAGATGTCGCTGCGGGCGTCGGTGACCTCGCAGCTCGCCTTCGAGGACTGCCGGGTTCCGGCGGAGAGCATCCTTCCGGGCGTCGAGGGTCTTCGTGGCCCCCTGTCGTGCCTGACCCAGGCCCGCTACGGGATCGCCTGGGGCGCTCTCGGCAGCGCGATGGCCACGTACCAGGCTGCGCTCGACTATGCGAAATCGCGAAAGCAGTGGCGGGACCGGCCGATCGCGGCGCACCAGCTCGTCCAGGAGCGCCTCGCTTGGATGATCTCGGAGATCACCAAGGGTCAGCTCCTTGCCTGGAAGCTCGCGAAGATGAAAGACGAGGGGACGATGAAGCCGCACCACGTCTCGATGGCGAAGCGAAACAACGTCTGGGTGGCCCGGGAGTGCGCGAAGCTCGCGCGGGAGACGCTCGGTGCAAATGGCATCGTCAACGAGTACCCGGTCTTCCGCCACCTCGCGAACATCGAAAGCGTGTACACGTACGAAGGAACGCACGACATCCACACCCTCGTGATCGGCGAGGCGGTGACCGGGGTACCCTCCTACAACCCGCCGATGGAGTGAGCGAAGCGAGGGACCTCTGTGGACTGCGACGGGTGCAGGCCCGGAGGGCCTGTCCCCGTGACTCGCTCTAGACCCGCCACAAATTCAATCCCGTCGCCTCGTCCCTCGTCCGTTCGATCGGCTCCTCGGCGACGAACAGCACGAACTCCAGCGTCGCTGCCGTGACCGCGGAGAACAGATGCCCCGCGCGCGGCACGCACTGCCGGTCGGAGACGACGGCGTGGAGATGGACGAACGGCTTTCCGTCGACGAGGCCGAGCGAGCCCGACGCGGGAGCGATCTCGACCTCGCCCGCGATCTTCGTTCGGTCGTATTCCTTCCGTTCGAGGTCGTAGTAACCGAGCTCGACGTTCTTCGCGGCGCCGATCCCGTTGAACCATCCTCCGGAGACACCGTAGCGCGTGGCAACCTCCGCGAGCGAGGAGTGGACCTCGTCGCCCTTCTCGAGCCGAATGAAAATCCGGGAGCCTTCTTTTCGCGACTTCATTTCCAGATCATCGCCGAGAGACGGCCGCCGAGTCGACGTCGAAGAAGCGCAGCGGCCAGCCGCTCGCCTCTCCCGCATAGCCGACGCCGATCCGGGCCGAGACGCCGATCCGGGGGCGCCGCGCGCGCGGGCGCCGGAGGATTCGCAGGTCCCCGTCACCGAGCAGGTCGGAGCCGCTCGCGTCGCCCGTGATGCCGAGCGCGGCGCACAGCTTTCCGGGCCCCGAGAGGAGGCGTATCGGCGCGCCGGGCCCTCCCTCGGCGGCCCGCAGGAGAACGGCCTCGGCTTGCCCGGCCCGCCGCGTCACGACGTTGACGCAGTGGTGCATGCCGTACACGAAAAAGACGTACAGATGTCCGCCATCCGAGTACATCGGCTCGACGCGCGAAGTCCGCCGTCCGCGGAACGAGTGAGCCGCGGCGTCGGCCGGCCCGAGGTACGCCTCCGTCTCCACGATCCGCGCTCCGTGCCAGCGCCCGAGCGAGCGACGCGCGATCCACGCGCCGACGAGATCGCGCGCGACTCGGACGGTCGCTCGCCGGTAGAAGGAGCGTGCGGGTTCTTCGAGCCCGAGCGACTGCGGATCGAACCGGAGCCGGGCGTCGGGAGGGGGCTTCGCTATCATGAGCCGAGTCTATGAACATCGTGGTGACCGGCGGTGCGGGGTTCATCGGCTCGCACATGGCGGCCCGCCACGTGGCGGACGGCCACCGGGTCGTCGTCGTGGACAACCTGTCGACCGGCCGCCGCGAAAAGGTTCCGGAGAGAGCTCGGCTCGTCGAAGCGGACGTCGCGGAAACCGACCTCGAGCCCCTCCTTTCCGAGGAGAAGATCGACGTCGTCTCCCACCACGCGGCGCAGATCGACGTCCGCCACAGCGTGTCGGACCCGCTGGACGACGCGCGATCGAACATCCTCGGGTCGCTGAAGATCTTCGAGGCCTGCCGGCGGGCAGGAGTGCGCCGGGTGCTGTTCGCCTCGACCGGCGGCGCGCTCTACGGCGAGCCTCAGGGCGGCCGGCCGGCGCCGGAGAGCCATCCGACCGATCCGGTCTCTCCGTACGGCTGCGCGAAGCTTTCGATCGAAAAATACCTCCACTACTACCGGGTCATCCACGACTTCCAGGTCCAGGTCCTGCGCTACGCCAACGTCTACGGGCCGGGGCAGAACGGCATGGGCGAGGCGGGCGTCGTCGCGATCTTCGCCGAGGCGATTCTCGCCGGGAAGACTCCGAAGATCCGCGGCGACGGAGAGCAGACGCGGGATTACGTTTTCGTCGGCGACGTCGTCGAGAGCGCGGTCCGCGCGCTCGCGGCCGGAAAGAGCGGCACCTGGAACGTCGGGACCGGAGTCGAGACTTCCGTCAACCGTTTGTTCGAGCTCCTCGCCCGGGCGCTCGCGTACACGGGACCACCGGAGTACGCGCCCCTCGCGCCCGGGGAGCAGCGGCGGAGCGTCCTGGACGGGTCGGCCGCCCGTCGGGATCTGGGCCTTCCCTCCTGGACCCCGTTCGAAAAGGGAATCGAGATCACCGCGGACGCCTTCCGGCGCGAGCGGCGGCCCTCCGCCTAGCGATCTTCGAGGACGGCGGCCCGATAGACGAGATCGGCCGCGACGACGTCTTCCACGGCGACCCCGACCGATTTGAACAGAGTGATCTCCTCCGGCGAGGCGCGGCCGGCCGCCGAGCCCAGGATCACCTCGCCGATCTCCGCATCGATCCGGCCGGCGGCGATCACGTCGCCGGACTCCTTCGACGCCGCCTCGCGCTGTTCGACGAAAATGCGCGCCCGCGAGAGAACTGCGTCGTCGAGCTCGCGCCAGTCCGGCCGCGACGCGCCCACGGCGTTGACGTGGGTTCCGGGCGACAGCCATTCGCCGCGAAGGACCGGCGTCTTCGACGTCGTCGCGACGACGACGACGTGCGCGCCGCGGACCGCGCCCTCCGCGGACGTCGCCGCGCGCACTCCGTACTGCGCGGCGAACTCTCCGGCGCGGTGGGGACTCCAGACCCGCACCTCGGACAGCCTCCGCACCAACCGAAGGGCTTCCAGGTGGCTGCGCGCCTGGACGCCGGAGCCCAGGATCGCGAGAACGGAAGCGTCCCGGCGCGCGAGCGCCTCGGTCGCGACCGCCGAGACCGCGGCGGTCCGCATCTCGGTGATCAGGCGGCCATCCATCGTGACGAGAGGGGCGCCCGTCTCCCGCCGGAAGAGAACGATCGTCGCGTGATGCGTGGGAACGTCCCGGTTGTCCGGGAAGAAGGTCACGAGCTTGGCGCCGAGGGCGCTCCCCGCATAGGCCGGCATGACTCCCAGGAAACCCTGGAAGTCCGCGACGGGAATGACCGCGCGGAGGGGCTGGACGACCCGCCCCGCCGAGAGGTCTGCGAGCGCCCGCTCCATGGCCGGGACGAGCCTGTCCATGGAGAGCAGCCGCCGGACGTCCTCCTCGTCGAGGTGCAACGCTCAGCCGGTGGGTTTTGCCGGGGGCGTCTCGGCAGAAAGCGGCGTCGTCTCTCCGGAGGGCCGCACCCGCTTCACCACCACGACCGTCCGGTCGTCTTCGGGGGCGCGCACCCGCACGTACTCCCCGACTTTGGCGACGAGAGCCCGAACGATCTCGTCGGACGGCTTGTCGCGCAGCGCGAGGAACGCTTTCTTCAGACGCTCCTCTCCGAACTCCCGTCCCTTCGGGTCGGTCGCCTCGGTCATCCCGTCGGTGTAGAGGAGGAGAGCGTCTCCCGGCTCCATCGAGAGAAACCCGCGGCTGTAGCTCGCGGTGGCCGATGGCCCGAGCACGAGGCCGGTCTGTTTCAACGTCGTGACGCCCCGGGAGTGGAAGTGGAACGGCGGCGGATGTCCCGCGTTGACGTAGATGAAGTTCCCCTCCTCCTCGATCTCGCCGTAAAAGAGCGAGACGAACTTCGTCGTCATCCGCGACTGGTTGATGATCCGGTTCAGGCGTTCGACCGTCCGCACGATCTTGAAGTCACGGGCGACGCCCATCCGCAGGCCGGTGTAGACGTCGCGGACCTGGAGAGCGGCGGGCAGGCCATGCCCCGAGGCGTCGGCGATCGCGATTCCGTGGATGCGCTCGGTCACCGGGATGAAATCGAAGAAGTCTCCCCCGACGATCTCCGCCGGTACCGTGAACCCGGCGATGTCGAAGTCGCCGCGCCTCGGAGAGCGCCGGGGCAGAATGGACATCTGGATTTGCCGGGCTTCGTTCATCACCGAGACGAAGCGCTCCTCGCGCAGCTTCAGGTCGACGGCGTGGCGCAGGATGCCGAGCGAAGCCATCAGGTCGTCGTTCTCCGCCGCGGAATCGACCGAGAACGACAGGATGTACTGGTCGTCCCCGACGGCGATCGCCGCGAAGCGCTCGACGCCGAGACGCCTCTCGAACTCCGGATCGACGCCCGGCGCGGTCAGGTCGAGCAGCACGACGCCCTCGTCGATGACCTGCTGGACCGGCGGATAGGCGTCCGGCACGAAGATCCCGGGTGGGGCGTTGGAGCCGCCGAAGACTCTCGTCAGCTCGTAGCCCCCGTCGCGCCGCTCGTAGAGGCGGCCGCCGCGGACCCCCAGCTCTCCCTGGAAGTGCTCGATGACGGCGCTCGCCGTCTCGGCGATCGTCGAGGAGGCGTCGGAGGAGCGCTGGATGGCCTGGAGCGCCTTCTCGACCTTGCGGAAAAGGGACTTGTGCGGATCCATGGGAAACGCGCGATTCTATCGCGCGCGCGAGCCGCGATCCGGCGGCGGGCGGCTTAGGCGGGGGCGCCGGAAAGGCGGCCGAGCGCGGCCGCGCGGTCGTTCGGGCCGTCGTCGCGGATCTTGCCGTCGAGCAGCCTCACGATGCGCCTCGCGTGGGCGGCGATGTCCTCCTCGTGCGTGACGAGCACGATGGTGTTGCCCTTCGCGTTCAACACGTCGAAGAGCGCCATGATCTCCGCGCCGGTCGCCGAGTCGAGATTTCCCGTCGGCTCGTCGGCGAGCACGATGTCTGGCGTCATCGCCAGCGCTCGCGCGATTGCGACGCGCTGACGCTGGCCCCCCGAAAGCTCGCTCGGATGGTGGGTCATCCGATCGGCGAGCCCGACCGATTCGAGGGCCTTGACCGCGCGCTCCCTTCGCTCCTTTCGCGCGAGCCCGGAATAGACGAGAGGGAGTTCGACCTGCTGGAGCGCGTTCGTGCGAGGGAGGAGGTTGAACGTCTGGAACACGAAGCCGATCTCCTGGTTTCGGATGGCCGCGAGCTCGTCGTCGGACATCCGAGCCACCTCGCGGCCGTTCAGAACGTACGACCCGGAGGAGGGCGTGTCCAGGCACCCGATCAAGTTCATCAGCGTGGATTTCCCGGATCCCGACGGTCCCATGATCGCGACGTACTCTCCACGATCCACCTCCAGCGAGACGCCATCTAAGGCGCGGACCTTCTGCGCCCCCATCTCGTAGACCTTCGTGATGTCGCGAATGTCGATCAGCATTCCGATTGAGAGTCTTATACGATTTTCTGCCCCCGGGGTTCGGGGGGCAAATGACCTAGTGGAAGATCGCCGCCCAGCCCGCTTTGCCCAACACGTAGAGCCCCCA
>Ga0114129_10007784_pt1 | contig 15246 bp, 13 predicted proteins | sample RhiMetdeltSRZDD1_FD_80071 | JGI IMG/M metagenome (GOLD analysis project Ga0114129, IMG submission 80071) | Populus rhizosphere microbial communities from Tennessee, USA - Rhizosphere MetaG P. deltoides SRZDD1 (version 2) (version 2) | ecosystem: Host-associated > Plants > Roots > Rhizosphere >...
CAGGATTGGACGCGGGCCTTCTTGGCCGCTCCGACCGTGCTCGGGGTGATCGACACCTATGGGATCGAGCTCATCCACCCCATACGAGAGGGTCGGAGCCCGCAGCAGATTGGTCGCAAAGGCCTGTCCAACCATCGCTGGATGGTCGGTGGGAAACTCTGTCTGCTGCTCAACCAGTGGGGGTTGGTGGTAGGGTGGGATTGTGCGACGGCGCATGTGCCGGACCAGACCTTTCAGTGGCTGATTCGACAGGTTGACGGGCGCATGATTGTCCTGAGCGACACCGGTTTCCATGCCGCCGAGGGCGATCCTGTGAACCTCAAACTGTGTCGCCGGGGAGAGTGGGAAGATCGCATCCTCGTGGAGACCGTGCTCTCGATGCTGACGCTTGTCTGCCATTTGAAGAAGGTGATGCATCGGAGGTGGGCATATTTTCAGGCGCACCTGGCATTCACCATGGCTGCCTTCAATGTGCTCGTCCAGTGGTATGGCTTCCAACCCAACGCGTCTGGCTTCGTGCCCCTCTCCATTGCTGAGTTTAGTTTGTAAGCGACTAACACCATCGGTTACTAAGCACACTCCGTGCCCAGCGTGAGCGTTGCTGTTATCCCTAGGAGGGCATTGTTATGGCATGGTCAAGACCCACTGGCAGCACGTGACCACCGCCGTGGCGATCAATGTAGACCGGATCGTCACGTGCCTCGATGGGCGATCGCGGGCCAAAACGCGGACCTCCCGCTTTCAGGCATAGCGCGGCACAGCACGGCCCCCCTGGGGCTGGACTCGCGCCGCAAGCTGGGGTAGGGTAGGAGACCAGCAGGGGTGGAGTGGCTCGGGGAAAGCTGGAGGGACGGGATTGCACACGCTCAGAGGTGTCGCCCGCTCAAGAGACACACCTTCGTTGCACGCACGGCGCCCACGAGGCCACACGCGATGACGTGATCCGAGGCCAGCAGGGGCTCGAGAGCCTGGGTCTGGGTTTCAAGAAACGGACGCGGCACATGACCAAGGGTGGCGAGTAGAGGTGGATTGATATGAGCAGCGAGCCTGCGCACTGCCCGGAATGTAAGACAAGGAGAATCGTCCATGGAATCGATCATCGTTGGTCATAGCAACGGCCTCCACGACCCAGCCATTGCCCTGATCGCTCGCGGTCAGATCTTTGCCGAAAGCCTCGAGCGCCATACGCAGTGCAAACGCTCGATCGGGTTGTTCTACTCCATGCGACCGCTCGGCCGTGCAATGCATCGTCTGTTTGGCGACAAGCGATTTGACGAGGTGACGATACGTCAGAGTTGGCAGTACGAAGTCCCTTCTCCTCACCCCCTGTTCACAGAAAGGTGTGCTGCTCAGCTCGAGCAACGTGTGTGGACTCGACGAGAGGAAGCGTGGCTCATCGCAACCGACGAGTGGAGCAGGACCTTCACCAACCAGTTGCGCTGGATGCTCTCTCATGGCCGGAATCTCCCGTGGCCTGACCCGGAAAACGACACCCTTTGGATCGGCCCATACGCGCGGTGGCTGACACGTGCTGCACCTGCGCCTACCCCCAACGTGCAGAGTCTCTCACACCATCTTGCTCACGCGGCGAATGCTGTATTCACCTCGCCATTCTCTGAATGTGTTGTGATGATCGCCGACGGTTCGGGGGAAGCGGATGCCCTCAGCTTTTTTCACTACGATGGGAGCGCGTTCCGGCAACTCTCCTCGACGTCGTTGCACCACAGCCTGGGGATCCTCTACGGCCTGATCACAGAACTGTGTGGATTCGACGTCTGGAGCGGTGAAGAGTGGAAAATCATGGGGCTTGCCGCCTATGGACAGCGGCGACCCGAGCTTTACGATTTCTTTCGCACGCGGACTCAATTGGATGGGCTCAGTGTGCATCTGTCGTTCGAATCCGAATGGCCGGCGCACCTGGAGCAGGTCGCGGGACCGTTCCGTAAGCCCGGAGAAGATCCGGAGCGCGCCGCGGACATCGCGCACAACTTTCAGGAGTTCTTCGCAGACATCATTGTCGAGTTAGCGCGGCGTGCCGGTGAGCTGGGGCTGTCTGAGAATCTCGCGTTCGCTGGCGGCTGCGCACTCAACTCCTCGGCCAATGGCCGCCTGTTGTCGGGGTCACCGTTTCGCCGGCTACATGTCCCCTCTGCTCCCGCCGATGATGGCAACGCGCTCGGTGCGGCGCTCTACGAGCATCACGTGATCCGCGGAGTGCCGCGGTCTCCCGCCACTATGTCTCCGTACCTAGGGAGCGAAATCGAAGTGGGCGAGGTCGAGCATGCGCTCGAGCGGGCCGGGCTCAGCGGCATACGAGTGACCCGATGCAGCAGCGCTGAACTCTGCCGCCGCTCTGCCTCGTTGCTCGCGGCAGGAAAGATCCTCGGGTGGGTGCAGGGACGCGCCGAGTTCGGCCCGCGTGCACTCGGCAATCGCAGCATTCTGGCGGACCCGAGGCCAGCGGAGATGAAGGATCGTATCAACAAGCGCGTGAAGTTCCGCGAGGAGTACCGTCCGATCGCACCGGCCATTCTGCACGAGTATGGCCCAGAGTTCTTCTCGCCCTACGAAGAGAGCCCGTATATGGAGCGCGCGCTCCCCTTCCGTCTGGAAGTGCGCGGGCGTGTGCCTGCCGTTGTGCATGAGGATGGCACGGGGCGGCTCCAAACGGTCAAGCGGGAGTGGAACCCGCTGTTTCATGAACTGCTCTCGGAGTTCCACGCCCAGACGGGTATCCCCCTGCTGGTGAACACCTCGCTCAATGTCATGGGCAAACCGATCGTCCATAGCGCGACCGACGCCCTCACCGTCTTCTACACCACAGGCATTGATGCGATGGCGATCGGCTCCCTCCTCATCGAAAAGCTGTGACCCCAGCCATCCAGACGTGCGTGAAGACGAGCAGGACGGGCGCAGCCCCGCGGGCGCGCTCCCGCGGGTCCGCCGTAAAAAGTGCTTTAAATTTCCTAAACGCTACTTTAAACTTCCGAGACCTCCTGCAAGCTGGATCGGTTGAACGGCACCTGACTCGAGCTAGGACCCCTGGAAGCGCCCTACCGCTGGCACCCGATCTCAACACAGAGTGGCACTGATGGCATAACGAGGAGGCCCCGGATGGCATCCATGATCGACTTCGACAGCATCAATCGCGGTTTCTCCGCCAAGGCGCTCGTCTATGATGACTACGGCGCCGATCATCCGGTCATTCTCTGGGCCCGTGCCCAGGTGCGTAGGCACCTCATGGCACTCGTGCCGCCGCCGGCACACATCCTCGAACTTGCCGCGGGCACCGGGGCCGACGCCGCCTTTCTGGCCGAGCACGGGTACCGTGTCCACGCCACCGACCTCGCCGACGGGATGGTGGCGGAGACGCGGCGCAAGATCGAAGCACTCGGGCTCGCGGACCGACTGACAGCGCAGCAAGTCTCGTTCACCGAACTCGAGGCGGTGACCGGTGGTCCGTACGATCTGATCTTCTCGAACTTCGGCGGACTCAATTGCGTCCCTGATTTGACCGCGGTGACACGCGGCCTCCCACGCCTGCTGAAGCCGGGGGGGTTTGTGACGCTGGTGGTGATGCCGCCTATATGCCCGTGGGAGCTGGCCCAGGCTGTCCGTGGTGATTTCAAGACGGCGTTCCGCCGCCTGCACCCTGGCGGCGTGATGGCACGGGTGGCAAAGGCTCATTTCATGACGTACTATCATAGGCCCGTGCAGCTCCTGCGTGCGCTCGGATCGGAATATCGGCGTGTGGCGCTGCGTGGCCTCTCGCTCTTCAGCCCACCGTCGTACCTAGAGAAATTCTCGCGTCGCTACCCGCATCTCTTTCGCCGCCTCACCGCGCTCGACGAGCGCTGCGGGAGCTGGCCCCTCCTCAATGCTATGGGTGACTTTTTCCTCCTCACAGTGCAATCCACCCGTCGCTGAACCCAGGGCACGTATGCAGTGGCCAGCTCGCCTTGCCAGCTCGCAGCAGCCGACCACGAGGTCTAGCCGGGAGAGCGAGACCTTGAAATCGTGCCTGCCTGACTTCATGATCATTCAGCACTCTCGCGGCCACGGCGTCGGGAGAGAAGTGGCTTGCGGGGAGAGGCAAGAGCCTCTACAATAGCGGCGACAGGCGCGTAGGAGCGCGATGCAGCCGGCAGTGCTTTGGGCCCAGACTGGGTTGTGTCGTACGGCGCCTTGCCCTTCCTTTCTGAAGGGAAAAACATGGCACAGGTCGTATGGCCTGACAACGACAGTATGAAATCGCACCTTAGAGCCGAGCGCATCGTGCGCCATTTTGCCCTGGGAGCGTTGAGTGCGCTACTCGTGCCGACGCTGCTGGCTGAATGGGTCCTCTTGCCTGCCCTGCAGCTCGTCTTGATTCACAAGCTCTGCGACAGCTATGGACAGAAATTTGTGCTGAATGCTGCGAAAGCAAAGATAACTCTTTTCTTGTCGTGGCTCTTCCTACTTTCAACTGCGGATGCCGGTAGTGTCGTACTGCGGCACTTACCGCTCATTGGTACGGGCTGGCGACGCGTCAGTACGGCGTTAATCGGCAGCGCTTCCACCTACGCTATCGGTAAAGTGTTTATCCTGCATTTCGAATCGGGAGGAACGTTGCTGAGTTTGGACCCGGAAAAGATATGGCAATACTACACCGAACAATTTGTAAAGGCCCAGAAGGAGTACAAGCCATTGGTGCTTACCCATTAAACCGTGTAAGGAAAAGGCCTGCCAACATACACATCGAGATTGGATCCGTCGACGTGTCCATCACCTGCCTACGAGTAAGGTCGAGCGTAAAAAACTGGCGCATTGAGTGGTCGTATATCCCCTGCTCTACGATGCTAGAAGTCGATCGCGTCGATTCTATCCCCCCTTGTAGGATGGTGTAATGGTATGGTTCAGCGCCTCGTGAGCCGCATCTATCTCCCATCGCTCCCCAACAAAACAGGCCATACTGTCGCATTGTGCAAGCACGAGGTGAGCGATTGATGCGAGCGTTTTGGGAGCGCTACCATATCAGGATTATTATTAGTATTCTTCTTGTCTTATTCTTGGTGGCCTATTTTTGGAACAATATTGTCTATACTATCGATTCTGGACACGCTGGCGTGCGCTGGAGCCGTTTTTTTGGTGGCACTGTCTTAGATAAGGTATATCACGAAGGAACGCAGATCATTTTGCCGTGGGATAAGATGTATATTTATAATATCCGTTTGCAAGAAATGCACGATCTTCTAACAGTACTGTCGAAGAACGGTCTATCTATTGATGTTGATTGGTCTGGTCGTTTTTATCTCAAGGAAAGCCAGCTTCCTTACTTGCATAAATACATTGGTTCTGATTATCTAGAGAAAGTAGTAAAACCTGAATATGTATCTGCTCTGCGAACAGTATTAGGAAACTATTCAGATGAAGAGATTTATTCTAAAGATGAAGAAGGACTGATCGATGAAATGGAAGAGCAAGTCAAAAAAAATATTGTCAGTGGGGCAGTTCTCGCCAAAGGTTCAATTGTGTTTGATCAAATATTGCTCAAGAGTCTGCGCTTGCCAGAACAAACACAAAAGGCAATACAAGACAAGGTGACCTACAAGCATGTTTTTTTATCTTATGAGTTTCAATTGCAAACAGAAGAGCAAGAAAAGCAAAGAAAAACCATTGAGGCGGAGGGAATTCAGCAATTTGAGGCGATTTCGGGCCTTTCAATATTGAAGTGGAGAGGTATCCAGGCGACAGAAAGACTGGCACAGTCAGCCAACTCAAAGATTATTATCATTGGGACCAACTCGGACGGCTTACCTGTTATCTTGAACACAGACAAGTAGACGCGTGGTCGTACACATGACTGCCGGGCGTTGGTGGTGAGGACACCTCGGAGCGGGCCATGCACAGGGAGGAAAAAATCTCATGCTCATGCTACTTGTCGCACATGTGATACTGTGTATCATTGTCGCTTTATTGGCTCGCAACACACGGCTGGGTTTCTGGGGCATTCTCCTTTTGTCTCTTCCGTTTCCACCATGGGGGCCCTTGCTAGCCTTGGCTGTCATTATTTTATGCTCCTCCAAGAGTCCCAGACGTCTGCCGAAAACGGAAGGCTAAGCTCGACCATCAGGCACTTGTGGTGCCACACCGTTCCACGCTGTGCGAGGAGGCTGGCCATCGCGCTCCTACCAGTCAGCCGTAGCAGGTCGAGACGAAAAACGTTTGCAATGCCTATTTCCCCATGTTATGGTTGGGGACCTTTGCATCCTGGTTGTGTTTCAGTGCTGTAATCTCGGGCACTTTAACAAAGTTTGAGGAGGGCTTCCTGTGGAAGCAACTGCAGATACTGAACCAACTGCTGAGCAGATTCGTGATCGCATTGAATCGGCACACCCGATCATCAAAAGGTATACATTTTGGGCCATGGGATTTGGGATTATTCCAGTGCCCATTCTGGATATCGCAGCTGTTACGGGTGTGCAATTGAAGATGATGGCCGCGCTCGCCGAACATTACCACCAGGAGTTTTCACACTCTTGGGGGAAGTCCATCCTGGGTTCATTGGTGGGCGGCCTGGGCGCCACAGGGTTGGCGTACGGCACGTTTGGTGCCCTGGTGAAAGCTATTCCGGGTGTTGGCACCTTGTTCGGCATGGTGGCGATGCCTGTCATGGCGGGTGCTACCACGTATGCGGTCGGCAAGGTTTTCCAGATGCATTTTGCGTCGGGCGGCACTATGTTGACTTTCGACGTCGAAAAAATGCGGGCATATTATGAACAGCACCTCCGGGATGGCGTCAGGGTGGCTGCAAGTGCCCCTACCCGCCGTAGCAGCTCTAGCGGCTCGGAGACCCCGGTGGAGTGATACTGGAAGGGATTGATATTCCTTCTGCCCTCCGAGGCGATGGAAACATGGGGAGCAACCTGGGCCGCTGGGCCAGCTGAGTGGCGAGATAGTTGTGCTATGGTCTCGCGTGTCTAGGCATGGAACCCACGGACCATGGTGGCATTGGAGCGGTAGAAAGCGTTAGTGGTGGGTACACGACCACGATCTGCCCGTCTTATTGTATCCTTTGCCCTCCAAGTGCTTCCTCTAGCATCCAGAGTACTTTGTATGCCAGCGCCCAACAGGTCTGGCTGCTGAGCCTCCTGGCGCTTCTGCGCCAGCACGAGAAGAACGCAAGAAAAAGCATGAGTTGTATGTGAGCCGTATAAAATAGCGCCATTTACTCAAAAAATAGAAAGATGCAGATACTTAATTTACTGCGACAAGAATCGACCAGCGTACTACGAGATATCCTGATTGCTGCATCTCTAGCGGGGTTGTCTAGTTCCGCTACCCTGGCCATTATCAACAGCGCGTCCCAGACAGCTGCATACGACAATCTCAATTTTCGCTACCTAGTTATGTTTCTCCTCACTGTATCTCTATACGTTATATGTTTGCGTTATACCTTTGACAGAACTACGCAGATTTTCGAAAGTATTATAGAAAGAATTCGCACGAGAATATCAGACAAAATTCGGCGTGCGGATCTCAAGGTGCTGGACAATATTGGCAAAGCTGAAATTTACAACAGACTGACTCAAGAAACCACTACCATCTCTCAATTCAGTAATCTTCTCAGCGCCGCAATGCAGTCGGCGATGATAGCTATATTTGTCGCACTCTACTTGGTATTATTATCAGGGCATGCTTTTATAATCACCGCTTCGTTAATGACAGGTGGAATTCTCATTTATTTGCGAGCAGATAAAGAATGTAAACGTTATATAGAACATACCTCGCAGAAGGAAATCAAGTTCTTCGAGATATTTACCCATATTATAGATGGATTTCAGGAGATCAGAGTCAATCAACGGAGAAGCGACGACATTTTTAAATATGCCAAAGTTCTTTCAAGAACAGTGAAAAACTTTAAAATAAAAGCGGACCGTCTGTACAATCAGACTTATATACTGGCACAGCTTATCGTGTACTTCAACCTGGCAGCTATTGTATTCGTACTACCACGGCTCGTGCCAACTTATACAGCGGTCATAACCGAAACTACTACCGCTATTATGTTCATCCTAGGACCATTGGGCACCGTTGTTGCAGCTATCCCGAATCTTTCCAAGGCCAATATCGCCGTCGCGCACATCTTTGACCTGGAACGTAGATTGGACGCATATCAAAGAAGCGCAGAGTCAAGCCGATACTCTGAAATCAAGACAATCGATGCATTCGAAAAGATTTCTCTCATTGACATTGAATTTACCTATGAGGACAAATCTGAAAACAGATTATTTACGATTGGACCACTTTCTCTCACTGTGTATGCAGGTGAGACACTTTTTATCATTGGCGGGAATGGCAGTGGAAAATCAACTTTGCTCAAGCTCTTGGCAGGCCTGTACTACCCGGAGCGTGGTACTATCCTGATCGACGATCTGCGCATCGACAGCAGTACAGCACAAAGTTATAGAGAGCTATTCTCCATTATCTTTTCAGACTTTCATCTCTTCGACAAACTGTACGGCTTGCGTGATGTGCGGCAAGACACCGTCCAGGAACTGCTCAAACTCATGGGCCTCAGCAACAAAACCGCCTTCGTAGACGGCAGATTTACGACCTTGGACCTCTCGACCGGGCAAAGGAAAAGACTGGCTCTCCTGGTCACTCTCCTCGAAGATAGACCCATTTACGTATTTGACGAATGGGCAGCCGAACAGGATCCGGAATTCAGAGCATATTTCTATGACGTTTTATTACAAGAGCTGCACGAGCGAGGTAAGACCATCATCTCCGTAACGCATGATGACAGGTATTTCCACCGCGCGGATAGGATAGTAAAAATGGACTATGGAAAAATAGAATTCATCAAAACGCCCTCAGAGTTGTAATCTGCGTGCTCCATTCTATGCGATGCTATGGCTCGCCGCGGAGGGATACTAATGGTAGATGCCCTACTAGCTCATTCTTATTTCCTCAAGTACGACACCAAACAGCTTGACAAGATGCGGCCCTACGCACCGCTGGCGACTCTCTATGCCGCCAGCCTGTTGCGGGGCCAGGGATACTCGGTTGCCCTCTTCGACGCGATGCTCTCCCAGGGTGAGCAGGAGTTTGAGCATGCGCTCCAGACACATCAACCGCACTTTGTGGCGCTCTACGAGGATAGCTTTAACTTTCTGAGCAAAATGTGCCTGAGTCGGATGCGAGAGGCTGCCTGCCACATGAGCGAGGCTGCCCAGCAGGCAGGAGCCACGGTCATCGCCGCCGGACCAGATGTGAGCGACCACCCCGAGCTCTACTTGCCGCACGGCGTGCAGTATGCGCTGATTGGCGAGGCCGACCACACATTGGTGGAACTGCTCGACACGCTGAGTGAGCGTCGGGTGCGACCGATCGAAGCTATCCCAGGGCTAGCGCGACCTGATCCGCAAGCGCCCGACGGTGTGCGTCGCACTGCCAAACGGGCTATCGAGAGCCACCCTGATGTGTTTCCTTTTCCCGCCTGGGATTTGCTGGACGTCGAGCGTTATCGGGAAGCCTGGATGCAGGCACATGGCTACTTCAGCCTGAACATGGTCAGTACGCGCGGCTGTCCGTTCCATTGCAACTGGTGCGCCAAGCCGATCTGGGGCCAACGCTACGCCATGCGCTCGCCGGCCAATGTCGCCGAGGAGCTGGCGCTCGTCAAGCGCACGTTGCGGCCCGATCATATATGGTTCGCCGACGATATCTTCGGCCTGCGACCGTCATGGGTCGCTGAGTTTGGGCGTGAGGTGGTCGCACGCAATGCGGTGATCCCGTTCATGATCCAGTCGCGGGTCGACCTGATGACCGAGCAGGCGGTGGCAGGTCTGGCCCAGGCTGGCTGTACTGAGGTCTGGATGGGTGCCGAGAGTGGCAGTCAGAAGATCCTCGACGCCATGGAAAAGGGCATCCAGGTGCCTCAGATCGCCGAGGCGCGGGTGCGGTTGATGGCAGCGGGCATTAAGGCCTGCTTCTTCATCCAGTTCGGCTACCCGGGCGAGACTCTGCAGGATATCATGGCCACGGTGCAGATGGTACGCGACACGCTGCCGGACGACATCGGCGTCAGCGTCAGCTACCCGCTGCCTGGCACCCGGTTCTACGAGATGGTCAAAGAGCAGCTCGGCACCAAAACCAACTGGGTCGATAGCAACGATTTGGCGATGATGTTTCAGGGCACCTACCAGTCGCCTTTCTATCGCAAGCTGCACCGGGTTTTGCACGAGGATCTTAAGCTGCGCCAGCGTCTCCACGCCGCTATTGGCCCGCTCGACGCTGAAACGTTCACGATGTGCGATCGCCTGAATACGGCGTGGCTGGAGCTAGGCGGTCTAGAGGTGCAGTCTCACAGTAACATTCCCACCCTGATCGCCAGGACATCCGACGCATAGGTAGCGCCTGATTTGAGCGCCGATTTTCGCGGCCGGAAAATGACTCACACTTTCCCACATACCTGGGCTGAGGTTATGGGTACGTAAAGGCAACTGGGAGATTATGCAACCAGGGAATAGAGGGACACGCCTTATCAAGGGCAGCTTCGCGCAGGATCGGGTTGTGAGCCCGTTTGTCAAAATGCACCACAATCCGGTCGGCCTGCATTTCGAGTTGTCCCCCAGTTTCCACAAACTTGCGATAGAGCTGTTTGGGCTTCGCTTTGTCAAAGCCATGCAACTGCGTGGCCAACCACCGGTAGCATCCATGCGCCAGCACTGTCAGGGCCACGTCCACATCCACGTCGAGCCGCACCTCACTGGCCAAACAGTCGAGGTGAAAGAAATTGACGCTAATGCCGAGGCTATCCTTAACACCATTGCGCCCGGTGTAGCGGGTGATGAGATCTCGGGCATTGGCGTCGAAGTTATGGGACACAAAGAGGATGGGGTGGGGATGCCCCAGGCCGTCCACGGCCACCTGCCGGATGGCGCCGGTGTACCCACGGAGTGTCGTGGTCTCGTCCACATAGCGGACGTGTTGGTGGCGGCGTTTGGGGACATCGATCACCGCTCGACGCCAGGCAGTGGGTGGGAGGGCATGGAGGCGACGTAAGAGGGCGGCCCCCCGGCGCCGAATCGTCACAAACCAGATACCTCGCTGATTGACCCGTACCAATTCGGCATACGGGACCAGCTTGGAGTCAAAGTAGAGCCACTGCGGATCGTGCCCCGTGATGGCATGCCAGAACTCGACAAACCGCATCAATTCTCCAGGTTGATCAGCCCGGGTGAGGTTCGCATTGGCATAGCATAACACGCGGTGGTCGGGCTCATGGGCGAAAAAGGTGAGGATGCTCGTACCCGCGTGGCCATGCTGGGTGAGGTAATGGGCGTCGAGGCCTGTCGGGTCCCCGCGATAGGGAATGGGGTGAAAATCGAGACAGAACGTGGATGCTTCGGGCAGGCGCAGCGGGGCCAAGTGCGTCAGCCATCCGGCCAGCAAACGGTGTTGATGCTCCCGTTGCGTGCGGTAGGAGTAGTCAGTGGCGAAGGTCGTCTTCGGGAGGATATTGAGCCCAGCAAACAGCCCGAGTGCCTCATCAAAATTAAAGTCACTGATGTGACTGCGGCGTTCCTTGTCCAGCAACTTCAAGGCCAGCAAACTCAGCAGCGCACTCGTGGCTCGGACCATGCGTGCGCCAGGATAATCCGCTTGGGCCACGCGTCGATCGAAGCGGACCTGAGCCAACAGCGGCAGGAAGAGGAAAATCCCTGCGACCCGCGTACGCAAGCGGCGTCCAGGCGTCAGCGCGACCCGACGCACATCAGCGACGAGCGCATGGTCTGGACGGATGACGGTGGCACCGGGGCGCTGACCGGGAGGCCGGCCCCGCAGTGGGGTCATGAAAAGGGGGGCACTTGATCGGCCCGACACTGCGCGCGAAAGTCGCTGACCAAGCGACGCAGGGTGGTATAGGTAGAGCCAAAGCGCTCGGCAACCTCTACTTGCGGCTGGCCATCGACAAAGACGGCTCGTAAGGCTTCGTAGCGTCGGTGGAGGGACTGGTGTGGTTCCAAGAAGAAGCGACGGTAGAGGCTATCCTGCATCGCTGGGACTCCGCAGTGTGAGGTATTTTTTACGTTTTCTCCGACCATTGGGGAGAGTTATTGCCTAAGTCCGCCAGCAGGACAACGCTCGACAGAGCGCTTGCGAAGCCGCTAGCCCAGCTGCTGAGAGGCCGTGGAATGGGCGTGAGGGGCCCCGTAACACGCATGGAATGTGCCAGGCCATCGATAGGGAAATTCCCTCACAAAATGGCAGATATCTCCGCATAAATGCTGCGATGCATGGATGGGAATGTGAGCGAATTTGGCGCCGCGAAAATCGGCGTTGAGCACAGGATGGAATGGGTGCAGGGGTGATAATGGGGCATCGCCCTCTCCAGCTGATCATCAGCCGCTTTGCAGGGGTGGTGTTCTCAATAATGTACGCCGAACATGGGACCAGCCGAGGAAAGAAGTAACCTGAGGGGTGTGCATAATGCCTCAGGTGAAGGCTGCAGCCATCGTGGAGATATTGCGCAGCGGCAGTCCCCAGATACTATTCGCAATCATGGCGACCTGCACGGTGAAGGTTGCTAAGGCCAAGCACGTCCGGACATTCGCCAGCTTTTGGATCGGCAGCTGTTTTTGCTCCATTGCACGGCGGGGCTCAGCAGCACCACCCCCTGTTGGGCCCACTGGCGGATGCGCCGGTCGTGTACCGGACCACTGCGGATAATTATTTCGCCCCCAAAACCGGGTACAATGCCCCCAACTCAACCCATTTTGGAGGGGGTAAGGCCATGGTGTCACACCTGTTTTACTACCAACTCGCTCTGTGGGTAGTGGGGTAGTGTCCCTATATCGGGTACATTCTCTTTTTGGACGCACAAAAGCCTTTGTTTTGAGGCATATCCGGCTGTGAAAATGGGCTTGTACCCGTTACAGGAACACTACCGCTCTGTGGGCTCTCATCTGGCTCTTCGTCATGTTGCATCTCAGCTGGCCTCGGCGCAGCGCGCCCCCGCCTCCCGTGCCAGCTACGCCCATCAAGCCCAAGCGCAAGCGTTCTACCGAGCCCCAAGCGTCTCGTGATGATCGTGGCAGGAAGCGGTGGCCGTGCGCTCAGATGTCGGCCAAGAGGCTCGGAAGAAGGGTTGAAAACACGCTTCGAGTGCTGATGACCGGCTGACTGACACCACTCAGCCGGCTCGCGAGGGGTCCGAGATATTTATCCGCACCCAGCAGGTACGCGACCTGGACCTGGAGGCTAGGCCTATTGTCCACGGCGACGTGCACGAGCATCACCGGTGTAAAGAGGGCAAACACCACGGCAGCTGTGGGTGTGGCTGTGAGCCCTTTATTCCCGGGGACTTGCTGGTCATGATCGCGGAGATACAGTCGGACCTGCCGTTGGATGACCGCATAGACCAGCAACCCCACCACCGTGAGCATAGCCAAGGCCGCAATCCGTTCGGGTTTCTCCAGCCACACCGGGCTGATGGCAGCGGGATTCTTGATCCAGCGAAAGCCCGGTTCCACTGTGCTATGTTGTTCCTGATACGCTTGGAGCAGCTCGGTATCCGTACACCCCTCTGGTCGCACCGTCGTGGCCAGGACGGTCCACCCGTGCGCGTCCTCGGAGGGAACCAGGGCCTCTGGGTGCACGACGAGGCGATAGCGGACCTCAACCGGGGGTGCTTCGGCCTTCGGTGGACGGCCGCGACGCGGCCGTTTTTGAGGGACACTGACCGCTTCGACCTGATAGTGCAGGACATGGTAACGCCACGGCCGTGGTTTGCGCCCACGCCGCCCCTGGCCACGCCCGTCGTACTCGGCGATGGCTGCCTCCGCGTCGGCGGCACAAGCACACCACCGTACTTCCACGTGCTGGACGTGCTCGGCGACACGCTCGGCTTCCTTGGCTTGGGCGGCGGCATACGCGACCGCCGCCTGGTGGGCCAACTGGCTGGAGTGGACGACCAGAAAGCGGATTTCCGCCACGTCGAGGCGCCCGTCCGCATACTCCACTGGCACACGGCGGACGACGCTTTGCCCATGCCAGCGGCGTGGCGGCTCCTGACGGGTCCGTCCAGGTTTTTCGAGCAATAAGGGCAATGCACCATGCTGCTGGCCCCACGCCTCCACCTCCTGGCGCACCGCACACGTGCGCGGCACCAACGTGATCAGCCCCACGCCCTGCTCCAGGCACAACCCCAGCGTGCGTTTACAGTAGGCCTTGCTATCGGCCACAATGCCGCGGACGCCATCGAGACCGAGGGCCAAGCATTCCTCAATCGCCACCGCGGTCTCTGTGCTGTCACTGGTATTGCCATCGCGCACGCCCAGGCGGAGTGGGAGGCCCTCACTGCTCACGCCCAGGCTCAGGAGCACCTGCTTGAGATCATCATGCCCATCTTTGCTGTGCCCATAGGCGGGCCGAGGCGGGACAGGCCCTGTGACTGAGCGGGCCTCCTCCTCATAGGCCCCATACAGGGTGATCGTCGTCGTATCCTGATGGAGCCAGGGGGTCGCGAGGGCATAGACCTCCAGGGCGTTGAGGGCGATCGCCCCAAACACGCGATTGGGTAGTGTCCCTCCACTGCCGTGATGAAACTCATCCCCATGCAGGAACAAGTACTCGATAGCACGCCGTGGATCCAGGCATGCTGCCCAGACGCGAGAGGACAACCAGACACTAATCGCGCAGACATGCTCAGGGATGCCTATCGCCATCGCCGGGATCACAGGGTGCCACGCGCGCAGCGCACCGGTCCCGCGTGTGGGATTTGGGGTCGGCCACGGTGCGGGGACCCGCTGAGGTGGAAGCACCAGCGGGTCAGAAGCCAGAGACACCCAGCGCTGTCTCTGCGTCCACCTACACGCTCCGCGCCGTGGCACGGCGCGCATTTCCTTGCTCCACGGTGCGTACTGCCATCTCGAAAATCGCCCGGTCGGCATCCCATCCGTCGGGCGCGGCGCTGTAGCGCAAGGCCTCACGACACCCCCCTCCTTTACCATGGGCCTGCGGTGCCCCGTGGCTACGACCAAGCTGCACCACACGCCCTGTTTTACAGGGCTGCCCGTAGCTGTGACCATTCCGGTTAGGGCAGGACAGCGTCTCCCCGTGAAGCAACGTCATCACGGCAGTTGAGGGACACTACCCGCGATTGAGATTCGCGGCAAACAGCGCATCGAGGATCTGCCCCAGCCGGTAATCATGGAGCGAGGCGCGCTGGAGGCCGGGCTGGAGTAGGGGTAACATCCC
>Ga0114129_10007785_pt1 | contig 15246 bp, 12 predicted proteins | sample RhiMetdeltSRZDD1_FD_80071 | JGI IMG/M metagenome (GOLD analysis project Ga0114129, IMG submission 80071) | Populus rhizosphere microbial communities from Tennessee, USA - Rhizosphere MetaG P. deltoides SRZDD1 (version 2) (version 2) | ecosystem: Host-associated > Plants > Roots > Rhizosphere >...
CGGGGCGGGTGCGGCCCCGATGCTCGTGCGCTGCCACGACGAGGCGACCCAGGCACGCGAGATCTGCGCCCGGGTCCTCGATGCCCACGAGGCGGGCACGGAACTGCACGATCAGGCGGTGCTAGTGCGCGCGGCGCATCATAGCGACGTGCTTGAGGTGGAACTGGCGGCGCGTGGCATCCCGTTCGTGAAATACGGCGGGCTGCGCTTCACCGAGGCCGCGCACGTCAAGGACTTCCTGGCGGCAGCCCGGGTTGTCGCCAATCCCGCCGACGACGTCGCCTGGTTCCGGGTGCTCCGGCTGCACGAGGGCATCGGGGCGGTGCATGCCCGGCGGCTCATCGAGATCCTGCGCCCGGCGGACCCCGCCCCGTTCGACCGCTGGAAAGACGCCGTCGACGCCGCGCCGCGGCGGGCGCGCGAGAATCTGGCAGCGACCATCGGCAGCCTGGCCGACGCGATCATCGTTGAGCGGACCGGGGAGCGCGCAACCGCGATCCTGGCCGCCCTGCAGGACCCGCTGCGGGCGCGTTACGCCGACGCGGACGTCCGGATCGCCGACCTCGAACGGCTTGCCGATGCGGCGGCGAGCAGGCCGTCACTGCATGACGCGCTGGTCGAGCTGGCGCTCGACCCCCCGGTGTCCGCCTCGGATCTCGCCGGGCGCCCAAGACACGATGAGGACTTCCTGGTCATCTCCACCGTGCATTCGGCCAAGGGCCTCGAATGGCCCGTCGTGCACCTGCCCCACCTGGTCGATGGTGCCGTGCCCAGCGACATGGCGCTGGCGTCCCCGGCCGGGCTGGCCGAGGAACGGCGGCTGTTCTACGTCGCGGTCACCAGGGCCCGCGACCAGCTCTTCCTGTATGCGCCGATGCGCCTCCACCACCACCGGCTGGCCAGCGACGACCGGCACAGTTACGGGCAGCTGAGCCGTTTCCTCGACGACCGGGCCCTGGCCGAGTGCGAATCCGTCCAGGCCGCACCGCCGGGGCCGCTGCTGCCCCATGCCGGGGAACTGGCCGCCCGCATCGACGCGGACCTTGACGCGCTGTGGACGGGCTGATCCGGCGTGCCACCGCGAGGCTGCGGGCGTACCGCCAAAGGGGTGATGAGGCATTCTTCCTCTGTGATCGAGTTGCGTGTGCTCACGCCCGGCGACTGGGCCGTCTGGCGGGAGCTGAGGCTGGCCGCGCTTGCCGAGGCGCCATACGCTTTCGGCTCCCGGCTGTCTGACTGGACGGGCGAAGGCGACCGCGAAGAACGATGGCAGGCCCGGCTGGCCATCCCCGGCTCCTTCAACGTCGTCGCCGTGATGGACGGCCGGCCGGCCGGCATGGCCAGCGGTGTGCCGGCCGGCGACGGGGTCGCGGAGCTGATCTCGATGTGGGTGAGTCCGGCAGCGCGCGGCCAGGGTGTCGGGGACCAGCTGGTCGAGGCGGTGGAACAATGGGCCCGCGAGGAGCGGATGACGACATTGCGGCTCGCGGTGACGGAGGGCAACCAGAACGCCGCGGCGCTCTACCGGCGCAAGGGCTTCACCCTCACCGGTGAGCTCGGCGACCTGATGCCTGACGGCGTGCGCAGGGAGCACATCATGGCGAAGAGCTTGCGCCGTGGCTGACGGCAGGGCCGGCATGGCGGTGCGGCGCGTCGATTTCGGCTACTTCGTCCGGCCGGCGGTGGAGACCGGGACCGGCATGGCCAGAGTGGAACCGTGCCTGGGCTACGTCGTCGCCCACCCCGCGGGAATGATCCTGTTCGACACCGGCATGGGCTCCGATCCCGAGGTCGACGCCCACTACCGGCCCCGCAGGACCGGGTTGCGCGCGGCGCTGGCGGCCATCGGCGTGGAGATACCCGACGTCGCGCTCGCCGCGAACAGCCATCTGCACTTCGACCACTGCGGCGGCAACCCCGCGCTGGGCCGGACCCCGGTCTTCGTGCAACGGGCCGAGCTCGAAGCCGCCCGTCACACGCCCGGCTACACGCTCCCCCAGCTCATCGAGGGCAGCCGGTTCGAGCAGGTGACGGGCCAGGCTGAGGTGCTTCCGGGGGTGTTCCTCATGCCGACGCCGGGTCACACCGGCGGTCACCAGTCGCTGATCGTCCGCCGTCCGGACGGCGCGGTGATCGTCGCCGGGCAAAGCCACGACACCGCGACCCAGTACGCGGCCGACCAGCTCGCCTGGCGTGCCCACCGCGATGCTCACGGCCAGCCCTTGCCCGGCGTCCCGGACTGGATGGATGCCCTCCAGCAACTCGATCCCCGGCTGGTCTACTTCGCCCACGACCGCTCCGTCTGGACTCCTTGACGCCGCAGCGCGGCGGGAGCCGCCGGATGATCGTGATCGCCGACCGCTGACGGACTGCGCGAGCCGCGCCTGAAGCCGCCGACCACAGCGGGCGATCTCACCGCGTGCCCACCATCGGCAGCGGACACATCACCGAGGCCGCCGCTCGGGTCAGTCCGAGCGAGTATGAGAATGGGGTGGTACAGCCTGCGCGTTGCCGCGCCATTGGGCAGTCGGGTCATGGGAGTGGACATCTGAATGGAGCGGGCATCGCGCAGGCCCCGGGCGAAGCTCACGACGCCGGTGCGCGCTCTCGTCGGCTTCGTGTGCGTTCTGGTGCTGGTCGACACCGTGTTCTTCACGGCGCTGACACCGCTGCTGCCCCACTACGTGCAAGCGGCCGGGCTGACGAAGTCCGGGGCGGGAATCCTGGTCGCCGCCTATCCCGCCGGCACGCTCATCGGCGCGCTGCCGGGCGGGCTCCTCGCCTCCCGGATGGGGTCACGGCTGGTGGTGCTGCTCGGCCTGGCCCTGATGAGCGTGTCGGTACTGGTGTTCGGCTGGGCCACCACGCCGGCCGTGCTCGACACCGCCCGCTTCGTCCAGGGCCTCGGCGGGGCATGCACGTGGTCCGCGGGCCTCGCCTGGCTGGCGACGGCCGCGCCGACGGAACGGCGCGGTGAACTGCTGGGCACCGCCCTCGGCGCCGCGGTCGCCGGGGCGCTGCTCGGCCCGCTGGCCGGGGTGATAGCCGACCAGGTCGGGACCGGGCCGACGTTCTCCGGCGCCGCCGTCGCGGGCGTGGCCCTGATGCTGGTGGCCTTCCTGGTGCCGGGCCCGCATGACTCGGAGCCTCAGGGACTGAGCGCGACGTGGCCCGCTCTGCGCGACCGCCAGGTCGGCACCGGCATGTGGCTCACCATGCTGGCCGGACTGGGCTTCGGCGTCGTGGACGTGCTCGCGCCGCTGCGGCTGAACGCGCTGGGCGCCACGGCCTTCGTCATCGGGGGAACCTTCCTGGCGTCGGCCGCAATCGAGGCGGGACTCTCGCCGCTGGCAGGCCGACTGTCGGACCGCCGTGGCCCGTTGACGCCCGTCCGGTTCTCCCTGGCGGTAGCGGTGGCGGTGAGCCTGCTGGCACCGCTGCTGGCACCAGCGGCGCTGCTGGTGGTCCTGCTGGTCGTGGGAATGCCATCGTTCGGCACGCTCTACGCCCCGTCGGCGGCACTGCTGAGCGCCGGCGCCGACAGCCTGCGGCTCAACCAAGGGCTCGCGTTCGGGCTGGCGAATCTCGCCTGGGCGAGCGGGCAGGGCATAGGCGCTATCGCGAGCGGGGCACTCGCCCAGGCGACCTCGGATTTCCTCCCCTACGCGCTGCTCGCCGCCGCCTGCCTGGTGACGCTCGCCGTCCTGCGCTTCCGCTATGCCAGCAGCCGCGCCCGGCAGGCGAGCTGAAGCGCCAGCCGCTGATCGGGGTCATCGAGATCGATATCGAGCAGCTCGGTGATGCCGCGCAACCGGTTGGCCACGGCGTTGCGGTGCAGGTGCAGCTTCTGCGCCGTCTTGACGATCGAGCCCTGCTCATCGAGGTAAGCCGCGAGCGTCTGGATCGCCGTGTCGGCCCGGCCCGGGCCAAGCTTCTCCAGCGGCGCAAGCTGGTCGCGCACCGAGGCCCGGGCTGTGTCCGAGGAGTACCACTCCATGAGCATCCGCTGAACCCCGACCACGTCGTGGGCGGCGACGCCGGCCGGTCTGCGGGCCGCCCGGGCGGCGAGAAGAGCGCCCCGCGCCTCGGCGGCCGAGGCGCGCAACCCCATCGGGCCCTCGTGCGGCGATCCCACTCCGGCCCGGAACCGCAGCGGCGACAGCCTCGCGCCGATGGCATGGAGCGCGCGATCGGCCGACCGGGCGGCCCGGGCCCCTGCCTGTGGGCCCGGATTGGAGCCGGTCACGCGGATGAGCACGATCGCGCGCGCGACCCGCGACAGATACCAGTTGCCGCCGGCCGCCGCCACCGCCTGCATCGCGATCTGTCCCGCCGCTTCCAGCAGTTCGAACCGGTGGATCTCGTCCGGCTCGGCCTCCTCCAGATCATCGGCCTCGATCCGGACGGCGACGTGCCAGCCGCCCACCGGGATGCCCAGCTGCCTGGCCCGGTCGAGCAGGTCCTCGTTGATCGCATCCTCCGACATCAGCAGCTCGGCCAGCAGCTCGCTCCGGGAGCGGACCGGCAGCTCGCGGGCCCGCCTTGCCAGATCGAGCAGGCGTGCCGCGGCCAGTGCCGCGGTGTGCAGGACCAGCCGGGCGCCGATGCTGGCGTCGCCGTGCGCATGCGGAGCGGCGAGATACCCGATCGGCGTTTCCCCGACCACGACCGGCACGCTGACCTCATCCGCATCAGGACCGGCCGCCTCGCCCGCGTCCCGGCCGCGCATCGCGCCTGCCGGGTAGCCGGTCTCCCCATTGGGGGAACTGCCATCCGCCAGCACCACGGGACGGAACTCGACCGGGGTTCCGAGCGCCCGGGCGACCGAGGCGCACAACGTGCTGAGGTCGGCGTCGGCTTCCTCGGCGGCCAGCACCGCATCCAGGCCCTGCTGGGCCCGGCCGAGCACCCGCTCGGCGCCGCCCCCGATCTCGCGGTTGATCGCCTGCACAAGCTCGGTGAGGTCGGTCTCCGGCGGGATGGAGATCAGCGCGATGTCGGCGCGCCCGGCGATATCCGTCACCGTCACCGTCGGCCGCCAGTTATCGGCGGCGAAGGCCGCGACGGCGGCCACCTTGTGGACCGACGCCCAGCGCAGAGCCATGTCCAGGCGGTAGTCGGTGACCTCCGCGGAGGCAGCGCGGGAAAGCACGACGAAACTGGTGGCGGGGGCGTGGCTCAGGTCGGCGAATCGCTCGCCGAACCGGACCACGGTGACATGGCGATCACCGCCGCTCCGGCTGACTCGGCGCAGCGCGGCGAGCGGCGAACTCGCGAGGATCTCGTCAACGGTAGGCATCCGGAGCCCCACCCTATTCATGGCATCAGAAGGCCACCTTATGCGGAGCGCACACATCAGTCACCATCGCGGTGCAGTCTGCCCATTCATCTCAGCTTGGCCGACTGGGATCATGTCGTTGAACGGAGATTCAGCAGCGGGCGTGGCTCACGCACGCCAATACCCCAAGCCCCCCGGGGAGAGCGTATGGAGCACGGAACTGTGACCAGGCAGGAGGGCCTTGAAGAGAAGGCCCCGGACTGGTGGCCTTACGCCCCGGAGTTCCCGGACTGGCACGTGTGGCGAGGGGTCGCGGGCCTGCTGTACGCGCGACGGCCCAGGTCAAGCCCGCCGAAGGTGGTGCGGGGCAAGGACACGGTGGACCTTCGCGACCAGATCCGAATGGCAGAGATGCCCCGGTAACCAGCCTGTTCCCTCGGCACATCCTCTCATTACGGTGCTGCGCACCGGTTCTTTGTGCTCATTCGTCCCTGCTGCCCCCCTGGCCTTAGCCGTTACGCGGGCCTCACCGACCTCACTAGTCTCACCAGCCCGGCACAAGGCCGGGCTGATACGCCTCAGCAGCCCGCCTGTGGTGCGGCGCGACGGCCGCTCCCCGTTCCGGGGCCATGCCATCGTCTCCCTCGGCAACGCCGGCCTTCGCGCAAAGGCGACAGGTATTCTGTGCAACGGTGGGCAATCATCCATACACAACCAATGACGTCTGAGTCTTTCGACAGCCAATGCCGGTGACCATGAAGCGACTGCTCGACGCTGACACATTGCGCGCCCTGTCCCGGGGCTGTGCCATCCTCGGCGCAGGTGGCGGGGGCGATGCGTACGTGACGCTGCTGCAGGCATTGCAGGCAACCGAGGACTTCGGCCCGGTTCCGTTGGTCGATTTGGACGAATTGCCCGATGACGCGCTGATCATGCCGTGCGCTGGGATCGGTGCCACCACGGTCGTCCTGGAAAAGTTCGAGAACGGGGACGAGGGAGCCCGGCTCCGGGATCATCTGCAGTTCATGACCGGGCGCCCGGTGGCGGCGTTGATGTCCACCGAGATCGGCGGTGGGAACGGCCTGCTTCCCATCACCTGGGCCGCGCCGATGGGGCTGCCGGTGGTGGACGCCGACGGCATGGGACGGGCGTTCCCGGAGGTTCCGCAGGTCACCATGCATCTGGCTGGTATTCCGGTGAGCCCGGCGGTGATGACCGACGAACGCGGCAACCTGGTGGTGTTCCGCACGATCTCCGGCCACTGGATGGAGCGCCTCGAACGGGCGGCCGCGGTCGAGTTCGGCGGGGCGGCGTCCTCGACGGAGTTCTCGCTCACCGCGGTGCAGGCGCGCGGGGCCACCGTGCGCAACTCGGTCTCGCTGGCGATCAGGATCGGTGAGGCGCTCGCGGGCGCGAGGGGCAGCCCGGTGGCCGCCCTGATCGCGGAGCTTGGCGCGTTCAAGCTGGTCACTGGCAAGATCCTGGACGTCGAGCGGCACACCACCAGTGGGTTCGTCCACGGCAGCGTGGTGATCGAGGGCCTCCGGGAGGACGCGGGCCGGCTGATCCGGCTGGAGCTGCAGAACGAGAACCTGGTGGCGCTGGAACGCGGGCGCGTGCTCGCCTCCGTGCCCGATCTGATCACGGTGCTGGACAGTGAGACCGCCGACGCGATCGCCACCGAGTCGATCAGGTACGGCCAGCGGGTGACGGTGATCGCTTTCGCCTGCGATCCGGTCTGGCGAACCGAGCGCGGGATCGCCGTGGCTGGGCCGCGGGCGTTCGACTATGACTTCGATTATCTGCCGGTGGAGGAGCTCGCCCGTGCCAGAGCCTGAGTACCGCCTCGGCATCGACGTCGGCGGCACCAACACCGATGCGGTGATCATGGATCCCGCCGACCGGGTCGTCGCCAAGGCGAAGGTGCCGTGCACACCCGATATCACCGGCGGAATCACCAGGGCGCTCGACACCGTGCTCCGCACGCCAGGTGCGGACCCGCGGCGGATCAGCCACGTCATGCTGGGCACCACCCACGCGACCAACGCGGTGCTGGAGCGCCGGAACCTGCGGCGGGTGGCGGTGATCAGGATTGGCGCCCCGGCCACCCTCAGCGTCCGGCCGATGTTCGGGTGGCCACGCGACCTCGCCGACACCATCTCCGTCGGGACGACGGTCGTGGAGGGCGGCATCGAGTTCGACGGCCAGGACATGTCCCCCTTGGACACCGACGCCATCGCCCGGTTTCTCGGCGAGGTCGGCGGCGTGGCCCAGGGCATCGTCATCACCAGCGTGTTCGCCCCGGTCTCGCCGCGGCACGAACTGCTGGCTGCCGAGATCGTCAAGCGGGAGCTCGGCGAGGCGCACGTGTCGCTCAGCCATGAGATCGGCTCGATCGGCCTGCTGGAGCGGGAGAACGCCACCATACTCAACGGAGCACTGGCCGGGGTCGCCCGCGACGTCGCCGAAGCGATGCGGGCCGCGCTCGCCGCGCACCACCTGCAGCCGAACAGATTCTTCGCGCAAAACGACGGCACCCTGATGGGCCTCGACCATGCGCTGCGGTACCCCGTGCTCACCATCGGCAGCGGGCCGGCCAACAGCGTTCGCGGGGCCGCGTTCCTCACCGGGAGCTCCGACTCGCTCGTGATCGACGTCGGCGGCACGTCCACCGACGTCGGCGTGCTGGTCAACGGCTTCCCGCGGGAGTCGTCCCAGGGAGTGGAGATCGGCGGCATCAGGACCAACTTCCGCATGCCCGACCTGGTTACCATCGCGCTAGGTGGCGGCAGCGTCATCTCCAGCGGCCCGCAGGGCGCCCGGATCGGGCCGCGCAGCGTCGGTTACCTGCTCGAGCGGGAGGCCCTGGCCTTCGGCGGGTCGACGCCCACGCTGACCGACAGCGCCGTCGCCGCCGGCCGGGCCACGCTGGGCGAGGTGAAGCCGAACGGCCGGCACCGGCAGATGCTCGGTGAGGCGCTGGTCCGCGCCGACGTCATGCTCGCCGAGGCGATCGACCGGGTGAAGACGTCCAAGGAGGATCGCGCACTGGTCGCCGTGGGCGGCGGCAGCATCCTTGTCCCCGACCGCATCCCCGGGATCAGCGAGGTCATCCGGCCCGAGCACTTCGACACGGCCAACGCCGTGGGAGCTGCCATCGCCTCGGTCAGCGGCCAAGTGGACCGGATCTTCCACGTCGGTGAAGCTGGGCGGCGGGCGGTCCTGGACGAGGCGCGCGACGAGGCGCGCGAGCGCGCGGTCGCGGCGGGCGCCGACCCCGGCACGGTGCAGGTCGTCGAGCTGGAAGAGATCCCGCTGGCCTACCTCACCTCACCATCGCTCCGGATCCGCGCCAAGGCCGTCGGCGCCCTCGGTGGCCTGCCCGAACAGCGACTTCAGGCACACATGGCACAGCAGACACGGGCTGACCCCCACGGCTCGGCCGGGCCACCCGCCGCGGCCAGGACAACGACCACCTAGCCGGCCGCGCCGACGGCCAGCCACACAACAAGGACCACGGAGGCAACCATGAAGCCCCACCGTGCCGGGCTGCTACTCGCATCTGGCTCCGCGCTGGCCGTGCTGGTCGCCGCCTGTGGCGGCTCTTCCAACTCCGCCAGCCCGCAGCCGAGCAGCACCGCAAGCCAGGTGTTTACCTACGACACGAACGCCCCGGTCATGGACGACGGCTGGGATCCGGCGACGGAGTACTCCGACGGCATCATCGCCATGCCCAACATGTACGAGACGCTCACGCGCTACAACGCAGTGACACACAAGATCGACCCGCTGCTCGCGACCAGTTGGTCGAAGTCGGCCGACGGCCTGACCTGGACGTTCCACCTCCGCCAGGGGGTGCATTTCCACACTGGGCGGCTGATGACCGCCCAGGCCGCGAAGGCGGCCCTGCTGCGGACGATCAAGCTCGGCGGCGGAGCCGCCTACGTCTTCGCCGCGGTGAAGACCATCAGCACCCCGAACGCCTCCACACTGGTCTTCCACCTGAAGTACGCCGCGCCGATGGACCTAGCCGCGTCGGCCGCCTACTCCGCCTACATCTACGACACCAAGGCACCTGGCGGCGGGTCGCTGACCAAGTGGCTCAACACCCCCCACGACTCGGGCACCGGGCCGTACACGGTCCAGACCTGGAACAAGGGCCAGGAGTTCGAGGTGATCCTGAAGGACTACCCGGGCTACTGGGGCGGCTGGAGCGGCCCGCACTACAAGAAGGTCGTTTACCGGGTGGTGACACAGGATTCCACCGCCGCGCAGCTCCTGCGGTCAGGCCAGGTCACCTTCGTCGGGCAGGTCAGCCCGTCTATATGGAGGTCGTTCCAGGGCAACCCCGGGATCCGGACAGTGAGCGCCCCGTCCTGGCAGAACCTGCTGGCCCAGATCAACTCCAAGGCGCTGAGCCTGAAGCTGCGGCAGGCCATCTCCTACGGGATCAACTACCCGGGCATCATCGCGGCCCTGCACGGGGCGGCCGTCCCGTCCAGCGGCATCGTCCCGCCAGGGCTGTTCGGCCACTTCACCAACCTGCCGAACTACACCTACAACCCGGCCAAGGCGGCGCAGATGCTGAAGCAGACGGGGTACGGGCCCGGCGGCAAGCCGCTGAACCTGAGCCTGACCTACACGCAGGGTGACTCGAACGAGCAGGTGGTCGCCACGCTGCTCAAGTCCAGCCTGGCGAAGCTGAACGTCAACCTGAGCACTCAGTCGCTGGCCTGGCCGACTCAGTGGGCCAAGGCCAAGTCCACCAATGAGGCCAAGCGCCAGAGCATCTTCCTCGAGTACTGGTGGCCCGACTTGGCCGACCCGTCCACCTGGTTCACCAACCTGCTGCTGACCGAGCACCCGCCCTACTACAACCTCTCCTACTACTCCAACCCGTCCCTGGACAAGCAGATCAACCAGGTGGATGAGCTGACCGCGACCAACCCCGCGGCCGGCAGCCAGCTCTACCACTCGATGCAGGTCGAGGTCCTGCAGGAGGCGCCACTCCAGGCCCTCTACAACGTGAACTACCAGTACGCGATGCGCGCCTCCTTCACCGGGTTCGTCTCCAACCCGGCCTACGCCGGCGTCGTCTTCGTGTACAACCTCAAGCCGACAGGTTGATCGTCTATGTTGCACGCCGGGTCGCCCTGGCCGTGCTGGTGGTCGCAGGCGTCATCGTCCTGACGTTTGTGATCGCCCACGTCGTGCCGGGTGACCCGGCGGCGACATGGGCGGGCCCGCGCGCCTCGGCGGCCCAGGTCGCGGCGGCGCGGCGGTACCTCGGGCTGGACCGGCCGCCCGCCGTCCAACTGCTGTCCTACTTCGGCGGCATCCTCACCGGGAACTGGGGCACAGCGATCCACACCCACCGGCCGGTGCTGTCCGATCTCGCGGCCGTCGCCCCCGCCTCGCTGGAGCTGGTGACCGCCGCCCTGATCATCGCTCTGGTGGTCGCCGTGCCGCTCGGGCTAGTGTCCGCCCGCTGGCCCGGCCGGGCCGGCGACCACGCGATCAGGGCCGGCTCGATCCTGGGCGTGTCGATGCCAATCTTCTGGATGGCGCTGATCCTCCAGCTGGTCTTCACCCAGCGGCTACACCTGCTGCCTGTGGCCGGCGAGTTCTCCCCCAGCCTGCTGTTCACCCACCCGCTCACCCGGCTGACCGGGTTCGGCCTCATCGACGCGCCGCTGACCGGCAACTGGCCGATGTTCGGCAGCATCCTGGCCCACATGGTGCTGCCGGCCGTGGTCATTGCCGCCTACCCGGCGGGCCTGCTCACGCGCATGGTCAGGGCCCAGGTCCTGGACACGGTCGGCGACACCCACATACAGATGGTGCGCGCGCTGGGGTTCGGCGAGCGGGCCGTGTTCGGCCGCTTCGCGATGAAGCTCGCCTGGAACCCGGTTGCGGCGGCAGTCGCCCTGGTGTTCGCCTACTCGCTCGTCAACACGTTCCTGGTCGAGGCGATCTTCGACTGGCCCGGCCTCGGCAGCTACACCACCGCTTCGATCACCAGCCTCGATACGCCCGCCATCCTCGGAGTGACCCTGTTCATCGCCCTGGTGTACGTGGTGGCGAATCTGGCCGTCGACATACTCCAGGCCGCCATCGACCCGAGGATCCGGCTGCAATGATCGAGGCGCCCAGCACCCTGCCCACCTCGGATGCGAGACTCCCCCACGGACAGGCCCTGCGGCGCGGGCTGGGCGCGAACCCGCTGCTCCTGGTCGGGGGCCTGCTGTCGGCGCTGATCGTCGTGATCGCCCTGCTGGCCCCCGTGCTCGCGCCCTTTCCCGGCGACGCGGGCACCGCGACGCACCCGTTCCTGGTGCTTCGCCCGCCGTCGGCGCAGCACTGGTTCGGGACAGACAACGTCGGCCGGGACGTCTACTCCCGGGTGCTGTACGGCGCGCGGATCTCGCCGCTGATCGCCGTTATTGTGCTGGCGATCTCGTGCGCCATCGGCATCCCACTCGGGGTGGCCGCCGGCTACTTCGGCGGATGGCTGGACGAAACGATCATGCGCGTGACCGACATCTTCCTCGCCTTCCCGCCGCTGCTGCTCGCGCTCGCGCTGGCCGCGGTGCTGCCGACCAGCGTGACTACGGTGATCATCGTGATCGCGCTCACCTGGTGGCCCTGGTACACCCGGCTCATCCGCGGCCAGGCGGCCTCGGTCGCCGGGCGCCCCTACATCGACAGCTGCCGGGCGCTGGGCATGTCGCGCCGCCGGATCATTTTCCGCCACATCCTGCCCAACTCGATCACGCCCCTGATCATTCAGGTGTCGCTCGATGTCGGCGGCGTGATCCTGACCGTATCGGCGCTGTCGTTCCTCGGCCTGGGCGCGCAGGACCCGACGCCCGACTGGGGGCTGATGGTGGCAGAGGGACAGGACTACTTCCTGACCTCCTGGTGGGTGGTCACCTTCCCGGGAATCGCGATCCTGGTGACCGCGTTCGCCTTTACCCTGCTCGGTGACGGCCTGCGCGACCTGATGGACCCGAAGCGGATCTTCCTGCGATAAGCCCGGCCACGGTGCAGGCGCCGAAGTTGAGGCGGGTTATTACCGTCGCTTTAAGGAAGCATTACCAGGATTTTAGGCATCGTCAAATGTCGCTTACGTCGTTATCGTAAGGTTATGGTGCGGTGGTCTGAGAATGTGCGCGGCCTGCCCGGCCGCGTAGTTCAGGTCCCCTACCTGCCGCCCCGGCTGGTCGACCGGTACCTCTTGCCGAGTGAGCGAATCGTCCGCTCCGTGCGGATGCATCCGATGGCCGTTATCGCCCCGGCATCGCTGATCCTAGCGGGCGCGCTTTTCGCGGGCTTTCTGACCGGGTCCGCCCCACCCGGCAGTGCTGGGTTCGTGCGGCTCGTCTGGGTGCTGTGGGTCGCGCTGGCCGTCTGGCAAGGCTGGAAGATCGCCACCTGGTGGCGGCGGTACTTTGTCATCACCGAGAACCGGCTGATGCTCGTTACAAGCCTGGTTAACACAGACGTCGGGATGATGCCGCTCGCGAAGGTAACCGACATGAGGCTATTTCAGACCACTCTCGGACGCTCGCTGGGATACGCCCATTTCATTGTCGAATCGGCCGGGCAGGACCAGGCATTGAGCCGCATCGAGTACGTGCCTTTCCCGTCGCAGATGTACCGGCAGATACTCTCTTTGCTCTTCGAGAAAAGGTCCCCCGGCGGCGGGACACCGGGGCCTCCAGGGCCGCAAGGGCCTCCAGGGCCTCAGGGGCCGCAGGGGCCGCCGGGACCCACCGACGGGGCTACCGGGCCGCTGCGGCCTGGCGGGAGTAGCTGGCCATGGCCGCCCGGGCAGGAGCCTGCGGAGCCCCCAGGGGACGATCCCGGGGACTGAGGCCTGCAGGCAGCCGGTGAGCGGTGCGAGTACCCCGATGCTGGCTGCCGTCGGGGAATTTGGATGTATCCCGGCGCCATCGGGGCGAGATCCGGCAGCCGATTCGGATGCCTATGCCGAGGTAGGATGCATTTTCGTGTCTCCCGATGCTCCCGGCGGCTCGAGACTGGCGATCACCGACCTCAAGGTCAGCTTCGGGGAGCGGCGCGTCGTCGACATCGCCGGGCTCTCGCTCGCCGACGCTGAGATCGTCGGGCTCGCCGGCGGCAGCGGCTCGGGCAAATCCATGACCACGCTGGCGATACTCGGCCTCGCCCACACCGTCGGCGCCCGCGTCAGCGGCAGCATCCGGCTGGACGGAGCCGAGCTCACCGATCTGTCGCAGCGCGAGATGCGCGCGGTGCGCGGGCGCCGGATCGCGGCGATCTTCCAGAGCCCGGCGATGGCGTTCAGCCCGGTATTCCGCGTGGGCAGCGTCGTGCACCGGACCCTGCGGCTGCACGGGATGACAAAAGCCGAGGCGGTGGAGGCGGCCGCACGAGGCATGAGCCAGGTACTCCTGTCGCCCGGCCTGCTCGACAGGTATCCCTCCCAGCTGTCCGGTGGGCAGCTCCAGCGGGTCGCCGTCGCGCTCGCCCTGGCGCTGCGCGCCGAGGTGCTGCTGGCCGACGAGCCCACCAGTGCACTTGACGTGACCGTCCAGGCTGAGGTGCTGGAGTTGCTGCGGAACTTGCGCGATCGCGAGGGCATGTCAGTCCTGTTCATCAGCCATGACCTAGCCGTCGTCGCGGAGCTGTGCGACCGCGTAGCGATCATGCAGAACGGAAGCATCGTCGAGGAAGGCCCCACCGGCCAGGTCGTATCGGCGCCGGTCAGCCCCTACACGGTGGAACTGCTGGCCGCGGTGCCCCGGCTGCGGGCGGAGGCGGGCCAGTGACGCCACCGGAGCGCAGGGCGGGGCCAGTGACGCCGCCGCGAGAGAGCGCCGGCCGGGCCGTGACGCCGCTGCTGGAGATCACCGATCTGGCCGTCCGTTTCGGCCCGGTCCGGGCCGTCGACGGGGTCAGCCTGCGCCTCCCCTCCGGCCCGTTCGGCCTGGGGCTGGTCGGGGAGAGCGGCTCAGGCAAGTCGACCATCGGGCGGGCCGTGCTCCGGCTGGTGGCGGTGGCCGGCGGCCAGATCCGTTTTGAAGGAAAGGACGTGGCGGGACTGCGCGGGCGCGCACTGGCCGGCTACCGCCGCGCGGCCCAGATCGTTTTCCAGGACCCGGACAACAGTCTCGATCCGCGGATCCGGATCGGGGCCTCGGTCGCCGAGCCGCTGACCGCGCACCGGATCGTGGCCCGCCGACTGGCCGTCGGGCGGGCCCGCGAGCTGCTGGCCGAGGTGGGACTCGATCCGGAGTTCGCCGACCGGTACCCCCATCAGCTGTCCGGAGGACAGCGGCAGCGCGTCGCGATCGCCAGGGCGCTCAGCGTCCAGCCGCGGCTGCTCGTCCTGGACGAGCCGACAAGCGCCCTCGACGTCAAGGCGCAGGCCCGGATCCTCGCGCTGATCGCCCGCCTGCGCGCGGGCAGGAACCTGGCCTACCTGCTCATCACGCACAATCTCGGCATCGTGAGCGAGCTGTGCGAGCAGACGGCCGTTCTGTATCTCGGCCGGGTGGTGGAGACCGGCGCCACGAGCGAGCTGCTCAGCGCCCCGGCACACCCCTACACCCGGGCGCTGCGGTCGGCGGTGCCCGAGATCGACACCGCCTCCCGCTCGGCGCGCGTCGTGCTGCCCGGCGAGCCGCCCGACGCGACCAGCCCGCCGACCGGCTGCGTCTTCCACCCACGCTGCCCGCTCGCCGTTGACCGCTGCGCCACCGAGGTCCCGCAGCTGCGGACCGTGCGGCCCGCGCGCCTGGTCGCGTGTCACCGTGCGGAGGAGGTGCTGGCCGGGGCGATGACTGGCGCGGGGCAGCCGTTAAGGCGATCCCGCCCGGGCGGCACGGGCGGCATGGCCGCCAACGGGGTGCCGACGGTCTGGCCTGCGCCCGCGGGCTCAGGCGACGGTCCGCGCGCTGGCTGAGGTTCCGTCGCCGAGGCCC
>Ga0114129_10007787_pt1 | contig 15244 bp, 16 predicted proteins | sample RhiMetdeltSRZDD1_FD_80071 | JGI IMG/M metagenome (GOLD analysis project Ga0114129, IMG submission 80071) | Populus rhizosphere microbial communities from Tennessee, USA - Rhizosphere MetaG P. deltoides SRZDD1 (version 2) (version 2) | ecosystem: Host-associated > Plants > Roots > Rhizosphere >...
GGGCATTAGAGAAACGGTAGCCGATGTGGAGCAGGTCCCGGCCGCCGGGACCTGCAGCGCGCCGCGCTTGCCGACTAGCCGTCCCCTCGCACGTCGCCGAAAGAGGCCGCGCCAACGTGACCGGCATCACGGCTTGCGACTGTCCCAGTATCGATTCTCCGCTCAAAGCAAAGTCGTCATACAACCAGGAACGTTCCGGCGCCCTATGGAAATGGGAGGGTAATGTGAAAGCTGGAGAATTGATGACCGCCAAGCCTGCCTGTTGCACCCCGCAGGATACCGTCCGCACAGCCGCCCAGCTCATGCGGGAGCACGACTGCGGCTGCATTCCAGTGGTAGAGAACGAGGGGAGCAATCGAGCGGTGGGCGTCATTACGGACCGTGACATTGCCTGCCGCTGCACGGCGGATGGCAAGGGACCAGAGACCCTTGTGAAGGACGTCATGTCGCGCGATCCGACGTGCTGCGGCTCCGACGATGACGTGGACGCGGTGGAAAGGATTATGATCGAGAAGCAGGTCCGGCGAGTGCCGGTGGTGGATTCAGAGGGCTGTTGCGTGGGGATGATTGCGCAAGCGGATCTGGTCCTCAACCACGGTGCGGCGAGCGAACGCGAGGTCCGAACCATAGTGGAGCGCATTTCGGAGCCGGCACATCATTCCGGCGCGGCGCCTTCCCTTGGCGGGCGGTAGTTCGAGCAGAATTCCGTAACAGATGAGCAACCTTGCCGCGCTTGACCGCTCCGATCCCCAGGCCTAGGTTCGAGCTGACGGAACGATCAATGCACACCCGGTGAAAGCCGGCGTCGCAAAGCCACGGGTCCTCGCTTCCTCGGCGACACCGGAGTTTAGGACGCCACGAGGGACCTCAAGACCGCCGAGCTGCATGAAGGTCAGCTCGGCGGTCGTGCTTTTTGCTGACGACGGGCGCGACGTGCAGACGAGACGAGCAGCGGCGCCGTCACCGCACCAAGGAGAAAGGAGACCCCATGTCTCACTGGGTAACGACCTCGACTGCTCTCGGCCTTCTTCTCATCGCTTCCCCAGCTACGCCGAGACCGTCGCCCTTCGCAAGCGAGCTTTGCACGGCGTTCAGATCACTGCGCTAGGGCGGTGCCTGCCATGGGCGCAGCGAAGGGACGGAGGACATAGAGAAGACGGAGTGCGGGAGTTTGGCGTTACGGCGCCGAGCAGCGGTTGAAGGAACTCACAGGAACTCACAAGGAAGACACCATGACTGCGACCAGCACTATCCAACAACGCAGCGAGCGGGCAGCTGACAAGAATGCCATTCGTCCGTTTCAGGTGAAGGTTCGGGACGCGGACCTTACCGAATTGCGCAGGCGCATACAGGCGACAAGGTGGCCTGACCGGGAAACGGATGCATCGCAAGGCGTGCAGCTCGCGACGATGCAGGAACTCGCGCGGTATTGGGCGACAGAGTACGACTGGCGCAAGGTCGAAGCGAGGCTGAACACGCTACCCCAGTTCATCACGGAGATCGATGAGGTCGACATTCATTTCATTCACGTTCGTTCGAAGCACGAAGACGCGTTGCCGCTCATCGTCTCGCACGGATGGCCCGGCTCGGTCATCGAGCAGCTGAAGATCATCGAGCCCCTGACGAATCCCACGGCGCATGGCGGCAAGCCATCGGACGCTTTCCATGTAGTGATTCCGAACATGCCGGGCTACGGATTCTCAGGTAAGCCGACCACGACCGGCTGGGACGCCGTGCGTGTCGCACGTGCCTGGATCGTGCTGATGAAGCGGCTCGGGTACAAGCGCTTTGTCGCCCAAGGCGGCGATTGGGGTGGGGTTGTGGTTGATATGATGGCGGTAGAAGGCGCTCCCGAATTGATCGGCATTCACACCAATATGCCAGGCGCTGTTCCAGCCGACGTGTGGAAGGCCATCGTGTCCGGCGGCCCGGCGCCATCCGGTCTATCCGACGAGGAAAGACAGCGGTACGAGAAGCTGAAAGCCTGGTTTGCGAAAGAAGTGGCCTACGCCCTTCAGATGGGACTCCGTCCACAGACGCTCTACGGAATTGCGGATTCACCCGTCGGTCTGGCTGCCTGGATGATCGACCACGACCTCCTGAGTTACCAAGCTATCTCGCGCCTCTTCGTCGATGGCACGCCCTATGGCGCTATGACCCGAGACGATGTCCTCGACAACATCACGCTCTCCTGGTTGACGACCACGGGCATCTCCGCGGGACGTCTCTATTGGGAAAACAAGTTGCCCTTCTTCGAACCGAAAGGCGTCTCCATCCCGGTCGCCGTGAGCGTGTTTCCTGACGAGATCGATGCGGCCCCGCGCAGCTGGGCCGAACGGGCGTATCCCAAACTCATCCACTACAACCAGCTCGATCAAGGTGGGCACTTTGCAGCCTGGGAACAGCCGAAGCTCTTGGTGGAAGAGCTGCGCACAGGGCTCAAGTCGTTGCGGTAGCTCAAAGGTCGGGCGGTGGATGGCGGGCCGGACGTGCTCGTCATCCGCCGCCTAGAATGATACCCCCGCGGCGCCGACGAGCGCCGAGGCGAATCTTCAAAGGAGAGAAATGCAAATGACCCGCTCAACGACCTGCCTTGGCAGTGGGCGGATTACGGTCAGAGCAACACCGTCATCCTGGTCGGCATGCCACGTAGCCAGCACAAGGTGCTGATCGAGGTGGTGGACCCGAAGGGAGCGTTTTCACAGGGCAAAAGTGACATTCAACTCGCCGGGCAAGCAGGGCCCCTAAATCTTTGCCGTACTTTACTCACTCGAATGTCGGAGTTGGCCTGTCCCTCGGACCACTCCAGCGTCCGAATGCGTGACCTGATCTCGCTCTCCACCCCCCCGCCGTGTATCCTCCAAGAGTCGCTAACTCCCTCCCCAGAGCCAGGCCCACAGTGGCAGACCTCCGAACTCTGCTGGAACCAGACTTCGCGGGCGCCTATACCATTGAGCGCGAACTCGGGCGCGGCGGCATGGCTACGGTATTCCTGGCCCGAGACCTCAAGCACCACCGACCCGTTGCCCTGAAGGCTCTTCACCCCCACCTCTCCCACGTCCTGGGACCTGAGCGGTTCCGACGTGAGATCGAGTTCCTTGCTGGTCTCACTCATCCGCACATCGTCCCACTTCACGATTCCGGCGGCACTGCGGGCCTCCTGTGGTACACGATGCCGTATGTGGACGGCGAGTCGCTTCGGGACCGGCTTCGGCGGGAAGGGCGATTGCCGCTCGAGGAGGCGCTTCGGATCACAACGGAGGTCGCCGATGCACTGCATTACGCTCACGGCCGCGGCATCATCCACCGCGACCTCAAACCCGAGAATATCCTGCTTTCCGCCGGGCATGCATTCGTCGCGGACTTCGGCATTGCTCGGGCGTTGATGCACCCCGGAGACGACCGCCTCACTGGAACCGGGTTCGCTCTCGGGACACCGGCCTATATGAGTCCCGAACAGGCTGCAGGCGAACACGCCGTCGACGCCCGGAGCGACATCTTTGCCCTCGGCTGCGTCGTGTACGAGATGCTCGCGGGTGAGCCGCCGTTCACAGGATCGACCCCACAGGCCGTGCTCGCGCAGCGCCTTACCGGGCCAGCCCCCCCATTGCGCTCGCGCCGGGCGGACCTCTCCCAATCGGTAGCGGCGGCAGTCGCGCGCGCGCTCGCGCTGGATCCGGTGGACAGATTCTCCACCGCCACCGGGTTCGCAACCAGCTTGGCCGCGGCGATGGACCAGACCGGGGCAACCACAGCGGCCACCGCTCCAGCCGCGCCTGGCGCTACGAACGATCGCTCCATCGCCGTGCTTCCATTCAGCGACATGAGCGCCGAACGCGATCAGGAGTATTTGGCCGATGGCATAGCGGAGGAGATCATTAATGCGCTGACCAGAGTCGGCTCGCTCCGTGTCGCCGCGCGTACCTCCTCGTTCGCCTTTAAAGGGAGAAACGAGGACGTTGGCCAGATCGGCCGGAAACTCAAGGTCACCACGATTCTCGGTGGCAGCGTGCGCAAGGCGGGCAATCGCCTGAGGGTGACAGCGCAGCTCGTCAACGCCACCGATGGTTACCAGCTCTGGTCTGAGCGCTACGACCGAGAGCTGGCGGACGTGTTCGCGGTAGAGGATGAGATTGCAGAGAGCGTCGTGAGCGCGCTGTCGATCGTCATGGGAGAGACCGGCGGACGCGGCAGGGGAATCGACCGGCCGCGTACCGACAACGTCCACGCGTACGAGTATTACCTCCGGGGCCGGCAGCTCTTCCATCAGTTCCGCAAGAAGCAGATCCAGCTCGCACGCCGCATGTTCGAGCGCGCGATCGAGCTCGATCCCCTGTTCACCCTGGCCTACGCGGGGGCGGCGGACTGCAGCTCGATCTTGTACATGTACTTCGAGGCGACTGAGGCCAATCTGCAACAGGGGGACGCGCTGAGCCTGAGGGCGCTCGAGCTCGGCCCGGACATCGCGGAGGCCCATGCGGCGCGCGGGCTCGTGCTCACACTGCGGGGGAGTTTCGAGGCCGCCCAGCGGGAGTTCGAGTCCGCCATCGCGCTCGATCCGCGCCTCTATGAGACCTGGTACTTTTACGCTCGAGTGTGCTTCGAGAAGGGTCAGTTGGCTGAGGCGGCACGTTTCTTCGAGCAGGCTGCGGCGCTTCGACCCGACGATTACCAGGCCGTCTCCTATCTCTCGATGACGAACGAGGCGATGGGGCGTAAGGTCGAGGCCAATTCGGCCTCTCGACGCGCGCTCCCGATCTTGGAGCAACACCTCGAACTCAACCCCGATGATGCTCGTGCATGGTATAGTGGAGCCACCGAACTCAGCCGACTGGGTGAGCGGGAGAAGGCCTTCCAGTGGGTGAACCGTGCGCTCGCCCTCGACCCTGAGGACGGCGCTGTGCTGTATGGCATCGCCTGCGTGTACGCTTTGCTGGGCGAGGACGAGCGGGCGCTCGACGCCCTCGAGCGGGGGATCCGAGCTGGCTTCGGTCGGCGGGAGTGGGCAGAGAAAGATCCGGACTTCGCCTCGCTTCGAGAGTCGCCAAGGTTTCGGAAGCTCCTGGAGACCATGCCGACTCACTTTGGCTCGGTCCATCCGACGGCGGGATCCGCTGAATGAGTGATGGACATTGATGGCAGAAATCGATGGCAGAAATCGCGTGTGCTCGCTTCTCACTCCACCATTCGGAGCACGAGCAGTGGCACAATTGGCTGCGAAGTGACATACGGACCTACACCCCACATACTCACTGAAGAGTGCCCTAAGGAGTCGAAGCGCGATAGCAGATATTCCCCCATCGCGCTTCGAGTTGTCCCCCCCGGGGTCGAGCCGCAGGCCGAGCCCTAAAGCAAAGGCCCGGACATTTCTCCCCGGGCATTGCCCCCTCCTGGGCTCGAACCAGGACTCTCCTGATCCAGAGTCGGTGCCGGCCGGCCAAGTTGCCTGGAAGCGGTCACCCACCGAGCATCGGTGCCCGCTTCCCTGCCCGAAATGACCGGGTTTGCCCGGAGAAACTGTACCAGAAACGGTAGCAGTCCGTCTGGCCCGCTGGCGTAAAGCGGTACCGTCCTGCAGACTTGCTTCCGCTCGGGCGGTGTTGTTTTTCGCCGTCAGGGGTTCACCAGCAGCGGCGATGACCTTTCGAGAAGAATGAGAGCTGGCCATGAGCGCTTCCACTCTGCGCGATACGAAGCACGCCGAGGTCGCGACGACGCATGGGCAGGTGACGCGGACCCTCACCGGCCGTTCCTGCGCGGTGCTGACGAATGGCCAGGCGGAGGGAGGATGACGTCGCCATTCTCCCGCGGGTTTCGTGGCCGCCCACGGTCTGCGGCCGCCGCCGGCCGGCTCCCGCCCGGCCAGTACGAGACGCGGGATTTTCCTGTACTTTCGGCGGGTCCGACCCCGCGCATCTCGCTCGCGACGTGGGACTTCACGCTCCTCGGTCCGGGCGGGCAGACCGCGCGATGGACGTGGGACGAGTTCCAGGCGCTGCATCGCGAGCCCGTCACCGCGGACATCCATTGCGTCACCAAGTGGTCCAAGCTCGGAACGGTCTGGGAGGGCGTCTCAGTGGACACGCTTCTCGCGGATGCTGCCCCGCGGGACGTCCGACCTGCGCCCTACATGCTCGCGGTGTGCGACGGCGACTACACGACGAATCTGCCGCTCGCCGACGTGACCGGTGGCAAGGCGTGGGTGGCGCTGAGCTACGGCGGCGAGCCTCTCGCGCCGGAACACGGCGGCCCCGCGCGACTCCTGGTGCCGCACCTCTACTTCTGGAAGAGCGCGAAGTGGGTACGGCAGCTGCACTTCCTGGAGCCCGACCAGCCCGGGTTCTGGGAGTCACACGGCTATCACAACTACGGCGACCCGTGGCGCGAGCAGCGGTACGCCGGCGACGAGTGAACCGCGCGCCACCGCCCTCCAGCCCCGCGGCGGCTTCCACGCTGCGGCCGACGGCGCGGTCGATCGCGTGGCGACTCGCAACCGTGGCCGACACCGTACGGGAGACGCCGCGGGCACGGACGCTCGTGCTCGATGTCCCGGGTTGGCCTGGCCACCGCGCGGGGCAGCACCTGGACGTGCGCCTCACGGCGGAGGACGGCTACCAGGCGCAGCGGAGTTATTCCATCGCCTCGGCGCCGGAGGACGCGCGCGTCGTGCTGACGGTCGAGCGGTTGGAGGATGGCGAGGTCTCACCCTATCTCACCGACGAGCTGCGCGTGGGGGACCGGCTCGAGCTGCGGGGGCCGATCGGCGGGCACTTCGTCTGGGACGTCGCGATCGGCGGACCACTCCTCCTCGTCGGGGGCGGCTCCGGCATCGTGCCGCTCATGGCGATGCTGCGCCATCGGGCGGCCGCGCTCGGGACTGCGGATGCCGACGCTCGGCACCACGTGCCGGCTCGCCTCCTCTACTCCTCCCGAAGCTGGAACGAAGTGATCTACCGCGACGAGCTTGCCCGATTGGTCGAGCACGATTCGGCCCTCGAGGTTGCCTTGACGCTCACGCGCGAGCAGCCCCAGGGTTGGGCTGGATTGCGCCGCAGGATCGATCGCATGATGCTGGCGGAGGTCGCCTGGCCCCCGGCCGAGCGGCCGCATGTTTTCGTCTGCGGTTCGACACCGCTGGTGGAGGCCGTCGCGGCGGCACTCGTCGAGCTCGGGCACGACCCGGCACGGGTGAAGACCGAACGCTTCGGCCCCACGGGCGGGTCGCCGTAGCACGCGCCGCACCCATGGATGCGTGAGCAGCGGGAGGCAGCAATGGAAGATGCTATGAGAGCGGCAGACGAGCGGATCGCAGCCGGAGAGAGCGTGGCGGACGCGCTCCGGCTCGATGGGAATGCCGCGGCCGGGATCCTGAGCGAGCTCTTCGTCCCGGACCTCACGGCCGCGCGCGCAACGTGCGCCCACTGCGGGGCGACCCGGCCAGTGGGTGCGCTGCTGATATACGCCCATGGCATGGGCACGGTCGTGCGCTGCCCCAGCTGCGACACCGTCATCCTGTGCGTCACGCGGACGCCGACACAGGTTTGGCTCGATGCGACGGGTGCCAGGCGCATCATCATTGCTGCCGCCGCGCTATCGCGGTGAGCCCGTGACCACCCCTTCGGAGGTCTGGACTGCCCTGGCGTGGGGCGCAGTGTCCTCCGTCGGGCTGCTGGTCGGCGCGATCACCGGATCAGTGTTCCGAATGCCGCACCACACGATCGCGATGGGCATGTCCGTCGGTGCGGGACTGCTGCTCGCCGGTGCGTCCCTTAAAGTGGCCGCCGATGCGATCCGGATCGCCGGACCAATGGCAGCGGCGCTGTCACTGCTGCTTGGGGCAGCCGCGTTCAGTGCGACCAACGCGCTTCTCGCGCGGTTCGGTGCCGTTCACCGCAAGCGATGCGGCGAATGTATTCAGCAGCCGGTCGAGTCGGAGCAGCCTGGCAGCGGCGTAGCCATCGCGCTCGGCAACGCGCTTGACGCGGTCCCGGAAGCGATGGTGTTGGGAATTGCTCTGCGAGATCGGGTATTCCCGCTCGCTGGTGTTCGCGTTCTCCGTGGGCAACCTGCCTGAGGCTTTATCGAGCGCAGCGGGGATGGGGGTGGCTGGCTGCAGTTACAGCTACATCTTTCTGGTCTGGAGTGCGATCGCCATCGGGGCTGCCGCAACAATCGCGGCAGGGTATGTTGGGTTCGGTTCGCTCAGCGAGGCCTGGCCACCGCGGCTGCAGGCATTTGGAGCCGGAGCACTGCTCGCGATGGCTGCGGAAACGATGATTCCCGAGGCCTTCCACAACAGTCCGCTTTTCTCAGGCTTGCTCGCCGCCTTCGGTTTCGGTCTTCTGCTGCTGGTTGACGCTACGACACGTTAGCGGACCGCGCGGTCAGTACCTTAGTCATTGCTTTGCTCCTTGTACTGTCCGTGCCGACTCGGCGAGAGGTGGTGCCACACCCCCTGACGCCGACCCTCCCGCGGGAGAGTTACGTCGTTCCTGCTCGCGCTCTGGCGCCAGATCGACTTTCGTCAGGTCCGGTCGGAAGAAGAGCGACACCGTCCAGTCGAGGGCGATGCGGACTCTCGTGTCCCAGCGCGGCATCTGGAGCAGGTAATACGTCCGCCGCATCCACCAGGCGATGAAGCCCGTCAGCTCGAGCCCGCGCACGTCGGCCGCGGCGCGGGTATGGCCGAAGGCGGCCATCGTGCCGAGCGTCCGGTATCGGAACGGCTTCGGCGCACGCCGCTCGACGACCGCCCTAATGTTTTGGGCGACGCAACGTGCTTCACGAACGGCGTGCTGGGCCAGGGCCGGGTAGGGCTTGCCGTCGGGCCCAGGGACCGCAGCGCAGTCGCCGATCGCCCACACGTTCGCATGACTGACGCTCCGCATGGTCGCGTCGGTGACGATCCGACCGCGCGGGTCTCGCTCGACTGCAGCCGCCGCCGCAACCGCGCTCGGCACAATGCCGGCGGCAAGCACGATCGTGTCGGCTTCGATCGCGCCGTCCTTCCACCGCACGACCCCCGGCTCGATTGCCTGAACGGGCGTCGACGTTTTGAGCTCCGCGCCGCGCCGGCGCAACACCTTCTCCGCGTACTTGGCGACGAACGGCGTCGACTCCGGCAGCAGGCGATCGCCGGCCTCGAGGAGGCGGAAACGCAGTTCGTCTCGACGGATGCGCGGATAGTAGCGGAGCGCGTCGTGAACGAATGCTGTGAGCTCGCCGAGCAGCTCGCTTCCGACGAGGCCGCCGCCAACGACGACGATCGTCAGCAGTTGCCGGCGCCGCTGCACGTCGGTCTCCACGTCGGCGCGCTCCAGGCGCTCGATGACGTGGTTACGCAGCATGAGCGCGTCGGCCACGGTCTTGAACGTTCGCGCGTGCTCGGATCCCGGAATCAGATCCACGTTCGTCATCGCGCCCAGCGCGATGACGACGTGATCGTACGGCAACTCGTGAACACCCTCTTCCGACGCGACGACGCGCACGACGCGTCGTTCGACATCGATGTCCTCGGCGGTTCCCTCGATGAAGCGCGCGTGGCGGAGGCAGGGGCGAATCGGCTGCGCGCAGTGGCGGAGCTCCAGCACCCCGGAGCAGGCCTCGAAGAGGAGAGGGCTGAGGAGGAAGAAGTTGTCGCGGCTGACGAGTGTGACCTCGACGTCGGACCGCCTGGCCAGGTACCGGTCGAGGTGACGGGCAGCGGCGACGCCGCCGACCCCGCCGCCGAGCACGACGATCCGAGTACCAGGCGCCGTAGCGATCACTCGAGCATCACGAAGAGGGGCTGCAGGTTCGGCGCTCGTCCACCGGCTGACGCTGCACTAGCGCAACGATTGGAACGCCGCTCGCAGCTCCGACGCGAAGAGTGCCGGTTCTTCCCATGCCGCGAAGTGGCCGCCGCGGTCGACCTCGTTGAAGTAGGCGAGGCTGGGGTAGACCGCCTCAACCCAGCTGCGCGGGGCAGCCCAGAGCTCGCCGGGGAACGTCGTGAAGCCGACCGGAACAGAGACCGGCGGAGGAGCCGCGCCGGCCGCACCGGCTGCGGCCAGAACCTGTCCGAACTCCCAGTACCACCGGGCGGCCGAGGTGCCGGTGCCCGTCAGCCAGTACAGCGTGATGTTGTCGACGATGCTGTCCCGGGTGAGATTCCCGACGGGCTCGCCGTCGACGAACGCGCGGGAGATCTTGTAGTAGCTGTCTGTGTCATGGTCGAGCAACCAGGCCGCGAGCCCAACGGGTGAATCCTGCAGGGAGTAGCCGATCGTCTGTGGTCGAGTGGACTGCTCCAGGAAGTAGCCGAAGCCACTCGTCCTGAACGTCGCGACCGCCTTGTGCGCCGCGCGCTCCTGCTCGGATTCCGCCGGCAGTTTATCGACGATGCCCAACGCCCCCGCGAGCAAGTTGAGGTGGATGCCGAGCAGCCCCTGGGGCGCTTGCCGCCCCATCGCGTCCGTGACGTCGGCGCCCACATCGCCCCCCTGTGCGACGTAGCGCGTGTAGCCGAGGCGCTCCATCAGCTTCGCCCACGCGCGGGCGATGCGGCCGGACTCCCAGCCGAGCTCGGTCGCCTCACCCGAGAAGCCATAGCCAGGCAAGGACGGCAGCACCAGATGGAATGCATCGTCGGGGGTCCCACCGTACTTGGTCGGGTCGGTTAGGGGACCGACGGTCTCGAGCAGCTCGATGACCGAGCCGGGCCAGCCATGCGTCATGATCAGCGGCAACGCGTTCTCATGCCGGGACCTGACGTGGATGAAGTGAATCCGCACCCCGTCGATCTCGGTCGTGAACTGCGCCAGCGCGTTCAGTCGTGCCTCGCACTTGCGCCAGTTATACTCGGTCGTCCAGTAGCGGGCGAGCTCCCGCAGCGTCGCCAGCTGCACGCCCTGCGACCGATCCCCGACGAGCTCCTTGGTAGGCCAGCGCGTGGCCGCGATGCGCGCACGCAGCGCCTTGAGTTCCGCCTCGGGGGTCTCGATCGTGAACGGCCGAATCGCCGTAGGGCCCGGAGGCTTTGCCGTCGCGACAGACATGGGGTCTCCTATCTCTTGGTTTGGTACGGTCCCGTGACCAGGCACACGCCGTACATACCGGGGTTCTTGTGGAGTCTCCTAGCGGCGATCCGGGCCACCCGGCCCGAGCCGGGTGACCAATGGCGACACCTTGCCATGTCAGCTAGTGCGAAGGCGGTCCGGTGGGGAAAAGCGTGGAGCCCGCGGCCGAGGCGGCCGGCGGCGCGCCGACCGGCCGGGCCGGCAGGGGGAGAAGCTGAGATAGGGAGATCCGCGAGGGCGAGAGCTGCAGCCACGGTGTGCCGGCCCTTCGGTCACCCCGCGATCGTGAAAGGAACGCCGACTGTGACCTCGGCGTCGCCAGAGCGCACGGGACGGCGGAGGATAGGGAATCGAGCGCCTGCAGCATCCCCTTCCCCAACGACGATCCCGCGGTACTCTCGACCCGGGACCCGACCAGGAGCCCGGCGAGGAGCGGAATCCAAACGAGGGAAAGGCGGCGGTGCATGCTCCATTCTACGCGAGTGGTGCGGAGTTGGATACCGGTAAAATGGTGTCACGTCGGTATCGACGGCGGGTGTAGGCCGTCCACTCCGAAGAGTGGAAGAGTTCAACGAGGTGTCCCGTCGAATGGTCGCGCTGGGCCACCACCGGATGGATCAAACGCCCGCGGCGTGACCGCAGCATCCACACGACCTCCTTGCCGGGCCGGCACCCTTGCAAACCAGCAGCCCCCGCGAGTACGGGGGCCCATTGCCCCTCCTGGGCTCAAGCCGGCCGCGGGTGGCATGCCATCTGGTAACGAAAGCCCCGCAGTTCGGTTGGCGCCCGTAGGATCCTGACCGGCGCGAGCGATCCAAGCCGCTTAGCCCATAGGCCCGGAACCGTAAAGATCATTGGGCTTTGGGGATGGCCAGCAAGGCTGCCAGGAAGGAGCCGACCACGATCCCCGCTTCGCGCCTCAGGCCCAGGTCGGTAAACCGGATATCGACGGCGGCCTGCTGGCCCTGCAGCACGTCCACCACCGCATGGGGATGCTTCAAATAATCCCGGAGCCGCACTCGGGGGCCTCGAAGCGGGTGCCTGTAGCCGGAACGAGCCGCAGGCGCGGTAGCCCACATACCGTAGATGGCTGGTTGACGGGCTCCAGATAGGTTGGCCGGCCTTTACCAGACAACAAGTTCCCCTATCTCCGCACCCTCGACCTGCAGGTGTCAGATTCGTCGCGTCGGGACAGTGGGGCATGGACACCCTCCCTTAGCGCTAGCAGTTGGCCGCTTGCTCCGGGCTTTGCTGGTCAACGCCTCGACCTCGCCGATCTCGCGCGGCGCATGGGAGATTCGTTCGAGGCCTCGCTCGGTAATCACATAGTCGTCTTCAATGCGTACGCCGATGTTCTCGTAGCGCGCCGCCACGGGTCGCACCTTGGCGATGAAGCGGCGATTCCGTGGAGTGTCAGGCAGGATGCCAAGCACGCTGCTGCGCACGTAGATCCCCGGCTCGATCGTGAAGACGTCACCGATTTTGAATTTGTGGTCGCCCGCGTAGAACTGGGCGGGGTCGTGCACCTCGAGGCCCAGACCATGGCTGATGCCGTGGATGGTCCAGATCACCGCTTGTGAGCAGCTCCGCGAGGACGTGGTGCAATCAGCTTTCCACGGGAGATCGAGTATCGAATCAGGCGACTCGATCAGGCCGAGCCGCGCGAGGCCGGCTGCACGGATGTCGAATGCCGAATCGCTCGCGGACAGGGCAGACATGCCTGAGCGGCTGTTCCGCTCGGCCGCCTTCTGCGCCGCCAGCACCAGTGCATAAATCCCGCGCTGCTCAGGCGTGAAAGTGCCCGACACCGGAAGCGTGCGCGTCACGTCGGCGGAATAGCCGTCCAACTCGGCTGCCGCGTCGATCACCACGACGTCGCCGGCCTTGAGCGGCGCCCGGTTCTTCATGTAATGCAGCGTCGTTGCATTGACGCCCGCACCAACGATGGAGCCGTAGCCCGAGCGCTGTGCTCCGCCCCTGAGGAAGGCGGCCTCGAGCACGGCCTGCAGGTCGTACTCATGTAGCCCTGGCGCGATGAGCCGCATCGCCGCGCGGTGGCCGGAGTCGCTGATCGCCGCGGCGCGTCGGAGCAGCGCCAACTCAGCCGGACTCTTCCGAGCGCGGAGTTCGGCGACGATCGGGTGCGCGTCCCTCACCACGAGACCGGGATGCGCCTCCGCGAGAGCGCGCATGATCTGCTGCCCGCGGGTCAGCGAGTCCGCCTTGGCGAAATCAGCCGATTCGACGTCCGAGATGGTGTAGAAGGGAAGCCCCGTCGCCACCAGCGAGTCGAGCGCCGCGCGGAGCCCGTCGGCGGGGCGCGACGGGAGCCCGGTCGCGCGGCTTGTCGCGGCGGAATCGGGCATGACACCGTAGTAGAGCGCCGTGCGCGGCGGCTTCGGCGTGATGAAGAGGGTGCCCGTACCCTTCCCGCCTCTGACCACCATGACGAACGTTGCGTCGGGCTCGTCGAAGGCCGTCAGATAGTGAAAGGCGGCGAGCTGGTAGAACGGGCCGCGGTCGGTTACCGGCGTCCGGCCGGAGAAGGCGACGACTATGCCGCTGTCGAGCCGGGCGGCGAGCGAGTCGCGGCGCGCCGCGTACTCGGCAAGTGGGATTTGGCCCTGCGCCGGCGCGGCGACCTGCGCGAGCAGGAGGATGGCGGTGGCAAGGCGCCGGATGGACGTGAGGCGTGACATGACGCGAACGATAGCACGCACCGCGGCTGTCGCCCACCACCCCGCTCTCGACGGCGGGCGTCACCGGCGGCATCTTAGGCAGCAAACGCCTCAAGGAGCGCGCATGAACAAGACGACGCTCGATCAGATGTGGGATCAGTTCCGCCAGAAGTACGGCGTCTACCTTCGGCTCCTCGACGCGATCCCCGCCGACCGCTACGCCTCCCATCCCATCCCCAACATGCGCACGCCGGCCGAGATGGCGGTCCACGTCTCAGGATCGGTCGTGCGGGACATCGCACAGGGCGTAGCGAAAGGCAGGATCACAGCAGACGAGGCCTCCGAGGCGAAGGTGGCGGCGGAGCTCGGCGGTAAGGCGGAGATCCTGGCATTCGCCGGCCGGTGTTTCGAGCAGGCGAGCGAGGCAGTTGAGCGGATCGGTGACGCGGAGCTATCAGCGATGGTACCCACGCCGTGGGAGAAGACGTGGCCCGGGTGGATCGCGATCCATGTGCTGAGCGACGAGTTCCTGCACCACCGCGGGCAGCTCTCCGCGTACGCGCGGGCGTGCGGCGTCGAGCCTCCGTTCCTATGGAGTTACGAGGAGAACGCGGAGCGGTACCGGCCAAGGACCGAGCCGGCGGGGGCGGGGGCGTAAGACCGTTCCGGAGCGAGGCACCGGGCCGGACTCGTAGGAGAGCGGACTGGTAGGGCTCTCCTGATCCAGCATCGGGCGGATTCGGGGACTTCGTCTACTTGCTGAATCGGGGTGCCCCGCATCATAGGCGCAGCCAACTCAGGCTGGGCGCCGCCACATCAATTCGCCGGGCCAGTGGATTCCTTCACAAACACACGTCGCCGCTCTCGGCCGCGACCGCGCTGCCGGGATGGGGCATATGGCTTTAGTCAATCGCGATAGGGACCTGCTCGTGTATGGCGGGGTCGCGCAGTAGCTCTAAGGTCTTGCCGGTGACGACTACGTCCCCGCAACCAACCGCTCGAAGCGCGGGTTGCCCTTGAGCGGTGCGAAGGTGGGATCGATCCGAAGCCAGCCGGGTGAGAGGTAGTACGGCATGTTAAGCAACGGCTCGAGCCGGTCCAGCGCCTTCTCGGGCTCGCCCACCAGCAGATAGATCCGCACGAGTTGGTGCTGGATGTAGGCTCCTTGGTAGGCGTCCCGGCTGATGGGCCAGAGCGCGACGCCTCGCTCCCCTTCCGCAATCGACTCCGACTTCCGGCCCAAGTAGGCCAGAGCCAGGCCTCGGAAAGCATGTCGCTGTGCGTTACGCGGGGCCTTCCGGAGCTGCTCCTCGTAGGCTAGTCGGGCCGAGTCGGCGTGGGCCCGGGCCTCGGCTGGATTCCCGCGCAGCTGATAGATCTCGGCGCGGACTATGCTCCATGCCGCGCGGTCATTGTCGAAGGCGCTCGGCGGAAGTGCGAGCAGTTGTTGCTGCTGGGCGTCGTCCAGCACCCAGCAGAGGTCCCAATAGTACGCGAAGAAGGTGATTA
>Ga0114129_10007789_pt1 | contig 15243 bp, 14 predicted proteins | sample RhiMetdeltSRZDD1_FD_80071 | JGI IMG/M metagenome (GOLD analysis project Ga0114129, IMG submission 80071) | Populus rhizosphere microbial communities from Tennessee, USA - Rhizosphere MetaG P. deltoides SRZDD1 (version 2) (version 2) | ecosystem: Host-associated > Plants > Roots > Rhizosphere >...
GCGGCCACGCCGTCGGCCAGGACCAGCGACAACACGGCTTTCTCGCCCAGGTTCAGGAGCAGAATCGAGCCCGACGCGCCGAGGATGTGGACCTGGCTAAGCTCGCCGAGCTGCAGGTCGCGGGCACCCTTGCCGGCGATCGCGAGCGCGGCGGCGCTGATCGCGGTGAGATGGAGCCGTGCCGGACCGGACGGGAGCGTGCTTCCGTGAAGCCGACCCTGCGTGCTCGCGAGGAGCGCGGCTGTGACGCCGCGCGTGGAGGACTGAAAGTCGGTGAGAAGTCTTGTGATCTCGTCGGCCGGCACGACGCTCATGCTTTTTCTCCCTCGACTGCGAGTCGCCCGCCCCAGGCGGCGCCGCGCACGAGGCTCGCGATCGCCAGGGCTCCAGTGACAACGAGGAACAGCCAGAGCCGCGGAGCGGGAGCCCCGAAAGCCACGCCGTAGGAAGCGCCGGCCACGAACAGGCCGCACACCAAATAGACGAGCGCTGCCGGTCGGCCCGTCACCAGCAGAATCTGCAGCAACAGCACGCTGGCCGCGCTCAGGAAGAAGACGTGAACCGCGTCCCGACTTCGCAGTGTCGCCCAGAACGGATAGCCGACCATGAGCAGGACCGCCAACAAGGCGAGCGCATCACGCCGGTCCTCGATAAGCCGCCTGCGGCGGCGCTTTGGCCTCGCCGAGGGCGACTCGGGCTCGCGCACTGCTCGTGGCAGCGACAGCAGCAGACAAAGGTAGAGGCCGATCGAGCCCAGGTAGTACTCGGCCCACTCGATCCGCTGCGCGATCCCGAGGATGACGAGGCCCTGGACGTAGGCGAGGGCGGCCGCATGCAGAAAGACGGACTCAGTCTCCCACCAGCGCCAGAACAGATACATGGTGCCAACGATCGCGCAGGCTGCGACGGGCCAGATTCCCTCGCGAAAGCGAAGCGCCGCGAGCGCAAGGGCTGTGATCGAGAAGAGGTGAATGGCGTGGCGCGTGGCGAGGCTCGCGGGAGTGGACGAGGTGCTCGCGTGCCGCGCGATCAGAAGTGTCAGGTGCAACCACGCCCACGCCGCGAGAAGCGCTCCGCGCGCGGCCGCCGGCAGGCCCTCGCTGCCGAGCACAAACCAGAGCAAAGCCGCACCGCTCGCATGGGCCAGGAACAGGCCCCCGACGGGCAACCAGTCGTCCTCGGCGAGAGTGGCCTGGCGGCGCTCGACCCCCTCCCGCCGCGCGGTGCGCCGCTCCCTGCCGCTTCTGCGCTCGTAGCCCGAGAGTCCGATGAGCAAGCCAAGCCAGAGTGCCAGGAACACGCCCGTGACATGCGGCGGGAGAGCCAGCTCGACGAGGGCAGCGGCGGTTCCGGCCAGCAGTGCCCATGAGAGCGTGAGCCGGACCTTGGCGTTGTTCCCCTCGAGCCTGCGCAGGGCGCGCGCCGCGAGGACGAGGGCGATTGCGAGCAGGGCGAGCGGCAGCATTCCCAGGTCGTGCCGCCGGGTCGCGGCCGCCAGCACCGCGGCAGCGGTGCTCAGCAGCAGGAACACCAGCTGGGGAATCAGGGATGCTTCGCGCAGCGAGCGCCACAGAAAAACAAAGGCGGCGCCGACCAGAGCCAAGAGCGCCGCTCCGAGTCCGGCCGCGATCCCGAGGCCGATCGCGATCAAGGTCAGCGCGTAGCCCGCCCGCACGAGCGGCTGCGATCCTCGCGGGACGTCGCTCGCGACCAGGAAGCACAGCACGGCATAGAGCAGCGCGCACGCCACGCGCGTGCCGGGGCCGGCCACGGCCACCGCGAGCACGACCGATACCAACGCGAAGACGTGGACGGCGTGGCGGGTCGTGTTGGCGAGCGCTCGGTCGTGGGCGGAGCCGACCTCTCGCAGCAAGACCACCTGGTAAGCCCAGGCCCAGGCTGCGAGCGCGGCCGCTTCGAAGCCCGCGAGAGAGCCGAGCCGGCCCACGCCATACACGAGCCATAGGCCGCCCGCGGCGTGGGCGACGCCGAAGCCGAACGCGCGCAAGGCCCATTCGGGCTCCGGCTCTGTGGCATCGGGCGAGCGGGCCCAGAGGCCGGCCAGGAAGCCCAGCCAGACGAGCGCGAAGCTGATGAGCGACCGAGTGCCCCAGATCGCTTCGAAGACGAGCACGCCTGCACCGCCGACGACGGCCCAGGCCAGGGCCAGCAGGACGGCGCCGCGCGGCGTTCCCCGCCGTGTCAGGCCGCGCACGAGGATGAGCACTGCGACGAGGGCACCGGCGAGAGGTACCGTGCGGGCAGAGGGCAAGAGCGTGCCGAGTGTGACCGCCGCCGCCGTGATCAAGAGCAGAAAGCCGAGATAGGGCCAAAGCGAGCGCGAACGCAGGGCTCGCCAGAGGAACAGCAGGGCGCCGCCCGCCAGGGTAAAGACGGCGAGCGGCTTGTCCTGTAGCGCGGCGACGCCGGCCAGCAACAGGGCGGCCGAGCCTGCGAAGTCCAGGGCCCCCATCGGGTACAGGCGATCCGCGCGCTCCGCGAGCGCAAGGTATGTGACACCGAGCAGGAAGGGCGCCCAGACGAGGCCAGCCCCTCCCGGACTGAGTGCCGCGAAGAGGGCGCTGCTCGCTGGAACCACGAGCAGGGGTGCGGCGTAGGACGCGACGTTCAAGAGCGCAGTGCTCGCGACGAAGCCGACCGGGGTCTCCGCGATCGAAGGATGGCGGTGCCTCCAAAACGCCTGCGCGAACAGGGCTCCCGCCAGCCCGACGAGGGCGAGCGGCACGCTAGCAGGCGGGACGCCGGCGAGGAAGCCCTGGTACTCGGCAGCTCGAAGTCCCACTTGACGGAGCCAAAGAGGCGCCGTCGCTCCTGCGAGACCCAGGGCGAGCGCAACCGACAGCCAATAGGCGCTCTCTCGCAGAGGGTCAGCCCGGTCCGGATTCAGTGCCAATCCCAGGAGCGCGAGGGTGACGACCCAGGCGACGGTGGCCGCGAGATAGGCGAGTGGCGGGGCTCCGGCTACATGCAACGACGCGGTGAAGGCGATGGTGAGGCTTGCCCAGCCCAGAAGTCCGACCGTGCGGACGAGCGGACCCAGCTCCCGCTCGGCCCAGGCCAGCCACAGTACCAGAGCGCTCGCCAGGAAGGGCAGAGCCAGGGCGCCTGTGGCGGGGTTCTGCCAGATGTCCCAGGCTCCCCAGACGGCTGTCGCGGAGAAGGGCAATGCGACGGCCAGCGGGAAATGGTTGCGCGGCTCGAGCCGGCGACGCCGGGCCAGGACGTACAAAGCCACGCCGAAGACCAGGCTCAGCCAGAGCGCGCTCGCCAGCGAGAGGCCCATTGTGAACCGCGACAGGTGGATGAGGCCCGCCCCCGCGCCGGCGAAGAAATAGGGATAGAAGAGGGGATGGAAGCGCGAGTGGGCGAGACGCCGGTAGCCGTAGACGTGATAGAGGACGCCGACGAACAGGACGACGAAAGCGCTCTCGAAGATGCGTCCCTGGAGGCCAGGCGTGTAGAGCACGAGCGGGGCATAAAGGTTCAAGGGGAAGATCACGTCGCTCAACACCAGCAGCGAGATGCCGAGCGGTGAGCTGGGCTGCCGCGCGTAGATGCGGCCCCCGAGCCAGGCTCCGAGCGCGTTCAGGAGCAGGAAGCTCACGGTGAGGATCGGCTGGCCGGCTCCCGGATCGAACGTAATTCTCATCGAGTAGGCGACCGCGGCCAGCCAGACGACTGCCACACCGGAGTAGCCTGTCGCGAGCAGGACGTTCAAGCCACTGGCTCCCCTCGTAAGCGGCTAGCCGCGCAGCCTCACTTCGATCTCACACTGAGCATCGCCGAGCGCCATGCAGCGGGTTTCCTCCGTCTGCACTTCGAGGCCCAGGTGCGCCTCGGCAAACTCGGTGATGACACCCTGGTTCAGGTAGCAGAAAGGCGTGGCGCGCTTCAGTTGCCGGCACTCGGGGCAGTTCGCGATCGTGATCACGAGCAGGTCGTCACCCTTCATGCTGGCGCGCACCGTCCCCGGGTTGCCCTTCGCCGCGAGCACCGCGACCTGGCCGATCGCAGGCAGCTGGTTCGGGGCGTGGCGGAACTGCGCGATGAGCGCCTTGATCTGGCCTTCTCGCTCGTGTTTCAGCGTGCGCACCAGCAGCCGTCCGGTCTCGAAGGCCGTGCTGCTGAAGCTGTCGCCGAGGAAATCGAGGACGGTGTCGCGATAATGCAGGTACTGATCGAGCGGGATGCGCTCCTCGAGCGAGTCCGAATAGGCCAACCCAGCCTCACCGGCCTGGGACAGGATCACCTCGACGAGAGCGTCGCCTCCGACCTCTCGAAGAGCGTCGAGTCCGGCCACCACGAGCTGCTTTTCGAGGCTCTCGCCCTCTGCCATCAATGACTCCTCGAGGTGGCCTCCAGAGACGGAGTTCGACGAACGGTACGCCTCGATACCTTCGTCGTCAAACATTCCCTTGTTGGCGCGCGCTTGTGAGCGGCTCGCTCATGCCAGCAGCGACTCGGCAAGCTTTCGGATGGCACGCGTGGCAGCCGTGTCGGGTGCGTGGTCGAAGACGGCGACGCCGCGCACATCGGCCTCACGAATCGACGCGTCCTCAGGCACCTCGGTTCTCGCGGCAGCACCGAAGGCGCTCTGCAGCAGCTCGCGGTCCTCGTCGCTCGCGACGCGGTTGGCCACGAGCTGCGCGCGGCCGACGTCCTTCTCACGAATCATCTCGAGGGCTCGACGGGCCACTTCGACCGCCTTGGCGCTGGGCGCCGTCACTACCAGGAACAAGTCCACCTGTCCGGGCTTGAGCCGCGAGAGCGTGCCGAGGCCGGCCTCGAAATCGGCCAGCACCAAGCGTCCTTCCGTCTCCATCTGCCCGAGCAACTGCTCGGGTGAGACGCCGCATCAGCCTCAGCCTGGGTTGGGGCGATCGATGCGGCTGACCACGGCGAGCCGCACGCCGCCTGGTGCGGTCGCGCCGAAGCGATCCAGGATCTCGTCCGGCGTGGGGGCGTGGTCGCCCCCGTCGCCGAGCGACTCGCGGATGCTGGCGAGGCGCGCGGTCTCTGCGGGCGACACGCCGAGGGCGATGCCCAGGTTCGGGTTGGTGTCGCAGTCGAGGGCGACCACGGGGCGCCCGGCATCCGCGAACGAGCGGGCCACGACGCCGGCAATCGTGGTCTTTCCGACGCCGCCCTTGCCGACCACCGCGACCTTCAAACGGCCTCCGCTTCTTCCGCCAGCAGCTTCGCCACGAGGCCGCTGATCGCCAGGAGGGCGGGGCCTGGGTGCGCGCCGTCCACGAGCGCCGTTCCCGCGCGCTCGGCCTCGGCCACTCGTTCGTCGTAGGGCACCCGGGCCCAGACCGGCAGCTCCAGCTCCAGGGCCATTTCCTCGACGGCGCCAAGGTCGCGAACCTTGTTGAACACCAGGCCGAGCCTGCTGTTGGGGGCGGTGTCAGCGATTCCGCGAAGCCGCTTCGCGGTCAGGCGGCTCGCCGCACTCGGCTCGACCACGAGGGCAATCCGCGTCGCAAATGCCGCCCAGCCGAAAAAGGCCTGGCGGGTCCCGGCGGCAAGATCGCCCACGATGGACCATTCGGGACGGCGAAACCCCTTTACGACATGGCGGAATGCCGCGACCGAGCCGGCGCTCACGTGCCCGGGAAGCTTGCCGAGCTGCAGGAGACGGATGCCGTCCGGAGCCTCCCGCGCGTGCCGGTCCACGAGCGTTTCGGCGCTCACGTCGTCCTTCATGACCCAGCCTTGCCCTTCGCGCTTCAGAGCCAGCTCTGCAGGCAAGCCCTCGTCGGAGGGGCTGGCAGAGGCTCCAAGCGAGAAGCTCAGTCCGGGCAAGGTGTCGATGTCGAGGGCGAGCACCGGCCGTCCTTGCCGGGCCAAAAGACGCGCGACCGTTCCGGCGATCACGGATTTCCCGCTGCCTCCCTTGCCCGCGAATGCGACGCGCATCTCCCCTCGGCATCACGATGGTAGCCTCCGCAGGCCACGAGCGGAAACGTTCCCGGAGCTCGCCAGAAATCCGCTTGACCCCCGGCCCAGATCCGTCTATCACTTCGCTTTATCGAAGCGAACTGGCTGTCGTCGACCGTGCACGTGCGCTGCAGTTGCGCGAGCGGTAAAGGAGGATTGAATGCGGCAGGGAGTCCCTCACGACGTTGCCGTGTCCCTGATCGTCATGTCGGTGTGGGTCGGGACCGCGGTTCCGCTCGCGGCCCAGGACGCCGCTGGCCAGAAGCAAGCGACCGAGCAGGCTCCCGCGACGCCGGCGCCGGCACCAACCCCAGGGCGGTTGACCACGACGATCACCGTCGAGGCCTTTCCCCCCAAAGTCGAGGTGAGCAACGACGTGCGCAGCCTGCCCGTGAGCGCCGACGTGCTCGATCAGGCGGCGCTCGCGACCAAGAGCATCCGCGAAACAGGGGAAGTGCTTCGGTCGTTTCCCGGGCTCGACTTCGTGTACTACGGCCAGGGAGGCGTGCCGGGCGGGCCTTCGGTCCGCGGCTACACCGACCGCAACTTCGGCCAGGACATCGCGGGACATCTGGACGGGATTCCCCTGAACCTCTTCGGGTTCGTGGCTTCCCACGGTGCGCTCGACCTGACCGTCCTTTCGCCCGAGGTGATCGAGCGAGTCGAGCTGGTGCGAGGCCCGCTGGACGCCCGCTACGGTGACTTCAACCGCGGTGCGAGCGTCAATTTCGTGACCCGCGACGGGATGCCGCACGGTGCTGTGCGTCTCAGCGGTGGAAACTATGGAAACCTGCGCGCAGCGGCCAGCTACGGCAACCACGCGCCCAGCCAGGCCCGGCCTTCGTTCTATGTGAGCGCCGACTATCAGCAGTCGGACGGATACAGCGACAACCAGCACCTCGACCTGTTTCGAGGCTTTGGCCGCGTGCTGTTACCGTTCGGGCGCAACGACCTTTCCTTCACTCTGCACGGCTTCACGAGCGAATGGGACGCGCCGAGCTACCTGGATCTCGCGCTGATCGAAGCCGGGACGGTCAGCGACAAGGCGGCCGTGAATCCGACGGACGGCGGCGACCAGGACATCTGGCTGGCAGCGGTGCGCTATCGCCGCGGCCCGCAGACAGCCAGCCCGCTCGTGGCGACGTTCTACGTCAGCCAGAAGAACTGGCGCCGCTTTCGCTCCGATTTCCTGATCAGCCCCACCCAGACCCAGACCGACCAGTTCGACGACCGCACCACGCTCGGCTATCGCGTCGAGAAGCTCTTCGACCGGCCGCTCTTCGGGCGGCCCTCGCTGCTCGTGGTGGGTACGACCCTTCAGCGTGACGACGCGGAGACGGTGATCAATCAGACGGTGAACCGCACGCTGCTGCGCCCCACCGACGACGTGCCCGAGCTTTTGACGAGCTTGGGAGCCTTCGTGCAGGAGCAGTGGCAGCCCTTCCAGCGGGCCAAGCTGCACCTCGGGCTGCGCTATTCCCACGTGGACTACGAGCTCGAGGATCGGATTCGGCCTCCGGGGAGCTTCGTCGCCGCGTACGACGCCGACCAGTGGAGCCCGAAGGTCGGCTTGGCGGTGTCGCCGGTCAAGGCGCTGGACGTCTACGCGAACTACGCGACCGGCATGCGCTCGCCCACGCCGCGGACGGAAGTGCGCAACAGCCTGGACAGCGTCGATCGTGTGCAGATCGCGGAGACCCAGAGCTACGAAGGCGGCGTGCGGGCCCGTCTCTTCGACCGCGTCGTCTTGCAGGCCGGCATCTGGCGGGCCGACAACAGCAACGAGATCCGCGGGATCCCACCCGGTGGCACGCAGTTCGAGAGTCTGGGCGAGTCCCGGCGCGACGGCCAGGAGGTCGAGGCGCACTTCTATCCCAGGGTTGGGACGCATATCTACGGCAGCGTGTCGTGGGTCGATGCCACCTTGCTCACGCCGACCGCTCCGGGAGCCGACCATCTCCCCGACATCCCCGACTACGTGCATCAGATCGGCTTCGACACCCGCTTCGCGGCCGGCCCTGGAAGCCTGGTCCTCTCCGGGGACCTCTCCTTGTACGGGCCACGTGACCTCAACACCCTCGGTACCCGTCGCAGCGAGAAGTACGAACGGCTGACCTTGCGGGCGGGCTGGGACAACGAGCGCTATCGGCTGTGGCTGGCCGGCGTCGTGTATCCAGGTTCTCGCTATGGCGAGTCGGCCTTCCTGTTCGGACCATCGGTCGGCGTCAGGGCCGTGCCGCGTGTGGCACTCGAGGCGGGTTTCGCGCTGAACTTCGCCCGCAGGTGATCTTGGTCGGCCTCGAATCAGGCTCGCTTCAGCAGATGCGCGGAAGCAACTCGCCGTAAGGCTGTTCCAGGACGCGGCGGCTGCCGAGGATCGTTCGCACGAGCACCCGCCCCGGGTGCTCGGCGGTGACCGTTCCGAGGCGCACGGACTCCAAGCCCAACGGGTGGCCGCGAAGACCGGCGAGCGCCAGCTCAGCGAGCGGCTCGGGGACGAACGCCACGAGCTTGCCCTCATTGGCCACGGACAAGGGGTCGAGGCCCAGGATCTCGCAGGCTCCGCGCACGGGCTCGCGCACCGGCGCCGCGCCCTCGGCGATCTCCACTCCCACGCCGGCCGCGACGGCGATCTCGTGGAGCGTGGCGTTGACGCCGCCGCGGGTCGGGTCGCGCAGCGCATGCGTGTCGGGACAAACGGCGAGCAGTGCCTCCACGAGCCCGTGGAGCGGAGCCGTGTCGCTCTGCAGATCACCTTCGAGGCCCAAGGACTCGCGCGCCGCCATGATCGCCATGCCGTGGTCGCCGATGCTGCCGGAGACCAGCACCGCATCGCCGGGTTGCACGCGCCTGGCGGACAGCTCGACGCCTTCCGGGACGAGGCCGATGCCGCTGGTATTGACGAAGAGCTTGTCCGCCGAGCCGCGCCCCACCACCTTCGTGTCGCCGGTGACGATGCTGACGCCGGCTTCAAAGGCGGCGTCGCGCATCGAGGCCACCACACGCCTCAAGACCTCGAGCGGCAGGCCTTCCTCGAGGATGAAGCCCACCGACAGGTAGCGAGGGCGCGCGCCGCCCATGGCGAGGTCGTTGATCGTGCCGTTGACCGCGAGCCGGCCGATGTCGCCGCCCGGAAAGAAAAGCGGTGTGACCACGTAGCAGTCGGTGGTGAACGCGATCCGGGCGCCCTCGAGCTCCAGGCATGCCTGGTCGTCGAGACGCGCGAGGATCGGGTTGGAGAACGCCGGCAGGAAGACGTCCGCGAGCAGGCGGCTCGTGAGCACGCCCCCACTGCCGTGGCCGAGCAGGACGACGTCGCGCTCCGTCACCGGGGCCGGGCAGGATCCGAAGGGACCCTCAGAGGACATCGGTTTCTCCGAGGGCCACGTGGACCTGGTCCCAGAGCAGGTGCAGCAGCAAGGTGTGCGCCTCCTGGATGCGGTGGATGCTGAAGGACGGGACCACGAAGGCATGCTCGGCCAGGCCGGCGATCCGGCCGCCGTCGCGGCCGGAGAAGGCGAGCGTCAGCATTTCCATCTCACGGGCGGTCTGAAGGCCCCGGGCAACGTTGGCCGACTGCCCCGAGGTGGAGATGCCGAGCGCCACGTCGCCCGCACTGCCCATGAGCTGCAGCTGCCGTGCGAAGACCAGTGAGAAGTCGCTGTCGTTCCCGATCGCCGTCAAGGTGGCGGCGTCCGTGGTGAGTGCGACGGCGGGAAGCGCGCGGCGCTTCTCGATGATCGGATGCAGGAATTCCACGGCCACGTGCTGTGCGTCGCAGGCGGAGCCGCCGTTGCCAAAGGCGAACAGGCGACCCCCGGCCCGGAACCGCTCGGCCACCTGCCGCACGCAGGCTTCGAGCCTTTCGGCATCGCGCTCGACGAGCGCCGCCGCGACCTGCGCCGACTCCTGGGCCTTGCGCCGGATCGCGTCGCGCATCGTGCCGGCCTAGCCCTTGGCGGCCGCCGTCGCGTCTTCCAGGTGGCGTCCGTAGCTGTAGTAGGCGGCGCAGGCGCCTTCAGCCGACACCATCGTGGCCCCGAGCGGACGCTCGGGCGTGCACTCGCGCGCGAAAGCGGGGCAGTCGGGGGGCTTGCGCACGCCCTTCAGGATCTGGCCGCTGATGCAAACCGCCGATTCCCGCGTTTCGATGTCTTCCACCTCGAACAGCCTCTCCGCGTCGTGGTCGCGGTACTCGTATCGGAGCCGGTAGCCGCTCTTGGGGATCGTGCCCACGCCGCGCCATTTGCGGTCGGCGATCTCGAAGACCTCGAAGATGAGGGCCTGCGCCGCCCGGTTGCCGTGGCGGGACAGCACGCGGCTGTACTGGTTCTCCACCTCGTGCCGCCCGGCTTCGAGCTGGCGCACCGCCATCAAGATCCCTTGCAGAAGATCGACCGGCTCGAAGCCCGTGATCACGATCGGCACGCGGTAGGCGGCGGCGATCGGCTCGTACTCCGTGTATCCCATGATCGTGCAAACGTGGCCGGGACCCAGGTAGGCCTGCACCCGGTTTTCTGGCGACTGCAGGATCGCGGTGATCGCGGGCGGAACCAGCACGTGGGAGACCAGCATCGAGAAGTTGGCGACGCCTTCGAGCTTGGCCCGCTGCACGGCCAGGGCGTTGGCGGGGGCCGTGGTCTCGAAGCCGATCCCGAAGAAGACCACCTTCTTCTCCGGGTTGTCGCGGGCGATCCTCAGGCAGTCGAGGGGAGCGTAGACCACGCGCACGTCGGCGCCGTGGCTCCTGAGTTTGAGCAGGTCGCCGCGTGATCCGGGCACGCGCAGCATGTCGCCGAACGAGCAGAAGATCACGTCAGGGCGGCTCGCGATGGCGTGGGCCTTGTCGATCATCTCGAGAGAGGTCACGCAGACGGGGCAGCCCGGCCCATGCACCAGCTCGACTTCGGCCGGGATCAAGCGATCGACACCGTACTTCACGATGCTGTGGGTCTGCCCTCCACAGACCTCCATCAAGACCCACGGGCGAGTCACCGCGCGGCGGATCTCCCGCAACAGGCCCTGGCCGACGCGCCCGTCGCGGTACTCGTCGAGGAACTTCACTCCTCGGGCTCCTGGGGGATCTGGAGCTCGGCGAGCTGGCCGATCTCATCCAGGAGCGCGTAGGTGCGTGCGGCCTCCTCCGCGTCGATTGTGCTCAGCGCGAAGCCCACGTGGACGAGTACGTGGTCGCCGACCTTCGCCTCGGGCACGTACTCGAGGCAGGTCTCGCGCACCACACCCCCGAACTGGACCTTCGACATGCGCAGGCCCTTGCGGTCGTAGGTTTCGAGCACCTTTCCGGGAATGGCCAGACACATGCCGCTATTCTGCTCCTGCTTTCAGGCTTTTGTGCCGCCAGGCGGCTACCGCCGCCTGACCCACTGCGAGGCCTCCGTCGCCGGGCGGAACGCGGCCGTGCAGCAGGACCTCGAAACCGGCTTGCTCCAGGCGCTCCGCCGCAAGGTCCGTGAGGAGCGCGCTCTCGAAGCAGCCGCCCGTAAGCGCCACCGAGCCCAGACCGGTGGCCTGCCGGACACGGCGGCAGGCCTCGAGAATCGCATCCGCCAGGGCGGCGTGGATGCGACCGGCCAGGCACGCGGGATCCGCCTGGCGGGCGACGTCGGCCGCCACCGCGCGCACCAGAGGCCGCGGATCGAGCTCGAACGGCCCTTCGCCCTCGACCGGCACCTGGTAGCCGGAGGCGTCGTCGGTTCGCTCGACGAGCGCTTCGAGCTCGACGGCCGCCTGGCCGTCGTAGCTCACGCGATCGCGCACGCCGACGAGCGACGAAAGCGCATCGAACAGCCGGCCCGCGCTGGATGTCGGAACCGTGTTCACGCGCTCGCGCACCATCGCCGCCACCACCCCGGACGCCGGTTGGGGCCCGTGCCTCGCCTCGAGGCCCGACGCCAGGAGATGCGAGACCGTCATGCGCCAGGGCTCGCGCACCGCCGCATCCCCGCCCGGCAGCGGCACGGGCCGGATCCATCCCACGCGCTCGAAACCGGAGAGGTCGGCGACGAGGATCTCGCCGCCCCACACCGTTCCGTCGGGGCCGTACCCGGTGCCGTCCCAGGCGACGCCGATCACGCGATCGACGCGCCCGTTGTCCACGAGGCACGAGGCCACGTGGGCGTGATGGTGCTGCACTGCGAACGTGGGGCGCCCGTAGGCTTGCGCGAGCCGAGTGCCGTGGTAGCCCGGGTGGAGGTCGTGAGCGATCCACGCGGGCTCGACGTCGAAAAGGTCGATGAGTCGCGCGCAGGCGCGCTCGTGGACTTGTTGGGCCTCGTAGCTCTCCAGGTCACCCACGTGTGGACCGGGTACGGCAGAATCTCCCGTGGCCAGGCAGGGGGCGTTTTTGAGGTCCGCGCCCACGGCCAGCCCGGGTGAAGCGACGAAGCCCAGCGGCAGAGGCTCGGGCACGTAGCCGCGGGCCCGGCGCAACAACTGGAGGCGTCCGCGCACGATGCGGGCCACCGAGTCGTCGAGCGCACCGGCGATGTCGCGGTCGTGAAGCAGGAAGAGATCGGCGATCCCTTCCAGCCGAGCGAGCGCCTCGGCGTTCGTCGACGCCAGCGGCTCCTCCGAGCGGTTTCCGCTCGTCATCACGAGCGGGCCGCCAAAGCCCCCCAGCAGGAGGTGATGGAGCGGCGTGTAGGGGAGGAAGGCGCCGAGTCGCCTGAGCCGAGGCGCGACCTGGGGCGCGAGGTCCGTGCGCGTCCGCCGCGGCAGCAGGACGATCGGGCGCCGCGAGCCGGTCAAGAGTACGCTCTCCGCCGCGTCGACGTCGACCTCGCGGGCGAGCTGCTCCAGGTCCCGAAACATCACGGCCAGCGGCTTGTCGGGTCGTCGCTTGCGCTCTCGAAGCCGGTTGATCGCGTCTTCGCTGGTGGCGTCGCAGGCGAGGTGGAAGCCGCCGATGCCCTTGACGGCAACCACGCTGCCCTGGCGCAGCGCGGCCACAGCGTGCTTCATGGCGTTCGTCGCGCTCGGTCCGTCCGCCGACATGACGGAAAGCCGGGGGCCGCACTCGGAGCAGGCGTTGGTTTGCGCGTGCAGGCGGCGCGAGCCCGCGTCCTCGTACTCGTGCGTGCAGGCGGCGCAGGGCGCAAACCCCGCCATGGTCGTCCGCTCGCGGTCGTAGGGGAGGCCGAGCACGATGCTGTAGCGAGGCCCGCAGTGGGTACAGCTCGTGAATGCGTAGCCGCAACGCCGGTCGCCGCGGGTAGCCACCTCGCTCAGGCATTCCGGGCAGGAGGCGAGGTCGGGCAGCACGCGGCGAGACGCTCCTTCTCCCAGAGCACTCTCGCGAATCGCGAAGCGCGCGTGGTCTATCGGCGGAGCCGGCTCGACCTGCAGCCTTTCGATCGTGGCTTCGGGAGGGGGCGATTTCGAAAGTGCGTCCTCGAAAGCGGCAAGCGCCAACTCGTCTCCCTCCACGTCGATGACGACGCCCCAGGCTTCGTTCCAGACGGCGCCCGTGAGGCCGAGCTCGACGGCCAGCCGAAACACGTACGGCCGGAAGCCCACACCCTGGACGCTGCCGCTCACCCGGAGCATGCGTCTCCGCTTCGTCGTCGCCTCCCGGTTCATGCTTCGCGTTCGCCGTTGACCGCAGGCGTCGCGGCTCGGTAGTCTAACGGGCCGCGAGAGGAGGTTCGATGCGCCGTTCCGCAGCCTTGAGCGTGCTCGTGAGCGCGGCCGCGTCGGCCGCGGCCTCGGGATCGCTCGACCGACTGCCGAAGGACCGAGCGGGGGAGGTGGTGCGTCGGGCGATCGAGTACGCCGGGGGGATCGACAGCTGGGAAGCGGTGGGCACGCTCGAGTTCCAGAAGACGACGATTCGCTTTCGCGCCGACGGCTCGGAAGAGGGCCGCCGCGTGCAGCTCCATCGCTACCGGATGCGCCCGTTTGCAGCCCGGATCGAATGGACGGAAGGCGGAAAGCACTTCGTCCTCGTGAACGACGGCCGGCAAGCCTGGAAGCTCGTGGACGGACACGTCGCCTCGACCCCCGAAGACACGAACGAGGCCCGAAACTCGACCTTCGGCTCGCACTACGTCTTCAACATGCCCTTCAAGCTCACCGATCCCGGAGTCCATCTCGAGCACACGGGAAGGAGAATGCTGCCGGGCGGGCAGGCGGCCGAGGCCGTCCGGGTCACCTACGACAAGGGAGTGGGTGATGCCGGCGGAATGCACACGTGGGTGTACTTCTTCGACACCCGCTCCGGCCGGATCGTGGCGAACCATCTGACCTACGACGCGAGTCGCTACGACTACACGGAATACCTGGACGAGCAGCCGCTCGGCCGTCTGCGACTCTCCACACGGCGCTACGGATACGACGGCGACGCGCGGGGGAGAAAAGGGCCGAAGCGGTCCGAGATCATCTACGAGAGCGTGCGGGTCGACCCGCCCCTCGAGGATCGCATCTTCGTGGGGCCACGCTAGGGATCTCACCCGGCGGGTGCCGGGTCGAAAGCCCCGCTGGCCAACCGCTCGGCAAGCTGCCGAATCGCTTGCACGGACGGAGCTTCGGGAGCGTGGTCCAGAAGCGACCCCCCCCCGCGATCGGCGTCGAGGACGGAGGGATCGTGAGGAACCACCGCGGCTAGCGGCAGGCCCCGGCCGCGGCAGAACTCGTCCATGGCCTGGCGGTCCGCCTCGTCACGCACCTTGTTGACCACCACCAGCACCCGCGCGATGCCGAGCTCACGCGCGAGTTCGACGACGCGTGCCCCGGTTTCCAATGAGCGGTAGTACGGCTCGAGCACCGCGAGCACGGTGTCCACGTGGCGCACCGTGCCGCGGGAGAGGTGCTCCAGGCCCGCCTCCATGTCGACGACGGTCACGTCCTCGCTTCCGGCCACGATTTCGCCGATCAGGCCACGCACGGTGGCGTGCACGCGGCACATTCAACCGGCGCCGGCGTGGGCCACGCGTCCCATCACGAGCAGCCGCACGCCGTCGGGACCGACGACCCCAAAGCGAGCGACGACGTCGGCCACGGAAATAGAAAGGCCGCTGCTTCGCGTTCCGTCGGGCCCCGTCCGCTCGGCCAGCAGCTCCTTCGGCAGCGTCGGCCACGAGCCCGCTTCGGCAGCGGCCAGGCCCAGGCTCACCCCCAGGTTAGGGTTCGAGTCGCCGTCGACGGCCAATACCGAGTGGTGCCCGCGCGCGAGGAGCCGCGCGAGCGTCGCCGCCAGCGTCGTCTTTCCCGAGCCGCCCTTTCCGGCCACCGCGATTTTCATGGTCTCTCCCCCCGCCGCTCGCC
>Ga0114129_10007791_pt1 | contig 15238 bp, 11 predicted proteins | sample RhiMetdeltSRZDD1_FD_80071 | JGI IMG/M metagenome (GOLD analysis project Ga0114129, IMG submission 80071) | Populus rhizosphere microbial communities from Tennessee, USA - Rhizosphere MetaG P. deltoides SRZDD1 (version 2) (version 2) | ecosystem: Host-associated > Plants > Roots > Rhizosphere >...
TCCGTTCGGATTGGCGACGTCGCAACAGGCGAAGTAGCCGGAGCGGCAGTACGAGCAGTAGCCGCAGGCGACTGTCGAGGGCACGACCACGCGATCGCCGATGCGCAGGTTGCGCACGTGAGGACCCACCTCCTCGACGATGCCCACGCCCTCGTGGCCGAGGATGGTGCCCGGCTTCATCCCGGGCAAGGTGCCGCGGACGAGGTGGAGATCGGTGCCGCAGATGGCGCTGGCGGAGAGCCGCACGACGGCGTCACTCGGCGCTTCGATCCGCGGCTCTGGAACGTCCTCGAGGCGGATGTCGCCGACGTCACGAAACACGATGGCTTTCATGGATCCTCCTACTTCTTGACGACCTCCTCGGCGTGGATCTCGCCGCGCCAGGCGCCCGTCTCGACGCCGCGCTTCTCCATGAACTCCTTGAACCGCCGCAGGTCGCCCTCGACACGCGCGGACAGGAGGCCCAGCCAGTCACCGAGCGTCTCCACCGCCCCTTCCGGCTCGTACTCCATGCGCAGGGTGATGCGCGTGCGGTTGGCCCCTTGCGGCTGGAAGCTGACGGTGCCCGCGTTCTTCGGCCCGGAGGTGCTGCGCCAGCCGATGTACGTCTCGACCATCTGCTCGGTGATCAGCGCGTCCCACTCGAGGTCCTTGCCGAAGATCTCGGCGCGCCAGTGCAGGCGCTTGTCGTCGAGCTGGCGAACGGACCTCACACCCTCCATGAAGCGCGGGAACTCCTCGAACTGGGTCCACTGGTTGTAGGCAGCGCGGACGGGGACGTCGACGTCGATGGATTTTTCTATGACGGCCATGAGGTGACCTCCTCCCCGGGGGGGCGGCTCTGGGGCGGAAACAGGCGATGCTTCGACGCGGGGCGCGTGCGCGCCTCCGTCACGACCTTCCCAGCCAGAATAGCACTTCCCTCCGGTGGAACCACACGACATCCGAACCGGCCGCCGCGCGCACGAGGCATCGGCGCAACAACGACCTGCCGCCTTCGCCACCCGGCGTGGGCCTTGCAGTCGAAGGACGACGTGCCCGCAGTCGAGGCCGTGCTCGTCGTGCTCATCGCGCAGGCGGCGGCCCGGGCCACCGTCCGGTACGAGGCGCCCGGCTGCGTGTTGACCGGACAGCCGGCGCGCATCGGCCTGTGCTCGGCGCCAGACGTGCAGGCCGGGCGACTGCATTTCCGGGACGCCGCCAGCCCGCACTGGTACTACGTCGAGATGATGCGCGACCGGGGATGCCTGTGGGGCACGCTGCCCAGCGCACAGAAGCGCGTACACCGGATCGCCTACGTGATGGAGCTCATCGGCGCCTCCGGGCCCAGCGCGCGGACACCGGAACGACTGCTGCGCGTCGTCGGCAAGCCGTCCGCGTGTCCGAATCCGCCGGTGGCGCCCGTCGATGTGGCGGATCCACCCTACGTGACGGCGACGGCGGGCGCTCCGCTGACGCCGGCCGGCTTCGGTGAGGCCGGCGGGCGCGCCGTGCCGTGGCTCGCCGGCGTCCTCGTCGCCGGGGGAGCCGCGGGTACCGCGGTCGTCGTGGGGGCCGCGGCAAGCGCACCCGCGCCGCGGGTGCCGGACGTACCCACACCCACCCCCGCCCCTCCCCCGCCTCCGACGCTGCCGCCCCCGACGGCGCGGCCGACCGCCGCCCCTCCGACGCCCGGGCCGGTCCCTACTCCAACACCCACACCCGAGCCGGACGAAGGGCCACCTCCGGAACCACCGCCCACGGCGCCGCCCGCGCCCACCGCGACACCGCGTCCTACGGCCACGCTGCCGCCACCGACCTCGACGCCGACGCCAGGGGGCGCAACGCCCACGCCGGAGCCGACGGAGACGCCGACTCCGCGCGGCACCCCGAACGCGACTCCGACGCCGACGCCGGAGCCGCGTACGACCCCGAGCCCCACGGGCACTGCCACTGGTACGCCGACCTCGACACCGACGCCTCCGCCGACCCCCAGCCCGACACCGCCACCGACGTCGACACCCACGCCCTCCGCCACCGCCACCCCGACGCCGCGCTCGACACCGTTCGGCGCCGAGGGCGCGTCCGCGAGCGCGCGCACGAACGTGGCCTGGAGCAGCCAGCTCTCGGTGCCGGGCGGATACGCGCGGATTTTCGTCAACGGCCAGCCGATCGCGGAGAGCGCCGAAGGCCACGCGCAGGGAGAGCTCGCGGCGATGCCGGGTGAGAACCGCGTGGAGATCGAGCTCGTGCGCGCGCAAGGTCCTGGCCGCGCCATCCTCCAGCTCGGCAGCCAGGGCGTGGCCCCCGCCCGCCTGCATGTCGCGGGGGGAACCGCCACCGTGACCGGACCGGGCGCCGTGCTCGTGCGATTCCGCGGACAGCCCGGCGAGAGGCTGATGGTCACCTTCGTCGCCGGTCCCTGATCCAGGCTAGGCGCCTTTCCGCGGCGACGGGCCGTGTTTGCGGCGGTGACGCTCCTCCGCCTCGTCGACGGAGTGCGACTGCGACAGGTTGGCGTCGAGGCGCGACCTTTCGACCAGCACCTGGAAGTGCTTGCGCAAGGCCTGCAGCTCCTCCTCGCTGAGGTCCTCGATATCGATCAGGCGGTTGCTCGCGCCCTCGAGGGCGGCCACGACCTCGTTGAGCTTGAGCTGCAAGGCCAGCGCATCCTTGTTCTGCGCGCGCTGGATGAGGAACACCATCAGGAAGGTCACGATGGTGGTACCGGTGTTGATGACGAGCTGCCACGTGTCCGAGAAGCCGAACAGCGGTCCGGTGACGAGCCAGACGGCGATCACGGCGGCGGCGATGGCGAAAGCCGACGAGCTGCCGGCGGCGCGTGTCGCGGCCAGGGAGAACCGCTCGAGCCCCTTCATTGCGAGTCGCGGTCGCCCGGCATCTCGCGCTCGTGGCCCTGGATCTCGCCGTCGCGGATCGTCCGGGTGGCGGTGGGTACGGAGCGCTCGCTCTCGAACGGCTCGTCGGGTGCCAGTATCGCCGGATCCAGGCCCGGCGCCGCCGGCGCCGGCAGCGGCCGATGCTCGCGGGGCTCCGCGCACCGGCGCCGGAACGGCAATGGCGGCTCGTGAGGGTTCGGCACGCAGCACCTACCTTTCGGAATCGACAGCGGCCAGCGCCGGCAGATATCCGGTGCGGCCGGCGAGGCTCGCCACCACCGCCGCCAGCTCGTTCGGCTGCACCGGTTTCGGCACGTGGGTCTGGAAGCCGGCCCAGAGCGCGCGCAGACGATCCTCGGTGCGGGCGTAGGCGGTGAGGGCGGCCGCCTTCACGTGTCCGCCCCGGGCCGCACCCAGCGCACGCACGCGGCGGATGAGCTCGTAGCCGTCCTCGCCCGGCATGGCGATATCGCTCAGCAGGATCTCCGGCCGGCGCTCCTCCACGATGGCGAGGGCTTCCTCCGCGCTGCCGGCGGTGTAGACGTCCGCGCCGCGCTGCGAGAGCACCATGCGTACCAGATCGCGGGTGTCGGCGTCGTCGTCCACGACGAGCACGGACACGCCTTCGAGGCTCGGGGCGGGCAGCTCGGCGGCGGGATGCGTGCTCTTCTCGGCGACGCGCAGCGGCAGGCGCACGACGAAGCGCGCGCCCTTGCCGACTCCCTCGCTCGTGGCCTGGACGGTGCCACCGTGCATCTCCACGATGTGCCGCACGATGGCCAGGCCGAGGCCCAGGCCGCCGTGCGCGCGGGTGCTGGACGAGTCGCCCTGGCTGAACCGCTCGAAGACGAACGGCAGCAGCGGGGCGGCGATGCCGAGGCCGGTGTCGGTCACCGAGATCTCGACCTGGCTCCCCACGCGGGTGGCGGCGAGGGTGACCGATCCGCCCTCGGGCGTGAACTTGATGGCGTTGGACAGGAGGTTCCACGCGACCTGCTGGAGGCGATCGGGATCGGCGATGAGGAAGCCCACCGAGGGGTCCGTGTCCGCGCGCAGGGTGATCTGCTTCGCCTCCGCCGCCGGCCGGATGCCGTCGACGGCGGAGTCGATGACGGAGCCCAGGTCCACCGCCCGCGGCTCGAGGCGGAACTTGCCGGTGACGATGCGCGACACGTCCAGGATGTCGGCGATGAGCTGGGCCTGGGCCTTGGCGTTGCGGTCGATGACCTCGATCGCGCGCTGCTGCATGGCGATGTCGAGCTTGCGCGAGCGCAGCAGGTGGACCCAGCCGAGCACCGCCGTCAGCGGCGTGCGCAGCTCATGGGACAGGGTGGCCAGGAACTCGTCCTTCACGCGGTTCGCCTCGCGCAGGCTCGACTCCATCTTCGTGCGCTCGGTGACGTCGATGCCGACGGCCCAGCTCTCCCAGCCCGGCACCGGGAACATCTCGGCCACCGTCGACCAGGCCACGGTGCGCACGCCGCCGTCCTTCCCCGTCACGCGCACTTCCCAGTCGCGGTAGTCGTGCCCGCGCCGCCGCCAATCGGCGAGCAGGCGGCTGCGATAGGCCGGGTCCGGGAACAGGCGATCGAAAGCGTCCGCGCGGTTCACCATCTCCGCCGCGGTGTAACCGGTGGCCCGCTCGCACTCGCGATTCCACACGAGGATCTCGTAGCCGGGGCCGAAGGCCACGAGCAGGACGGGCATGTTCTGCAGCACCACGCGCAGGCGTTCCTGGACGCGGCCCAGGGCCGTCTCTGCCGTGCGCCGGGCGGTGCGCCCCGCCGCCTCCCGCAGCTCGCGGCGCAGGGCGGGCACCAGGCGCGCCAACCGTCCCTTCTGGATGAAGTCGTGGGCGCCCGCCCGCATGGCGTCCACCAGCTCCTCCTCGCTGAGCTGTCCGGAGATCGCGATCACCGGCCCCGCGAACTCGTGCTCGCGCAGCACGCGCAGCAGGCTCGGCGCGTCGACGCCGTTCAGGTGATAGTCGGTGATCACCGCGTCCCATCGCTCGCGCCCCAGGGCCGCGCAGAACGCCGCCTCCGTGTCCACGCGCTCGGCGCTCACCGTGAAGCCGCCCTTCGTCAGCTCACGGAGGAGCAACTCCGCGTCGTCCTCCGCGTCTTCCGCCAGCAACAGCCGAAGCGTGTCGCTCACCGCGACCCCCTGCCCCCCTTGGTCATCTTCGACGACATCAATAGATATTACAGTCAATGTTGCCTAATTAATGTCATTCCGTTGTTTTGCAGCGTCCCCGCCAGGCTGGCCACTATGGTGACGAGCTCGACGGGGTTGAGCGGCTTGGCGACGTGCATCTGAAAGCCCGCGGCCAGCGCGCGCGTGCGGTCTTCGAGGCGCGCGTAAGCGGTGATGGCGGCGGCGGGGATGCGGCCCCCGCGCGCCGCCGGCCGCTTCCGGATGCGCCGAATCAGTCCGTAGCCGCTCTCCTGCGGCATCTCGACATCGGACAGCAGCACGTCCGGGTGGTGGCGGTCGAGCATTCCGATCGCCTCGGGGGCGGACGAGGCGAGCAGCACCTGCGCCCCCGCATGGCTCAAGATCGCGCCCACCATCTCGCGCGCGTCCGGCTCGTCGTCGACCACCAGCACCTTGAGGCCGCGCAGGACCGGGATCGGCGCGGCCGGCTCGCCCCCGTCGCGGGACCGGCGCTCGACGTCGGGCTCGGCCCTGCCGAACGTCGGCTGCAGCAGCGGGAGCCGCGCGCGGAACGTCGAGCCCCGGCCCGGACCCCCGCTTTCTGCCTCGGCCCGGCCCCCGTGGAGCTCGACCACGTGCCGCACGATGGCCAGGCCCAGGCCGAGCCCACCGTAGCTGCGCGTGCTGGACGCGTCGCCCTGGCGGAAGCGCTCGAACACGTGCGGCAGCAGATCGGCGGCGATGCCGATGCCGGTGTCCGCCACGCTGATCTCGGCCTCCGCCCCCTGGCACGACAGCCGGACGTCCACCGTGCCGCCCCGCGGCGTGAACTTGATCGCATTCGACAGCAGGTTCCACACGACCTGCTGCAGGCGGTCGGGATCGCCGGAGACGGTGCATGGATACGGCACGATCGCACGCCGCAGCGTGAGGCCTTTCGCCTCCGCCGCCGGACGCACGGTATCGAGGGCCGCCTCGACCACCGGCGCCAGGTCCATGGGCCGCGGGTCGAGGCGCAGCTTGCCCGACACGATGCGCGAGAGGTCGAGGACGTCGCCGATGAGCTGCGTCTGCAGGCGCGCGTTGCGGTCGATGGTCTCGATGGCGCGGGCGGCGGAGTCGGCATCGAGCTGGCCGGAACGGAGCATCTTCGCCCAGCCCACGATCGACGTGAGCGGCGTGCGCAGCTCGTGGGACAGAGTCGCCAGGAACTCGTCCTTGGCGCGATTGGCCGACTCGGCGTCCTGGCGAGCGCGCTCCGCCTGCTCGAGGAGCGCAGCCTTCTCCCGCTCCTGGCGCTTGCCATCCGTCACGTCGCGAGCGATGGCGAGCAGCCCGATCACGCGCCCGTGGGCATCGCGATGGGGCGCGCCCGTGGCCAGGAACGATCGCGCGGCGGGACCGTCGCCCAGGGTGTACTCGAAGGTCTCGTCGGCACCGTGCTCGAAGATCGTGCGCTCGTGCTCGGCGATGACGTCGGCGGCGGCGGCGGCCATCAGGTCCCGGTCCGTCTTGCCCACGATCTCCGACGGGGCGCGGCCGAGGGCCTGCGCCCCCGCCGGGTTGATGAGGAGATAGCGGCCGGCGCGGTCCTTGACGAAGACGGCGTCCGCGATCCCGTCGATCACCGCGCGCAGCAGCGACTCGCTCTGCTGCACCGTCTCACGATCGTGCTTCTGCGCGCTGACGTCCGTCAGCATGGCCACCGCACCGTCGAAGACGCCGCCGTCGACGCGCGGCGTGCAGGCGGCGCGCACCCATACCGTCTCGCCGTCGCGCCGGCGCAGGCCCAGATCCCCGCGGACGGTGTGGCCGTGCCGCACCCGCGCCCACAGATCGCGCGCCTGCTTCTGCTGCTCGTGGATGGCGAAGCCCACGAAGCTCTGGCCCTGCATCTGGTCGGCGGAGAAGCCGAGCATACGCGCCAGCCGCAGGTTCACGTAGGTGGTGCGGCCCTCACGGTCGAGGGACCAGATGCCCTCCTCGGCCAGATCCACGATGCGCCGGTAGCTCTCCTCGCTGCGCCGGAGGGCCTCCGCGCGATCGTCGATCTGGCGGGAGAAGCGCCGGGTCCGCTCGCTCACGATCCCGATCCAGACCGAAGCCACGACGAACGTGGCCAGGCGCAGGAGGGTATCCGTCCCGCGGAGGCGGCCCCCGGCCGCGGGCTCCACGACGAAGAGGGTGGCGGCGATCGAGAGGACCACCGCGACGAGTCCAGCGCGCAGGCCCCCGATCAGGGCGGAGGCGACCACGGCGGCCATGAAGAGCATGAGCGTACTGCGCTCGAGGAGCGGTGCCAACAACAGGGTGAGCCCGAGGGCGCCGGCCACGAGCACCACCGGCAACGCGTACTGCATCCGGCGTTGCGCCGACGTATTCAAGCCACACGCCCCCGTCATCGTCTGTACAAGACACGTGCCCCGGGCGATGAAGCCGCAAGCCCGTCACCGGCACTCGAAGGACGGCTCCTCAGTCCCTGCCGAAGGCGGAGTGGCATCCGACGGCCACACCGCGGCGGAGGAACTCGGCGGCATCGGCATGCAGGTCGGCCACATCTTCGACGTATTTCTCCGCTGTCGTGTAGGATGGCGTCTGGCCCATGACACGACGCGTGAGAGTCGCGGCCAGTCCGAATCCCATCAAGAAATCCCGTTCGTCGCTGTTCATGGCGGGCCTCCCCGACCTGCTTTCACGCTCATCTATTGCAACGGACGTGCCACGATGTTGACGCGTGCCGACATCGACGCCGCGCGCGGGCGCATCGCGGGCGCACTTCCCCACTTCCCCCTCGAGCGCTCGGAACGCTTGTCGACGATAGCGGGCGGCCCGGTGTTCCTCAAGCTGGAGAACCTCCAGCGCACCGGCTCGTTCAAGGAGCGCGGCGCGCTCAATCGCCTGCTCACCCTGCCGCCGGAGGCGAAGGCGGCCGGCGTCGTGGCCGGCAGCGCGGGCAATCACGCGCAGGGGCTCGCCGCCCATGCCGCGCGCCTCGGTGTTCGCTGCACGATCGTGATGCCGGTGGGCACGCCGCTCGTGAAGGTCACCGCCACGCGGGAGCTGGGGGCCCAGGTCGTCCTCCACGGCCGCGGCTACGACGAGGCGTTCGCGGAGGCGGCACGACGCGCGGCCGAAGGCAGCCTGACGCTGGTGCACGGCTTCGACGACCTGATGGTCATGGCCGGCACCGGCACCATCGGCCTCGAAGTGATGGACGAGGCGCCCGACCTCGGCACCGTCGTGGTCCCCATCGGCGGCGGCGGCCTGATCGCCGGCATCGCGGTGGCAGTGAAGGAGACGCGGCCGCAGGCCCGCGTCATCGGCGTGCAATCGGCGCGCGTTCCCTCGATGAAGGCCGCGCTCGAGGCGGGTGCGCCCGTCGAGGTCCCGCCCGCGCCCACCCTCGCCGACGGCATCGCCGTGCGCCGCGTCGGCGCCTTGACGCTGCCGCTCGTTCAGCGCTACGTCGACGACATCGTGACCGTCGACGAGGAGGAGCTGGCGGGAGCGGTGCTGTTCCTGCTCGAGCGCGAGAAGGCGGTGGCGGAGGGCGCAGGCGCCGCCGCCGTGGCCGCGCTGCTGCACGGGCGTGTCGCCGCCGGGGCCGGCACCACCGTGGCCATCGTCAGCGGCGGCAACATCGACGTGAACGTGCTCGCGCGGATCATCGAGCGCGGGCTGGTGAAGGACGGACGGCTGGTCCGCCTGCGCGTGCGGATCGGCGACCATCCCGGCGACCTGCACCGGCTGCTCGGCGTGGTGGCCGAGGCCCGCGCCAACATCGTCGAGGTCGAGCACAACCGCGCCTTCACGAAGGTCGATCTCGACGAGACCGTCGTCGACCTCACGATCGAGACCCGCGGGCCGGAGCACGTGCGCGATCTGGAGGCCGCCCTGGCCTCGGCAAAGTACGAAATCCAGCGCCTGTAGGAACGCCCGCGACAGCCCGGCGGCCGTCTCAACGATCGGCCGTGCCCCCGAGTAGTACATGTAGAGGCGCAACCCGTGGGAGCCACCGAACTGACACTGACGCCTTCCAGCCCGACGTCGGCCCTGCTGGTCCGCCGCGCCAAGGCGGGCGACCGGGAGGCGTTCGAGGCGCTCGTCCGCCAGCACGAGCGGGTGGTGCTGCGCACGGCGCTGCGGCTGCTGGGGCGGCTGGACCTGGCCCAGGACGCGGCGCAAGAGGTCTTCCTGAGGATGCACAAGTATCTCGGCCGCTTCGACGACGATCGCGAGCTGGGTCCCTGGCTCTACCGGATGGTGGTGAACGTCTGCCACGACGTCCGTCGCCGGCGCGGGGCGGCGACTGTCGCCCTGGACGACGTCGACGAGCCCGCCGCCGCCGAAGACGTACCGCGCGAGGTCGAAGGCCGGATCGATCGCGACCGCCGGCGGGCCCTGGTGGCGCGCGCCTTGGACGCACTGCCGCCGAAGGAGCGCGCCGCCCTCGTGCTGCGCGACATCGAAGGCCTGCCCACCCGCGACGTCGCGCGGATCCTGGGCTCGTCGGAAACCACGGTCCGGTCGCAGATCAGCACCGGCCGCGTGAAGGTGAAGACGCTCGTCGAGGAATTCCTGAAGAGGCGATCATGACGTGCGACAGCTACGAGCCGCTCATCGCGCTGCACCTCGAAGGCGATCTCCCCGCGGAACAGCTGCCGGTGCTCGAAGCGCATCTGGCCGCGTGCGGGCGATGCCGCGACTTCACCGGCCGTCTACGGGAAAGCCAGCGCGACCTCAAGGACCTCGCGGATGTCGAGATCGACGCGGCCGCCCTCGCCTCCGTCCGTCAGAGGGTTGGCGCGTCGCTCGATCGGCGGGAGCGCCGATTCGCGTGGGCCTGGAACGCCCTGGCGGCCGCGGCGGTGGTGGGCATCGTCGTGGCCTTGCTTTCTCCGGGTCCGCGACGCGGCGCACCGGAGCCCGAGCGCGTCACCGCCGCCCCCACTCGGGCTCCGATGCCGCCACCGGAATCCGTGGCGACCATGGAGGCGCCACCGGCGCCGGGGGCCCGTGCGGCGTCTGCTCCGCGTGAAACGACGCGCGGGCATCGGGTCGCTGCAGGGCCGCCAGCGGGGATGACGCTCGAGCCGCCGCTGCCGCACGCCCCCGACGGCGTCCTCGAGCCGTCGCAACCCGTTGTCAAGCTGGTCACGAGCGATCCCGACGTCGTCATCTACTGGGTCACCGAGCCCGATGGAGGTCAGTCATGAATGCACGCACGCTGGCAGCCCTTGCCGCCACCACCCTGACCGTCTGGACGACGGCGCTCACCGCCGAGGACAAGCCCGCCGAGCCCGAGAAGCCGAAGGCGGTAGAGACCAAGCCCCGCGGCGAGACGCGCGTCCGCAGTCACGTGGAGCAGATCGTCGAGATCAAGAATCGCGAGTTGCTCGGGGAGATGCAGAAACTCGCTACGGCCGGCTACGGCGTGGGCGCGTTCCGCAGCGAGGAGCTGGGGATTCTCGTCGTCAGCGGACCGCCCGACGCCGTGGCCGAAGCCGTCGCCGCGATCCGCCGGTTCGACGTACCGCGGGCGAAGGGGGCACCCGATCGCGCCGAGTCCAAGATGCGTCACAACGCCGACGTCACGGGTTGGCTGCTGCTCGCGCGCAACGAGGGGGGCGGGGGCTCGCCGGTGCCGGCGGCGCTCTCGTCGGTCGTGGCCCAGCTCAAGGAGCACACGTCCTACAAGTCCTACGAGGTGCTCGAGACCACGTCGCTGCGCGTGCGCAACGACGGCGGGGGTGAGGTCTCCGGTATCCTGCCGTCGGTGACGTCCGGCGTCGCCGCGCGTACGTACTATCGGCTCAACCTCGGCGCCGTCCGCATCGACCGCTACGACGCCGGCCCGGCCGCCGTCAGCTTCGGCCACGTCCAGCTCAACGTCGAGGTGGGCCTGCCCGTGCCGGTGGGCGACGATGCCAAAGGGAGCGGCGTCCAGTACAAGAACCTCGAGATCAAGACCGGCATCGACATGCGTGAGGGGCAGAAGGCGGTGGTCGGCAAGACCACTCTGGACGGGACCAGCGGGTCGCTGATCCTGGTGCTCACCGCCAAGGTCATCGAGTAAGCGCTCCCCGCGGGAGCGTGCCGAACGCAGATCCCTTTGCGGACCGCGAACGTGCCGGGCCCCGGTGACTTCCCTCACAGGGGTGCCCTCGCTGACGCTTCGTCCGTAAGCGCTGTCACAAACCGTGTTGCCGCCGCGCCTTACAGTGGTCGCCATTCGAGGGTCGCGCACGGCGCCGCACGCGAGGACCGGTCAAGGGAGCCGTTCTTCTTCGCGAGGCGACAATCGAATGACTCGATCGGGGTGGTGCCGTACAGGGTCTATAGGCCTTCTCTGGGGCCTCCTGGCGGCGGTGGCGCAAGCGCAGAATCCTCCGGCAACGGTGTCCGTCGATGCCGCGGCCAATCGTCGCCCGATCGATCCTCGCGTCTATGGCATCGCGTTCGCGTCCGAGGCCGACCTCAACGCGCTCAACTGTCCGCTGCATCGGTCGGGCGGCAACGCCACGACCCCGTACAACTGGCAGATCAACGCTTCGAACCGCGGCCAAGACTGGTTCTTCGAAAGCATCGGCAGCGACAGCGCGACCCCCGGCGCGGATGCCGACGACTTCATCCAGGGCAGCCGCAACGCCGGCGCGCAGCCCATGATCACGATCCCCATGGTCGGCTGGGTGGCGAAGCTCGGGCCCAATCGGTCGAAGCTCGCCAGCTTCTCCATCGCGAAGTACGGGGCCCAGACCGAAAACGACTGGCAGTGGTTCCCCGACGCCGGCAACGGCGTGTTGACCAACGGACAGTTCGTGCAGAACGACCCGAACGACGCCAATGTGCCCGCCGACTCCGAGTTCCAGCGCGGCTTCGTCCAGCACCTCGTCACCCGCTGGGGTGGGGCGGCGTCGGGCGGCCTTCGCTACTACATGCTCGACAACGAGCACAGCCTCTGGCACGGCACGCATCGCGACAAGCATCCCGTCGGCGCCAACATGGAAGAGATCCGCGACAAGATGATCGCGTACGCGACGATGATCAAGTCGGAGGATCCCGCTGCGCTCGTGGTGGGCCCCGAGGAGTGGGGATGGTCCGGTTATCTGTTCAGCGGCTACGACCTCCAGTGGGGTGACACGCACGGCTGGTCGAACCTGCCGGACCGTACCGCGCACGGAGGCCAGGACTATCTGCCCTGGCTGCTCGCCCAGCTCCGTCAGCGAGAGAACGCAGGCGGGCCGCGCCTGCTCGACGTCTTCGCCGTCCACTACTACCCGCAAGGCGGCGAGTTCAGCGACGACACGGCCTCCGCGATGCAGCTCCGCCGGAACCGGTCGACGCGGTCCCTGTGGGATCCCACTACGTCGACGAGACGTGGATCGCGGACCGCGTGCAGCTGATCCCGCGGCTGAAGAACTGGGCCACCACCTTCTATCGCGCAGGAACTCCGATCGGCCTCACCGAGTACAACTGGGGCGCCGAAGGCCACATGAGCGGCGCGACGGCGCAAGCCGACGTCTACGGGATCTTCGGCCGCGAAGGGCTGGATCTGGCCACGCGCTGGACGACGCCCCCGAGCGGCAGCCCGACGTACAAGGCCATGCAGATGTACCGCAACTACGACGGGCAGAAGTCCACGTTCGGCGACGTCAGCGTGAGCGCCTCCGGTCCCAATCCCGACCAGCTCGCGGCCTTCGCCTCTCAGCGCTCCTCCGACGGTGCGCTCACGGTCATGCTGGTGCACAAGCTGCTCTCCGGGAGCACCGCAACCGCGGTGAATCTCGCCGGCTTCCAGGCGCAGGGGACGGCCCAGGTCTGGCGCCTCACGTCGTCGAACACGATCCAGCGGCTCGCAGACGTCAGCGTCAGCGGAAACGCGATCTCCGTGAGCCTGCCGGCACAGAGCCTCACGCTGCTGGTCGTGCCGGCGGCGGCCGGCCCCACGGCGACGCCGACACCCACCGCCACGCTCACGCCGACACCCACACCGACACCCACGCCTACGCCTACGCCGACACCTACGCCGACGCCCACACCGCGACCCACCGCCACTCCGACGCCCACGCCGCGCCCCACAGCCACGCCGACACCGACACCGCGGCCGACGGCCACGCCCGGCGCGACCGGGCCGGTGCTGGGCGGCCCGCTGGGCGTACCGCTCCCCCTCTTCCCGGCCGACAACTGGTGGAACCTCGACGTCACGGGCGCGCCCGTCGATGCGCAGTCGGCGACCTTCATCGCCTTCGTCGGCGCCACCCGCGGCCTGCATCCGGACTTCGGCGGCGAGGTGAGCCCCGGCAGCGTCGGCATCTACGGAATCCCCTACGTCGTGGTCGGCGGCACGCAGCCGAAGAAGACCGTCCAGTTCGAGGTCCCCGACGAAAGCGACGGTGTCGATCACTCCACGGAGACGAGTTTCCCGTTCTACCCCGTCCCGGACCAGGCGATCACGCAGCCCCATTGGATCGAGGGTGGCGCCCCGGGCAACGTCGACGAGCGCGCCGACAGCGACCGCCACCTGTTGATCGTCGACCGCGACAACAACCACCTCTACGAGCTGTACAACGTCTTCTACGACGGCACGCAGTGGAACGCGTTCTCCGGCGCGTTCTTCGACATGAACACGAACAACCGGAGGCCCTCGGGCTGGACGTCGGCGGATGCCGCCGGCCTCGCCGTCGTGCCCGGGCTCGTGCGCTACGAAGAGGTGTTCGCCACCGACCCGATCCGCCACGCATTCCGCGTGACCGTGCGCGACACCAACGGCCACGTGTGGCCCGCCTCGCACACCGCCTGCCATGCCTGCCCGTCGAACGCGCTTCCGATGGGCGCTCGCCTGCGCCTCAAGGCGGCCAAGGACATCTCGGGGTTCACGCCGGAAGTCCGCCGGATCTTCCAGGCGATGAAGACGTACGGATTGATCGTGGCCGACAACGGCTCCGACATGTACATCAGCGGAACCTTCGACACGCGCTGGAACAACGGCGTCTTGAACCCGGCGTTTTCGCAGCTGACGGCGGGCGACTTCGACGTCGTCCAGCGCGGATGGCGCCCCGTGGGTCAGCCGATCCTCGTCTCCCCCACCGGCACGATCAACGACTCGACACCCGCCTACACGTGGCGCGTGGCCGACCTCGCCGTCGACTATCACCTGCTGGTGCGTGACAGCGCGAACGCGATCGTTCTCGACGTGTGGCAGGCGGGTGCCGGAATCTGTGGAGCAACCACCTGCTCGGTGACAACGGGGACTCCGCTTCTCGACGGACCGTACAACTGGTGGGTACAGGCGCGCAGCTCCACCGGGACGATCGGACCCTGGAGCACACCCATGAGCTTCACGGTGGCGGCCGGGCCCACGACGCCGACGCCCACTCCGACCGCAACGCCGACGCCGACCCTCACTCCAACGCCGAGCCCGACGCCACGGCCGACGCTGACGCCGACACCGGGTCCGACGTCGACGCCCACCCCCACGGGAACACCGACGCCGACGCCGGGCGGCGGCGCGCCCGTCAACGTGGTGTGGACCAGCCTCGTGCAAGCCTCGGCCTCGGGGAACACCCTCACCAAGACAGGGACCAACTCCGCCTACGATGCCGGCGCCATCTCCACACAGTCCATCCCCGCCGGTGACGGCCTGGTGGAGTTCACCGCCACCGGCCTGGGCTTCAGGGCCGTCGGCCTCGGCGTGGGCAACACGTCGCAGCACTTCAACGACATCGACTTCACCGTCTTCACGCGCCCCGACGGCACGTTCACGATCATCGAGAAGGGCGTCACCCTCAGCGCAGGCGGCCTCTACGCGGCCGGCGATGTCTTCCGCGTCGAGATCGTCGGCGGCGTTGCCCGCTATCGGCGCAACGGCGCTCTCGTCTACACGAGCACGCAGACACCCGCCTATCCCCTCGTGGTCGACACCGCCCTCTACACACCGGGGGTGCAGGTCGGCAACGCCAAGATCGGTGTCGGCGCGGCGTCGACTCCGACGCCCACGGCAACGCCGACTCCCACGCCGGTGCCAACCCTCACGCCCACATCCGGACCGACGGCGACACCGACGTTCACACCGACCGCGACGCCGACGGGCACGCCCACTCCCACGGGAACACCGACGCCGACGCCGGGCGGCGGCGCGCCCGTCAACGTGGTGTGGACCAGCCTCGTGCAAGCCTCGGCCTCGGGGAACACCCTCACCAAGA
>Ga0114129_10007792_pt1 | contig 15235 bp, 15 predicted proteins | sample RhiMetdeltSRZDD1_FD_80071 | JGI IMG/M metagenome (GOLD analysis project Ga0114129, IMG submission 80071) | Populus rhizosphere microbial communities from Tennessee, USA - Rhizosphere MetaG P. deltoides SRZDD1 (version 2) (version 2) | ecosystem: Host-associated > Plants > Roots > Rhizosphere >...
AGCTCCAGCTCTGGCCCGGTATGGTCACCTTCCACGCGACGTTCTGCGTTTCGCTCCACGTGTCTGGCAGCAATGGGTCATCGTCTGCGACGCCCGACTGCGGTCCGCGAAACTGCGGCCAGTGATCGGTGGCCGACACGAACACGAGTGCGTGGCAAGTCAGAACGACAGTGGCGACGATGAGGGCACGACTCACGAGCGCCTCCAAGTGGGTCCATATTCTCCGCCGATCCGCTGGTCCCCTCAAGGGGCGGCGGGCACCAATGCGTTTGCCAGAAGGCCGATCACTGCCCAGACGGGAATCCAGAGAATCACGGCAATCACAAATGCCACGGTGGATCGAAGCTTCGCGAGATGGTGTGCCGCTCTCAGCCCACCCCATCCGGCCGCGACCCAGACCAACGCCGCCATCGTGCCCAGGATGACGATGCCGAGCGACACACGAAGGCCGACGCTCGTCATCAACCGATTGACGTCCATCACGAACGCGAGGATGCGTCCGTCGTACAGCGCTGTATTGAACTCCTCATACAACGCGGGATCGATCGCCCGCAGTGCGCCCATGTGGCTGAGAGCCGTCAGCGACATCAGGTACTCGAGAACACCGAAGGAATAGAAGGACACGGCGAGCGAGCGATCCAGCGTGCCCGTGCCTCCGGCCGCGCGGAACGCCAGCCACGTTACGATGCCGGCTGACGTCCAGAGCACGAGCGAAAAGACCGCGGTCTGGGCGAGCTCGCTCAGGAGGTTTTCGTGCGAGAGCGGCAACTTCAACAGAAAGTTGATCGCCACGCTGATCGCGAGAAACAGCAAGGCCTTCTCGAGCCCAGCCTTCCCTATGAGCCGTTTCGCCACGAAGCGCTTCGGGCCCGTGAGAAGCGCGAGCAGATCGCGGAAGTACGCCGGGAAGAGTTGTGCGGCGCGGTCGACGAGCTCGTTCATTCCAGTACCTCGAGCGAACCAGGAGCGATTTCGCCGAGCAGGAAGACGTCGCGATCACACACGGGCAACATTTAGGCGCGATCGCATTCCTGCAAGGCCCGGCGAAACGCTCGAGGTGTCTGGGGAAGGAGCACGCGGATTATTACACCACCGCCCCTGCCCTTCGCAGTCTCTCGGCAATCTGTGTGTGCCCACGCCGCGTCGCCCAGGCGAGCGGCGTGGCCCACGGCTTGTCATCGGGCAGGTTCGTGGGCGCCTGTCGCGCGAGCAGGAAGTCGACCATGTCCGGCAAGTTGTTTCGCGAGGCCCACGCGAGCGGTGTCGATCGATACTCCTCGTCCCTGGCGGAGATCATCGCGCCTGCGTCCAGCAGAATGGCCGCGCACTCGGTACGGTGATCCATCGTGCGGTTGCGAATGTCGCGGCCGCAGAGCACGTGCAGCAGCGTCTTGTTGTTCGCGGTGGGATAGTCGGGACTCATGCCGCTCGCGAGCAGCAGGCGAAGCATCTCCGGGTTCTCGAGCAGATACGACTGACATCCGCCGGCAATGGGCGGCACGCGCACACCCGCCTCGAGCAACCGCACGAGCAGGTCACGCTTGCCCCTCGTGCATACTGCGGTGAGCACACCGCCGCAGCCGGCGTACGCCGAGGCCGGATCTTCGGCGATGCGTCGCACCGCCTCCTCGTCTTCGTCCATCCAGACGAGATCGTACGGATCGAGCGTCCCGCCATGCGCCGCCAATAGCGCGCGGATCTCCTTCGTCTGTGCCGCGAACATCGCATTGCCCGCGGCATCGACGAATCCATTGGGATCGGCGCCATGCGCCAGGAGCAGTTCCACCAGAGGTCGATTACCGTGCCGCGCGGCGGCGTGAAGCGCGGCGCCGCGTGTGGCATCATCGGCGTCCGGCCACGTCGGATCGGTCCCTCGCTCGAGCAGCAGGCGGGCGACCGCCTCGTGCCCGAACTCCACGGCACCCCACAAGGGCCGCCGCCCATTCGGTCGCCTGTCGCGAATCCGCGCGGGATCGTCGTCGAGCAGCGCCTTGACACGATCCAGGTCGCCGAGTGCGGCGGCGGTCGGCAGATCGTTGGCTGCACCGCGCGCGATCAGCAAGCGGGCGGTCGCCTCGTCATACGGCCCACGAGGCGACGACCGTCGTCCAAACACGAACCATCTGATGCAGGCGACGACGATCCTCCACAGCGGCGGCCGAACCGTCCTCGGCCCACCCCAGATGGCGAGATCGATGGCTTGCAGATCGTTCGGCGCGTAGCCGCGTCTCGATCCGAGACCTGCGCCATGCACCGCGTGTATATCGGCGCCCCGATCGAGCAGCAGCGCGACGACCTTGCGCGCGCGTCCGACGACGGCACGGTGCAACGGCGTTCCACCCGCGCGGTCGCTGCGATGCACGAGCGTCGGGTCGGCATCGAGGAGTGCGCGAACGCGGGCGATGTCGCCGGCTTCCGCGGCGATGTGAATCGGATGATCTGTGTGCGTCTCGGCTGGTATGACACGTCCGCGCGTGGCACGGGCTTCTTCGAGCGCGGTCGCAATCGCGTCGAACCCTCGGTCTCTCGCGGCTTCAATCAACGACTCGCCCGACGACCCTGTCTCAGTCGGATCGCCGCCGGCGTCGAGCAGCAGCGTCACCGCATCGAGGTGTCCTTCTCGCACGGCATAACCCAGGGGTGAATGCTCGAGAGCAAGGGCTGGATCTTGTGCAATCAGACGCTGCAAGGTGGGAACGTCGCCGCGGGCCGCGGCAGTGATCGTGTCCCAGATATCGCGCCCGCGGTCCGATTCGAGCTCAGGCGGCTTGATCACGATGCTACTTCTTTTGGCTTCGCTGGCTCGCGCGACGTTTGCGCTCCTCCTCGATCGTCTTCAAGCGCTGAGGCCCGGTCGGCAGCAGCTCGCTGCCGTCTGCTCGCACCAGCTTACGGAAGAACATCCGCTGAGAGCCAGTATGTGTCGGGTTGCCGGTGACTTTGACGTGCTCGCCGGGCTTGATGGAGTCGGCCGTCCAGCCACCATCCGCCAGATTCAACCGGCCGGCGAACTCAACGTTCCACGTCAGGACCTTCCCTTTCGGATCGGTGACGTCCATCAGCATCATCGCGTGCGGATTGATGAATCGGAATTCTTTCACCACGCCTGCCACCGTGATGACTCGCTTCTCATCGTAGACGGGGGAAAACGCATGATGCGCACCGGCTCGCGCGACCGTCAGCGCCAGCATCGAGATCACGAGCACAACGGAGTGTCTCAACCTCATCGCGGGCTCTTCCCTCTGGAGAACTCTGTCGGGCGTTCGCAGTTCTCATACGGCGTAATCTGCTGATCCGGCGCCCATCGCCAGATCTTTTTCAAGACCACTGGCTCTTTCAAGCTCCACGGATCGTCCAGCGTCGCCGTGAGGAGCAGCGTGTCCCCTTCGTTCGAGCGCGTGAACCGTTCGACCACTCGCAGCTGATCGCTGTGCTCGGCGTCCCAGCCCGTGATGTTCTTCGCGATGCCCGAGGTCTCGACGACCAGCGTCTCGCCTTCCCAATGCCCGACGGAATATCCCAGAGGACTCGGCGCCTCATTGGCAGGACGCGCACGTCCATCCACGTGCACGGTCCGTCGCGCAGCCCATTCTCCGTAGCGCAGCTCGATTTCGCTCTCCCCTTTCTTTCGGACCTCCAGCTGGTGCGGCGCAAACATCTGTCGCGCCAATCCCCAAGGCTCGCAACGGAGGAACCCTGGATCGTCGGCAGGATCCAACGGATACGTCTTCAACGCCGCCGTGGTCAGACGGGGCTTGAAGTAGTGTTCGCCCTCGTATTTGGCGGCTTCCGCCTGAAGCGCCGTGAACGGACGGGCGTCGTTCTTCGGGTCGTCCATCAGCGCGTTGAGCCGCTTGACGCCCTCGTCTGTACACGCAAAGAAACACATTGCACCTTCAGGCGTTGAGGGCGGATCGCTCCACATGCCTTCGATCTTGGCGGGCGTTGACGTCGATTCAGTCGTGCGTGGTGCCGGTCTTTCGGAACCGGCCGGTTCCGTTGGTGGTGATGTGCAGGCGACGGAGACAACCAGATAGAAGACGGACACATATTTCATGAGATCTGCCGACTCCTCACTCATCTCGAGCTACGCATGCACGCTCAGCGGATGGCGAGCGAAGAAACCGCTGAGGCCCTGAGCGACGCCGCCGGGATTCTCGACTTGGAGCAGATGCGACGCATCAGGAACCACGAATGGCTCCACGTTGGGCAGCCAATCGAGCAACAGTTGCTGGCGCTCTCCCCAGATCGGACTCAATGTCAAACTCCGCTGCCCGACGACAGCGAGGGCAGGTTGAGTGACACGCCTGGCGTCCTCCTGTCGGAACGACCATCCCTGCAGCGCAGGGAACTCTTGTTCGAAGAAGGTACTCGCGTCAGCGACATGTTGATCGAACGCGAGCGGCAGCGCCCGATCCAATGCCGCACGGTAGCCGGGCCCACACGCTCCCCGCAGAAACGTGTCGATGGCTCCAGCCGGATCTCCCGCACGGTACAGCTGGAGAGCAGTGCCGACAAATCCTCTCGATGTCGCGGCGCTTGGCACCGACATCAGCGCCGGCTCGAGCAGTGCGATCGAATGCACTGCATCGGGGGCATCCAGGGCCAGTTGCAGAGTGATATTCGCACTCGATGAGTGACCGACAACGTGTGCCCTCGGGATCCCAAGATGGTGCATGAGGGAGCGCGCGTGCGCAGCCTGCTGCGCAAGGCTGACTCCGCCGGCGACACGACTGCTGCCGCAACAGCCCACACGGTGGTAATGCACAAAGCGATAGGGCTTTGCTAACGGCTGCTGCAGGAGCGGCACGAACCAGTCGGCGAAGATCCCGGGGTGAATGAGCAGCACCGGCTCCCCGTCCCCGTGAATCTCGTATTCCAGCTCAACGTTGCCGAGCGCTACGCGATCCATATCGATCCTCCTCGCTCAGCGATGCGGTGTCACGCAAGCCGGGATACTACAACGATCGCTGCCGGCGCAGAACGCCTAGCGAGCCTTGGCTAGCGCATTGATGTCGCGTGAATAGAGAATCGATTTCGAGTATCCCTTCGCCGCCACCTGAATGAATGCGCGGCCGAGGTCGGAGGTCGTCGTCCCACGCAACAGTGTGCGCAGAACCGGATACAGAGGCGCCAACACGGTGTACGCCGCCTGAACCCAGCCGGTTTTCGACCGCACCCCGCCGATCGGCTGAATGTACCCAGGCCGAAACATGAAGGCGCGTGCGAACCCTAACGTAAGAAGCGCATTCTCGGTCTTTCCCTTGACGCGCGCCCACATAGTCCTTCCCCGCTCGGTACTGTCGGTCCCGACGCCCGAGACGTAGCAGAAGGTCATGCGCGGGTTCGCGGCAACCATTGCTCGCGCGGCGGCAAGCGTCAAGTCATAGGTCAGGCGCGTGTACTCCGCCTCACTCTTACCAATGGACGACACTCCCAGACAGAAGAAGCAGGCGTCGCAGGAGGCAAAGTCAGCCCTGAGACTGTCGTAGTTGAAGAAATCAGCGTGAAGGACTTCGCGAAGCTTTGGATGACGTCGCCCCGTCGCTGAACGCGTGATTGCGAGCACCGATCGCACGCGTGCATCCGCGAGGCATTCGAGAAGCGCGCCAGCACCCACCATTCCGGTGGCACCGAAGAGGACGACGTTCATGTGGGAACGTTACCGTTGACCCGTGTTCGCCGCTGCGCTGCGTTCCTCGGCTCGCGCCCCGCTGAGGATTGCGGCCATGCCGATATTGCCCTCGTGGCACGCGTACTCGAACATCGCCTCGCTGGTTTTCCGCAGCGGGATCATCGCCGTCCACGGCTTGGTCCATGTCGTCGGATCGTCGATGGTGAGCGAGTACTCGATCGTGCCCGCATCGACGCGCGTGAACCGTTCGACCAGGTGCAGCGTTTCGCTCGACCCTCTGAAGTTGCTCTTCGTCGAGAAGTTCTTCGTGTCGACAACCAGCGTGTCGCCGTCCCAGTGACCGCGCGAGTCGCCGTGCAGCTGCTGAATCGAGGATGCGAGGTGTGGACGGCCGTCCAGCGGGATGATCCGCGCATCGTGAATCATCTCCATCATGATCACGACGTAGCCGGGCGCCTGCACGATCTGGTAGTAGCTGTTGTAGCCGGCGATGAAGTTCGGCACGCCATAGGTGATGCATCGCGTGCTGAGACTGAGATCGTCCGGCCGGTCCGCTGGATGCAGCCGACGTTCGGCAACGCGAGCGGCCACGCGCTGTTGCGCCTCGCGTGTCAGCGGCGGAATCCTTCCATCGGGTGGATCCACGACGAGTGACGTGCGGTGATCGAAGACGCGCTCGACCAGCCACGTCTGATCGTAGTTGCCGGTCTGCTGATCGAACGATCTGAGGTTCTTGTTGTCCGACAGCGCGGCATTGACCAGATCGTCGAAGAAGACCGCATCGCCTCCATCGAGGACCTCCGCCACGCGTGCCTTGAGGTCGGCCAACTCCGCGTCGGTCAGCGTGGCTTTGTCGGCAAACTGACGCGGCCGCTCCAGCGGCGTTCCGTTGTTATTGGCCCAGACGCCCTGCGGGTCTGGCTGGCCATCGACCGTCCGCGGGGCGTGCCAGCCCGTACGTGTCTGGCCGGCGAGAAGCACTGGCAGGACAAGAGCAACCGAGATCGAAAGCGACGCGGCGCGTCGAGACATGCGCACCTCCCGCGTCGCTGATTATAGGAGACCCGCGGCGGCGGCGCCGCCGGTCAGAATCTCATTCCCACGCCGGCGTTGAATTGAGCAAACGAGAACGGCTCGCTGGATCTGAACACCTTCCGGAACCGGTAGCCGACATCGACGTAGGTCCGTCCGGTCGCGAAGCCGACGCCGGCCACGAACTCTGCCATCGGCTTGAACGTGCTCTTCTTGCTGGCATCGATGACGCCGTCCGGCGCTCCGTAGACGAGGAGGACTGGATCGCTGACGTCGCCCAGGCTTCGCTCGGTGATCGTTCGCTTGATGTTCAGCACGCCTGGGCCGCCACCGACATAGGGACGAACCGTTGATCCTCGAGCCAACACGTACTTTCCGCCCCCGCTGAATGCGAGGCCGCGGTCGTGGCCGCTAAACGCCCACGACCCGCCCTTCACGATCGAGAGCACGTTGGCGAGGTTTGCCAAATCGCTGACGGCGCGATCATTGAAGAGGTCGTCGAAATAGGTGAAGGCGGCATACGCCTGAACCCGCCTGTTGACATCTTCGCCAATCTCCAGACCGAAAGTCGCCGCGCGCCGGTCGGCAAAGGACGCGCCGGCGGCAGCCGTCATGTAGCCCCGCGCTGGCTGCGGCCCGGAGGGGGCGACTCGCGCTTGTTGGGCGGCGGCCACACCGGCGGTCATCAGAACCACACACGGTACTAACGAGAAATACTTGACTGCACTCATGCACGCACTCCTGTCACAACGGGTGCCTCGCGGCACGCATCACCGGCGCTGCGCCGTAAAGCTGTGGGTGGCAACGAGGGAACCGACGCCGAGCTGTTGGCCTTCCGGCGGCGTGAACACGTTGTACGTGCTCGTCGCGCGTCCCGTGATCTGATCCGCACTCGCAGTAGCCGTGATGCTCGAACCCACGAGCCTCAATTCCCGCGCCTGTCCTCCGATACACGCGACCAGGAGGCCCGTCCGATCGCACGACGTGGCATTCATCGCCACAGTCGTGGCGGTCGTGCTGCCGGCGTACTTGCACGCGAGGCCCGTGCTCTCCATCGTCATCGTTGCTTCGATCGCTGCGCCGCTTTGGGTCATCGAGATCGTCCCCTGGTCGTTGCCCGGCAGAAAGCTCGACACGACTGCCCCAGCACACTCTCCCCCGGTCGCCGATAGCAGCGTCATCGGACCGCTCCACAGACCGTCAAAGCTCGGAATGAAGAGTGAAGCGGCGATGGGCGACGCGGGACGAGCGTCCTGGCAACCCAACGTGGCGAACACGGCGAAGACCATTGCCGTGGCAAGTCCAGATCGTTTCATAAACACTCCTGTGCGCGTGTCGACTGCACACTCGCGCGGTCGTCGATGCGCACCCATCGACGTGGTGCAAGAAGCGTGCACGTGGAACCCTCTGCAGATGTGGGATGTCAACGGCCGGAAGTCTGGAACGCTCGTGAATTTACTCTGGACGCCGCAATAGATCGGTGGGCAGCCCACGCCGATCATGGGAATCCGGACCACGTCACAATCGTTCGGTACCGAACGGGCTCGCCGTTTTTGAAAGCGGGCGTGAACTTCCACAACTTCGCGCCGCTCAACAGCATCATGTCGGGCATGCGCGTCGGTCCATTCACGAGGCGAACGCGTTCGACACTTCCGTCCGCGGCAACTACCAGCTCCATGCGATTCACGGCCCCCGTGCCTGCACTCGACACCATGAATGGTGGGGGTAGCTGCGGATACATCATGACCGGGGGCTGCACGTTCACGTCCTCGTGCGAGTAGATCGTCTCGGGCGCATCGGCAAGCTCCGCCCGCTCATGTGCGACTGATGGCTCAGGCTCGATCGGCGTCGACGATGCCAGTTCGCCAGGCTCCGAAGGGCCCGATGCCGTTCGGATGTTCTGAAGAAGATCGGCGATGGCGGGCGCTGTCAGACTCAGGAACGGTGTGGCCCCGAGCCTCTCGCGCGTCCCAGTGATGGTCGATGTCTGACGACGAGGCTGCGCCGCCTTTGCGGGTGCGGCTGCCTTGACGGCCTTCGGTTGCGGGGTTGGAATCGGCGCGGAAGCCGCCGAACCGATGGCGCCTTTTACCGTGTTGCCCACCGCGACGATCGCCTTTGCCGTTTCCGACACCAGCTGTGACGTCTGGCCACTACTGCCACGGAGCACACCAAACCAGATCACCGCACCCAGGCTCGCCACGCACGCCGTGATGGTCACTGGCAGAAGCCACCGCGGACGCTTGCGGCGGGGGGCATCAAACGATGATGGATGCGTCTCGAGTGGGGGCGGCGGCTGTGGCGACGGCCGCGACGCAGGGGCAGGAGCGGCGTTGCCCGACGTCGCGGCATAACGCTGGTACAAGGCTCGAATCATGTCCGCGCGGCCTGGTCTCCCGAAGTACGCGAGTCCCTTCGCGAACTCCTGCAAGGATTTGTAGGTCTCCGGCGCGTTCGCCTGCGTCACGAAGAGTCGGAGGGGGACGGGCACGTCAGCACCGGAGAGCAGCGCGTGCAGCACCCGCGCTGCGGCGACGGGTCCGCGCTCGCCGCGCCCCGACCGTTTCGGCGCCACTGCCCCGCTGTCGTCGATCACGATGTCGCTCACGTCAGGCACCGGTGGGTTATCTCCTCCACCAGACGCGAGGACGTCGATCAGTTCCTGCAGCACGGCGACCGCTTCGTCCCATCGAATGGAAACGGAGCGAGCGAGCACCTCGCTCATGTCGACCGCCCGAGGCACGGCTTGGGTTTCAGCAGCGAAGTCGTCGATTCCGGCGTCCATATTCACCAAGCAACTCCAGACGGTTGTCTGGCTCTAGCTAGACATGGCCACCACTTCGTCCCCTTCGGTGGCCTTTTTCGGCCGGTGTCCGGGAATACCGTTTGCTCCCTCTACCGGCCATGACTAGCTCCCCCGTCCACTTCCATCGCATCGCCGACTGGGCCGGCTTTGCGATCTTCGGCGTCTGGGCCGGCCTGACCGTGAGCAATATGCCTGCCGGGGGCATCCTGCTCGCTCCGGCGTTTCTCTTCGAGGTCTTCGTGGCCGCGTCGTTTCTCATGCGCGATGCGCCGAAGGCGACGACACGAAGCCTCCGCTCACGTTTCACCGCGTACGGCGGCTCGTTCGTCGTTCTGATCTTTTTGCAATTCGCCGGCAGTTCCCACCCAGAGTGGTTCACCCCGAGGATCAATGCGTTCACACCGCTGGCGATCGCGTTGTGGATTGGCGGGTCGCTCTGGACGGTCTGGGCGGTCTACCATCTGCGACATGCCTTCAGCATCGAGCCCGCCGCGCGCCGGCTGGTCACATCCGGCCCGTATCGTGTCGCGCGACACCCTGTCTACTCGGGCTACTACGCGCAGTACCTCGGCATGTGGATGACATTCCCTTCTCTGCCGTTCCTCCTGGTGTTGCTGGTGTGGTGCGGCATGATGGTCGATCGCATGTATCAGGAAGAAGCCGTCCTCCGCGCGGCGTTTCCTGAGTACGCCGCCTACGCGCGCCGCGTCGGAGCGCTCGGCCCGGTGTTCCGCCGCCGCCGCGCCGACCGCGCCGTCGTCAGCGCCTAGTCAAAGGCCGCCTAAGGGCGGCCTCTACTCCTTGCTAGTCCAGTCCCGATGGGCTGCTGAAAAGGCCGCCTGAAAGCGGCCTCTACGACTTGCTACTGTGCCGGCGCGTAGTAGCCGCCGCGGCTTCTGATCTCCACGTCCGACTGACGGGGACGAATCTCGATCTTCCGCCACTTTCCGTTGCGAGCGACGTTGGTCGATTGATACCCGACGATGTAACGACGACGCAGCTCGTCGAGAATCTTGTGGTAGTCGGCGGCCAGCGTCGTCACATCAGTTGGAAAGTACGCGGTGCCACCTGAGCGATCGGCAAGCTGCTGCAGTCGCTCGCGCTCGACACGGCTGCCAATGCCAACCGGATATATCGTCACCTCTGTCTGCTGCAGCTTGTTCAGCACATCGTCCCACGCGCGAAGACTCCCAGGCCCATCGGACGTGGCATTTTCATCACGTCCGTCGGTGACGACGACCACCACGCGTCTGCCGCCGCGCACCATCGCCAACTGGGCCAGGCAGTCATATAACGCGTCGTAGAGTGCCGTACCACCGTCGGCCACGTAGCCGTCGATGGCCTTCAGCGGGTAGTCCCGGCGCTCGGTCGGCGAGTTGATGTAGTTGGACTTGCTGGCGAACAAGATCATCCCGACCTCGTCTTCCGGCCGCATGGCGGTGATGAACTCGCGAGCCGCCTCCTGTGCCTTCGCCGCGCTCTTCTTCATGCTGCCGCTGGCGTCCAGCGCCAGCATGAACGTCACGGGCAGCACCGCCTCTTGAAAGACATCGATCTTCTGCTGCACGCCGTCTTCCAGCACGACGATGTCGTCGCGAGTCAACGACGGCGGCGTGAGTCCAGTACCGACGCTCGTGAACTCGAGCGACGCGCGTATCGGCGGGGCCATCGGGGCCGTATATCCCTTCCGCGCATTGATGCGGAACTCGGAACCGGGCACGGCGACGTCGATCGCGCGCCACGTGCCGTCGCGCGCCTGATTCTGTGGTGTATACGTGAGCAGATATCGGTGCTGCACGTCGGTGGCGATGATGTCATACGCGGAGACGAGCTGATGCTCGTCGCGAGGGAACCAGGCGCGTCCTCCGGTCTCGTCGGCGAGGCGCGAGAGCACCTTCTCTCCCTTGAGCGAGACGCCGGCGATCCCGCCGAAGCCGATCACGTAGAGGGTGACGCCGCTGCTTCTCAGCGACTCGGCGGTCGCCTCGAATTCCGCCTCGCTGTTCTCATCGTATCCGTCCGTGATGAGCACAATGGCTTTTCGTCGCGTCACGCCCGCGAGGCCGCTCGAGGCCTCATAGAGAGCGTCGAGTATGGCGGTCCCGCCTTTATGTCGAATCCCGCTGATGGCATCGAGGACCGTGGCTCGGTCGGTCGTCGGACCCGTCACCGAGGTGATCGAACGCGAGAACGGCGCGACGATGATCTGATCGTCTTTGGCCAGCGGCTCGATGAGCCTGGCCGCGGCTGCCCGCACGGCGTCCGATCGAATCGCCATGCTCTGACTGCCATCGACCAAGAGAGCAAACAGCGCGGGTTCTCGGTTCTGCTTGACCAGGTCCACCTTTTGAGGCGTTCCGTTTTCGAGGACCGCAAAACTCTCGGCCGTCAGGTCTTTGACGAAGCGCCCCTTCCGATCGAGCACAGTCGTCTCAACGGCGACGCTGCTGATCTCGGCGGCCTCCTCCACTTCAAGCGGCTTCAGGACCATCACGTCCCGAATCATCCGGCCCGAGGACAGTTCCGCTTCTACCGTCAGCTCACGTTTTTCGAACGGATTCTCATCGGCCCACAATGCGTCGTACGGAGGGCCATCGGTATCGGCGGACAGAAACAGCTTGTCGACGTAGAACTGCACATTGAGGGGCTCGGACTGCGCCAGCCCCTCAACCTTCGCGACAATGCGAATCGTCCCGGGCAAGCCGCTGCGACCGAGCGGCGACGTGATGTGAATAACGGCGTCCGTCTCATGTGCTGTCGGTCGTACACCAGTCGTCAGCACCCCGAGCAGCACGATGGCCGCGGCAACCCTGCGACCCATTACACGAATACCGGCGCAGGCTCCGTGTCGTCGACGAAGTAGCTTGCGCAAGCAGCCTCCAGCAAGGCTGGCGTGAGTCGTCTTTCCTCGCCCAGATAGGAGGCCTGGGCCAGCGCCTGGTCGAGCAGGTCGCGCGGATGACAGCCTCGCAGCGCGATGTTTCGCGGACGGTAATACCGGAGCAGGAGGTCGTCGACGAGCGCCTCGTCGAAGCTCACGCTCCGCTCAGCGCAGCATTTGGCGAAAATCTGCTTGAAGTCCGCAACCGTTGGACTCTCGGCAAACACCTTGTAGTGAATACGTCGCAGGAACGCTTCGTCCACGAGCTCCGAGGGCCGAATGTTGGTCGCGAACACGACGAGCAGCAGGAACGGCAGCTCGAACTTCTGGCCGTTGTTCAGTGTCAGGAAGTCCACGCGACTCTCGAGCGGCACGATCCAGCGGTTCAACAAGTCGCGTGCCGAGCATCTCTGACGGCCAAAGTCGTCGATCACGAGGACGCCGCCATTGGCGACCGCCTGAATGGGGGCTGTGTAGAATCCAGTCGTCTTCGAGTACGAGAGCTCGAGTGATTCGAGCGTCAACTCACCGCCGACCATCACAAGCGGTCGCTTGCATCGCACCCAGCGCCGGTCGTGCCCGGCGTCGCGTGACAAGCCCGCCGCCGCCGCAGGTTCCTCGAGGGGCTCGTGGTTGACAGGGTCGAAGAGTCGAATGATGTTTCCTTCCACTTCGAGTGCGTAGGGAACCGCCAGCTCACCGTCGAGCAGCTTGCGAATGGCCTGCGCGATGACGGTCTTGCCGTTTCCGGGCGGCCCATACACGAACATCGAATGCGCGGAGCCAATTGCGGGACCGACCTGGTCGAGCACCCGCTCGCTCAGCACGAGGTGCGAAAACGCGTCACGAACGCGCGTGCGCGTAATCGATCGCGGGACCGCGTCTCGGTACGCTTTGAGGTACGCCACATACTGGGCGAGCGGCACGGGTGCGATGCCGACGTACTGGTTGTTCTCGAGGAACAGCATCGCGCGCTGCCGACCGGCATCCGTGATTCGATACCGGTAGGTCGGCCCGCCCATGCCCGAACCGCCGACGATCTCGCATTGATGCAGCCGCTTGATGAAATCGAGTGCGGGCTCGACGACGGAAAACTCGACGCCGAGGCGTCTGGTGATCTCGATGCCACTGAGCTCGCCCGAGAAGTGCAGCAGCTTCAGCACGAGCTGCACGAAGAGATCGAGGCTCAGCCCTGTCGCTTCCCGAGTCGACGGCGCCTGTGGCAGAAGTGCCCTCGTCTGATCCGAAGCCTCTCGCGTATCGTCCGCCAGCACGCGGGTCATCATGGTTGGCTCACCTCATGCAGTTGTGCTCGCGTCTGGCGAGCCATTGCCTCCGCGGCGCGGAAGCGCGGTCTGGCCGCCCGCGCGGTATCGAAGGCCTTCAATGCCTCCTGGTACCGGTGACTGGCGAGATGCAGGATCCCTTGGTTGTACGCCACTCGTGCCTCATCGCCAGAGGCGGCGAGCGTCTCGAGCGCGGCCGCCGAATCGCCGCCAACCTCATACGCGAGCGCCAGGTTGTTTCGAGCCGCTTCGAGGTTCGGCTGCAATCGCAGCGCCTGCCGACACGCATCCGCGGCTTTCGAGGCGTCTCCCTCGAGCATCCAGCCGTAGCACAGATTGCTCAGGGCGTACGCCGCGGTCACATCGAGTGCCAGTGCCTTTTCAAAGTGTGCTCGCGCCTCGGCGCGGCGACCGAGGGCCTGCAGCACCGTGCCGAGCGTGTTGTGCACGCTGGGCGAGTCGGGCGCGTAGTGCAGCGCTCGATACGCATCGGGCAACGCCAGATGCGGAAAACCCCAATCGCGCCAGATGCGCGCCAATCCATCCAATGAGGCGGCGTCCCTCGGATCGAGCGCAACGGCCGCACTGAAGTGTTCGTGCGCGACGTCGAGAATGCCGAGTCGCACGTAGTTCGAGGCGACGGCGCGATGACTCGCTGCCGACGGTTCCACCGTGAGCGTCTGGAGCGCCTTCGCCAGCGTCTGATCGAATCCTTCGATCGTTCTCGCTCGCTCGGTGGACGGGCGCGCCCGCTCCGACTTCGCACGGACCACGTCCATGAACTCTTCGAGCGAATCCCGCGTCGACGCAGACGCATGACTGCTCGGAGCGGACGCCACCTTACGGAACTTAGCCCCAGGCGTACATCCGGTCGTCGCAACGACCACCGCCAGGCACACGACGATTCTGGACATTCAATCTCCACGAGGCTGCGCGGCGCGGCCCCGCGAGGCGGGGCCGGCGCCCGGGGGCGACCTCCAGGACTCGCTCTAGTAGTTGTCTCCCTCTTCCGCACGCAGACGCGCACGACGGCGCATCAGATAGAGCCCCAGAGTGATGACTCCGAGGATAGCGAGAATGGCTGTACTCATTGCGGCAGTCCTCCAATTTGCATGTTGCTGAACAGTTCGACGAACTTGATGATCCCGGGTCCAACGGCGACAACGAAGAAGGCTGGGAGCAGAAAGAATACGAGCGGAAAAATGAGCTTCACGGAGAGCTTCGCTGCGGCCTCCTCGGCTCGCTGGCGGCGCTTGAGGCGCGACTCCTCCGCGTGTGTGCGAAGTGCTTGCGCAACGCTGGTACCGAAGCGGTCGGTCTGCACCAGCATCGCCACGAGCGCTCTGACGTCGTCGACCTGCGTCCGTTTGGCGAAGTTCTTCAACGCCTCGACCCGCGGTTTCCCGGCACGAGTCTCGGTGTTCACGAGTTGAAGCTCCTGTGCCAGCGCGGGGTACGCGATGGCCAGCTCCTCCGCGCACTTGAGAATCGCCTGATCGAGCGCCAACCCGGCTTCGAGGCTGACAATCAACAGGTCGAGCGCGTCAGGAAGACCGTTCTGAATCTGCTTCTTCCGAAGCCTGATTCGGCGCGCG
>Ga0114129_10007793_pt1 | contig 15234 bp, 12 predicted proteins | sample RhiMetdeltSRZDD1_FD_80071 | JGI IMG/M metagenome (GOLD analysis project Ga0114129, IMG submission 80071) | Populus rhizosphere microbial communities from Tennessee, USA - Rhizosphere MetaG P. deltoides SRZDD1 (version 2) (version 2) | ecosystem: Host-associated > Plants > Roots > Rhizosphere >...
CCGGGAGAGATGACATCAACGCTTACGCCGGGAATCGACTTGAGGCTCATCATCTCCTGTGGGCGCGGTGTGACGGCCAGGATTTGCAGATTGCGTGAAGCCGGCGCGACCGCGAACCGCTGATTGTCGAGCGGCAGGGCGTCGCGCACGTCAATGGCAACTTCATAGGTTGGCTGTTCGGCGAATCCTTCGAACGTTGCAGTGGCGGTCTTGTCGGCGCCGATCGCGAGCTCGCGGCTGGCGAGTATCGCACCGCTACTCTTTAGAACAACTTTGATTTTTTCGTCCCGATCGGAAAAGTTCGTGATCTTGGCACTTGCCTCCAAACGGGCATTAGCTAGTGAAGAGCGATGAATTTCAAAACCCGTTACGGCTAGATTTTGCTGCGGTCTCCCGACGGTTATTACTCGCGCGGTCGCCGTTTGACCGCGCGCCGGGTGGTCCGTGATCAGATAGACGCGCTCATACTTTCGCTCGCGCGCCAACTGGCTCAGCACGTGATCGTAGTCGATCGACGGATCGCCGAGATCGTAGGCGGTCATAGCGCCGATGGCGCCTTTCGCCTCATTCGGCGTTAACGGCGCCGCCCGGACTTTCGCCAATCGGGGAGTGGTCAAGTAGAGATCAATCTTTCCGGTGGCCCCGAGCTCGCCGATGACAGAGCTCGCCGATTCTTTGGCTAAGCTCAATCGCGTCTTGCCGTCTTCCAATGCCTGCATGCTTGCCGAGTTGTCCAAAACGACGGCGATGTTGGTTGGGCGAACGGAAAATACCGGTTCGCCTAACGCCAGGATCAACAAGGTGAGAAGCAAAAGCTGGAGAAAGAAGATCGGCGGCAGATTCATGCGCCCCCAGGGCCGGCCGCTTGCCTGGATGCCACCCTCCATGAACAGCAACAGGCTGGAAAATACCAAGCGCCGCGGTTTTTTTCTTATCAAGTACGGAATCAACAGCAACGGCAAAGCGAGCAGGCCGAGCAAAGCGGTGGGATTAAGAAATTCCATACTCTTTACTTGAAAAGGCCGATCGCCGGCAGCGTGGCGAAGACAAAATCGCTCAGATCGCGATCGGTGACGTAGAGCGAATAGTGGATGCCGCTTTGGTGGCAGAAGCTGCGGATTTCCAGGTTGTGATGCGCCAATTTCGTCTGATAATCGCGCCGCGCCGCGCCGCCCCACTGATATCTGATTTCACCTTGGGTCTCGCTATCGACTAAAGACAAACTACCGTTGGGGAAAGCTGGATCGACTTCCTCGCGCGCCAAGACTTGAATAACGGCGACATCGAGGTCAAAACCGCGCAACAAATTAAGTCCCTGTTGGCAGGCGGCTGCGGGCATGAGGAAATCCGAAATCAGAATGGCCTTTCCGGGGCGATGCAATCGTTTGAGATGCTCGCTGAGAGAAGGTCCCAGTTCCAGCGATCCGCCGGGGATTACCGAAGTGGCGAAATCGATGCAATCCGCCATGCGGCGGCGGCCGCGGTAAAACTGCGATGCGCTGCCGCCTCCGTCCTGCAATAGGTGCAGCTTGACGTGATCATGATTCGCCAAGATGACGTAGGAAAGCGCCAGCGCCACGTGACTGGCCGGCAAAAATTTTTCTTCGCGCGACGGAAAGCCCATCGAGGCGCTGGCGTCGATGAAGACATACGCAAACAGGTCGACTTCCTCGCGGAAGATTCTAACGTAAAGCCGGTCGGTGCGAGCGTAGATACCCCAGTCGAGATAGCGAAGATCGTCACCGGGCGAATATTTGCGGTAGTCGGCAAACTCCAAACTGGTGCCGCGGCGAGGCGAAGAGTAGCTTCCCGTATGGCTGCCGAGAAATTCCTTTCGCGTGCGTAACCTAAGAGTTTCTAACTGGGTTAAGAAGTTTGCAGTAAACGGCTCGGGCAACATACTATTTCTTCGCTTGCCATGTGATCTCTTAGACTCTCACATTAGATCTGCGTTAACGAAGACCTAGTATAGCTATAAGAGACAAAATACCAAAGCGCACGACGTATCTGCATCGGAATGCGGCAGGAACAGTCAAAGGAAGGACGCATGATGTTTATTGCCAAGTGACGAACATACCGATCGCTGCTGCAAACATTATTACTGCCGCTGCCCGACCGACAAAATTGGTGAAACGCCCATTCACTCTATTACCCATAATTTTCTTATTGTTCGAGACAATCATAATGGCGTCACGGCGATAACGTGATCGGGATTATCGTTACTAACTAACGCTAACACGATTCAAACTGCTTCTCACCACGCCATCTAAGATGGACTCAATTTGTCCGTGTAGAACCTGAGCTCGACTCACAGGAAGCCATGTCAAAATAGCGATTCTTTGTTGATTTCTATGATTCATCGTTTATGATCGGTGGCAAATATGCACTTTTCCGAAATTCCTGGCTCGCTTCATTACGATCGTCCCGCTTAAAATTTGACGCCGCACGCCCGAGGCGCCGCCATCATTCCGAAGCGAGAAGCGGTGGGCCCGGAGGTGATTATGCGGCAGTTTCGTTTCAGTCCGGCTTTGCCCGAGAGCCCAGCTTTTACAATTGGCGATGCAGTTATCTTGCTGGGCATCGCCAGCCTGCTTTACGCAGGCACCCGCCTGGCCTTCCATGTCCCTGCAGTCATTGCCGGTCCGGATATATCTCTCTCACCATTGGCATTACCATGGTATGCGTTGCTATCTGTTGGACGCATGGCGGTTGCGTATTGTTTGTCGATGCTGTTCAGCTTGTTCTACGGTTACGCGGCGGCGCGCAACCAAACTGCCCGAATAGTGCTCATGCCTTTGCTGGATGTGCTGCAGAGCGTGCCTATTCTTTCATTCCTGCCGATTGTTTTGCTCAGTCTAAGCGCCATTCTACCGCAAGCCTTTGCCGCCGAGCTCGCAGCCATCGTGCTGATCTTTACCTCGCAAGCGTGGAACATGACCTTCAGTTTTTATCAGTCCATGACCACGATTCCGACTGAGATGCGGGAAGCCGCCGCGGTTTTTCGCTTCGATCCCTGGCTACGGTTCAAGGCAGTCGAGCTTCCATTCGCGGCGATCGGATTGCTATGGAATAGCATGATGAGCTGGTCGGGCGGATGGTTTTTCCTCATGGCCGCAGAAATTTTTAACGTCGGGAGCCGTGATTTTCGTTTGCCCGGTCTGGGTTCCTATTTGCAGACCGCGGCGAACAAGGGAGATACGCACGCCGTCATTTTGGGCATCACCACTTTGGTTGTGGTCATTGTTCTCCTCGACCAGCTGGTGTGGCGTCCACTTATCGCATGGACGGATCGATTCAAAGTCGACATGGTTGAAGGCGATGAGCCGCCAAGATCATGGTTTCTCGATCTGATTTCACGGGCCTGGCTTGTAGAGCAATTTGGCACGCGCAGCTGGCGTCCTTTCAGCGAGTGGGTCGAAAGAGGCTTCCAGCGCCGCACGAGCGGAGTTATCGCTTCACCGGAACTATCTACTGAGACGGGACATTCTCGTTTAGCGATTGGAATTCTAACTGTGTTCTTGCTCGTGGCCCTATACGGAAGTTATCGGGCGGCAACTCTATTGGTTAGCCTGCCGAGCTCCGCCTGGGCGGATTTAGGAAAGGGAATTTTCGCTACTTTCCTACGGGTCAGTGTTGCCTTGGCGATCACTTTGATCTGGACGATTCCCGTCGGCGTGTTTATTGGAACGAACCGCCGGCTTGCCGCTGTTCTCCAACCAATTGTGCAAGTCGTTGCATCCATTCCGGCGACCGCGCTTTTTCCCGTAGTACTCCTGGCGCTGCTGGAAGTCCCCGGTGGATTGAACATCGCCGCCGTGTTGCTCATGTTGATGGGAACCCAGTGGTATTTGCTATTCAATGTAATCGCGGGAGCGTCGGCCATTCCGCAAGATTTGCGCGACACGACCGACCTGCTTCGCCTCTCCTCTGTGGATCGGTGGCGGACTTTAATCTTGCCCGCGCTTTTTCCATACATCATCACCGGAGCGATTACTGCGAGCGGCGGTGCGTGGAATGCAAGTATTGTGGCTGAACACGTGGAATTCGGCGGCCAGACCCATGCGACGACAGGCGCGGGCGCGCTGATCGCGAGCGCAACCAGTACCGGAGACTATGCGCTGCTGCTGGCAGCGACGTTGGCTCTGGTTCTCACTGTCGTTCTGATTAACCGCACTTTTTGGCGTCGTCTCTACAGATTGGCCGAAGAACGTTACCGCATGGAATAATCTGCATCGGAGGTATCCCATGATTACTGCAACAGCACTCAATGAGGCTGACAATTTGTTGGATCTTCAAAATGTCACCAAGGCCTACCGGCTCGAAAGCAAGCAATTTCTCGCCGTCAAAGACATAGATCTCCATATTAAGCCGAGTGAATTTGTCTGTTTGCTCGGGCCATCCGGATGCGGGAAATCGACGCTGCTCAGGATCATTGCGGGATTGAACGCCGCTACTTCCGGCGTGGTTTCATATCACGGACAGCCGCTAAGAGGCGTCAATCCCTACACGACCATAGTCTTTCAAACATTTGCGCTTTATCCCTGGCTCACGGTTCAGGAGAACGTGGAAATCGCCTTGAAGGCGCGCGGCATGCCGCCCGCCGAACGTAGGGAACGCGCCATGAAGCTCATCGACACTGTCGGTTTAGATGGGTTTGAATCCGCCTACCCGCGCGAGCTTTCCGGCGGCATGCGCCAGAAAGTCGGCTTTGCCCGCGCCATGGCGGTCGAACCGGAATTGTTGTGTTTGGATGAACCTTTTTCCGCGTTGGACGTGCTTTCCGCCGAGGCCTTGCGTGGCGAGCTTATGGAATTATGGCTTAAGAAGAAAATTCCGACCAAGGCTATTTTGATGGTCACTCACAACATTGAAGAAGCGGTGTTTATGGCCGATCGCATCGTAATCATGGGCAAAGACCCTGGTCACATTTTGACTGAGATTCCCGTCACGCTTCGCCAGCCGCGGCAACGCAAAGATGCTGCCTTCCAAGCCCTTGTCGATAAAGTGTACGCGGCCGTTGCTGGTCAATCCAAGCCGAAAGAAGAGGCGCTTGGCACTCAACCTGGACAGCCTGGAGTAACCCGAGCATTGCCGAATGCGCAGCTCAGCGCACTTACCGGTCTGCTTGAAAAACTTGTGGAAGAGGGAGGGCGAGTCGATCTCTACCGGATAAGCGGCGCTCTGGTCCTCGAACTTGACGACCTCTTGCCTATCGTCGAGGCGGGGGACCTACTGGGTTTCATGACAGTGCATGAAGGCGATCTGTTGCTGACCCCACTTGGGCGCGCCTACGCTGATGCCACCATTCTGGGTCGTAAAGCGATAATCGCGGGGCGGGTCTTGCGATTGCCGGTTATCACCTGGATCTATGAAACCCTCCAGCAGGACGATAATGGGCGAGTGTCGTGGGATTATTTCCGAGACAAGCTGGAAGCAGATTTCGGTGATTTGAGCGAGAAACAGTTAGACATCGCCATCAGTTGGGGGCGGCACGCTGAGCTATTTGCCTACGACGACAGCACCGGGGAATTATATTTAGAAAGTGAGGACGGAAAAACTGCTGAGAAAAGTTTTGCTCTGAGCGAACTCTATGAGGCCTGGGCCATCCTTTCCATACGGGAGCGAGTCGAAGGTTTTAAGCTGCTCCAGCAGGATGACGCGGAGAATTTTTTTCTGCACCTCAGTCCCCGCGACAAGGCCCAACTGACCTTAGCTCTGCCACCCGGAGAACGGAAATTGTGGATGAGACTGCTTGCCCCTGATGAAGCACTGGACGTGCTCCAGGAAGCGCCCGGCGAAGAACGTGACGGACTTTTAGCGCTACTCGATGACAAGACCCGCAGGGAGGTCAAAGGCCTCATCGATTACGCGGCGGATCAAGCTGGAGGCGTGATAAATCCAAGTTACGCCCGCTTGCGATCTCATATGACCGTCGACGAGGCTGTTAGCTTTCTGCGCCGAGATGCTCGGGACCGCGCGCGGACCATCTATTACGCCTACGTGACCGATTCTGAAGAACGGTTGCTGGGGGTAGTCACTTTCAGGGATTTGCTACTCACGCCAGGCGACAAGACAGTCCAAGATGTTATGCGCACCGATGTGATCACAGCTCCGGAGCACTTGGATCAAGCAGCGCTCGCCGGCCTTTTTACCCGATACAACCTGCAGATGATTCCCGTCGTAGACTCGGAAAAGCGCATTAGGAGAGTGGTAACTAGAGACGACATCACCGACGTCGTAGCGCCAGGCTCTTAACACTATTTCGCATGAACACGAGCCAATACTTTATCTGGCATAGAGTATCGGATCTGTCGCGCCGGCCTCTTTAAAACCTTTCAATCTGAGTTGGCAACTATCGCACCGGCTGCACGCGCGGCCGTCGGTGCTCGGATCGTAACAACTCCATGTTAGCGCGTAGTCGAGTCCAAGCTTGAGGCCTGTCTTGATGATTTCTGCCTTCGTCATATGAAGCAAGGGGGTGTGAATTTTTAATTGGCTTTTGCCTTCGACACCAACCTTAGTGGCGAGATTGGCCATTTTTTCAAACGCCCGTATATATTCGTCGCGGCAGTCGGGATAGCCGCTATAGTCGAGTTGATTGGCGCCAAAAAAAATATCCTGTGCTGCTATCCGCTCCGCGAGCGCGACTGCGAAAGACAAAAAAATCGTATTGCGCGCTGGCACGTAGGTCGCGGGAATGCCATGTGAGATTTCCGACTGGCTTCGTCCCTTGGGAACTTCGATATGATCGGTGAGCGCGGAGCCGCCGATGGCGCGGAGATCGAAGCGCATCACGCGGTGAAAATTGGCCTGCAAGAAAGCGGCGACCTGTTTGGCCGACTCGAGCTCGCGCTCGTGGCGCTGGCCGTAGTGATAACTCAGCGCGTGGAGCTCGAAACCCTGCTGTTTTGCGATTGCCGCGGCGGTGGTGGAGTCGATGCCGCCGCTCAGGAGAATAACCGCCTTTTTGCCGACCATTTCGATCAGGGAACCTTGGTACCTTCCATCGGGTAGCGCTTTTCGTACCAACCGACTAGTCCTTCGTCGAGCACTTTCATATTGCGGTAACCGCTTTCGTAGAGAATGCCATAGGCCAAACTGGCCAGGTGATGCGGGCACGCTCAATAAAGCACCACAGGCCGGTCGCGCGGGATGCTCTTCAAGTAGTCTTTGAATTCTGCCAATGGCGCGGACACAGCGCCCAGGATATGGACTTCACGGAATTCTTCCTCCGTGCGCACGTCGATGATTACCGGTTGGGCGCCTGCTTTTAGCTCTGCGACAAGCGCCTCGATATCAATGAACACTGGGGTGATGTTTTCCGGCAGCTTTTGCTGGGCGAATTGCGGATACTTCGACGGGTCGGCGTGGCCCTGCTCAGGCGCCGACAGAAATGCCAAAGCGATGCCGACCAGTAGAACGAACGGACGGTGGAAAAAAACGCTGAGCCTCACGGTTTGCCTCCTTGATATTGATATTTGCTTATCTGGGCGAGAGCATCGAGCTCCTGAATGCCCGTGTAACGTTGGCCATTGATGATCCAGGTCGGATAGTTGGTAATATTTTTTTCCTTACAGATCGGTGCTGGGGGAGCCTGCTGTCCGCCGGGGCTGCATTCCACATAGGGGATTCGCGTGACGGAGCTGCCGAACTTCTTTTTTTGTTCAGCGCAGTGTGGACACCACGAAGCGCCGTAAAATTTGGCGTCGCTCTTCGACAGATGCTCGGCCAAACCGCGAATCCAGGGATCTTCGGGGCCAGGTGCGCTGCCCCAGTACCCGGCATAATAGGAATGAAGGGCAACAATCGCTATGAGCGCTGCACCGACAGTCTTTGCTAACCAAGGACCCCAGGAAAATTGCGGCAAATTCTCCGGGCGCTGGAACGTCGTCAGGATAAAAATGATCGTCATCAAGCCAAGTGAAGTCAGACAGTAAGGGCAGGCGGCTTGCAATTCGAAATATGAGATCGAGGTGAGGTAAATGCTGTAGAGAAGCCCGAAAAGGGAAATCGTCCAAGCCCAGCGCCATTGGTTGTCGGCGTGGCGGTTCCACGCGACAGCCGCGAGCAGCGCATACGTAAGAAAGCCCCAGAATGAAGTCGGCATGCCGAACAAGGTCGACCAGCGGCTGCTGAGTACGACATCGCAGCCAGCGCCTTCGGTGCAGAACGCCACCAGTTTTCCCGCCCATGCCGAAAACGTGAGATAGCCGGACAGCGCCATGCCAAGCACTGAAAGAACGAAGAGCGGCCAATTCGGACCATCGCGCAAAAGCGACTTTGCTGCGGGTTCTTTGCGTCGTTGATTTTTGTCGCTGGCCATCTCGTTACCCCTTCACTAAAGTGTCGATGTCGTTTTTGAGGCGCACGAACGCTTCTAGCTCACGGCTGTCATAATAGCCGCGGATGCGCGCCTGTTTGTCCACCAAGACAAACCGGGGGCTGTGCGGGATGATGCCGCCCGGCTCGTCGTCACTGGGGAGCATCGCTACGCTTAAGTGAAATCCATCTTGGATTAGGCGCATTATTCGATCTCTCTGACCGGTCAAAAAATACCAACGTTTAGCGTCGGCTTGATGCTTCTCGGCATAGGTTGCCAAAATCGCCGGCGTATCGCGCTCGGGATCGACGGTGAACGATACCAATTGAACGTTCGGTTTGCCGGAGTATTCCTCCTGAAGCTTGGCCATCATCGCGGTTTGCAACGGGCAGGTATCGGTGCACTTCGTATAAATGAAATCAGCGATCCAGATTTTTCCCCGAAGCTCGGCCAAGCTTATTTGGCTCCCGTTTCGCTCGGTTAGCAAAAAATCCGGTACCGAGCCGTACTGCTGGATTCCATCACTTGAATCGGTTGGTGCCGTGCCAAATTGCGGAGAAGGTCCGAGTTTGAGCCAAAGCGCAGTGCCGAGAACAATACCCAAACCGACGACGACCGATCCGAGCAACAGCAACCGAGTTTTCGAAGCGTCCATAGTGAAAGGCAATTGAACCGAAGGGATTCTAACGATTAATTTATCGTTTGTGTAGAGATCGAGCCAATTTAGCCGGCACGAATGACGCGCCTGCCAAAATAATCGGCGGCGACGCGCGAATTCTCGAAACCGAAAATTGGCCACGGAAACCCGTTGAGATCAATGGGAAAATAGTCATTGTCAGCATTCGGGTCGCCCCGGTGATGTCGTGCTCGCCGATGAGACGGGAGTGTGCTTCGTCCCGAGAGCGAGAGCCAGCGAAGTGTTGGAGTTAGCGAAGCAGAAATTCACCGCGGAAGAAGCCAATTGCCAAGCGATTGACGCGGGGGTTTCCATCGCCGAGCTTGCAGCCTAGTTTATCGGAGCCGTCACGGCTTGACTTGTCAACTATCGTTTTTCAAAAGCCAGAGGCTTGGCGCATATTTTCTATTACGCCACAATCACAAAGCGGGCTGGGGATAACTTGCGGTGAGCTCGTCAAGCGGATGCCATTTACGTAGGCGTCAGCGGCGCATCGGGCAAACCGTCCCAATTCCAAGAAAAGGCATATCTTTGTGACATATTAATATTTAACAATTTTCTTTGCCGATCACTTAGGCGATTCGCTGGGACCTGCACTGGTGGCTGATCCGCCCTACACTAAGACGAGTAATCAACAAAGTTATCAACAGTTGCTGTGGAGAAGTTTTCCATTAAGTGAAAATTATGAGATTTTTTTTTGGTCTGCCCCTCCTTTGAATTATTTACCGGCCAAACTTTTTTTTGCAAGGAATGCGGTTGAACATTCCAGTTGCTGACAGCTCAGTCTCAAAGCGAAATTAGTCAACAAACAATTTGGAAACAATTTGGCCCGTTTCATTCCGCTTGGGTTCCTAGTCTTCAAGTCTTGCTGCCCGCGTCATACCCCACCGGGTTCCAAGCCAACCGCATCCAATAACGACAACGAACGACGCCGCAGCCATGATAAGTTCACTCAGCGATGCGGAGTGAAGAGGCATATCTAACACTCGTTCAAGTTGGTTCCAAAGGCCGCTTACATAAATGGCGAACGCGCCTATTACCAAGCCGACGAGCAAACCGGCAACGCAAAGTAGCGTTTGAAGAACGGGTTTAAACACGTCGCCGAAGGAAACTCTTTTTCTCCGGGCCATAGTCTTCCTCGAAACTTTTTTTCGGCCAACGCCGGACTGCTAAGCCAGCGCTTGAAAAACCGTTACCCAGTGTTTCGTTGATGATTGAATATTTCGCTGCTGAAACAGTCCGTTGCTACGGAACCAGAACCTGCTTCATCCGCGTAATAAACGCCGGCTCGATTTTGAACAGCCCGTGAACAACTTCTTCGGTCTCTTCTCCCGAAACGTAGTGGATATCTAGACTGGCCTTTTTCGCTTCGGCGAGGAGGTCTGGATCCTTGAGCGTATCGGCGAAGGCTCTACGCAATAGTTGAACGCGAGACTTCAGTGTGCCGGGAGAAAGAAAATAGGGTCGTGTAATGATGGCGGTATCGTAAACGCCATGCTTCAAGAGTCGCCGTCCTTCTTCCGTCTTCACAAAGTCGCTCGCCAGCGGTACATTGGGCAGCTCCGGATGCTTCTTCGGCATCGCCTGCACGATGACATTGAAATCACCTGACTCGAGTCCCTTGCGCCAAGTGGTTTTAAAAGACTCCCAGGCAAAGCATGCGCCGGCAAGCTCGCCGCTTTCCGCGGCGAGGCGAATGTCCGCAGTGCCTTTGTAACCATCTATGACCCTGATCGGCAGACCGAGCGCGGCTTGCAGGACCCTGGCGTTATCGGAAGCCCCTCCTCCTGGGCCGACCCCGCCGAATTTGACCGGCTCTTTCGATGCGAACCATTTTTCCATCGAAGTGATCCCGCTCGCTTTGCTGAGCGTGCAAACATGGTGATCTGAACCGGGAGCGCCGAGAAACTCGAACTTTTTGCCATCGAACTCAATACCTTTCGCACCCATAATCTGTTGCAAGATCAATCCCCCGGCATTATTGCCGATAATCAGCCCATCCGGTTTCGCTTGATACATGAAATTGGCGTGAATGATGCCCCCCGCGCCGGTCATGTTTTCAACGACGACGCTGGGATTACCGGGGATGTGTTTACCCAGATGACGGCCGATCGTGCGTGAGTAGGTGTCGTAGCCTCCGCCTGCTGAAAAAGCGACTATCAACCGGATCGTCTTGCCTTTGTAGAAATTGTCATCGGCAGCCGGGTAACCCAATCGCGCGCCGCAAAGACAAGCGATGGCCGCAATGGTCGCAATGCACTGTTTGATCATGGCTAACTCCTAGATGGCGCCGATCAGGTCAAATCATTACTTGGCAATTGTGTTTCTTGATTAACCCTTCGTCTGCAAATAGCAATAACGTTTAATCAAAAACCGGCATTACACCGTGTCAGGTATCAACTTGTTTGATCCTGGCGCTTCGATCATGACGTTGCACGATCAAGTGCTTTCTAGAATTGCTTCAGCATCGATCGTGATTTCAACGGTATTGCCGACAACAACCCCGTGTTTTTCCAAAGGGGCGTTCCAGCTGACGCCGAAATCGAGTCGATTGATTGTCGTGGTCGCGAAAAAACCTGCGCGGGTCTTTGGACCTTGGTCGACGCCGCCTTCCCACCAGGGAGTTTGCCACTGGCCCAAATAACGAACGTTAAGCGCCACTCTGCGGGTGACTCCGCGAATCGTCAGCGCGCCGATCAAAGTGGCATCTTTTTCGCCGATCAGCTCGACTTCATTCCCTTTAAAAATAATCTGGGAATGATTCTCGGCGTCCAGAAAATCCGTACTTCGCAGGTGAGCGTCCCGATCCGGCTCCCCCGACCAGATCCCTTTCACATCGATGGTAACTTCGACCGAGGTAGCGCGCGGGTTCGCCGGATCAAAAAATAAGATGCCTTGAATATTTTTGAAATGGCCGCGGACCCACGTCACCATCATGTGACGGGCACAGAACTCAGCCGCAGTATGACCCGGTTCCAAAATCCATTTAGCCACTGCCGAATCTCCGGACGAGAGAGCTCGTCTGCCTCAGAAGTTTATATGACGCTCGGAGCAGCGGATGCAATCAGCCCCGAGCCGTCAGACGGTATAAAAATGGTTTGAGACGTCTTCGCTGCGGGTACTCCACACTTCTGTGAACCCCATCGGCAACACACTCCGTCTGACCTTGACCATGCTCCTACGCTTCCTGAGCGGGCTCTCCTTCCCTGACTTCCTTAACGCGAGGCGGGCGCTTCAAAGACACGCCGTAGCGCGAAGTGTGTGGGCAGGTAGATCACAATCACCGTAACGGCCATGATGAACAGCAACCACAGCCAAGGTGCCATCATCGTCTGGGGATGCTTGTCATCGAGTCCGTACACATAATTGATGTTGACCGCCCAGTTGGGGTGGCTGGCGGCGGGTGGCGGGGCCGGGGCGAACAGATAGGAAATGAGAAAGATCATGATCGCGACCACGGACTGTATGCCCAGCGCTCGCCGGTCATAGCCCAACCGCGAGAGCAGCCATAATAGGAAGAAGGGCAACCAGCCGTGAAATAGCGAGAGCGCCCGGAGAAACAAAGGGATGCTCGAATCGAGCATGTAAGTGGTGACGCCGGTTATGTGCACGCCTGCAATGAGACGAAACAGAAAATCGACCACCCACAGGAGCTGAGGGATTGTAATGGCGACCGCTTGCATACTGACCAGAAGCGGGCTTTCAATCCAGATCGCCACGGTGGTGACGAGCAAAGCGATATCGCAAAAATAGAGAAAGTTCCACGGGCTGTAGGTCACCCAATAGCTCGGCACAACGATCGCCACAAAAGCGGAGTACGCCACCTTTACCCAGGTCGGAATGCGTCGGCTGGTTACCGTTGTCATGATGGATGATTGCTTACCAGCTGTGGAAGGCTGCCACTTAGATGGCGTTAATTGGCTATCCCGCCTCACTCAGAGTCGCGGTCGCGCCGGTGCCGCACCGGGCGCGGTCCAAAGAGGTTGTGCAGCGTTCCGCTGCAAAGTAAATAATATATAGGCAGTGATGCGCAGCAACCGCTATCTCGTCACTAATTCGTAGCCACGCTTTCTGGGGAAGCCTGGTGGAACGATGCAAAAGGCCCCATAGGATTTTCTTCACGATGCGTATTCATTTCATTGTTTTTATTATGTTATGCCTTTCATGGAGTTCTGTCGACGCCGCGGAATACACGTATCCCTATCACGACCCCTATTTAGCGACGGCCACGACGGCGATTTTGAATGACGATGGCCCCGCTCCCCGGCTCAAATCGGAGATGGTCCATGTGCCGGGGCTCTCCAACAGAAATCAGCTGCCTTCTCTCGAAGGACGCGGCGAGTTGAGTGTCGCCCTCTATCGCCAAAACCACCCAGCACCGTTGCTCTTCATTCTCTCTGGCATCGGATCCAATCCTTACTTTGGAGTTGGCACCTATTTAGCTCGTCTCTTCTATCAGGAGGGCTTTCATGTCGTCATTTTGCCCTCACCAATGAGCTGGAATTTTGCGTTATCGGCCAGCCGCAGCGGCGCGCCAGGTTACGCTCCGGCAGACGCCCGTGATCTATATGAAGCCATGCAGAAATGCCTTTCTGTCCTAAGAGATCGACATAACGTCGAGACCACGAGAATCAACTTCATGGGGGTAAGCCTGGGGGCGCTTGAAGGTGCTTACCTGAGCGTGATCGATGCTGCAGAGCGCAAGATAGGGATAGAAAAGTATCTGCTGGTGAACCCGCCCCTGGATCTCTCTTATGCGCTCAAAAAAGTCGATGAATGGGATGCACTACAAGAAAAATTCGGCACAGCCAAATCCCAGGATATCATGGCGAAGGCCGTTGCCATCGTCGAGTCCTTTTCCGAAGACAGGCGAGATGAACCAGCGGTCTTTGACAAATTGGCAAAAAAGTTCGCTAGTTTCACGACAGAAGAACTCCAGTTTCTCATTGCTGAGGAGTTGCAAACTCTGCTTCCCGAGCTCGTCTATGTCTCGCAAGTCATTCGCGACCAAAAGGTTCTTAGAGCTGCCAAAGACCAGGTCCGAAAACGTCTCCAAGAAGCAAAGGGTTTGACGTTCATGGATTACAACGAAAAAATTGGCCTGCCATTATGGAGAATCCAGGAGGGAGAGCTCCAAGCCGATTTAGAGACCTTCATCAAGCGGGGATCTCTGGCGCGAATTCTCGATCGGCTGCGTGGCAATTCAAAAGTGCATATCATGCATAACTCCGACGATTTTTTGTCCGACAGGAAATCAATCGAAGAACTCAAAGAGACACTGGGCGATCAAGTGGCCCTCTATCCCTACGGTGGACACCTTGGTAATCTCTGGTTCCCGGAAAATAAAGAATATGTTTTGCGGCACTTCAAGACGGTCCCCTAGTTGACATTTTCTTTGTCAGGCCGACTCCAGTCGCCATGATCACGCGAAAGCCGAAGGCGAGCCATTCGCCGATCGCCGGTTTCAGCGCAACCCGCACCGATGCGACAACAACATCCGCAGCTGTTCGGCGCGACCGATCCCCGCGGCTTCGAGGCTGGCGGCGAACGCCGAGTTTGCGCTCACGAGTGGCGCGACGTCGCATTCGAGAAAACGCAGGCGGTCGTTTTCCATTTCGTGAATCAGGTCAATGCGTGCCGCCCAATCAACCCCGAAGATCTTGGCAATCTCCAATGCCGTACGGCGCACCCGCTCGGCGAGGCCGATGTCAGCGAGCGGCGCGCGTGGCGCTGGCAGCAGATATTTGCGGAAGAAAGAATAAGGCGTTCCCTGGGGCAGAAAAATGCGTAGCGGCATTCCGGCCCGCTCGCGGAATACGGCCACCGTCAGCTCGATCCCGCGCACGTACTGCTGCGTGATGTAGCGGTCGGTTCGGGTGTGCGCGGGAATCCGACCGTCTCTCAAGAGCCGCACGCCGATCGAATCGGATCCGCGCCGCGGTTTGAGCAACATTGGCATCGGCGGCATGCTCGCCTCGCTGGCGAGTGCGGTCGCCGGGCAATCCACGCCGCGCGCAGTCGCGATACGGTATGCCTCGTACTTATCGTAACAGCGTTCCATCACTGCAGCGCTGGGTCCGAGAAAAGGCCTCGCCGCGCGCGTGAGCGTCTGCACGGCGGCGAGCATCACGGGGTCGGAAACGCGCAGCACGAGCAGCCCCGCAGGCAGGTCGGCGATCGAGTCATCGCGGAATCGGACGAGCCGCGCCGCGTACCCAGCGCGTCGCAGTTCGTCGGC
>Ga0114129_10007794_pt1 | contig 15234 bp, 16 predicted proteins | sample RhiMetdeltSRZDD1_FD_80071 | JGI IMG/M metagenome (GOLD analysis project Ga0114129, IMG submission 80071) | Populus rhizosphere microbial communities from Tennessee, USA - Rhizosphere MetaG P. deltoides SRZDD1 (version 2) (version 2) | ecosystem: Host-associated > Plants > Roots > Rhizosphere >...
ACGAAATGAGCTACGCCGAGATCGCGCTCGTTATCGGCTGTTCCATTGGAACCGTGAAGTCACGACTGCACCACGCCAAGCGGCGTTTGTCCGAACTCAAAGGAGAGCTGCAATGACCACCCGAGATCCTTCCGCCTCCGAGGCATGGACGATGATCGAGAAGGAAAAGCGCCGCGACCGCTTCGTAAAACGGGTAGCGGTCGCAGCCTGGACGGTGACGTTCCTGATCGTGGTGCTGGTCGGGATTGCGGTCGGCGTTCAGGTCGCGCAGTTGATCGGCAGCGCGGTCAGCGGCGAATTGCCGTGGAGCATGGTTCTCGGGACCGCGATGCCGTTTATCTCCGTCCTTTGGGTCGCCACTCTTCTCATCGCCGCCCTGAGCACCGTCGGAGTCTTTCTCCGCCTCCGGACCGCCAGTCTCGCCGAGATCCAGCTGCGACTCGCAGCCCTCGAGGACATGCTGGCCTCGAGGCCGGATGCGGCGAGGGAGCCGGGGCGATGAGATACCTGGTCGCCGTCGCAGTCCTGTCCGGCCCTGTGGCCATACTTCGGGCTCAGGCGCCCGACCCTGGACCGCCACCCGGCAAGTTGCTGGATATCGGGGGCCGCCGGATCCATCTCCTGTGTTCCGGAGCCGGATCTCCCACGGTCGTGCTGGAAGCCGGCGCCTCGGCCTTCGCGATCGACTGGACGCTGGTGCAGGAAAGTGTGGCCCGCACCAACCGGGTGTGTTCCTACGATCGCGCTGGGTCGGGATGGAGCGAACCGTCGACGCCGACGAGCCGGGGCACGATCGTCAGTGACCTGCACTCGGTCCTCCAGCTCGCTGCCGAGGCTCCTCCGTACATTCTGGTCGGCGCCTCGGCGGGCGGTCTCTATGTCAGGCAATACCAGGCCGAGTTTCCCGGCGAAGTCGTCGGCATGGTCCTGGTCGATCCGGCGACCGAAACCCGCCTCTTCACCTATTTCGAAGGGAACGCCGTCGCGATTGCCTCCCTCAGCGCCGAACAGCTGCGCTCGACCATTCCACCGGGTTCCGTTGCCGTCCCGCGGCGCGCTCCCCAGACTGGAACGCCCTTCGATCGGCTGCCTCCGCCGCTGTACCAGACCAGGATCAAGCTCGATACCAGGTTGATCGCCACGATACCGGACACCGTGACGTATGAGGCCCGGCTCGCCGGCGCGGAGCGCGAGCGCGTGCGCCTCGCCAGGCTCAAGGAACTGAGCGAGACACAGGCCCATCCGCTGGCGGATAGGCCCCTCGTCATACTCACCCGAGGGCTGGAGTCGAATCAGGAATTGCAGGATGCTCACGCCGAGCTGACCCGGCTGTCGACCAACTCCCGGCACAGGGTGATACCCGGTGCCGGGCATGAAATTCATCTCTTCGCACCCGATGCGGTGGTCCAGGCGATCGCTGACGTGGTGAAGGCCCTTCGCGACAACGCCCGGCTTGATCCGCCCGAGCAGGAAACGAAACAGCCAGCCCGGTTTGCACCGGCTGGCTGTTGTTAACAGACCGGGTGGATGCGAGCTAGGCGGTCGCTGGAGCGCGGGTTACCTTCTCCGCTGCCGGGCCCTTGGCGCCCTGAACCACGTCGAACTCGACCCGTTCACCTTCGGCCAGGGACTTGAATCCTTCGCCCGTGATGGCCGAATGATGCACGAAACAATCTTTCGCGCCATCTTCCGGCGTGATGAACCCGAACCCCTTCGCGTCGTTGAACCACTTCACCGTGCCAGTTGTACGCATTGCCGTTCTCCTGTGTCCTTGGGTCGGCTCGATGCCGACTGTATGTCCCCGCGATGACCCTCACGAGGGAGGTGTTGCCACAACGCGGGGCTCCTCCCCGTCGCTGTGCGCGATCACCGCGATGAAAAAAGGGGCCCAAGCATAGCTGGGCCCCTCACGTCAATTCGGATCTTGATCCCGCACTGGCGCATCGACCGCTGAAGCAACCTAGCCGTCCAGGGCCGAATGCGCAACGAGAAAGGTGCCTGATGCTCGACGCCCTCCGAGACTTCATCAGCCAGCGCCTGAGAGCCACACCTGCTTCGTCTGCCGCTCCTCCGTCCCACGACGAGGTGCAGCTGGCGGCCGCCGCGCTGCTGCTCGAGCTGGCCTACGCGGACGGGGAATTCACCGTCCAGGAGCGCGAGTACCTGGAGGCCGCGCTCGGCCGGCACTTCGGGCTGGACGCGTCGACCGTTACCGACCTGATCGCGCTCGCCGAACGGGAACGGCGCAAATCGATCGATCACTTTCAGTTCACCCGGATCATCCGGGACCAGCTGGACGTCGGCCAGAGAACGCTGCTCGCCGAAGTCATGTGGGGCGTCGTGCTGGCCGACGGGCGGGTCGGGGATCACGAGGCTTATCTGCTCCGGAAGCTCGGTCACCTGCTCGATCTGGCGCCCGGGTACCTGGCCGATGCCAAGCGCAGGGCTGCGGCGTCGCCCCGGCCGCAGTAGTTTGGCAGGATCGTGCGCCAGCGATTCACGCCCGGTGTCATTGACTACGACGGCTCCATGGCTTCACACTATCCAATGGGCCGCGCGCTCTCCGCTCACGCCGCGGCCACGTGGCGGACGACGGTCGGTCCACTCCTTCCCCGAACATCCGACTTGACCATCCTCGATCTTGGATCGGGCACCGGCAGGTTCTCCACCTTCCTCGCGGACTCCTTCGGCGCTCGGGTGATCGGCGTCGAGCCGGCCCGTGGGATGAGGCGCCTCGCTGCGGGGAGCGCGCACCCGGTGCGCGTCGCCTTCATCGGCGGAGCCGCCGAGCGGATTCCATTGCGGGATCGGTCGTGCGATGTCGCCTGGCTCTCCCAGATGCTGCACCACGTCCGAGATATGGCTGCCTGCGCCGCCGAGCTTCGGCGGGTGGTCCGGCCCGCCGGGCGTGTGCTGATTCGAGGGACATTCGCCGAAGGCCAGGACGGTTTCCCGACGCTGCTTCACTTCTTCCCCGGGGTAAGCGACATCTTCAGGGACCTGCCGTCCGTCGAGGAGACGATCGCGACTTTCGAGGCATGCGGTCTCCACCTGGAAGCCCATCACCGGGTTACCCAGCAGATCTGCGAGAGCCTTCGGGAGTTCGCCGCGCGCAACCGTCTTCGAGCGGACTCCTCGCTGGCGCTCCTCTCCGACGAGGAATTTGAAAGCTGTCAGGCCGCGCTCGAGTCAGCGGCCGCGGCAGAGTCTCGCCCGGAACCCGTTGTCGAGACGCTGGATCTGCTGGTGTTCCATGCCTGAGGGCACGACGCCGGAGCTCCAGCGCGGCCTCTCGATGCTCGATGCGACCATGGTGGTCGTGGGCTCGATGATCGGCTCAGGCATCTTCATCGTCTCCGCCGAGTCGAGCCGGTTGGTCGGAGCGCCGGGTTGGCTGCTGGCGGCGTGGGCGCTGGCCGGGATCATGACCATTACCGGCGCGCTCTGTTGCGCCGAGCTCGCTGCGGCCATGCCGCGCGCGGGCGGGCAGTATGTCTTTCTGCGCGAGGCGTACGGACCGGCTACCGGATTCCTGTTCGGCTGGTCCCTGCTGCTGGTGATTCAGAGCGGCACGATCGCGGCCGTGGCGGTGGCGTTTGCGAACTTCACCGGCGTATTGCTGCCGCAGATTTCCGCGTCCGGCTACCTGATCGAGCCGATCCGGCTCGGCGGCTACGCGGTGAGCCTTTCGACCCAGCAGGCACTCGCCTTCGCGGTCATCCTGTTTCTGATCCTGCTTAACCTGCGCGGCCTCGAGCTGGGCAAGTTGATCCAGAACACCTTCACCTTCGCCAAGACGGGCGCGCTCATCGCCCTGATCCTCCTGGGCCTTCTGCTGGGCTGGAATCCGGCAGGGGCCGCCTCGACGTCGTCTTGGTGGCACCCGGCCGCGAACGGCTGGACGCTCGCGGCGGCGCAGCCCGCCCTGACCGTCACCGGCAGCCTCGCGTTTGCGATGGTGCTGGGCCGGGCGATGGTCGGCCCGCTCTTCGCCCAGTCGGCCTGGAACAACGTGACGTTCATCGGCGGAGAGATCCGCGAACCGGGCCGCAACCTGCCCCGCGCGCTGTTCATCGGCTGCGGCCTGGTCGTCGCCTTGTACCTGCTGGCGAATCTGGCCTACGTCGTCACGCTGCCCCTCGCCGACATCCAGCACGCACCCCAGAACCGCGTAGCCACGGCGGTGATGCAGGCGGTCCTCGGCGCGCCGGGCACCGTCCTGATGGCGATCGCCATCATGGTCTCGACGTTCGGGTGTGTGAACGGGCTGATCATGGCGGGAGCCCGGGTGGCCTACGCCATGGCGCGGGACGGACTCTTCTTCTCCAGGGTGGGAACGGTCAACAAGAACCGGGTTCCCGGCGCGGCGCTCGCGGTGCAGGGGATCTGGGCGGCGCTGCTCACTCTGCCGCGGACCGTGACCGAGGACCCCGTCACCCACGCGGTCACCTACGGCAACGTGTACACCCAGCTGCTGGAATACATCGTCCCCGCCGACCTGGTGCTCTACGCGCTGATGGTGGCCGCTGTGATCATCCTCCGAAGAAAGGCGCCCAACCTGGAGAGGCCGTATCGAACCTGGGGATACCCCTGGGTGCCGCTTCTCTACATTGTCCTGGCCGCTCTCCTCGCCGTGGACCTGCTGTGGCTGGCGCCGTCGACTTCCGGCGTAGGCTACCTGATCGTGCTGACCGGTATCCCGGTGTATCTGGCCTGGAGGCGCCGGGCCTGACCGACCCTGTCGATCCCACCTGCCGCCAATCGTCGTATCCATAGAGCCAGGGTCAGACCCGTCCGCTTTTGCGCCTAAAACCAGGAGGAATAACGCTCATGCGATTCATGATGCTGATGATCCCCAAGGGGTACGAGCAGGCCGTACCCGGCACCATGCCTGATGCCAAAGCCGTTGCGGCCATGATGAAGTACAACGAATCACTCCAGAAGGCGGGCGTGCTGCTGGCACTCGACGGGCTCCATCCGCCCTCGATGGGCGCGCGGGTTTCGTTCAGTGGGGGGAAGCCCATCGTGACTGATGGCCCCTTTGCGGAGGCCAAGGAAGTGCTGGGTGGTTACTGGATGATTCAGGTGAAGTCGAAGGAGGAGGCGGTCGAATGGGCGTCGCGCTGCCCCGGCTCCGACAATGAAGTGATCGAGGTGCGCCAGGTGCAGGAGTTCTCGGACTTCCCTCCCGATGTCAAGGAGGCCGCGAGCGGGTTCGCCGAGATGCAGGCACAGTCGGGGCAATTGCGGGGACGGTAAGACGGTAAGACGGTCGGGCGGTCAGGCGGTCAGGCGGTCGGTGGTCGGTGGGGCAGGGGAGATTAGCTTAGAGGCTCTGTCCTCACTGACCTCACCGTCCTCACCGTCCTCACTGTCCTTTGACCGACACCCACCGAGCGATCAACGCGGTCTGGAGAATCGAATCGGCCCGGATCATCGCCGGTGTCGCTCGGCTGGTGGGCGACGTCGGTGTGGCCGAAGACCTGGCCCAGGACGCGCTCGTCACGGCCCTCGAGACCTGGCCCAGGTCCGGCGTTCCGGACAACCCGGGCGCCTGGCTCATGACCACGGCCAAGCGCCGCGCGATCGACTTGCTCCGCCGTGAGAAGCGGCTGGAACAGAAACACCAGGAGCTGGCGCCGGAGCTCGACGCCCGGCAAGAGCTGGCGGTCGAGCAGCTTGACGCGGCACTCGACGACGACCTTGGCGACGACCTCCTGCGCCTCATCTTCACCGCCTGCCATCCCGTCCTTCCCCGTGATGCCCGCGCCGCCCTCACGCTCCGCCTGCTCGGAGGGCTGACGACCGAAGAGATCGCGCGGGCATTTCTCGTCCCGATTCCTACCGTGCAACAACGGATCGTCCGGGCCAAGCGAACCCTGGCCGAAGCCCACGTTCCATTCGAGGTCCCTCGCGGCGCCGAGCTCGACGCGCGGCTGTCGTCGGTCCTCGAGGTCATCTACCTGGTCTTCAACGAGGGCTACTCGGCGACCGCCGGTGAAGATTGGCTCCGGCCGGAGCTCTGCGAGGACGCGCTCCGCCTCGGCCGCATCCTGGCGGAGCTCGCCCCGATGGAGCCGGAGGTGCACGGACTGGTGGCGCTGATGGAGATCCAGGCGTCCCGCACCCGCGCGCGAGTCGGCCCGTCGGGAGCGCCCATCCTATTGCTCGACCAGGACCGCGCCAGGTGGGATCAGCTGCTCATCGGGCGGGGTCTGGCCGCGCTCGATCGCGCCGAGCGGCTCGGCGGGACTCGCGGCCCCTACGCACTCCAGGCTGCGATCGCCGCGTGTCACGCCCGGGCGCGCTCGCCGGGCGAGACGGACTGGGCCCGCATCGTGTCGCTCTACGATGAGCTCGCCCGGCTCGCACCGTCGCCGGTGGTGGAGCTCAACCGGGCGGTCGCCGTCGGGATGGCGTCGGGCCCGGAAGCGGGCCTCGAGCTGGTCGACGCGCTCATTTCCGAGCCTGCGCTCGCCAGCTACCACCTCCTGCCCAGCGTCCGGGGAGACTTTCTCGTCAAGCTGGGCAGGCTCGGCGAAGCCAGAGGGGAGTTCGAGCGCGCCGCGGGGCTGACCAGGAATGCCCGCGAGCGTGAGCTGATGCTCGAACGAGCCGCGGCGTGCGCGCCGTGAGCTCACCTTTCACGTCACTGGCGGAGCCATGCGAACACCTCCGGCCAGAAGATCAACTCGCGCCCGCTTCCGCTGTCCCGAAGCCCGTGATCTCCCTCCGAAAGCAGCACCACCCGCCAATCCGGCCGGGGAAGCTGTTCGATGAGTGACCTAGCCAGCGCGGCCGATCGTTCGGCCGGTATGCTGCGGTCCTTCTCGCCGAGCACCCAGTAGACTCGACCACTCATCCGCCTTATGTCGGGGAGTGGATCGTACCCCGGGGGACCGGTGTAGGCCGCGAGGACGGCATCCGCGTCCGCCAGGGAGCGCGTGCCTTGCTCGAACGCGGTGCTATACCAGATTTCCTGCCCGACCGTCACCAGTGGTCCTGAGAGGATTACCGAGAAGGAGACCGGGAACAGGGTCGCTGCGTGCGGAATGATCCAGCCAGCCTGACTTGCTCCCGCCAAGCCGAGTCGCCGAGGATCGACCCGAGCATGCTTGGCCATCGTCCGAAGCGCGGCGGCGGCGTCCTCCGCCAGGAGGCGAATCATGCTGTCGCTGTTGAGCGGCCCTACCCCACGATAGGCCCCTCCGGACGCGCCCACGCCGCGCTTGTCGTAGCTCAGAACGGCGAAGCCTTGTTCCAGGAAGACATTCCGAAGCGGTGCGTTACCCTCACGGGTGACCGGCCCCGATCCGTGTACCAGAACCACACCGGGGAAGGGCCCCGGACCCGAGGGCAGCGCAATCTCGCCGGCGAGCGACACGTCATTACTGACAAAGGTGACCGGTTCGGCGGGGCCTCCCTGGGGAAGCGCGATCCCTTCCTGGCAAGCGACCAGCAGCGCCACCGCCGCCGCGCCGCGTCTGATGGGCATAGCGTCTGTACGCATCCGAAAGGAAGATGGATTGTTAGAGTCTTGTAAACACCCCCAAACCAGGAGCTAAGTTGCCTCCATGAGGCCCGCCGCAGTGCGCTGGCTCCTGGGAGCTCTTGCCGGCGCCGCGCTGGCCGCGAACGTCGTACTGGCGTTGCAGTCGTGGCGGGGGAGCCAGGCGCACCGCCTGGCGGCGCTCGCCACGCTCAACGACCTGGCCGGCGTGGCGCTCGACCGCTATGCCACCGCCGCGGAAGGATGGTTCCGGCAGCTCGGCAGTCCGCTCCTCTTTCCCACCGATCGCCCGGCGGGGGAACCATCGAGTCGCCTGGCCGATCTTCGCGATATCATCGCCGTTACCGGCCAGCGCGAACGCGACCCCTGCCGCTGTCTGCCCATCGCCTGGGGTGATCCGTACTTTGCGTTGGGGGCGCCCGGCGACCGCGACAATGTGGTCGTCGATCGCACCGGCCTGCGCATCGCCCTGCCTGCGTCGCTCGCCTCCGCGCCGGCCCTCATCGAGGCGGCCGCGGACAGCAACGCACGGCTCCTCTTGGTGCCAGTCGAGGCTGACGCCCGCCGCTTCCTGATCGGTACGATCGTCTCTACGCGCGGGGAGCGGCCCCGTGTGGTGTACGGAGCCATGATCCGGGACGAAGCGCTGGTCTCGCAGGTGTTCGCGCCGGCGTTCGAAACGGTTCGCCTGGTGCCTCGGCTCCTGCCCGCGGGGGTCGGCAACGCCGACTACGTGTCCGTCTCGGTGAAGGCGCCTTCCGGCAGGGTGCTCTATCGATCTCCCACGGCGCACCGGTCTTCGTATGGGGACACTCTTCGGCTCCCGAGCCGGCGCGGGGGGCTCGGCTACGAAGCGGTATTGAACCCACAGTTCGCAAACCGCCTCGTAGCCGGCGGCATTCCGAAACCACCGGTGGGATCGATCGCGCTAACCTTGGCGGTCACCCTTCTCGCGCTCTTCGCCGTGGGATGGACGGCGTGGCGGAGTCTGGAGCTGGCGCGACTCCGCACCGACTTCACCTCGAGCGTCACCCATGAGCTGCGCACCCCCCTTACCCAGATCCGCCTTTCGGCAGAAACGCTCCTATTCGGCCGAGCGCGGTCAGAGGCGGAGCGCGAGGCCGCCCTCGGGGGGGTGATAGCGGAAACGACCCGGATGCAGGAGCTGGTGGAAAACGTGCTGCACTTCGCCCGCGCGGAGCGGCGCCTCCTTCGGGTGCAGCCCGCGCTTGTGGAGCTCCGGCCTGTGGTGGAGGAGGCGGCAAGGGGGTTCACGCCGATCGCCGAACAACACGGAGCCACGGTGCGATGGAGCGTCCCCCTCGCGCTCACCGCCTTCGCGGACCCGATAGCCTTGCGACAGGTGCTCCAAAACCTCCTCGACAACGCGGTGCGATATGGTCCGGCAGGGGGCACAATCACTATCGATGCGTCGCTCGAAGGGGCGGAGGTCAGGATCGGCGTCTCGGACGAAGGATCGGGTATTCCGCGCCACGCGCGCGCGCGTGTCTGGCGTCCGTTCGAGCGCCTGGCAACTCTGGCCGAGACCAACTCCACCGGCACCGGCCTCGGCCTCGCCGTCGTGCGCGAGCTAGTGCTCGCCATGGGGGGTCGGTGCTTGGTTGCGGACGTGCAGATTGGCTGCCGCATGGACATTTTCTTGCCGGCGGGCGGCTGAGATCATGGCGCGCGTGCTGATCGTGGAGGACCATCGGGGCATCGCGGAGATGCTCCGCGGCAATCTGGAGGTTGAGCGCCACGAGGTGCAGATTGCGCCGGACGGGGAGGCCGCCGTCGACCTGGCCGCGGAGTGGCATCCCGATCTGATGATCCTGGACCTCATGCTGCCGAAGCTGGACGGCTTCGAAGTGCTTCGGCGGACGCGTGGGGCATCCTCCGCGGGCGCGGTGCTCGTCCTGTCGGCGCGCGGCGGCGAGGCGGAAAAGGTCCGTGCCCTCCGGCTCGGCGCCGACGACTACATGGTGAAGCCGTTCGGACTCCTCGAGCTGATCGCCCGCACCGAAGCGCTCTTGCGGCGAGCCGACCGGGCGACGATGCTGCCGTCCGATCCGGCTCGCTACACCTTCGGCGCGATCGAAGTGGACCCGGCCACCCGCGTGGTGCGGCGAGACGGGGTTCCGGTGCCCCTGCGGCCCAGGGAATACGACCTGCTGCTGGCGCTGCTCCGCGCCCGGGGTGCTGTCGTGGGCCGCAAGGAGCTGCTCTCGCGAATATGGGAGTACGACTCCACGGTGGTGACCCGCACGGTGGACACGCATGTGGCTACCCTGCGGGCCCGTCTCGAAGAGGACGCCGACCGGCCTCGCTACATCCTCACGGTCTGGAAGGCCGGGTACCGTCTGGCCCTCGCCGATGAGAATCCCGGACCCTCATGACCTGATCAGGACGAAGCGGTGCTCCACCGTCCAGGTAACGCCCCCATCGGTCGACGTCTCCCACGTTTCGTCCACCCGGTCGGCCGATACGGGGCTCCAGGTGGCACGCACCTGCTGCGTCACGCCGTCCGGCCGCACCCGCTCTCCCGTCATCACCATGTTCGAGCCGACCAGGACTCCCCTCAGCCCGATGCGGACGCCGTCCGTGTCCATCCAGTCGCGGTACCAAGTTCGCGTGGGAAAATGGTTGACGGCGAACGCCTGCCCCTGGTACTCGTCGTCGCCGCGAAAGATGCTCTCCACCAAGCAGCCGCCGAGGGCTTTCGCGACGGACAGACGACCCAGTGCTTTGCCGTCAGGAGTCTCGCGCCGCACTTTCCAAGTGCCGATCAAGAAATCAAACCACAGGTAGCGAGGGCGCAACGGCGAAAGGCAAAAATCGCTGGGTGTCTCCGGCGCCGGGGTGACCTGATGGCGGCGGCGGTAGTCACCGTCGAATACGGGTGTCCATGTTTGGTGGCCGTCCTGGCTCTCCTCCCAGAACTGGCGAACCCTGCTGTCGCTCAAGCGGGTCCAGGTGATGCGGTTGGCGAAGATGGGACCGCCGAATTGGCGAGGCGCGTCGCCCGACATCTCCATTCGGCCGTCGCTCGCCGTGCCCTCGAAGATCAAGGCCAGTCCGCTGGCGTCCATCCAGAGCTGATGCCAGCGTCCGGTGCCCGCATCAAATGTGTTGAGGCTTCTGCCGCGGCCGCCTGACTGGTCGGTCCAGTTCTCCAGCACCGTGCAGCCTTCGACCCCCCTCACCACCCGGTTGGTGCCGACCTGCTGGTCGACAGGAACGAATACGTCCCAGTTTCCGATCCAGAAATCGAATCCCTGGAATCCACCACGCCGGCATTTCTCGCGATCGTCACCGCGGGGCCGGTCCTCCCCGTAAATAGGAAGCGCCGGAGACTGGAACGAGAGCCGGTTGTGATCCTTCAGAATGGAACCGGCGCCGGCCGAGGTGGGATCCTGGGTGCAACCGCCGAGAAGGACGAGACACCAGAGAGGCAGAAACGCGAGCCGGGAGTCAGGCATGATGACCTCACGAGGGGAGCTGCGTGCGCGCAACGACGTCGCGCGTTCGATGATCGACGATAGCCTCCCCGGCGCCGCTCGAGTGTTCAGGATTTGTCATAGCCCCGAGATGTTCGAATCTCGTGAAGGGTCTGGTCATCATTGTTCACCTCCGCTAGCCTACCGCACCATTTCGAGGAACCCATCATGCCAGGCATTCGGCCGAGCGCGGTCCCGGCGCTGATCGTTGTCTTCGCCGCCGCGTGCGGCGGCTCCACCTCGCCCGACGGCCCGCAGATCAGCGTGGGTGGTTCTTACCTGACCACGGCCACCCTCGGCCAATCGACCTGCGCCACACCGCCGACCATCGAACAGCACAACACCACGGTGACGCACACCCCGGGCGCGACCGCGATCACGTTTGGTCACGCGGGGAGCACGTACGCCGGGACGCTCGCGGCGAACGGCTCGTTCACAACCTCACCATCCGTCGCCACCATCGGTGGGACGACTTTCACCGTGACCATCGCTGGTGCGTTCACCATCACCACGCTCGATGCCCAAGTGACGGTCCTAGCTTCGGGGGCTCAGTCCTGCGAGTACCACGTGCGCTGGCTCGGCCCCAAACAGGGGCCGCCCAACGTCCTTCCCTGAGGGACAGCCGATGAACCGGACCGGGTTCTGCGGCCCGCCCGTAACCCTGGTTCCACCCTGAAACCATTTCGCCCCTTCGCGCGTCACACCTGAAGTAGACCATTCGGAGATTCCGCTCGATGAACGGGCAGGCGATGGTGATGCGATGCCGTGAGGCCCTTCGCTCGCTCCGCGCGAGGGTCTCCGCCCGGCTGGTCATCCGCGTCTCCCTCGCCTGTGTGGCTCTCGGCACACTGGCTATCGGTATCGAGGCCGTCCTCCGCGCCAAACTCGTTGCCCCGCTTGACCGTATCCCCACCGCGCTCTATACGCGGCCGACCCCCTGGGGCCGGGACGGGGAGCGTCGTGCCCCTCCCGCCATTGCGATCGGGACCCTCAACGGCGCCGTCATGGAACGGCGCATTCCGGTCGGGCTCTCCGAGGTGCCGGACCACCTGATCCAGGCGGTGCTCGCGGTCGAAGACCAGCGGTTCTACCAGCACCACGGCCTCGATATCCGCCGGATCGGCGGCGCGCTGCTGGCCAACGTCAAGGCCGGCGCCATTGCGCAGGGCGGCAGCACAATTACTCAGCAGCTCGCCAAGAACCGCTTCCTTTCCGCGGGCCGGACCCCGCTCCGGAAACTTCGCGAAGCGGCCATGGCTGTGGTGCTCGAGCTGCGGTACGACAAGGCCGCCATCCTCGAGGCCTACCTGAACGAGATCTATCTCGGCCACGACTCCGGGCGCCCGATTCACGGGGTCGGCGGCGCGGCGCGCTACTACTTCGGGAAGGATGCGCGGAGGATCACGCTTGCGGAGTCCGCCTTGCTCGCCGGGATGATCAGCGCCCCCAACCGTCATGCCCCCGCTCGCAATCCTGCATCCGCCCGCCAGCGGCGGGACCTGGTGCTGCAGCTGATGGCGGAGCAGGGACGGATCTCCCGGGCTCTCGCGGCGCGGGCCGGACGCGCCGGGATCCCGTCGCGGGCATATCCCGCGCCCTCCGTGGACGCCCGCTGGTTTCGTGATTTCGTCGCCGGCTCCGAAGCCGACCGCCTGACCGCCCGACCGCCTGACCGCGGCGAAGCGGTGTACACCACGCTCGATGCGACGCTGCAACGTGCCGCGGAGCGGGCCGTTCAATCGGGACTCGGCCGGATGCAGGCTCGTGGCGTCGAGGCGGCCTTGCTGGCCATCGATCCCACGACGGGTGAAGTGCTCGCGATGGTCGGCGGGCGCGACTACGGCGCCTCCCAGTTCAACCGCGCCACCGAGGCCCGGCGCCAGCCCGGAAGCGCCTTCAAGCCGGTGGTTGCGCTCGCGGCGCTCGAGCGCATGGAAGGGCGGAACCCGGCTTTCACCCTCGCCTCGGTAATCGAGGACGAACCGTTGCGAGTCAGGACGCCGAGCGGTCCGTGGCAGCCGACCAACTACGATCGCCGGTTTCGCGGTCCGGTCACCCTCCGAGAAGCCATGGAGCAGTCCCTCAACGTGCCTTTCGCGCGCATCGGGCTGGAGCTCGGACCGCAGCGGATCGTGGCCACCGCGAGAAGGCTCGGGATCACCAGCCCGCTCGCCGCGGTACCGAGCCTGGCGCTGGGAAGCTCGGAGGTTACGCTGCTGGAGCTGGTCCGCGCCTACGGCGTGCTCGCGGCCGGCGGAAACCTCGCGGCCTCCCGCGCCGTGCTCGGCCGCGGGCGGTACGGTGACGAAATCAGCGCCGTCGGCGGGACGGACGTCGCGCGCGTGGTCGATCCTGCCGTGGCCTATCTGGTCACCTCGACGCTCGAAGGGGTCGTGTCCCGGGGAACCGGCCGCGCCCTCAACCAGCTGGGGCAATTCGAAGGCGTCGCGGGAAAGACCGGAACCTCGAACGATTGGCGCGACGCCTGGTTCATCGCCTATTCACCGTCGCTGGTGGTGGGCGTGTGGGTGGGGTTCGATGACGGCCGGAGCCTCGGGATGACCGGCGCAACCGGTGCCCTGCCGATCGTGGCCCGCTTCCTCGCCGAGGCCACGACGGAAGCGGACTGGGATTCGTTCGAGGTCCCCAACGGGATCTCGGAAGGGTATGTGACGCTCGCGCAGGGCGGCTGGAACACGGACTGCGGCGCCCGGGAGATTTTCCTGGAGGGCACCGAGCCTTCGGACGGGCAGTGCGGCTCGTTCGAGATCCCGCAGTGGGAAGGGCTGCGCGAGTGGGGCGGTGAGCAGATGCGCCGGGCGGCGAGAATGCTCGAGGAGCTGATCGCCCAGCAGCTGGAGAGGAGGCGTTCACGGCGGTAGCATCCCCCTGGCATCAACTCTGCGTTCTCCCGGGCAATTCCGTCACGTCAGTGCTACGATGTCCGAGGTGCAGGACATCCGGCGTGCCGGTCCGTCACCTCGACAGGACGCCCGGAGGCCCCATGCTCGCCACCCGCGGTGCCATTCTCGCCCTTCTACTCGCCGGTTGCAGCCCGGTCAGCGAAGTGGTGCGGCTGGATCCGACCCCCCGGCCGCAGCGATTACCGGCGGAGGTTCAAATTCTCGGCAGCGACCCGCGCCAACCCTATCGGGAGATCGCCCTCGTCGAAGTCAGCGGGGGTGCCCTCCCATCCCTGAACACCTTGACCAGGGCCCTGAGAGAAGAGGGAGCCAGGCTGGGCGGAGACGCTGTGATCATCATGGGCCGGTACGAGGGTAAGTCCAAGGGTTCCGGATTGCTCGCGAGAGTAATCGTCTTCGAGTCATCACCGAGCCCTCGATAGCTCTCCCCGGTAGATTGGGGGCATGGACGAGTACGCCCCCATCGCTGATCTCTATGACCACGTCGGCCTGTATCGCAACCGGCCCGACGTGGATTTTTTCGTCGGCGCGGCCCGGGAGGCGGGATCGCCGGTTCTGGAAATCGGATGCGGCACGGGACGAGTCCTCATTCCCACGGCGCGGGCAGGCATCGACATTGTCGGGCTCGACGTGTCGCCCAGCATGCTGGCCATTTGCCGCGAGTTCGTCGAGCAGGAGCCCGCGGAGGTGCGCTCGCGCATCGAGCTGGTCGAGGGCGACATGCGGTCGTTCGACTGCGGCCGAACGTTCAAGCTGGTTACGCTTCCGTTTCGTCCGTTCCAGCACCTGGTGACCGTGGAAGACCAGCTCGCCTGCCTTTCCGGGATACGACGTCACCTGGTTACCGGCGGCAGGCTGGTCCTCGACCTGTTCAACCCCTCCCTCGAAGCACTGACCCAGCCCATCGGGGAGGAATCACCCCCGGAGTCGGAATTCACGACCCCCGACGGGCGGACAGTGACGCGGCGCTTTCGGTTCGTCGCCCGGGACCTCGCCAACCAGGTGAATCATGTCGAGCTGATCTACTATGTGACGCACCCGGACGGACGCACCGAGCGACTGGTCCACGCCTTCCCGATGCGATATCTGTTCCGGTTCGAGGCGGAACATCTCCTGGCTCGGGCGGGGTTCGAGGTCGAGCAGCTCTATTCGAGCTATGACAAGAGCCCGTTCGGCTCGTCCTATCCTGGTGAGCTGATTATCGTCGCGCGAAGGAGAGACGCTAGGACGCTATGAAAAGACGCTATGACGCTATGACGCCAGGTTGTAAGAGATCCGTCTTAGCCTCGTCGCCTCATCGCCT